>Ga0081529_116104_pt1 | contig 17597 bp, 18 predicted proteins | sample EchGeymetagenome_FD_71012 | JGI IMG/M metagenome (GOLD analysis project Ga0081529, IMG submission 71012) | Ferrous microbial mat and aquatic microbial communities from Echinus Geyser, Yellowstone National Park, USA - transect B T=78-80 C v2... ...
TTAATATAAAATCATCAATTTCTTTTACACCAAAGAATTTTATTAATTTTTCATAATCTTTTTCTTCCTTTATATTTACATCATATATATTTATAATATCTTTATATTCATTCATTTATCAAATATCAAAATTAATTATATAAATATGCCGCGGTGCCCGAGTGGACAAAGGGGTATGGCTCGAGACCATATCCCCGAAAGGGGGCGTGGGTTCAAATCCCACCCGCGGCGCTTATAAAAATTTAAATTCAAAAATATAAAATGGATGAAAATCTATCAGAATTTTTAAATATTTTAAATATTTATTCAAAGATTACATATATATCATGTATTTTGGGTTTTTCATCATATTTATTATTTATAATTCTCTCTATTTTTTCCACATATAATAGTACTATAAGTCCATTTTCATTAATATTTAGTCCATATATATCTTTATCCATATTATATATCTCCCTTAATTTAATTAATCTAGGAACAATTTTAATTATATTAATTATTATTTCTATTATTTCATATTTTATATCTATAGAATACTTAAAGAAGATATTTAGGATAATTGAAAAAATAATAAATAAAGAATATTATCCAAATAATTTGTTTTCAATGATATATATAGGAATACTCATATCTATTTTTATTACATATCCTGGTTTAATAATTGTTGGTATATCAAATTATTTAATATTAAAGAAATTATATAATGTTGTTGTTCATTTAAAGAACCAGAATATAAATAAATATTTTAGAACATCTATAATAGGATCTATATTTCCATTATTATTAATATTATCATTTATTGGATTTTATTATATTAATAGAGAATTAAGTAGATATAATTTAAATAGTAATTCTTTTTAATTCTTCTTCTATTTCTTTTAATTTTTCTCCCAAAGTATATATAGCATCCCTTCCCTTTACAGTTATTAAATTTCTATCCACTACATAATCAGCATTTGTTACTAATTTTACTCCAAAATCTGAAAAGAATTTTAAATATTGCGGATATTGATCATAATTATATGTTATTGTTCTCCCAGCCAATAAACCAGATTTTAAAAAGGCTATTTGGGATAGAGAAGATAATATAACGGTCTTATATGAATTTATAAATCTTGTAAATATTGCTTGGGATTCTACATTTAAAAATTCTTTATATCCCTCATCAGAAATATATATTAACCTATCAAAATGGTTTTCTCTCATTAAAAATATTTCATTTATATCAAAATCTGGTAATACTTTACTTTTATATTTTCCTATTCCAATTTTTCTATTTTTTATGGCAATATATGTTCTACCATCCAATATATCTAAAAAGTTAAAGAGATCATCTTCATCAAATCCTTTGCTTGATAATATTATTAAATTCATCTTCATTAGATATAAGTATTTTCTAATATATTAAAATTTTTATTTTCTAACATCTTTTAAATTGATATATGCAAAACATAAAAATTGATGATTTAAGAAATGAAAAGATTGAGGATAATAAACATAAACTATTAGAAATAAAACTTATATTAGATAATCCAAATATAAAAATGGAACAGATATATTTTTGGCTTGTAGATTTTATTAGAGATAGTTTAAAAATGGATATTAATAAATTATCTGATGATTTTACATCATCTGTTGCATCTTCATTTTTTGGAGAAATGGGTCAAAGATTATCAAATGTATTAAATAATGCAAGATCATTGGCAGAATTAATTAATGGATTGACAAGAACGATTATTTCTATTTTAAATGAATATAAACAGCTTTATTCAATATATGTTTTATACGAAAATTTATTATCAAAAAAATCTGATGAAGCTATTGCAGGTTATTTATCATTAAAGGATAGATGGTTATCTTATGTTGATTCTAATAGAGGTGCAGGGGCTTTAAGGAATTTACAATCATCAAGATTTCCAAGTATTGTAGATTTATTTCTTCTAGCAGATCTAAAATCTGAATTGGAAAAATTTAAGAATAAAAAATTAATAAGCGAAGAATTATACAATAAATTATTTAATAATCAGGAAAATACTGTTCCAAGAGATTTAAATGAATTATTTAATAATGGAATAATAAATAGAAGAATATATAATTTATTAAATAGTAGATTAATAGAATTTTATAGTTGGCTTGAAAATAATAAAAAAGTTTTATATGATAGAATCATTTTATTAAAATCCTATTTAAAACATGAATTAAGCTCATTATTATATTATGTTGAATTTGCAAAACCGTATTTTAAATTTGCAAGAAAATTATTACAGAATCCTGATCAACCTGTAGATGTTGTAAATGCATTTGAAACATCAATTATAAATATTTCATTAACAGCAAATCAAAAAGGAATAGAAGTAAAAGAATATAATGAAAAAGAAGGAAAAGAAATAGAAAAATCTTATATACCATTATATGAAATTGATATGAAAGCGAGAGCAATACCAACTGTAGTTGGAAGGATGGATTCTTATGCAAGAATGTATTCTTTCTTAGGAAGGGTTGATATAATACTCAGAGCATATTTAGTTGAAAAAGAAGAGTATGATTCAATAATAATAAATAAGGAAAGTGAAGATTTAGCATATATAACTGGATTAACAGATGATTATATAAAAAGCATGTCTGATCTAATTTTAGAAACATTTTTATATGATATAATAAAAAGTGATGAAAAGTTATTAAAAATAGTTTCTGAGAAATCCAATGTAAAACCAGAAGAAATAAAAAATGATCCTTATAAAATAAGATGGACAAAAGAAGTTCTAGAAGAATTGGAAAAAGATGAAAGAATAAAGAGAGCATTATCGAGTATTACATGGATAAAAAAATACTTGGATAGTGAGAAAAAAGATGAAAGTAAAGATAAAAAGGATGAAGAGAAGGAAGAAAAGAAAGAATCAAGTATTTCATTAATATTCCCTAATCTAGGAAATATTATAATATGGTTACTTAAATTTATATCAACTTTTGGCAAAGATGTTATAAGTATTGAAAGAAATATAAAAAAGAAGAATATTGAAGAGGAAAGAAAAACAATAATTGAAGAAACAAAAGAAAAGACAATAGATACTGCATGGAAAATATATATGACATTTAAAAAGACATTCAACATGTTAAATTATTAAATTCAGAAATACCATTATATATAAATGGATAATGAAGATAAAAAATATCCAAAGGAATTATATAATAGAAGGATATCTACTAGTACAGGTCCGAGCGTAAATCAATTACAAGAATATTTATCAAAAATATCCTCAGGATACCCTGGAGTAGAAATGCATACATTTACCTTTTCCAGAGAAAAGGGATGGGCAAATATACCAAGACAAATATTTGAAGAAATTGCAAGAAATGCCAAGATAAATAATGTAGAAGTCTCAATTCATGCTCCTGAAAATGATTTTCAATTACCTGCAACAGATCAAAAAGGAAATATAAGCGCAGATAATATAAAACAGATGGCTTATAAAACATCAGTAATATTGGAGAGTGCGGAAATAATGTCAAAAATTTATGGAGAACCAATTAAAGTAAACATGCATGCAGGAGATCTTACATTAACAGAATGGGATAAAGATTTTGAAGAAAACTTAAAAAAAGAACTATTAAATAATTATGAATTTAGGAAATCTTTTGCAGGAAAATTATATAGATTAGGATATATAACATCAGAACAATATAATATATTAACTAATAATAATGTTGATATGGAAACATTGGAAAGAAATGTACCATCATGGGCTTTTGCAAAACAAGAAGCTGCATACATTAATTTAGATGGAAATTATGAATATATGGGGTCCGTTATGCCTGCAAGATATTTAACTGGTGCCGTAGAAAGGGCAATAAAACTTTCTGCTATTGATGAAATTTATAAAGAAAATGAAAAGGTTTGGATGAATATATTTAATAATATTGATAGAGATTTTAATTCAATAAAAAGCTTATTAAATAACAATTACTTAATAGCTTATTTTGGATATAGTACTGTAGATCAGGAAAAAATAGGAGAATTTTTATACGATCTAAAGATATATAGATCTTTTTTAGAAAAAGTAAAAGAATACATTGATGCAATAGCTGATAATATAAATGATATTGTAGATCCAAATTTAAGAGATGCTGCAAAAGATAGGATATCTCAATATAAAAATTATCTAGAAAAAAATTTGAAGAATATAGAAAACTATGAATACGAAATATCAAAATTTGCAAAAGAGTTTGTACAAAATAATGATAGTCCTGCATATAAAGACTATTTTATGAATAAAATGTCTGATTTTATAAATGATATAAGTTCATCTATAACAAACACCGGTTACTTATTATCTCAACTAAAAAATACAGTATTTTCAGAATTTCCAATCCCAATTGTAAAACCATATCAAGAAGTTGCAATAAAAACGGCCCCAAAAACAATAGCTGAGGGAGTTAGAATGTTAATTGAAAGGGAAATAAGTAAAAATCGGGATGGATGGTATAAAGATTTCGATAAATATTTAAGTTATATAAATATTGAAGAATCGTATCCTGGAGCACCTGCTACAAGACCTGATATATGGAAAAAATTATTAAATAATATAAGGGAAGAAGTAAAAAAAGTAATAGAAAGTTATGATGACTTAAAAAAAGAAATTGAGAAAAAATATGGTAGTGTAGATGAATTTGTTAAAGAAAGAATAGGGGCTACATTAGATGTTGGACATATAAAAATGTTTGAAAAATATGGATATAAAAAGGATGATATATTAAAATGGGTTGAAGAAATTAAGCCAGAAATTAAACATTTACATGTCCATGAAACACAAGCTGGAGAAGATACACATTTAGCATTGGGAATGGGCTGGGATGATATTATTGCATCAGAATTAGAAAAAATTAGAGATATATTGGAGAATAAAAAAGTAACAATTGTACATGAACCCGGTGGATTTTATGTTCATCAATTTGATAAAATGTATGGAAATGAATATTATAATTTACTTGCGGGTGCTGGACCTTATAATGTATATGGAAATATTACGAACCAATTTAATACAATATTACCATACGGAGGGGGACATGTTATTCCAGAATATATCCAATATACAAGATATTCCCCATATTCTGTTTCAATATTCTCACAATTACCAACAGATCTTGGAGGAACAGGTAAAAGGCAAGAAACTTTTTCTGGAGAAAAAGCTGATTAATAATTTAAAAATATTTTTAATTAGTTTTATTTATGAACATAATAGATAAAATAATCTCATACTTACCAACTGTTGAAGAACCAAAAAAATTATTATCTTTAAGAGAAAAAGTATATAATACATTATTAGTAGTTGCATTATATACTGTTCTAGCATCAATACCTTTATTTGGAATATCTCCAGAAGTTTCTGCGAGACTAGAACAATTTTTATGGTTATTTGGATCAAATTTGGGAACCTTAGCAAGTGTTGGAATTGCTCCAGTAGTTGTTTCTGGAATTTTTATGCAACTATTGGTTGGTCTTGGAATAATAAATGTTGATATAAATAATGATGATGGAAAAACGAAATTTGACAATTATACAAGATTTATTGCATTAATATTTATTATAATAGAAAGTATAATTTTAATTGTAAGTGGAAATATATCACCAAACATATTTTTAGGAATAGATCCAATAATTTTATATATTATTTTATTTTTACAATTATTTATTGGAGGACTTGTTATATTATTATTAGATGATTTTTCATATAAATATGGAATTACATCTGGAATAAATATTATTATTTTAACTACAATAGGTATTGCATTAGCTTTGAGATTATTCAATCCTCTTTCTCCCCCATCTAGTTCACCAAGTCTATTTGCACAACCAACAGGTTATATACCAGAAGGAATTTTATATTTATCACAGGGGAATATTAATTTGGGTCTTGGATTTTTATTTGCTGCAATGATTACAATTGGAATATTAATATTTGCAGTATATTTACAATCACTAAAAATAGAAGTTCCATTATTATATTTAAACATTAATGGAGAAATAGTTAAATATCCAATACAATTATTATATACTTCTGTAATTCCTGCAATATTTATTTATGCATTAATAATTGAGTTACAATCTTTATTTGGTTTTAATCCAAATAATCCAATTGTTCAATTATTATCTCCACCAAATTTAATAATAAATATTGGACAGTTTGGAATTAATTATTTATATGTACCATTCAATATATTTCATATAATATTTTATTTTCTATTATTTACAGTTGGCGGAATGTTTATATCTAAATTCTGGATATATTCTACAGGTTTAGATCCAAAAAATTTGGCAAATTATTTAACAAGTAATCCAAATTCTCCAGTATATACGAGAGATCCAAGAATTGTGGAAGATATGTTAAGAAAATATATAGATCCCATAGGATATTTATCTGGATTTTTAATGGGACTATTAGCATCTTTGGGTGATATATTAAGTTCTGCAGTATCTGGGGTAAGCATATTATTATTAATAGTAATAGCTGGACAGATATATAATGATTTGAAGAGGGTAGATGCATTATATTTAATACCATTAATTGGAAAATATCTAAAATGATAGATCTAATATTCTTCTATGTATTATTTTTGGTTATATTGGTAAATATAGTAATAAAAGTAATTGAAAAAAAGACTGGAATAAGGGAACATCAGAAGAAATTACAAGAGATACAGAAAAAATATATTGAAGGTTTTAAATCTGGAAAACTAGAAGAATTAAATGATATTATGGGCGAGTTTACAAAAATATATTCAAAGATAATGAAACATACAATGATTGTTACTATATTTGGAATCATTATATTATTTCTTATTATTTTTGGATTTGAATCGGGATTTTATATTGCAAATATAAATAATACAACAAATGTATTAATAACAAATCCAATATTATATAATCAAGATTTTGCTATATATTATAATAATAGTTTTCTTGGTTTTTACAATGCAAATTACAATATGATAAGTTTAAATGGAACATATGAACCAAAATTATTATCTGTAAATGTTATAACAAGTACATTACCATTTAGATTACCAATAATAAATATAAATTGGCTAAATCCCTTACTTCTATATATAATATTATATATTCTAGCTCAGATTTCTTTATTAATATTTAATATTATTTACTCAAGATTTATAAAAAAATCTAAAATAGATAATAAAAATGGCTAAGACATATTTAATTAGAAAAACACCATCTGGTAGAATATCTATAATTGTAAAATTAAAGAAAGGAAATATACCAAGATGTGCAATATGTGGAAGAAAATTGCAAGGATTACCATCATTGCATCCTTCAAGATATAGGAGATTAAATCTATCACAAAAAAGGGTTGGCAGAAAGTATGGTGGGTATCTATGTCATAAATGCTTAGAAAATTTATTAAAGGAGAAGGTAAGGGAAAAAATAAAAATATTAAATTCTAATCAATAAAGATGTTACTAGACATAGGTAGAGTATGTATAAAATTAAAGGGAAGGGAGGCTGGAAGATATTGTGTAGTAATTGATGTAATTGATAATAATTTTGTATTAGTAGATGGGGATATAAGAAGGAGAAGAGTAAATATAAAACATTTGGAACCTACTGATAAAGTATTAAATATAAATAAAGGAATAAAAACCGAAGATTTAATAAAGGAAATGCTAAAAAATAAAATACCAGTATCATACTGGAAATTAAAAAAGGATAATTTATTAACAAGTGAAATAATAGAACTATATAAACAAAACTTTGGAGAAAAATGGGAAGAAATTGCTAAATCTGTAGGATCTCCAGGAAAAGGAAAATTGATAATATAAATTTTTTATAATCTTTATAAATCATATTTGATAAGCATTGGCTTATATTTCCCGGGTTATATACTATGGTACATGGAAAGCAAGATGCTAGCGAGCATATTTATGATTATAGGTACACTGATAGAACTATATTTATTATGGAATCCATCTTTTTTTACCAATGAATATGTAAAATTTGCGGCTGGGAGTATTGTTGTTTTAGATGTACTTGCACTTTTGCAAATTTTATTAACTATATAATTTTTTAATAATTATATTTTGGGCCCGTAGTCTAGTGGTAGGATTCTGGCCTCGCTAGCCAGAGGTCCCGGGTTCAAATCCCGGCGGGTCCAGTTATTTATATTAAAAATCTTAATAGATTCTTCTATAAAATAAGCCTTCAGGTTGTTTTGAAATCTCTGATTTAATAAATTTATACAAATATTCTGACAGTATGTCTTTTTCTTTTCCTTTTTCTATACATTTACCTTTATTATAATCCTTTATAACAGATAATACATGATCTTCTGCAAGTGTCCAGAGCTGCTTCGTCTGTTCTGCCGGTATATCTCTAATTTCATTTAATATACGTTTATCTAATACGTAACCTGAGAATTTTCCATCAGAGGAATACACTATTCCCAATTTTTCTCCTACTTTATTCATTATTTCTATCAAAGGAGGATTTGTATGACAGTATTTTGCATATATCTCAGTAAAGGCAATTATGTATATTATAATGTTTGATATTTTATATGTTACTCGTGTATTATCAGATACTGCATTTTCTACTCTTTTATCTAAGTCGCCACTCATTAATAATAATATGTACAATACCCTTAAAAATAAATAATTTAAGATAAATTAATGAGAATACAAAAATAGAAACCAAAATTTATAGTTTTTAAGAAACTTTATTGGTCCAATATTTATAAAATAATTTAATGTTTTTCTTTTAAAAGGTGCTTTTAAAGTTTATAAGCTCTTATTCTATAAAATATACTATCTTTATAATCTTCCCGATATCCTATGTCTGGTTTAAGATAATTAAGTAGAATATCTGCCATTACTTCTTTTTCTTTACCTTTTTCTAAACATTTCTCCTCATTTTTAACTAAAACACTTTTAGCAGCCATAAATCCAAATAATTCAACTATATCACTTATTTTATAGTCTCCTGATGGATATTTAGGTTTTTCAAGTTGTTCAAATATATATTCTATACTTTTTTTATTTAACAAATAACTTGAAAGATCTCTGGTAATTCCTAATCTTTTACCTACTTCGTTTAGTATTTCTCCAAAAGGAGGCTCTGCATTACAAAATTTTTCATACCATCCAACAGAAGATTCTATAAACCCTATAATTGTTGGTATATTGTATTCTATTACGTATCTTCTTTTATCATCTTTCCATTCTTTGACAACTACCATATTTTGAACTAATTGTTCATTAGCCGCTTCTTCTGGCCTTTTTTTCAAGTTATAACCCATAAATCTTATCTTATAAAATAGCCCTTCCTTATAAAATTCCCAAGATCCTATCGCTGGTTTAAGATAACTAACTAGAGTTTCTACTATTAAATCTTTTTCTTTACCTTTTTCTAAACATTCTTTATTATTTTTAACTAAAACAACATGGGCAGCCATAAATCCAAATAATTCAACTATATCACTTATTTTATAGTCTCCTGATGGATATTTAGGTTTTTCAAGTTCTTCAAGTATATGTTTTCTACTTTTATCATCTAATAAATAATGTGGAAGATACTCAATTCCTAATCTTTTACCTACTTCGTTTAGTATTTCTCCAAAAGGTAGTTTTGTATTACAAAATTTTTCATACCATCCAACAGAAGATTCTATAAACCCTATAATTGTTGGTATCTTATATTCTATCCTATATATCCTCCTATTGTTTCGATCTTCTACGACAGCTACCATATTGTGACCCAATTGCTCATTAGATGCCTTTTCTAATCTTTTATCTAAGTTATCACTCATAAATGATAATATGAAAGATATATTTAAAAAATTCTAATTAAAGATTTATCTTTCAAATAAATTAAAAAACATTAAAATAAAATTTAATTAATTTTAAATAATTGTTAATAAAATAATTTTATTATGAAAATATATCAAAAAGAAATAAAAATTGAAACAAATGGTCCATATGATTTTATAGATATAACAGATAAAGTAAATGAAATATTAAAAGAATCTGGAATAAAAAATGGAATAGTATCATTATTTTCTTTACATAATACTGCATGCATAATAATACAAGAAAATGACGAAACAATATTTAAAGATATTGAAGAATTTTTTAATAGAATATTACCATTAAATATAAAATATCATCATAATTATGAAGGAAATATCAATGTAACTGCACATATAAAGACAAATTTATTATCTCAATCTTTATGTATACCAATAAAGGATGGAAAACTTTTATTAGGAACATGGCAGAGAATAATATTTTTAGAATTATTTGAATCAAGAGAGAGAAAAGTATTTATAACAATAATTGGAGAATAAAAATCATTAATTATCTCACCCAAACTATTAGATTTTTTCGATATTATAATTTTAACAGTAAAGATAAATAAAGATATCTCTATATTATTTTCTATGACGGAAAAACTTTTCTGGCAAGATCAATATTTAAAAGAATTCGAAGGAAAAGTTATTGAAATTAGGGGAAGAGAAGTTATTTTAGATAGAACAGCATTTTATGCAAGAAGTGGAGGTCAACCAGGAGATACTGGAGAAATAAATGGGATAAAAGTAATAGATACATATTATGATGATAAAGGAAATATTGTACATTTACTAGAAAAAGAACCCAATTTTAAAGTTAGTGATATTGTTAAAGGAAAAATAGATTGGGAAAGAAGATATAAATTAATGAGATTACATACAGCTTTACATATATTATCTGCAGTATTAAATAATATGTTTGGTAATGTAAAAATTACTGGTAGCCAAATATATGAGGATAAAGCAAGAATAGATTTTGATTTAGATAAGTTAGATGATGAATTAGTAAAGAAAATTGAAGAAAAAGCAAATGAAATTGTTAATAAAGATTTGCCAGTATATGCAAAATTTATAAATAAAGAAGAGCTTGAAAAGATGCCTCAATTAAAAAGATTAATGGATGAAAAGAAATATGAAAAATATGATGTTTTAAGAGTAGTTGGTATTGGGGATATTGATGTACAATTAGATGGAGGAACACATGTGAAATCTACAAAAGAAATTGGAAAAATAAAAATTATTGGAAGAGAAAATAAGGGTAAAAACAATAAAAGGTTAATTATTACTGTTGAATAAAATTTTTTAATATTATAATCTTATTTAGATTTTTAATTATCAGATATCTTATTTTAATAGCTCTTTATATATTATAATAAAAAATTATTTTATTGTATTGGTTGTTTTAGTTCATAAGGCTTCCATCCTATTTCTTTTCTAAAATTATTTATTAATTCTATTGATTTTATCTTTTCTTCTTTAGGCATATCTTTTTTCTTTAATACACCCATAAATAATGCATATAACCTAGCATTAACAGTTTTTGGAGATAAACCATATTTCATATCTTCTTTTAATTCTTCTAATATTTCTTTTACTTCTTCTGCTCTATCTAATCCTTTATTTCCTATATCTTTAACTTTCCTTCCTAAATATAAATGCCCTTTATCAACTACTAAAACTTTTCCATCACTAAATGTTACCCTTCCCTTAAATATTCTATCATAAAATTGCCATGATTCTAAAACATCAGGTTCCAATACTCTTAATCTATTAAATATAAATCTTCTAATTTCATCAGTAGATATTTTTCCAAATCCTTCCATTTTTATCCAATCTTCCAATTCTTTTACAATTTGTTTTGCAATTTCTTCAGATGCACCTGCATTAATTAATGAATTATATACTTTATCCTCTAAAAATTCTTCCTCTTCACCAGATCTTTTTATTACTTTTACCATAAATTTTTATTCTAAATTGATATTAATAAAATATTATTTTAAGAATTAAAAATATCATAAAATATATTATGGAAGAAAATTTAAAGGAAGAAATAGAAAAAAGAAGAAGAGAAAAAATAAGAAAATTAGCTGAAAGATTAAGTGAATTAATGAAAGATGTTACTCCAGAAGAATTTACAAGATTAATTAAAGAAACAAGGTATGAAAGATAATGATTTTTTATTTGATAATCTACATCATATAAATCTCCAACTATTTAGGTAATAATAATTAAATTTAAAACATTATAAAATAAGTTATTTAAATGGGTTTAGCAGAAATAAGGGAACTAATAAAACCAGTAATAAAGGAAATTGACTTTTCATATTTATCTGGAAAAGTTGTTGCATTGGATGCATTTAACGCTTTATATCAATTCTTAGCTGCAATAAGACAACCCGATGGCACACCTTTAAAAGATTCAAAGGGAAGAATTACTTCACATTTATCGGGTTTATTCTATAGAACAAAAAATTTGATTGAATATGGGATAAAAGTAATTTATGTATTTGATGGAAAGCATCCAGAATTTAAGAAAAAAGAACAAAAATTAAGAGAAGAACAAAGAAAAAAGATGGAAGAAAAATATAAAAAAGCAATTGAAATGGGTATAAAAGGAGATTTAAAAAAATATGCAGAATTTACATCAAAATTAGAATTTAATATGGTAGATGAATCAAAAGAATTATTAGAAGCAATGGGAGTTCCATATATACAAGCACCTTCTGAAGGGGAAGCACAGGCTGCATATTTAGTTAAAAAAGGAATTGCAGATTATGTTGGATCACAGGATTATGATTCATTATTATTTGGAGGATTAAGGGTTGCAAGAAATTTAACAATAAGTGGAAAGAGAAAAGTAAGAGGTGTAGAAATTGAAATAAATCCAGAAATTGTTGAATTAAATGATATATTAAATTATTTAAAGTTAGATTATAAAAAATTAATATGGTTTGCTTTAATTGTTGGAACAGATTATAATCCCGATGGAATTCCTAGAATTGGAGTAAAAACTGCATATGAAATTGTAAAAAATAATAATGATCCTGAAAGATTGTTTAAATATGTTGGATGGGAGAAATATTATAAAGAAATTTCATGGAAAGAACTTGAAGAATTCTTTGAAGATCCACCAGTAATTGAAATAAATAAAGAAGACATAAAATTCGGAGAAGTTGATGAAGAAAAGATAAGAAAAATATTGATTGATGAACATGATTTTTCAGAGGATAGAGTAAATAAAGCTATTGAAGAATTTAAGAATGCATATAAGAAAGGTAGTCAAAAAAATATATTATCTTTTTTTGGAAAATAATCAGGATGGGTAAAATTCATCACCTTTCAGTATATATTTTTTCATCATACATATGCTTTACTAATATATTCTTGAAAACATCTATAAGTATTAAATATTGGACCTACTGTTCTTATTGCATTTAATGATACATCTATATATTTATCATAATTATTTCTATAGATATTTAATACATAATCTATCTTATTATAGAAATCTTCTATATCTTTATCATCTGTGTTCTTATTTATATCATAATTATTCTCTCCGAAGAACCATCCATTATAATCATCAATTATTATTTCTAATGGAGAACCATCCCTTGAAAATAATGTAGGAGTACCATTTAATGATGCCCTCATCCAAGAAGTACCTGAAGCTTCAAATGGCGGTCTTGGAATATGCAAAAATATATCTGAACCTGCCAAAATTGTCCTTTCTTGTTCATATCCTCTATTTAATATTAATCCAATTGGAGTATTTAATGTTGACATAATATCTAAAATCCATCTTATTGTATTTTTTACAAATTCATCTTTTGGATGGAATGAACCAGATAATAAAAATTGTATTTTATATTTTTTATCTAATTCTTCAAATCTTTCCAATCTCCATAATAAAATATGAAACCTTTTATATTCGGTTAACCTTCTTTTTACAGTAATTAATATCCTATCTTCTTTAAATTCTTTGTTTGAATATGAATTTACATTAATATAATCTATTAAATCTTTTCTTACAATATTTTTTACTTTTATAAATTCTTTCCTATTTATAGATTGTGCATAGACAAATTTTCCAGGTTCGTTTTTCCATCCATTTAAATATGTATCATATAAATATTCAATCTTCTTATTTATCCATCTTAAATGATATACTCCGTTTGTTACATAATCTAATTTTCTATTATATACACTTTCAGTAACTATTTTATGTTTATATGATACTGCATTTACAAATCCTGATAATTCAAATAATAATTTTGTTAATGATAATTTGTTTGGAGATATATTTCTTATTTCTCCAGGGATATCATAATATTTTTCTACTAAATTATAATCGAATGAATCGTGACCTGCAATAATTGAATGGGTAGTAAATACAACCTTTTCTTTTACCTTATTTATATCCCTATATCTTTTATATAATTCTACTGCTAAAAAACCACCATGTGATTCATTTAAATGATATTTATCAATTTCTATTCCATAATTTTCAAAGAATTCCAATGCACCCAATCCCAATAATAAATCTTTTAATAATTTTTCTTCCTCATTTTCTTCATAATATAATCTTCCAGTTAATTTCCTTATTGTTGGATCATTCTCTTGTAAATCTGTATCAAATAAAAATAATTTTGAATGAGATAATGGATATTGCCATACTTTAAAATATATCCTTTTATCTTTCAAATCTATATGGAATTTATCTTCGATTTCTAAAAAATATTCCAATGGATCATAACTTTCTTCTTCATATAATATTTCCTTATTTTTTATTTCATATTTTCCATATCCATTTTTATTTACAAATGTTACACCATATATTGGATATTTTAAATCATTTGATGAATAAAATAGATCTCCTGCTAAAATTCCAAGTCCCCCAGCATATGTTGGTAATTTATCAATTGCAAATTCTTGAGATATAAAAGCAACTTTCTTCATATTCTTTATAATTTCATGGAACTTTATATTTATTTAATAACTACCTTCTCATAAAGAATATTATAAAATTTTCCAAATATCGAATTTTTCTTCAAAAAACTTTTCCAATTCATTTATATTTATCCTTATTTGTTCTTTTGTATCCCTAAATCTTATTGTAACTGTATTATCTTTTAATGTTTGATCATCTACTGTAATACAATAATATGTTCCAATTTCATCCTGTCTTTTATATCTTACACCAATCCTTTCAGATTCATCATAATATACATCAAATCTTTTTCTTAATTTATTATATATTTCCTTTGCTACTTTTACCATATTTTCATTATTTTCTAATAATGGAAATACTGCAACTTGAATTGGAGATAAATAATCTTGTAATCTTAATATTCTTCCATCATAATTAATTAATAATAACGAAAATACATTTCTATCAACTCCAAAAGATAATTCTAATTCAACTGGAATAAATTTTGATCCATTTGGTCTTGTTAATATAAATCTTCTATCTTTTGATAATATAAAATGATTCCATAGATCATATCCAACATATATTTCATCTCCAATAAATAAATTCTCAACATCTTTTCTTATTTCTTCATCAACTTTATTAATTATATCCCTATTAAATCTTAATACTCTAAAATGTATTCCTCCAACTTCTGTCCATCCAATTTCATCTAAATATATTTCTATATCAAAATGATACATATTATAGAAAGATTTTTCATTATCTGCTAATTGATAAAATCTTATCCTTTCCTTTGGTATTTTTAATATATTTATATAAAATTCAAATACTTTATATAAGAAATATAAATAGAATTTATCTATTTTTGTTTCATTATATATTTCTTCCAAACTTTTTTCAATATATGGCAATTTCTTATCCCTATCTTTTACTAATAATACATTAATATATTTATCTTTATAGAATTCAAATTCATTTTCAAATGGATTATTATAATAATCAAAGAAAATTTGTAATTCTGCTTGTGTAAATTCCCTCATTCTTAATAATGCATTTCTTGGAGATATTTCATTCCTAAATGCTTTTCCAATAACATATAATCCTAAAGGTAATCTATATCTATTAATTATTATTTCAATTGGGAAATTTACATATGGACCCTGTGCAGTTTCTGGTCTTAAAAACATTTCATTATTCTTTAATTCAATATAATCTTTTATTAAATTATATAATTCATATAAATCAAAATCTATTTTTATTTCTTCAGCATTATTTAATATTTCTAAATAATTTTCATTTTCTTCTTTTATTTCAATATTTTCTGAATAAACATAATATTCATCATCTTTAATCTTTATTATTATTTCTTTATTTTCATCAAATATATATTTTTCATTATTTAAATTTATTGAATATAATTTTTTATTTTTCAAATAATTTTTTATTATATAATTTAGTTCTTTTTCATTTATTTTTCTATATTTTTTTATTAAAAAACCATATTTTCTTTTTAATTCTTCTAAAATTAAGAATAAATCATATACAGGTCCTACATATATTGGAAACATTAAATTGAATAATTTAACATTTGATAATTTTGATCCACATTCTGGACAAACAACCTTTTCTTCATCAAATATTTTGTTCATTTCTTCAATTGTTAAACTTTCTGCCTTAATATTTAATTTCTCCTCAATCAGTTTATCTGCCCTAAATCTATGTCCATTTTTACATTCAACAATTGGATCATTGAATAATTCTAAATGTCTTGATGCAATAAATGTATTTTTATGCATTATTTCTGAAGGTTGTATTTCATATATATTATCAAACAATTTTCCAAAATATATTCTCCATAAGTTTTCATATCTTCTTTTTAATAATGTACCTAAAGATCCATAATCATAAAATCCAGATCTACTTCCATATATACTTTGAGATTCATAGAAGAACCCTTTATTAATAAAGAACTTTATTTTTTCATTTAAGTCCATCTAAAAAATATAATTAAAAAATTTTTAAATTTTTCTAGATTAAGAATATTATTGATCCAATTATTCCTGCTAGTATTAATATATAATTAATATTTTCTGATACAACCAATGAAGAATTGTTTGTAGGCCCATTTACAACTAAATTATATTGTGTACTTCCAATATTTTGTCCATTTAAATTGAAATTCAATAATAATGAAGAAGATCCAATGTATAATGGTAATATATTAAACTGTAATATGTATGATTGATTTGGTTGTAATTGACTTATATTTATATTATTTAATGATTGTATTGGGTTTTGATTATATAATATTTCTGGTACATTTCCCTCTTGTAATAAATTTATTGTAATATTATTTAATGTTATATTTCCTATATTTGTTATATTTAATGTTAAAATATATTCCGGATAATCTAAACTAAATTCTAAATTATTTCCAATTGGTCCATATGTAGTATTTATATTAACTGGTTGAATATTTGCTTTTAATTGAATTATACCATAATAAATATATGTTTGAGTTACATTTAAATTAAATATTTCTATTAAACAATTAGATTGCCCATTTGTTAATGCAGAACATACTGTTATATTTCCATTATTTGAATATGGTAATTGTAAATTAAATGAATAATAATTTGTATTTACATTACTATTTGAATATACATTATTATTATTATAATATACATTTATTGATTGTATATTTTGATTTGATCCATTTACTGAAATTGTTGTATTTATATTTTGATTTGTTGCATTTAATATATTAATATCTATAATTGGAACTGTTATTCCTCCTGATGAAGGTATATT
>Ga0081529_118224_pt1 | contig 17554 bp, 8 predicted proteins | sample EchGeymetagenome_FD_71012 | JGI IMG/M metagenome (GOLD analysis project Ga0081529, IMG submission 71012) | Ferrous microbial mat and aquatic microbial communities from Echinus Geyser, Yellowstone National Park, USA - transect B T=78-80 C v2... ...
TGAATTGGCAAATCTACAACTTCCCCTCCTCTTCCAGTTCCTACATGCAAGTTTGTTATCGATGTAATTAATAGAATATCAGATGCGTAATATCTACCTTGCATAATATTTTAGATTTTTATAAGCTTAAAAATTTTTTTAAAACGATTATTTCATTTGTTAGAAATTTCAAACAAGGTAAAATATTACGTATTAATTGTCATGATTGTTTTATTTCTTCTCAAACAAAAGTTATCCTTTAGACCAATTTTAAGGAAAAACTACGGTTTTAGTAAAGTTTCTTCTGAGAATTAAGAAGAATTTCAAATCAGCTCTTCCATATCATTGAAAGAAACTATACAAAGTTAATGCAATAGAAAATGTGTTGTTTTCTTTTTTTCAATTGATAAAACCAAATTATTAATTCAAAGTTATTTTGACGCAGTTAATTTAATGATGAATATTCAATATAAGAATAGGGTAAGATGGAACGTTGCATCCATTAATTGAGCATGTGGGTTATAATAAGAAAAAATCCTTAATTTTGCAAACAAATCTTATTATGCAGAACCTGATTTCACTAGAATTTATGAATGATGTATTTATCACATTTAACTTTCAGTCCTCTTCTGAGTTTAAGGTTTGCATATTACTCTTCTTTACCTAAAGTTTTACCACTTTCAATCCTCTTCTGAGTTTAAGACTTAGCTTTTATTAATGCTGGTTCTATGAATCCTCTCCTTTCAATCCTCTTCTGAGTTTAAGCTCGGGTTACAGAATAAACCCGTTACACGCTGATTACTTTCAATCCTCTTCTGAGTTTAAGTTGATTCCTGTTGAGCTAAGAGAGGCTCAGGAGAAGCTCTTTCAATCCTCTTCTGAGTTTAAGAAAGCATCTAAATCCTTGGCATATTCATCTGCACAAATTCTTTCAATCCTCTTCTGAGTTTAAGTTAGTTCGCAAGTTAATGCAACGGTGGCCGAACCTGCACTTTCAATCCTCTTCTGAGTTTAAGACAAATTGTCGAAAGCCTGGCCCCATGTATCTTATTCATCTTTCAATCCTCTTCTGAGTTTAAGAAGGTAGTACGATAGATTCTGTAACGTATTGTTTTAGAACTTTCAATCCTCTTCTGAGTTTAAGCTTTTAAGAATTGCTTTTTGAACATACTTTTGTAAATACCTTTCAATCCTCTTCTGAGTTTAAGAGAGACTGAGCAACGTGTAAAGCAAATTCAACAAATTGTCTTTCAATCCTCTTCTGAGTTTAAGATTAGCAATGGAATTTGCAATAGCATTATCAGAAGCACTTTCAATCCTCTTCTGAGTTTAAGAGACCCTGCTGTAGCTGTATATAGCAAAGTAACGAGCTTTCAATCCTCTTCTGAGTTTAAGAAAGCAAAAAGGCTAAAGTATATGCTAAAGCATGTGCTTCTTTCAATCCTCTTCTGAGTTTAAGAAAGCAAAAAGGCTAAAGTATATGCTAAAGCATGTGCTTCTTTCAATCCTCTTCTGAGTTTAAGACAACTGAAACTTAGCTGGATTGCTCAGTAAAGTCCTTTCAATCCTCTTCTGAGTTTAAGCTAAAGAGATTTTGGGCGAGCTTTATCCTGTAATTATTGACTTTCAATCCTCTTCTGAGTTTAAGATGTAGAGACACATATTCATAAAGGATACAGTAAGCTCTTTCAATCCTCTTCTGAGTTTAAGTTGAGAAGTTTGATATGGATAAGGTGTTTGTGTGTTTCTTTCAATCCTCTTCTGAGTTTAAGATATTATTAGTATGCCCAAAGATAAAGACATAATTGAAAGCTTTCAATCCTCTTCTGAGTTTAAGATAGTAGGAAATGGAAGAGGAAAATTTTAACAATCAAGACTTTCAATCCTCTTCTGAGTTTAAGGAAAAAAGCGGTTCTAGTTGTAGGCCTGAATCTGAATCTTTCAATCCTCTTCTGAGTTTAAGTTCTTCAGTTGTTTTCTTAAGCATTTCTTGGTCTAGCATCTTTCAATCCTCTTCTGAGTTTAAGGTTTTATAATCACAGTAGATACAGTGAAACTTGTTTCTTTCAATCCTCTTCTGAGTTTAAGAATATTAATGGCACTAGATCCTGATGATAAAGTTATTAACTTTCAATCCTCTTCTGAGTTTAAGAAAGAGCTTAACAGCTTCTTTCTCCCAATAATAACCTTCTTTCAATCCTCTTCTGAGTTTAAGTATCCATATGAAATTTGGAAAGCGCTTGCAGAAGAAACTTTCAATCCTCTTCTGAGTTTAAGTGACTTAGGAATTTGAGATGCTAGAGCCTGTAGTATATCTTTCAATCCTCTTCTGAGTTTAAGCGGAACAGGAAGCGTTATAAACTACATTTCGGTATGCTTCTTTCAATCCTCTTCTGAGTTTAAGATGAGTAAAGAGCAAGGTGATAAAATGAGTAAAGAAGACTTTCAATCCTCTTCTGAGTTTAAGGACTTACGTTTTGAAAAAGCAAATAATGCTAAGTGTTCCTTTCAATCCTCTTCTGAGTTTAAGCTACAAGTTATAACCATAACGCCTTTTTCTTTTACTACTTTCAATCCTCTTCTGAGTTTAAGTAAATTTTTGTTAATATAAAAAACTTGCATTGACTGACTCTTTCAATCCTCTTCTGAGTTTAAGGGCGGTTGGATTGGGAAGAAGTTAGCAAAATAGCATACCACTTTCAATCCTCTTCTGAGTTTAAGATTATGTAGATTCAATAGAGTCATTGAATGAAAGGTTAACTTTCAATCCTCTTCTGAGTTTAAGCCCTAACTCTTAAATTAAATGGTACAAATTTTGTTTTGCTTTCAATCCTCTTCTGAGTTTAAGTGAGAAAGAAATGTATTCCAATATCATCAGGTTCAACTTTCAATCCTCTTCTGAGTTTAAGTGCTTTGGTATGAGAGGCTCAAATTGTTTAGCCAAAGCTCTTTCAATCCTCTTCTGAGTTTAAGCCCTTCCTTAGACTAGACCTTTTTTTTCTATTTGGACTCTTTCAATCCTCTTCTGAGTTTAAGATAGTAATATATTATCCATTCTCGATATTTTGAATAAACTTTCAATCCTCTTCTGAGTTTAAGTAGCGGATATTGGTTTTTAAGTTATGCAGAAATTAATGACTTTCAATCCTCTTCTGAGTTTAAGCGAACCGCATGGTAAGTCATTACTGGTTGCTGAGTGGCATCTTTCAATCCTCTTCTGAGTTTAAGGGTGCAATTATGTTTTTCTTTTACTTAGCGTTAAAAAGACTTTCAATCCTCTTCTGAGTTTAAGAGAAAAGAATAATCTTGTCTTATTAGATTTAAAGAAAAAACTTTCAATCCTCTTCTGAGTTTAAGAGCTTTTAAAAGAGCTTTCTGAGATTGAGGAGAAATTAACTTTCAATCCTCTTCTGAGTTTAAGGTAAACAGTGCAATAAGGATATTGGTCACTCATGTTCTTTCAATCCTCTTCTGAGTTTAAGTTATCATATAAATAATGTATGCTAACACTACCATAAGAGCACTTTCAATCCTCTTCTGAGTTTAAGAAGTGGGAGTAGCGACCCATACTATGATGAAATTATAATCTTTCAATCCTCTTCTGAGTTTAAGAAAGCTAAACATTAAACCAAAAAATCCAGGTGCTACCGTCTTTCAATCCTCTTCTGAGTTTAAGTTGCTTTTGTTCTTCTTTCTTAGGTGCTAAAGCTGGACTTTCAATCCTCTTCTGAGTTTAAGGATAGAACGAGCCGAAAAATGCGATATACATGAGATACTTCTTTCAATCCTCTTCTGAGTTTAAGAACTACGAATAACCTGAACGGCATACTTAATGACGCTTTCAATCCTCTTCTGAGTTTAAGAGTTACCTCGCTTGCTGGCTTAATTACGGGCCTATATCTTTCAATCCTCTTCTGAGTTTAAGTCTAGCAGGTTTGTCAGCGGGAGAATTTGCAGACCCCTTTCAATCCTCTTCTGAGTTTAAGGTCATGTGGGCCCATGCGTAAAACTGGGAAAAACCAAGCTTTCAATCCTCTTCTGAGTTTAAGGGAGGAACAAATTGCACTACGAATTTGCAAGGCTGAGTCTTTCAATCCTCTTCTGAGTTTAAGCATCCCAAACTATCTCACTCATGGTTACGCTCCTATAACTTTCAATCCTCTTCTGAGTTTAAGAGAGATATTGAACTAATTTCTGAATGGCTAAATGCCTTTCAATCCTCTTCTGAGTTTAAGCATTTGCGTAAAGAGTATAAGTATCATTTGTTCCTCTTTCAATCCTCTTCTGAGTTTAAGATAAAATTAGAAATGAAGAAATAGATTGGAAAAAATATCTTTCAATCCTCTTCTGAGTTTAAGTAAAGATAAGCTTATCACTACTGACTCTGACTTTACACTTTCAATCCTCTTCTGAGTTTAAGAGGAATTAATTCCACAGTTTTATGAAGAATGGCCCATACTTTCAATCCTCTTCTGAGTTTAAGGCTTCTCAAATTGAAGCAGTATATCAAGAATCATATGCTTTCAATCCTCTTCTGAGTTTAAGAATGAGTGAAAAAGATTGTAGAAGGCTAAGAGCAGAGATCTTTCAATCCTCTTCTGAGTTTAAGGTTCTCAGGGACGCAGCGAATATTGGGTTTATTTTGCTTTCAATCCTCTTCTGAGTTTAAGTTTCAATACAAAAACAAAGACTATTGACTTTGTGAACATCTTTCAATCCTCTTCTGAGTTTAAGTGAGTGAGAACTACATCGATATCGCTGACCAACCCGGTTAACTTTCAATCCTCTTCTGAGTTTAAGGAACTGAGCTTGGGTCGGTGGTACTTTAGATATCTCTTGTCTTTCAATCCTCTTCTGAGTTTAAGCGAGGTTATGATAACGAAGATTTATTTTTTTAGGTGAAGCTTTCAATCCTCTTCTGAGTTTAAGTTTGTAAAAAGGTTTTTAAAATAGCGAGTAATTATTCTTTCAATCCTCTTCTGAGTTTAAGGAATACTGAACTTTTCATCTTCAACTGCTACTATAGGTCTTTCAATCCTCTTCTGAGTTTAAGAAGTAAAAGAAGGAAATGAAGAATACAGAATTGAAGTATCCTTTCAATCCTCTTCTGAGTTTAAGCTGCACATTGCTTTGCGTATATCCACAAGCTAAATATTACTTTCAATCCTCTTCTGAGTTTAAGGTATTTAGAAAAATACAACGAAAAAGCAATTTTGAACTTTCAATCCTCTTCTGAGTTTAAGAAGTTTATATACTAGTTTGCTTATTAGTATAATATCTTTCAATCCTCTTCTGAGTTTAAGTTCGTTTTTAAGATACAATAAGAGCTTTAATGAAACTTTCAATCCTCTTCTGAGTTTAAGTGAACTACGGTATTTGTTGAAGGATTACAATATAATCCCTTTCAATCCTCTTCTGAGTTTAAGACTCATTGATACAAGCAAAAATTCAATGCTGGAGATCTTTCAATCCTCTTCTGAGTTTAAGGAGAGCAGACCCATATACAGCTGAGAATTTCTTAAAGCACTTTCAATCCTCTTCTGAGTTTAAGTATTTAAATGTTTCTTCAATACAGTTGTATACTCAGCTTTCAATCCTCTTCTGAGTTTAAGAAGCCATTGCCTTTAAAACAGGTATTACGGTATTTTGACTCTTTCAATCCTCTTCTGAGTTTAAGAAAAGATGGAGGAACTGAATACGAACTTAAAGTATCCTTTCAATCCTCTTCTGAGTTTAAGGGAAGTCAGCACAGGGCTAAATGCAACAACTTATCACTCTTTCAATCCTCTTCTGAGTTTAAGTGCATTAAAACACGGTATGGATAAAGGGTATTTACACTTTCAATCCTCTTCTGAGTTTAAGTCTACTAGTTCTATATAGAATACTTCGAATGCTTCATCTTTCAATCCTCTTCTGAGTTTAAGTAATAGCTGTGTTATTTGTACCTAACCACATATATAACTTTCAATCCTCTTCTGAGTTTAAGAACTAAAAAATGAGATAGATAATTTAAAACTGCAAAACTTTCAATCCTCTTCTGAGTTTAAGAAGCTGTAAAAGAATTCTTAAATGAACAACAAAAACACTTTCAATCCTCTTCTGAGTTTAAGTCTTATCTCTATTTTCAGCAAACTTTTTCATTTCACTTACTTTCAATCCTCTTCTGAGTTTAAGGTGGATAAATGATTATTTTGTTGAATTAAGCCCGCAATTCTTTCAATCCTCTTCTGAGTTTAAGTTTCTTCTAAGACAAAATTTGCACCATTTAATTTACTTTCAATCCTCTTCTGAGTTTAAGTTCCTATTGCAGCTTCTTTCTTTGTGAAAAATGTTTCCTTTCAATCCTCTTCTGAGTTTAAGATAGGAATGGTTAATGTGGTAAGTGGTTTAGCGATAATCTTTCAATCCTCTTCTGAGTTTAAGCAGTAATATATGGTAGTGAACAGGAGCTGAAAGACGGCTTTCAATCCTCTTCTGAGTTTAAGAGTTTCATATTTGCAATCCTTAGAAGAAGACTTTTAATCACTTTCAATCCTCTTCTGAGTTTAAGGCGGAGATATCACCATAAAGTATCAGTGTGCTAAAGAACTTTCAATCCTCTTCTGAGTTTAAGAGAAGGTAAAATATTAAGCGAACAAGAGCTTAAACAGCTCTTTCAATCCTCTTCTGAGTTTAAGAATTAGGTAAAGGCCCCGTTAAGCTGAAGTATAAAACCTTTCAATCCTCTTCTGAGTTTAAGTTACCTAATGGTTATTTAAAAATAAGCAAGAAGCTTAGCTTTCAATCCTCTTCTGAGTTTAAGGCACATCATTCACAACAGTAACTTCTACTTCATTCCAAACTTTCAATCCTCTTCTGAGTTTAAGTGGGAATATGTTTTCTTTTATCCAAAAGGTCTGGAAATCTTTCAATCCTCTTCTGAGTTTAAGTGCTTGTTCAAGATATGACATATTGGGCATATTTGCACTTTCAATCCTCTTCTGAGTTTAAGAAGTCATCTCCATTCAAAGCCGAAGAAAATCCAAGAACTCTTTCAATCCTCTTCTGAGTTTAAGCACAACCCATAATGTGCGAAGACTGTACTATATTATGCTTTCAATCCTCTTCTGAGTTTAAGTTAAGCCGCCTTTCCTTTGCCCTACGAAGCAATTTTTCATTCTTTCAATCCTCTTCTGAGTTTAAGCTGACGTGTATGACGAGCTGAATGGAGGGGGGTGTCAAGTCTTTCAATCCTCTTCTGAGTTTAAGAGCGCGTGTGCATATGCAGGAATTAGTTTATTATAACTTTCAATCCTCTTCTGAGTTTAAGTTAATTTTCCAGCTCTTGCTAGCTTTTCCCTTGCTCTTCTTTCAATCCTCTTCTGAGTTTAAGTATTGTGTTAATGAAGAATAGTTTGGGTTTGTTGCAAAAACTTTCAATCCTCTTCTGAGTTTAAGGAACTTGAAGATTTACACTCTTTAAATCTAATATTTCTTTCAATCCTCTTCTGAGTTTAAGTGATAAAGAAAATTGGGTATTCGTAGAATGCAATTTCTTTCAATCCTCTTCTGAGTTTAAGTGCATGTGTTAAGTATGGCTGCTTTTCATGTACACATCTTTCAATCCTCTTCTGAGTTTAAGTAGACAAGTTTCGTTTGATGGCTCTAGTCAGTCAATGCACTTTCAATCCTCTTCTGAGTTTAAGATAAAAAAGCTTGACATAAAAGCAGATAACATCGACTTTCAATCCTCTTCTGAGTTTAAGGATTCAAAGATGGATGGATGAAAGACAAAATGAGATAAACTTTCAATCCTCTTCTGAGTTTAAGAGAGTGAGGAAGCAAAGAAAAACACGCTAGAAAAAGTTACTTTCAATCCTCTTCTGAGTTTAAGTTCTTCTCCAAGCTCTCAAGGTGTATTGCGTATTTTTCTTTCAATCCTCTTCTGAGTTTAAGAGCATAAAAACTTCGATGATAGAAATCTGAAGGACATTAACTTTCAATCCTCTTCTGAGTTTAAGAAGTGACCACAGGAATGGCCAAAGTTTTGGATTGGGAAGTCTTTCAATCCTCTTCTGAGTTTAAGATGGCAATAATAGGAATTAAAGCTAAGGAAATAGTAATACTTTCAATCCTCTTCTGAGTTTAAGCTTCCTTGCTAGATGGTAATCGAGTTTTACAACGATACTTTCAATCCTCTTCTGAGTTTAAGGTGTATCCTGCTGTTATAGGCTGTATTTTATACTGCTTTCAATCCTCTTCTGAGTTTAAGACTCAGAAGTCTTACATCGAAGTTGTAAAGCAGTATTTCTTTCAATCCTCTTCTGAGTTTAAGTTGGGAAGGCAATACATATAAGGGTCGCAAAGTAGAGCAACTTTCAATCCTCTTCTGAGTTTAAGAGATGACGGATGGATACTAAGGAATGTGATTATTTCTTTCAATCCTCTTCTGAGTTTAAGCCGTTTACTGTCTATTGCAGTTATAACTATTGGAACATACTTTCAATCCTCTTCTGAGTTTAAGCAAAGCTTCTTTTTCAATAGCTACAATAATTCTGTTTTTCCTTTCAATCCTCTTCTGAGTTTAAGATGTGCTCAATGTCAAATATTGACAAAATGCAGAATCTTTCAATCCTCTTCTGAGTTTAAGAGATAGTAGAAAAATGGTTTAACAGGTTTAAAAAAATAACTTTCAATCCTCTTCTGAGTTTAAGATGTAGCTACGTTTGCAGTTGAATTATAAGCTGTAATTCTTTCAATCCTCTTCTGAGTTTAAGTAATTAGCAATTGTATACTATAATTAAAAAATGTGTTTTTCTTTCAATCCTCTTCTGAGTTTAAGCTAGAATCTCAAAGGGTTGTAAGTATTCAGTATAAATTCTTTCAATCCTCTTCTGAGTTTAAGGGCCTATTTTCACCCAAGTTGTGGGTTGTCATGAGCTTTCAATCCTCTTCTGAGTTTAAGACTTGCGCTATAGTGTGTCATGCTCCAGTTCCCTCTATTCTTTCAATCCTCTTCTGAGTTTAAGTAAAATCATCACCGAGATCCTGCCTTAATTTAAGCCTATCTCTTTCAATCCTCTTCTGAGTTTAAGCTTACCATCAATTCCCAGTGAAGACTATAATTACGTTCTTTCAATCCTCTTCTGAGTTTAAGTAGTCAGACATTCATTATTTACACATGGCAACCCACTTTCAATCCTCTTCTGAGTTTAAGATATGTCTACTTCTCTACATGGCAAGTAGAAATTGAGCTCTTTCAATCCTCTTCTGAGTTTAAGATACGACATTTTATCCTAATGGTTTCACGATAAGGGCCTTTCAATCCTCTTCTGAGTTTAAGAATCCGATTTTAAAGTAGTAGCTATTAAGAAGAATACCTTTCAATCCTCTTCTGAGTTTAAGAGGCATGTAAAGCATGGGATGAGCTGGTTGATAAGCTTGACTTTCAATCCTCTTCTGAGTTTAAGGTTAAGTCAAAAAATACAGCAACTTGTCAGTGAAGCTAACTTTCAATCCTCTTCTGAGTTTAAGAAACATACTATGTACTAGCCCTTTTAGTATTATTAACTTTCAATCCTCTTCTGAGTTTAAGAGATTCATTATGTAAGTGGTTTCTTTAATTCTCTTTTCTTCTTTCAATCCTCTTCTGAGTTTAAGAATTAAGATTCCAATTAATAAAGTAGTGAAAATCTTCTCCTTTCAATCCTCTTCTGAGTTTAAGATCTGATATGGAGTTGCTCAGTAAGGAAAAAGATACTTTCAATCCTCTTCTGAGTTTAAGTAGAAGCGAACTTTATATTCTGCTCCTTTACTATCTTCTTTCAATCCTCTTCTGAGTTTAAGGTAAGTATGCTTGACTTCCAACGGCTACTCCAACCAAGCCACTTTCAATCCTCTTCTGAGTTTAAGTGCAAAAACTGAGATTGCTAAAGCGTTAGGCATAACACCCTTTCAATCCTCTTCTGAGTTTAAGAGATTTGGTCATCTTTTGGTTAGAGGAGCACTACGTGACTTTCAATCCTCTTCTGAGTTTAAGTTGCACCTGCCGCTACTGCTACATTGTTTCCTTTAAAATCTTTCAATCCTCTTCTGAGTTTAAGCGCTCCGTAGGAAGAGGAATAGGAGGCTATTATATAAACTTTCAATCCTCTTCTGAGTTTAAGAATTATGCAACAAGTTTTACAGTAAGCGGTTATGTTCTTTCAATCCTCTTCTGAGTTTAAGCAAGGAATATATTCTCAAAAAAATTAGAAATATCGAACTTTCAATCCTCTTCTGAGTTTAAGGTAAAACTTGTTGCATAATTACCTTGTAATGATGCTACTTTCAATCCTCTTCTGAGTTTAAGCAATAAAAACAAAAAGTTTACTAATGTCTTTCTTCTCCTTTCAATCCTCTTCTGAGTTTAAGTAAGTATTGGAGTAGAGTTATCGAAAGACATAGACTTTCAATCCTCTTCTGAGTTTAAGTGAGATTTATAAGCTAGGTTATGCTAGGTTTGTAAAAACATCTTTCAATCCTCTTCTGAGTTTAAGAGAAGGTTAAGAAATATTATGATGAAGTCTCTAAGACCTTTCAATCCTCTTCTGAGTTTAAGTTGAAGCGTTGCAACAAAGTGAGCGAAATGCTGATTTACCTTTCAATCCTCTTCTGAGTTTAAGATATTGCCAATTCATCCGCTGTTAGTTCCATTTGGTTTAACTTTCAATCCTCTTCTGAGTTTAAGATGAATTTGCAAAAAGGATAGCTCAAACACTTAATTTAACTTTCAATCCTCTTCTGAGTTTAAGCTTGGGATGAGGATAACAAAATAATTAGAACAATCCCAATCTTTCAATCCTCTTCTGAGTTTAAGAGAAAGTCTAGGAAGTATTACTACCAACTTGATTATATACTTTCAATCCTCTTCTGAGTTTAAGATCCCCATTGTGATAAGCCATTATAGATTAATTCATCACTTTCAATCCTCTTCTGAGTTTAAGAGGCAGGGTTAATAGAGGGAGAAACAGGGAAAGAACTTTCAATCCTCTTCTGAGTTTAAGGCAGTGAAATTCAGTTTAGATGTTCGCAATGTTGTTAATCTTTCAATCCTCTTCTGAGTTTAAGAGCGATATTACCGACACTGACCCCCATGACTAAAGGCCCTTTCAATCCTCTTCTGAGTTTAAGTTGGATTTCTTGCCTGATATCGAAGATGCAAGTGAAACTTTCAATCCTCTTCTGAGTTTAAGTTAAGCATTAATGATGTAGCAAAGGTTGCGTACGAATATGCTTTCAATCCTCTTCTGAGTTTAAGCGGAAATGCCGACCTTTATCTATCGTATCAGTTGAAGGATCTTTCAATCCTCTTCTGAGTTTAAGTTAATAGTCTAGAAGAAGAAGAATTTGATTTCAACTTTCAATCCTCTTCTGAGTTTAAGATAATAATAATTGTTCCTGTTCCGTTTTGCAAGTTGATTCTTTCAATCCTCTTCTGAGTTTAAGTGGTTCCTGGCGATTGCGAAAAACTGGAGGGGAAGTAAGATCTTTCAATCCTCTTCTGAGTTTAAGGTGTGTAGCAATTGCAAAGTATCAGGAGAAACTTGCCACTTTCAATCCTCTTCTGAGTTTAAGGCTCATTAAGCCTAACTGAATAGTGAATTGTATTATTCTTTCAATCCTCTTCTGAGTTTAAGATAGAAGGCCGCAAGCTCTGAATCACTAGGAATCTCATTCTTTCAATCCTCTTCTGAGTTTAAGCTTTGAACTAGAAGATGAGATGTGGAGAGTATTGAAAAACTTTCAATCCTCTTCTGAGTTTAAGTACCAGTAATAAATTTATAAGCGCAATAGGACATGAACTTTCAATCCTCTTCTGAGTTTAAGAAAAAGATAGTCGCTACACTTTACGACAACTATTTAAATCCTTTCAATCCTCTTCTGAGTTTAAGTTTATACGCGATAGCAGGGGCCTATTTTGCTTCACAAATCTTTCAATCCTCTTCTGAGTTTAAGAGGTTGTAAAATACGAAGAATAGGCTTAAATTCTTTGAAAACTTTCAATCCTCTTCTGAGTTTAAGCTTACAAAACCCTTTCAGATGTTTTAGCAAAGAAACTTTCAATCCTCTTCTGAGTTTAAGTTAAGGTAACTTTTTTCCCCGCAAGCCATGGCGTTACTGCCTTTCAATCCTCTTCTGAGTTTAAGGCTTCCAAAGTATTCTATTAGCAAAACATTAGAAGTCTTTCAATCCTCTTCTGAGTTTAAGGTGGTGCAAGATGATAGATTCTAGCAAAATAGCCGAGCTTTCAATCCTCTTCTGAGTTTAAGATAATGGGAAATGGAGAATATATCGAAAAAGGATATTCTTTCAATCCTCTTCTGAGTTTAAGCAAAGTTAATCCGAATATACTCAAAAGAATTGGCAAAATACCTTTCAATCCTCTTCTGAGTTTAAGTCGCTTTCTTCGCTTTCCATATTAAATTCGCTTGCCATCTTTCAATCCTCTTCTGAGTTTAAGTGGGCTTTTCTGTGAGGCGGAGAGGTAAAACACTATCCACTTTCAATCCTCTTCTGAGTTTAAGGATTATTTAAATAGGATAATGCTTGTTGCTTATTCATGTTTCTTTCAATCCTCTTCTGAGTTTAAGGGAGGGGGATTTAACATGTCACACTTCAGCGTCGTTAAACTTTCAATCCTCTTCTGAGTTTAAGATAATCTTCAATCGATAAAGAATATCCGTTATTATGCTTTCAATCCTCTTCTGAGTTTAAGAGAGCGTGGAAATGAAAAATTTAGAATTAAACTGAGAATACTTTCAATCCTCTTCTGAGTTTAAGGCCTTTATATGTGGCAGAGTGGTATAAAGAAAATTACCCCTTTCAATCCTCTTCTGAGTTTAAGCAGGAGGAAGCACAGGAGTAGTTCCGGTGACAATAACACTTTCAATCCTCTTCTGAGTTTAAGAGAAGCCCACTGTAATGTATCAACCACAGGACCCATAACTCTTTCAATCCTCTTCTGAGTTTAAGACTTTATCAAAGTTTAATGTAGATATGAAAGAAAATGTCTTTCAATCCTCTTCTGAGTTTAAGACATTTATTTCTGGCTTCTAAGCGTGGAAATGAAAAATTCCTTTCAATCCTCTTCTGAGTTTAAGAGACACAAGGGATAGCAGAAGTTATTTTATACGAACTTTCAATCCTCTTCTGAGTTTAAGGGAAAGAAAGCTATTGTAGAATTAATAACGAGTAGTGTTATTCTTTCAATCCTCTTCTGAGTTTAAGTATTCCTATAAGCCGATTAAAATTCAATGGTCAATTTCTTTCAATCCTCTTCTGAGTTTAAGGTCGTAAAGTGTAGCGATTATCTTTTTACCTGTATCCCTTTCAATCCTCTTCTGAGTTTAAGATATAAATATTTTAGTCATGAATTACATAATATATCTTTCAATCCTCTTCTGAGTTTAAGCCTATGTCATGAAAAATTTTGAATATCCAATTAAACTCTTTCAATCCTCTTCTGAGTTTAAGTGTTGCAGAATCTACTTACAAACTGAGACCAATATACTCTACTTTCAATCCTCTTCTGAGTTTAAGAAAAAGGAGATAAACGTTTCTCAGCAATTTTGCAATATTCACTTTCAATCCTCTTCTGAGTTTAAGGCGCTCTCTCTAGCTCTTTAAGATCAGCACTGGGTTCGCTTTCAATCCTCTTCTGAGTTTAAGATATAAAGGCCGAAACAGGTGCATGGGATAATCCTGTTTCTTTCAATCCTCTTCTGAGTTTAAGGTTGCTGGGGTGACCTCAGGGGAAGTGGTAAACCCCCCTTTCAATCCTCTTCTGAGTTTAAGAGCAAAAACAACAGGAGGAAGTATATTGCTTATTGGAGTACTTTCAATCCTCTTCTGAGTTTAAGATACTACTTATGTGGCGATTGTTTAAAAAAAGTTAAGACACTTTCAATCCTCTTCTGAGTTTAAGATGTAATAGCGGATATTGGTGGATTGATGTTCAGGAAATCTTTCAATCCTCTTCTGAGTTTAAGTATATTCGTGTCAGAGTTTATGGTTATGTAGGCTCAGCTTTCAATCCTCTTCTGAGTTTAAGACTGACTCTATCGGTATTTCACACAACCCATAATGTGCTTTCAATCCTCTTCTGAGTTTAAGATTTACGGTTATTGTGGTAATTTGTGCCTGTATATCTTTCAATCCTCTTCTGAGTTTAAGACGAGACTCCGCGAGGCGCTTCAGGAAAAGATTGATAGCTTTCAATCCTCTTCTGAGTTTAAGCTGACCCATTAAGCTCTCTCTTAGTAAGCAACCCACTTTCAATCCTCTTCTGAGTTTAAGGTAAATGTAAATAACGCTTTAAACATTGTAGTATACAACTTTCAATCCTCTTCTGAGTTTAAGATATATTCCGTAAGGATTTTGAAGTAAGATAATTTCTTTCAATCCTCTTCTGAGTTTAAGATACAAAGAAGAAAACGAGTGTGACGAAATTGAAGCTTTCAATCCTCTTCTGAGTTTAAGATGCCAAAACGAACGCATAGATGTCACATTTGCTTCTTTCAATCCTCTTCTGAGTTTAAGTATTTTTTTACTTTCGGTCATCTACTAAATTTTTATAACCTTTCAATCCTCTTCTGAGTTTAAGTGCAAAAGTTAGTTAAAACATGAACGAGAAAATTAATCCCTTTCAATCCTCTTCTGAGTTTAAGTTAGTTGAAAAATATGCGAGAATTTTCAAGCTCTCACCTTTCTTTCAATCCTCTTCTGAGTTTAAGGCGGTTCATATGTTGATTGGGTGATATTCTTCTAAAATGCTTTCAATCCTCTTCTGAGTTTAAGTCCTCTCAGCACAATTTGACAGTGTATTTCCGTGATAACTTTCAATCCTCTTCTGAGTTTAAGTGTGTGAAGATTGCATAGTAGATTGTAACTGTTGCAATTGCTTTCAATCCTCTTCTGAGTTTAAGATACTTTGCAGATTAATATTAACTTACAAAATGGAACACTTTCAATCCTCTTCTGAGTTTAAGCAGATATCTTTTCTGTTTTCCTAGAGGATTACATACCCTTTCAATCCTCTTCTGAGTTTAAGTTATTGTAACTGGAGTGCTTCCTGCAGATGTTCCAACCTTTCAATCCTCTTCTGAGTTTAAGATTCCAATATCACCGGGTTCAAAAAATACCGATATTCTATCTTTCAATCCTCTTCTGAGTTTAAGTAAGAAACAAAAGGAATCTTCCCAGCGTCAATCTCTCTTTCAATCCTCTTCTGAGTTTAAGATGCATATTTAAACTTTGCATACGCAATATCATATGGACTTTCAATCCTCTTCTGAGTTTAAGAATAGTGTATGAGAATTGGATTGTTAAAGTATATTACTTTCAATCCTCTTCTGAGTTTAAGTGGGACAAGTGCAGGTTCAGTAGCAGTTACCATAACACTTTCAATCCTCTTCTGAGTTTAAGTTATCATTATTTTTTCTACTATCAGTTTAGCGGATTTCTTTCAATCCTCTTCTGAGTTTAAGAGTAGAACAGTATGATGAGATTATAATATATTATTATAACTTTCAATCCTCTTCTGAGTTTAAGTTTTTCTCGTTTTTCCTTAAAAACAACCTATAGTCTCCTTTCAATCCTCTTCTGAGTTTAAGAAGTAGCGTAGGTGGGTGTAGCGCCCCACACATAGTATACCTTTCAATCCTCTTCTGAGTTTAAGCGCTCCAGCTGGTTCTCAGCTAGTTGCAAATATTGTATTCTTTCAATCCTCTTCTGAGTTTAAGTTCAGTTTCACGCATCCAAACAAGCTGGGTTTCACTCTTTCAATCCTCTTCTGAGTTTAAGAAAAAATATATTCTCAAATTAGGTCTACTAGTTCTATATCTTTCAATCCTCTTCTGAGTTTAAGGTATGTTTTTCAAGTATCACATTCTTACCTTCTAAATCCTCTTTCAATCCTCTTCTGAGTTTAAGTTCTTAATTCCATTTGAGCTACTAAGAATAAAACATATCTTTCAATCCTCTTCTGAGTTTAAGAAAATCAACCGTTTTTACAGATTGATATTTATGCATTTTGTCTTTCAATCCTCTTCTGAGTTTAAGATGACATTGATAGATATTCAAGTGAACGTATTTAAATACACTTTCAATCCTCTTCTGAGTTTAAGAGTTAAGAAAAATAATATTTAAATCTTTTGGTCTCATACTTTCAATCCTCTTCTGAGTTTAAGCTTATTTATTAATTATGCTAGAGATAGAAATTAAAAACTTTCAATCCTCTTCTGAGTTTAAGTGAACTTAGACCAGATACCAAACCACTAAAGTCAAATGTGCTTTCAATCCTCTTCTGAGTTTAAGTTTCATCTTTGCTATAACCTTCATCAAGCATATCTCTTTCAATCCTCTTCTGAGTTTAAGAGATAGAAATTAAAAAAGAAGATGATGGAATACAATACTTTCAATCCTCTTCTGAGTTTAAGATAAATAAACTTAGGGAACATGGAGACACAAGGGATAGCCTTTCAATCCTCTTCTGAGTTTAAGTTTACGAATGTATTTTATACAAAAAAGCTCCAATTTTCAACTTTCAATCCTCTTCTGAGTTTAAGTAAAACTAAGTCTTCTATCACAATTTTACTTACCTCTTCCTTTCAATCCTCTTCTGAGTTTAAGTGTCTTAATTCAAGAAAGTAAATATCATTATATAGATTACTTTCAATCCTCTTCTGAGTTTAAGCGTAACTATTTAAAGATATAATGTGTAATAAAAGATCTTTCAATCCTCTTCTGAGTTTAAGAGGTAGTTGAAGTTAAACCAAAACCTGCTATTATTGTAACTCTTTCAATCCTCTTCTGAGTTTAAGGTGGTCAAGTCATTATAAGGCGGCTTTCAGCACGGGTTAACTTTCAATCCTCTTCTGAGTTTAAGAACACCTATAAAGAAGCCTGCAATAAACCCACTTACATCATTCTTTCAATCCTCTTCTGAGTTTAAGTTGAAAAAATAGGCACAATAAGAACAAAGAACAGAACTTTCAATCCTCTTCTGAGTTTAAGTTTAAGGCTAGCAAAATTCAAAGTGGAGTTATACGATCTTTCAATCCTCTTCTGAGTTTAAGGTTAATTGAATAAGTCCATAGTCAATTAACCAAACAATACTTTCAATCCTCTTCTGAGTTTAAGATCAGTCCATGGATTTATGCTATATGAACTGTATGATTCTTTCAATCCTCTTCTGAGTTTAAGCAATAAAATCTATTATAGTAGATAGAGACTTTGTAGAAATCTTTCAATCCTCTTCTGAGTTTAAGACAAATTACCACAATAACCGTAAATCTTACTGACTCTATTCTTTCAATCCTCTTCTGAGTTTAAGCTAATGGTCAATATACTCTATTTCTAGTAGCTCAATTCTTTCAATCCTCTTCTGAGTTTAAGACAATATCATTTCTTCAGGCTCTCTCATAAGAATACCTTTCAATCCTCTTCTGAGTTTAAGAATGAGCCAACTAATTTCATAAGTAGCTCAATTCTTTCAATCCTCTTCTGAGTTTAAGCATGAGACCGTGTTCTTCTACGAATTTTTTGTAGCGCTTTC
>Ga0081529_125840_pt1 | contig 17520 bp, 19 predicted proteins | sample EchGeymetagenome_FD_71012 | JGI IMG/M metagenome (GOLD analysis project Ga0081529, IMG submission 71012) | Ferrous microbial mat and aquatic microbial communities from Echinus Geyser, Yellowstone National Park, USA - transect B T=78-80 C v2... ...
GATAATGAGAAACAGCGAAGAAAAACATTAAAAACCCGTAAAGAACAAACAAGACAGGGCCCGTAGCTTAGCCAGGTAGAGCGCCCTGGGGCAAAAGCCCCGCGTAAGGCTCATAACCGGGAGGTCCCGGGTTCAAATCCCGGCGGGCCCACCATGAATTTTGTTTGCTTCTTGTTTCCTACGATGAGTGCTATATTTGGTTAGTACTTCGGGACAGGGGATTGGCTGTGTAATGAGGTGGTGTCGAGGGTTGTGTTTAATTGCACATTACGTGTTGCGTGTTTCTGCGTGTTCTTATTTCGAAATCTATATTAATGAGTAGCTCCCACAATTTGTCAAGGGCGTCTTGGCATTTTATCTTGCCCATCCGTGCTCTTCCAATCGTTATTAATGCCTTGTCTATTTCCTTTTTTATGTTCATCAATCGTGCACCGTGGTTTTAGGCCTTTAAAGTTAATCGATCTGTTTGTGAAAAGAGGACAACATTATTGTTGTTATTTTAAATGAACAGTTGCCTTTTTGAGTCGGGTCTTTGCTTTCTCTATGGGTTGATGATTCATTGCAGTGCTGATTGGTGAGGAGACTGACCTGCCCTGACCAGGTATGCCTTTTATGATTAGGGAAATCAGTGTATAGCCGCGGTCATCAGCGGTCGGGCACCTCCTCCCTCTTCACCAACTAAAACATTGGGGTTGGGGTTTTAAGTACCTTTTGCCGCTTTATATTTGTAAAGATTTATTACGATTTTAATTAAGGAATAGGTGGTAAATACCAGCGATGGTTTTTACCGCGGGTGTTTCAACGTGTTGGTAATGCTTATTTACTTTTCCTTAAGCATTTATTGGGTTAAGTATGGAGTTGCTTAAGTGCGAGGTCCTTAGTGATCTAATTGAGGGGTTCCCCTTCGGTTACATGGTCCTCATAAGGGGTGACCTAGGTATGGGAAAGACCCTGCTCGTTAAACTCCTTGCCAAGAGCGTCCTTAATAACTACCCATTATTATACGTAACCTTCGACGACAACCCAGAATCCGTAGTTGATGACCTCAAGAACTTCAGCGATAGATTGTTCATAATTGATGGCTTCACGATCAGTGATCAACGTAAGGTTAAGTCACCCAATGTTATTGATTTTATTACGGAATTAGATCCGGGCCAGGTAATTAATAAGGTTGGGCAGGTCGTTTACTCTAAGGGTGTTCGTGGCTTAATAATTGACTCAATAAATGACCTACTCGTAAACGTGGATCCCAGGGGGTTGATAGCAATGCTTAAGCAGTTGAAGGCGTTATCACGGAGCCGGAACCTTGTTTCCTTCATTGTTGCCCATGTGACGACAGAGGATGTTGATAATTTGTTGAATACTGTGGAGTACGTGTTCGATGGTGTGATCGAGATGGAGTTTGATGAGAACATGGCAAATATAGGTATACCGGTGAGGAGGTTGAGGATTAAGAGGATGAAGGGTATATCCCACTCCATGAACTGGTTCTACTTCACCACAGCCAAGGGCACCATAGTACCAATCGACATAAATGAAATAAAGAATATGCTCAAAAACACACTGGAAAGCTTAGGTGTTCAAATACAGGGTGGCTAATAACATATGGATTTATTAAAAACCCTGGAAATACTCGTGGAATTCGACACAGTTAACGATCCATCGATTGGTAAGTACCCAGACCCTGGTGTCGTGGATTTCGTTGAGGGATTACTGAATGGTTTAGGCATTAGGACAAAGACGTTTATTAGTAATGGTTATAGGAGCATCATTGGTGTTGTTGGCAACGGCTCAGAACCCAGGGTATTAATGATGGCTCATCTCGATGTTGTCCCTTTCGTTCGTGATGAGTGGAGATTTGACCCACTTAGGTTGACTATTGCTGGTGATGTTGCGTATGGTAGAGGTGCGCTTGATGATAAGGGTAACGTTGCAGCTGTCCTCAAGGCCCTTGAGGGACTTGTTGGTGAGGTTAATAGGGGTACATTGATTGTTGCCTTCACTACCGATGAGGAGGTTGGTGGTGAGAATGGTGCTAGGGTTGTTAGAGACTACCTACTAAATAATGGCTTGAGGCCTAACTACGTCATTAATGCCGATGGTTATGGCATGGTCATTATAAATAGGAGGAGGGCTATATTCAACGCCGCTATAAGGACTAAGGGGTTGAAGGCGACGGTGAATGGTGTTAGGGAGGTTGTTAGGTTCAAGCTTGATTACAAGGTTAGGCCGCCATACCACGCAGCCTACTTCACACCAGGTGTGGATACGCACCCACTCCTAGCCCTATCCCAGTACCTATGGGTTAATAATGCGTACCTAGCAAGCATTAGGGGTTCCTTCGTTAAGGAAAATGTGACGCCAACCTGGATTGAGGCTGAGGTAGTCAAACCATGCCGGGGATGCCCAATGCAGGATGTCGACTTGGGCTTAACCAACGCTGTTAAGGCGTTATTACCGCTGAGTAGGGTTAATCCCAAGGTCAAGGCACAGAGCATTTACGGTGTTACCGCAACACCCAACGTGTACAGGTTTGCTGATGGTTTTCATGAGTTTGTGATTAATGTTAGGGCCATGACTGATGATCCACTGGCCATTAGGGAGGCAATGATGGAGTCAGTACAGGACTACCTCCAGGATATTGAGGTTGATGTTAGGGCTGAGGGTGGTGTTGGTTACCTCAACACACCAAGGGATTCCAAGCTGGTGACAACAGCCATGGAGGTTTTGAGGAAATTAGGTGTGGAGCCCATTGTTATGGAGATGGCTGGGGCAAGCGACTCAAAGTACTTCTCACCACTGGGTATAGAGGCAATAGACTTCGGGCCAATTGGTGAGAATGCACATGGTCCAAATGAGAACGTAAACATAAAATCGTTAGAACAAACAAGCAAGTTCTATGAGGACCTTACTAAGGAACTTCTAAATGGTTAAATTTTGAATTCTGGTCTTCGTAACTTTCTATCTCAAATCAATATGAAGAACACCACGAAGCCATAGATCGCTATAGCCTCGGCTAAGGCCACAAATAATATATACATTGCAAGCAAATCCCTCCTCTCAACCATAGCACTAACCGACGCGGCACCTGCTAATCCAACACCAATACCACCACCTAAGGCTGCAAGGCCAAAACCAACGCCAGCACCCAAGTACCTGGCTGCCATAACCTGGGCCTGGTCAGTCGCCTGCGCATGCACTACAACAGCCGTAATTGCCAATATTAACGCGGCAACAACCAAAGTCCTCAATATCCTTGCCCTAACCATCACGATACAGACCATAATGCATTTTTAAAATTTATTCCAGGGAAAAATGACGATAAGTGTATTTTAAGCACAACGTGAGAAAGTTACGAACATATTCTTTTGAATTTAAATAAACACAAAAACAAGCACCCTAATTTATAGAATAATTTGGTGCCGGGGCCGGGATTTGAACCCGGGCCCCCTTGCGGGGACGGACTATCTAGTTCTTTTACTTCAACTCCAGGCCCGTTCAGGTCCCTACGGTTAATCCCGTGGGGATCGCCTTGGACCTAGCTCGGCCACCCCGGCGAGTTTAGCCTTGTTTTCAATGGTTTAAAGCTTTCTCCCCGTGTTGATTATTTCCTTGCATGTTTGTGCGTTTATTCTTGCATAGCTTCTTGGTATTGCTATGTCTATTTTCCTTAATTGTTCTATTGATATTTTATTCTGGAATAATTTTGGTTTTGTTATTTTTAATATGAGTATTCTCCTGCTTGATTTAAGGTAGTTGTTTTGTATGAATTCCTCATTGTCTCTGGGTATTTTATGGCATAGTGTTCTTAAGTTATTAATTAGTTCATTCGGTTTTACTACCACTGTACGCTCTGCTATGAAATAGCCTGTAACTGCCATCACAGGCTTTGATGAGTATACAAGAATTACATCACCCTCATTAATTGCCCCTAGGTATGTCCTGACTTCGCAATCCTTCTTGCCATTGAGTATTTCCTCTGCGAAGTGTGGTTTTAAAGCCATTAGGAAGCAGTTCATTTTTAACCGAACGCCTTGATCAGCCTTGCTAGGTAGTCCCAATACTCGTCGATCTCCTTTTCAATTTCCTTAATATCGTCCTCAGTCAGGTGTGAGAATCTTCCCTGCCTCTTTAGGTACTCAATTATTGGTTTCCTCCTTGACTTATCCAGGTGGGTGTTGCTTGGTGGATTCAGCCTTATCCTCCCATGGTCCCACTCGTACAGTGGGAAGTAACCTGTCTCTGTTGCCAGCCTGGCTATTTCGACTGTCATTTCCTCTGGGTAACGCCACCCTGGTGGGCATGGTGCTAGTACGTGTATGAATGCGGGTCCCTCATCCAGGTAGTCAAGGGCTGTCTTAACCTTATTAGCTAGGTCTATTGGGTAGGCTATGTTTGCTGTTGCTGCGTATGGTATGTGGTGTCCAATGACTATACTCATTATATCCTTCTTCCTCTGGACCTTACCCCTCAACTTACTACCAACTGGTGATGTTGTTGTCCAGGCGAAGTGTGGTGTTCCTCCTGATCTTTGTATTCCTGTGTTCATGTAAGCCTCATTATCATAAAGCACATAAAGCACACCATGACCACGCTCAAGCATACCACTAAGAGACTGCAAACCAATATCATAAGTACCACCATCGCCCGCGATAACCATAACCTTAGCCTTAGTGTCCAGTATCCCCTTCCTCCCAAGTGCCTTAAGCGCCGACTCAACGCCAGATGCCGCGGCGGCTGCGTTCTCAAAGGCTACGTGCAGGTATGGGATACTCCATGCTGTGTACGGGTACGACGTAGTAGTCACCTCCATACACCCCGTCGCATTGACGACAATTATGTCAGAACCTGCGGCCTTTATTAACCATCTAATGGCTATTGAGGGACCGCATCCAGCACATGTTAATTGTCCAGGCCCGAAGTGCTCCTCAACGGGTAAATCCTTTATTGTCCTGAAGTAGACCTTCATGATCTCAACCCCAGGAATACAGTACTTCTTGGATACACACCAGTCTTTGCATACTCGTCGAGCATTTTATAAAGATTATAGAAGTCATCAGCAAGCATTGTTCTTTGGGATATGCCGTGGACCACGGATATGACGGGCTTCTCAATATTCCTACTGTATAGGGCGGAAACAACATCGCTAAACACGGGTCCCTCGTAAACATCACCGGGGGTTAATGCCCTATCGACAACAGCTACGATCTTGGCATCCTTTACTGCATTGACTAACTCATCAGCAGGGAAGGGTCTGAATAACCTTATTCTAACCACGCCAGCCCTTAACCCCCTCTCCCTAGCCCTCCTAGCCGCCTCCTTGGCATTACCACTTGATGCGCCTCCATATGTTATTAACACGTAATCGGCATCATCAACCATGTACTTCTCGACTAAGTCGTAATTTGTGCCGAAAGCCTTATTGAATTCCTCATGGACCTCCTTAATTACTTGCTTGGATTCCCTCAGCGCGTGCACTGCCTGGTATTTTATTTCGTAATACCAATCAGGACTTGCTATGACACCAACGGTTATTGGCTTTCTCGGATCAAGCCTATACCTGCTTAGATTCCTTGGTGTGAATTTTCTTACGTATTCTTCGTGGTATAGTTCCACGGGTTCTGTTGTGTGGCTCATCAGGAATCCATCGTATGAAACCATCACGGGCAATAGCACTCTTTGGTCCTCGGCTATCCTATACGCCATGATTATTGAGTCATAAACCTCCTGAGCCGAAGAGGCAATTATCATGATCCAACCAGCATCCCTGGCGTTCATGATATCTTGGTAATCACCATGAATACTGATTGGTGCGGACAATGCTCTCCCTGGTACAGCCATAACCACAGGTAACCTAAGGCCCGAGGTTATGTGCAGCACCTCATGCATGAATTCAAGGCCTTGGGCTGCCGTGGCCGTGAACACCCTAGCACCGGCCGCCGAAGCGCCAACAACTGCGGATAAGGCACTGTGTTCGGACTCAACGGGTATATACTCAGCGTCTAGCTCCCCATTGGCAACAAACTCCGCAAGCTTCTCTATTATTGTTGTCTGTGGCGTTATTGGATAAGCAGCAATCACATCAACATCGACAGTCTTAACGGCATAGGCGGCTGCGTAATTCGATGTGAGCCCAAGGCGTTCCTTAACAATCTCCTCCCTAATACCTAGCATCTTAGCCTCCATCATTATCCACCCACCTCGGGTATCATCTTTATTGCCTTAACGGGGCACTCGTGGGCGCATATTCCGCATCCCTTACAATGGTCGTAGTCTATTTCATACGTCATATCATACTTCTTACCACCCCTGGTTGTGTATGGCTTATTCAGCTCTAATATGGCTGGCTCTGGGCAGTACATCCAGCATATCCTACACCTTATGCATGCGTCCTGATCTATCACTGGGCGTTCAGTTCTCCAAGTACCAGTCAGGTTATTACGTGCATTACCAGGTTCAATTACGAAGCCACCTATTGGTAGGTCTCTCCATGTTAATCGCATCATCACATAATCACCTCAGCCGCCTTATAAGCCTCTTCTAGGGCTTCGGTATTCGCCTTACCGAGCTTTTTACCGAAGGTTTCCATTACAAGTTCCTTCACGGTCTCTAGATCAAGGAGATCGAGAACCTTGAGTAAGGCACCAAGCATTGTGGTGTTTACTATGGGCTTGCCTAGGTGCTTTGTGGCTATTTCATACGCATTCACGTAAATAACCCTACCACTAAAGCCAGTCAACTCCTGCCTAACCTCATCCTTACTACTTGCGTTCACAACTATGTAATCTCTCGTGATTGCAGGTATGTTGAAAATACTCAACAACCTAGTATCAAACACAACAGAAATATTTGGCTTCTCAATAGGTTCCCTAGCTAGGACGGGTTCTCTGGATAATCTAACATAAGCCCTAACAGGGGCACCCCTACGCTCAGCGCCATACTCGGGGAAGGAGCTTGCGAATAAGCCACGCTTAATTGCCGCCTGGGCAATAATCTGGGCAGCCGTAACAGCGCCCTGACCTCCCCTGCCATAGAAGGTTATTTCCACAGTAGAGTTGGTCATCCTAGGTCAAGTCATCGTTATAGAAGCCTCTTATAAACCCTTTAGTCTATATTCCCATAAATAGGTATAATAGGTGAAACAAGTGAAAAACAGTATTTTGCCCCCTGCATGCACCCACGTCATTGGTGCCAAGTCAGCGGCCCGGTTTGGCCGGGTCGTTGGCTCGGCGCCAATGGCGTGAATGCAAGGCAGGTATAGGCACTATACGTGTTTTAGATGTTTTGTTTAAATAGGTTTTTGTAAAGTATAACTTTAATATTACCCTGTTTTTATTTCTCCTTAATTGCCTTTATCATGAATATTTATAAAGATGGTTGTTTTGTCGTGTTGCGATGGGTGATACGATTTGTACGACTGTTGGTGAGGATTTTACATTTGATCTATTCTCTAGGGCTAAGTACATTGTTTTGATTAAGGATGGCGCCGTTGTTCATAGGGAGGTTAACCCAGCCCTAAGTTCAACGAATAAGAGGCCTACTGTGGCTAAGAGGTGTGTTGAGCTGGGCGCTACCGTGGTCCTCGCGCCCCATGGTTCGTTGTGCCTTCCTTCGTATCTGATATTGAGGAGGGCTGGTGTTCGTATGTACGTTGTTAAGCCTGGCGTGGCTTTCAACAATGATGTTAGAGCTAGTCCGGTTAATTCCTGGGAGGTTATTTACTCAAGTCTCTTGGCTGTAGCTGAGAGGGTGGATGAGGTGTTTAGCCATGGCCATGGGTAGCTTGGATTTTTACGTCAATACCCTAAACACGTTTTTCGGTATATCCAGGTGCGGTTCTGGTGTGCCTATACTTGGTATTCCGATGGAGGATACCGTCAGTTTTAGGCCTGGTACGCGATTTGCACCTGGTGTGATTAGGCAGTGGAGTCAATACTTCGAGTTCACCCCGAGTATCGATCTTGGATTTGACGTATTAAGTAAGGCATGTGATCTTGGTGATGTGTCGCTCCTCCAGGGCTTGGTTGATAGGAATGTTGAGAGGATTAAAGCTGTCGTTAATGAAGCCCTGAGTAGGTGGGGTAGGGTCATAAGCATTGGTGGCGAGCACACGCTTAGTTTAGGCACTGCGAAGGCTTTAAGCGAGAATAAGGGCTCGTATGGTATTTACGTACATGTTGATGCACACCTTGACTCAAGGGAAGAGTGGCCCATTGGTCAATCCCTATCCCACGCAACCTTTGTTCGGCACATTGTTAGGGATGTCAAGCCGCAATTATTTATGTTCCTTGGGCCTAGGTCATATGATCCTGAGGAACTTACCTTTGTTAAGAATCTCGAGAATTCCGTACTCCTCACGACCAAGGATTTAAAGTTAATGAGTAAGTACGAGCTTAGGACGTGGGTTAGGGAGTTATTAGATAGCTACTCAGGCCCTATACACCTCAGTATTGATGTTGACGTCCTGGATCCCTCAATAATGCCTGGCGTTGGTAATCCCGAGGGGCTTGGGCTAAGTTATGGTGAGTTGTTGAGGGTTGTGGAGGCTGTGCTCGATCATGGTGGTTCTAGGGTTAGGGTTGTGGATTTGGTTGAGTATTCACCGCCAAATGACCCGAACCTAATGTCTTTACCTGTGATTATCAAGCTCGTGCTTGACGTGCTCAATTACCTAACCTAAAAATTTATTTGATATCTGGGTTCGCCTTGTCTGATGGATCTTGAAAGGTTCCTGGAGCTTATGAGCGAGGCTGGATTTTTCTACCCGAGCTTTGAGATTTATAGGAGCAGGGCTGAGGTTGGTGGCTTCTATGACTATGGCCCACTGGGTGTTGAATTGAAGAGGAATATTATCGAGAAATGGCGCAGAATATTTGTGTACCCATATCAAGACTTCATAGTTGAGATCGAGACGCCCATCATAATGCCCAGGATAGTTTTCGAGGCGAGTGGGCACCTTGACCACTTCACGGATGCGATTGTTGAATGCACGAAGTGTAGTCGTAAGTACAGGGCTGATCACTTAATAGAGGAGGAGTTGGGTAGGAGAGGTATTTCCGTCAAGACTGAGGGGCTTAGTTTTGAGGAGCTTGATGAATTGATTAGGAAACATGGTATTAAATGCCCAGCCTGCGGTGGTGAGCTGGGTAATGTTAGGGCTTTCAACTTGTTGTTTCAAACAACCATAGGCCCCTATAGTGAGAACGTTGGCTACCTAAGGCCCGAGACTGCCCAGGGTATGTTCGTATCATTCCCGAAGGTGTTCAATCTAGTTGGTAGGAGATTACCGCTTGGCATTGCCCAGATCGGTAAGGTTGGTAGGAATGAGATATCGCCTAGGCAGGGTCTCATTAGGCTTAGGGAGTTTGCACAGATGGAGATAGAGTTCTTCTTCGATCCAGAGGATACCAAGTGCCCGTACCTAGATGAACTGGATGTTAAGCTTAGGATAATACCCGAGAGGGACGTGACTGCTGGTGTTAAGGAGCCCAGGGAGTTCAGTCCTAGGGAGGCTGTTGAAGTTGGTGTGGTGCCGAATGAGTGGATGGCGTTTTTCATGGGTTTAGCCACAATATACATGAACGAGCTTGGTATACCACTCGATCACCAGTACTTCCTGGCTAAGTTACCACAGGAGAGGGCACATTACTCATCAGCCAGCTTTGACCAGATGGTGTATAGTGAGAGGTTTGGTTGGATTGAGGTTAGTGGGCATGCCTATAGGACCGATTACGACTTGAGTAGGCACATGAAGTATAGTGGTTATGATTTAACGGTGGAGAGAAGGTTAAGCACGCCTAAGGAGGTTACCGAGATTAGGGTATACCCAAACCCACAAAGGATTAGGGATGCCTTCGGTAATGAGGCGTCTAAGGTTATGCAGGCAGTGAGTAAGGCAGACCCGAGCTGGTTAGCCAGTGAGTTGGGCAGTAAGGGTGTGGTTACTGTAAATGGTTACTCAATAACGCGTGACATGGTTTTTATTAGGGAGGAGAGGAAGAAGGTTTTTGTGGAAAGGTTCGTGCCTCATGATGTGGAGCCATCCTTCGGAGTAGATAGGATTGTCTACGCAACGTTGGAGCACGCGTACACCGAAATTGATGGTAAGCCCCTACTTAGGCTACCGCCTGACGTGGCGCCAATAAAGGTGGCAATACTACCAATAATTAGGAAGGATAATTACGTGAGCATTGGCAAGAGATTATTCCGCGAATTCTCAATGGCTGGCGTTAGGGCTGTGTATGATGACGATGGCACCATAGGCAGTAGATACGCTAAATACGACTCACTCGGTGTACCCTTTGCCATAACTATTGATGACAAAACCCCAGTTGATAATACCGTAACCATAAGAGACAGAGATACCAAGGCCCAGGTAAGGGTTAGCGTCGGTGATGTGGTCAATATTGTGGTTAATGCGGTATCGAGAAAAATAACAATAAATGAACTGGCTAGGTCGATGGGTCTTCAATTAATTACGAGAGATTGAAGTAACACCTGAAGCATGAATGATTTTGTCAAGGCTTTATTAATGGAAGAGCGCTGTTTCATTCATTATTCATTGTTAGAGTGCTAATTCTCCTAACCTCACACTGTGGTGATGAAAGATGATGGTGGATTAGACTTATAAACTGATCACTCGCTAACAGTGCCAATGGCGAAGAGAGGCGGAGCACGTCAAGTAGGTGTTAGTTGGCGTTTTCATAAGACACCAGGCATATTCATGAATAGTTTAGTCCCTGTTGCTGATAACAGTGGTGCCAAGCTCGTTAGGGTGGTAGGCATTATAGGGCATACAGCAAAGCCCATACATAGGGAAATACCCGGGGCAGCAGTTGGAGACATGGTTGTTGTAAGCGTCATTGAGGGTAAGCCTGAGGTTAGGAAGCAAATATTAAGGGCTATCGTGATTAGGCAGAGGAGGCCATACAGGAGGCCTGATGGGACCTGGATCGCGTTTGAGGATAATGCCGTGGTCATAACCGACGAGAATGGTGCACCAAAGGGTAGTGAGATACATGGTCCAGTGGCCATGGAGGCAGCCTTAAGGTGGCCTGGTATATCGAATTTAGCAACAATAATAATTTAACAGGAGATTTTTACAAACCCATAGGTATTCCACCTAGGTTCTTTTCCGAAGAACTACCCTAAGTACGTTAGCCCTCACATCCTCACTAACAACTTCATAATCGTACTGCGAAACGAAGCCTCTAATGAATGCCATAAGGGCCCTATTACCAATATCAGTGGCGCCGCTGGGGCCTATGGCCATCAACTCTATCGTGTTATCATCCAACTTCTTAACCTCCACGTGTCTCACAGCCATTAATCGAGTAAGTCTAGATACGGCCTCAAGTAGCTCCTCAAGGTTATCAAACTCCATCCTAATTAATGTTCCAACCTGGTGCCCATACCTCTCATATATGTCCCATAGCACGTTTACCGTCTTGCTCATCTCCTCCCTTAAATCGCTCGGTAATCTATCATCCGTAGACATCCTAATTAATGTTGTGGTCATTGTTGTGCAAACCTCCTCAACGAGTTTCATGGGCATGGGAATCACATCCATCGTACTTAGGATTTTGTATAATCTCCAGAAGTAAATCAAATCCGAAGGTTCAAACCCATCCTTAATCAGCTCAGCCGCTAACTTAAGCCCCTCACCAGCAACAAAGAAGAGGGTCTTACCTCTACTCTTAGCTACGTGGGATAGCTCGGTTGCCACATTCTTGGGGACCATAATTGTTGTCCTGGAGTAACCCTCCGCCCCCTGTTCTGTGTTTTCCTTAGACATAAATAATCAACTATTTATGTGAATTCATTAGAATACTTATAAGCCTTATTACACACGGATTAACGTAATAACCGTGAAATATCACGTATTATCGCCATGCAAGTTTCATGAAATTAGAGATATAGGTTAATAGAATAAATAATTCCATGAGTATTTAGAGGGTAATAGCACCCTCAAGCCTATACCTTTCCCTAGCCAACCTAAATAGCCTCCTCCAAACGAAGACGCTCAGCAGTATCACGTTTATTGCAAGTATTAAACTCATAGCCTCTAAACCAACAATGTTGCCCACGGCCGTGTAGTAATCCATGAGTGCCGTATACCCATGGACCATATAGACTTGACCATTGAGGCCCTGTATGTACTCCGCAACCTCAAGTCCACCCCATGTTGACCCAACGGTGCTTGCAAGGCCTGTTATTGTGGCGGGCATAGCCCCTGGTATAGCCAGTCTTCTAAGCTTCTGCCAAGTGCTTAACTTAAGGTTGTCAGCGACGTCCCAAAGGCTTCTTGGTATTGTCTTCATACCAACGTACATGTTGTATATGACGTACCAGGCGGTGCTGAGGAAGGCAACTATGAATACGAGGAGCTCCAGCGATGCGTGTATGCCTAGGGTTACGGCTAGATATGTCACGAATGGTATGGCTATTAATGGCAGGTATGCGGATACGGGTATTGAGGCAAGGTCTTCGAGTATTGGTAATAGAATTGCCTCAACCCTCCTATTTGTTACCATTAGGTAATTAATGGGTATTGCTATTACTATCGAGGCCAAGGTCACTAAGGCAACCCTTAACCAATCAAGCCCTAGGTAATAGAGATAGAGTATGCCGTGGTTATAGATATCATTTATTATTGGTACCCACGTAGACTGCCATGTTGAGTATATTGCGTAAGTAAGCCAAGCAATGATTGCAATCCCAAAGGCTAAGCCGACGTACTTCTCCGTAACCGTTAATACGTTTCTGGGCCTTGGTCTAGTCGTTAATCTATGCCTAATGGCGTAACTCGATGCCTTAATAAAAACAGGCATTACGGCATCCTCTATCGCCGCCACCCTCCTTATGTACCTGATATTCCTTGCCACAAAGGCCCTTGCACGGCTAGTAACCACGGGTCTTCTAATCCTTGTCCTCGTCACCTCCATGAGCGGATCATAGCTATACTTAACGGCCCAGTTCACGAATGGCCTAAGTATTCCAAAGAGAACCGCCGTTACCATAACGATTAATACCCCAAACCCAGTAAATGCGTTTGTCCACTCACCATTACTTACCCAATTCGCAACTAATGCACCTATTCCAAAGACGGAGTATTGGGTCGTGCCTAGGGTGATGACTTCACTAACGACTATGTAGAATAACGCGTCAGCGAAGCTTACGAGCACGTTACCCGCAATTCTAGGCATTGTGACTGGTATGTATAGGCGCCTAAACTTACCCCAAAAACTCAGCCTTAGCATCTCCACAACATCCTCCAGGGACTGGGGCGCGGTTTTAATCGATTCATATTCACCAACCCATATGTTCCAAACAACTGCTGTGAAAACCAGGAAGTCAACAGCCAATTCCGTTCCTATGTAACCACCTATTGATTTCACAAAGAATATTAGAACCAGCGGGAAGAAGGTAATGACTGGAACGGCCTCCAAGGTTTGAATAATCGAGAGGAATACCCCCTCAAATAACCCGTTCTTTACCGCGGCATATCCCAGGAACCAACCAAGGACTATACTGAGTATTATCGTTAACGCCACTCTACCGAACGTTGCCAACGTCGCTAGTATAGCTGTTATGATTATTGTGATTATAGACGACACATACATTAATATCACCTAGGTCCTCAAGCTTATGGATAGTAGCGAGTAAAGCCTATCTAGATAATCCTGGAACTCCGCATCCCTCGTGTTCCTGGGTCTCGGTAACTCAACATCCACTTCCGCAATTATACCCGCTGGCTTGCCACCAAGTATTATAACTTTGTCACTGAGCTCCACAACCTCCTCGAGGTTATGGCTAACCATCACTATTGCCTTAACGGTGGACTCCTCGTTAAAAACCATGTTATAGACCTCGGATCTTAAACCCTCTGCCGTTATTGCGTCAAGATTTGCAAAGGGCTCGTCCATTAAAAGGACCACTGGTTGGGCAGCCAATGCCCTGGCTATCGCAACCCTCTGCTTCATACCACCACTCAATTCCCTTGGGTAATAATCCTCAAAACCCTCTAGGCCGACTAAAGCCAGGTACTTCCTAGCTATCTTCCGCTTAACCTCCTTGTTAAGGTCCTTCCTATGCATGAGTGCTAACTCTACATTTTCCAGGGCGGTTAGCCAGGGAAATAATGCAAAGTCTTGGAATATCATGGCAAGCTTCGGTGTTGGACCCCTAACCTCCTCACCCATCAGTAATACCTTACCACTATCGGGCTTTCTTAATCCAGCGATTATCCTCAGTAATGTAGTCTTGCCCGTGCCTGTGGGTGCGACTATTGACACGAACTCGTGGTAATGAACACTGAAGCTTATATCTTTAAGGACAGGTATGGGCCCTCTTTCAGTCTTATAGCTATAGCTAACATTGACAACCTCGAGAATAGGCTCCTTCATCGTTGCAATTGTCCCACCGTGCCGGCGGTGCGGAGAAACCTTAAAAATCTTACGCCTCTGTCTCTGCATTCATGAGAGTTCCTCAATATTGATATTACCAATATCGAATTCCCTATAGGATTTCTGGAAGTAATTCCTGGGCATGTCGCCTAACCAATCCTTACCGAGCAATCTAATCTCAATTAACCGTATTAGGTGGGCAAGCCTAAACTTTCCAAACATGAGCGTCTCGTTCGCAATATCAATAAGCCTTTTCAGTTCATCTGTGGGCGTTATTAACCTTCCGTTAATCACTATGGGAACCTCGAAGCGGTCTTCACCCTGAACCTCAACCACAACCCCATCACGGGTAACCGAGTATATGCCACTGTGCTTAAACCCAGCCTCCCTAGCCATCCTGAGTATGGTTAACGCACCATGTAAATCCCTAGCTATAAAATGCATTATTGGGGCCCTAACCAATAACCAAATGTCACTGCCTTCAATACCGTTGAGCGCATTGACTACCTCACTATAGGTAACAGGTCTATGCCACTTAACAATGAACTTAAACAAGCCAGAGCCCTTTGAGTAGCTAAGCCTTGGTGCCACCGCCAGCGCGATACGACCACTGCAGCTACTCGTTGTGTAGTAATCGCTTAATGACTTATTGAATATTAGTAGGAAGTCGTAGATGTCAAAGTCAACCTTACCATGAGCACCCTCCTCAACCAACCTCCTAACAAATACCGACTTGCGCGCATCAAAATTAGTCCTAACCATGCCAGGCACTGATTACGTAATTTCAAAACTTAAAACACTTTAGTGATGTGGTTACGGGCTGAATAGCCATATCAAGACGCTTAAATACACGTAACGCACAGTGAAGAATCAATGAGGGCGTCAATAATAGGTTCAATAATAATATCGCTATTGATCGGTCTCTTAATGGGTTACTCAATACCGACAACGATAATGCATGCACCACAGATAACCAAAACAAGCCAGGAAACCCTAAGCGTCATAACGGCATCGTTGTACGCGAATTTATTTAAGGAAACAGGTAAGGAGTTGGGTATTAACGTTGCGGTAACCGGGGTGGGCGCGGTACAAGCTGCTCGACAGGTATTGCTGAATCCGAGTGGTTATTCAATATATGCCAGCATAGACCCATACATAATAACATCTATGCTCTACCCAAGTAACATAACCAGTTGGTACATAGCCATTGCCAGCGACCAAATGGCCATAGCCTACTCACCAAACCTTCCGCAACCGTTACTAGGTACTGTGGAGAATTTAACGAGAGCTGAGGAACTTGCGTTAAAGGCTGGGAATTACACGGAGGCTATGATAATAACTAGGGAATTCCTAAACCTAATATTCTCAAACGACACCTTCGCCCTAGCGCATGAGTACGGCGCCTACGCCATAGGTATGTCAAACCCAAACACGGACCCGGAGGGTTACCGTGCACTCATGGTTCTACAATTAACGGGGATCTACTGGGGACTGGGTAAGGATTACTACGTTAATTTATTCAATTACGCCAACGGCACAGGGAATGTTTATGAGGTACTTGCGGGTAGCGAGTTGTTCGGTCCTGTGGAGACCGGTAAGGTGTGGTTCGACATAGCCATCTACAGATCATCAGCCATAAGCGCAGGTCTACCGTACTTCCCACTACCTCCCCAGGTCAACCTTGGATCACCACAGTACTCATCATTCTATGGCGAGGCTAGTGTGGTAATAACTGTTGGTGGTAACAACCTGGTTGTTAAGGGGGCGCCAATACAGTTAGCCATAACGATACCCAACCAGGCGCCTAATAAGGAGTTAGCCGAGGAATTGATCATCTACCTCATAACACCACGCGGGCAGGAGCTGATGAGGAGTTTAGGCATCAATCCACTAGTCCCAGCTATATTCTACGGCAACGTAAATGGAGCACCACCACTCATTAGGGTTCTGGTGAATTCATCAATCCTAGCCTACGGCAGTTCGGGCAGTTAAGGCTTAGGTGATTGGGTTGGATAGTTCGAAACAATTGTTCCTACCCTTCGTAGTGATGATATCCCTAATGCTCACGCTACCAATGGTAGCATTGATTTACGGCGGTTATAAATACGTATTGAGATCCATAATGAGCAGCCTATTCATAGAAAGTGTGGCATTGACACTTCTCGGTGCGTTGATTGCAGCGGCACTGGACCTACTTCTGGGTGCACCGACTGCCTACGCAATATCGAGGAGGTTGATTCCAAGCCCCCTGGATGATGTTGTTAGTGGCATACTCCTCAGTCCATTGACAATACCCCACACGATAGTTGGTTTCTGACCTCCTCCCCGCCCTGAAGGGCGGGTGGTTTCCTCGCCCAGCCTTCATTGGCTTCTCTGGCTGGGTTCATGGGACTGCCCCGGGCCAGCACTGCGGGGCTTTCCTCGCTGGCCTTGAAGGTCTTTAGTACTGCGTGTATGTGCTTCACGATTTCGTGCGGAATAAGTGGATTTGAATTTCCTTCATACTCTCTCCAATCCATTTCCCTCCTCATGTTCCACCAAAACGCCTTTGTCCACGCCTCTGGTGTTATTTTCCAAGTCATGTTTGTTACTGATGCATAGTCCCTATCCACGTAGTGTCCGAGTGGGCATTGCAATGTGTGCCAATCATCTGTGCTCTTAAGCCTAACAAAGTGCACTGGGCATACCCTACTATTGCGGTATGCCGATACACGAAATATCTTGGAGCCGCGCTCCAAAGCCTTATCCTTAACTGCACTTTCCAACTTCTTGAATGGGATTTGCTTTATTCTATGCCTCAACTCGTCCTTCATGACATCCTCGATCATCGATTCCTGCGGGTTATCACCAAGTTCCTCGGTGATTATTATTGCTGGTGTCTTTGTTAGTTCATTAGCCACGTGTCTGACACGACCAACCTTCCTAACCCTCTCCCTTAGGTGCTTCACACGCTTCCTGTATTCCCTAGTGTTCGTCACATTCAAGTATTTGCCATTCGGTAATGTGAAGTGTGGTTTTAACCTCTCGATAATTGTGTTCCTAACCCTTTCATACCTCCTGGCTAGTCTACCAAAATCAGTCCTTATGGTATAGAGCTGTGGCGTTGTGTATTGCC
>Ga0081529_126040_pt1 | contig 17515 bp, 20 predicted proteins | sample EchGeymetagenome_FD_71012 | JGI IMG/M metagenome (GOLD analysis project Ga0081529, IMG submission 71012) | Ferrous microbial mat and aquatic microbial communities from Echinus Geyser, Yellowstone National Park, USA - transect B T=78-80 C v2... ...
TAATAATAAGCCTTATGAGCCCAAGTGACCCAAAATCGCCACGTGAATCCTTTCAATTCACGTGGCAATCTTAGTTGACACTATGCTTGAAGTTCAACCGAAATATTTATTACTGAACGCCGGAAAGTTCTTAGACCTCAATTTTATCTAATTCTAAGTATGTTATTGCATTAAGATTAAACTTATATTTTACTTCCTCAGACTTTAAAGGTTAACATCAGTATAAGTCAACTCATAAGTTATGAGCTCATACGTGATCATTATCCAATTTTACCTTTCCCTTTATAACTTGAGCAAGTATAAAAAAGACTATCATTCTCTGTTTTTTCCAAATGTCAGCTTATCAAAGAGTCCAACAAATCCTCCAGATTCAAAAGGAACTTATATGCGGGGAGAACTTTAATTCCTTCTATCTCTATCTCCTGCTCAAACGTAATCACAAGCGAATTATCATAATTAGCATATTTCTTAAACTTCTTTAAACTCTTTAACTCCCTCTCCTCATTTTCATCATTTAGTTCATAAGTTATCTGTATAGGCAGAATCTTCTTTCCGCTCTTTAAAATAACGTCAATTTCCGAGTCCTCAGAAGACCAATAGTACAGTTCATAAAATCTTCTTACCGCATATCTATACAGATGTTGAACTATCAGTGTTTCAAATATTCTCCCGAGAGATGCAGTAGAAAAGTACTTCAGAAAGCCGTTGTCTATTACGTAAACCTTCCTAGGTGAATTCTCTACCGCCTTTGGAGATATCGAATAGTTTTTTAGGAAAAAGACCAGAAACGACTTTTCAAGATATTCTGAATACCTCTCAACGGTCTTTACTGGGATTTTAAGGAACTTTGATACGCTATTGTAAGTTATTTTAGAGGCAGATGAAGAAACGTAGAACTTTGCAAGAGTCCTTATCTTATCCTCCCTTCTAAGCTTATACCTATTAACGACATCTTTTACAATAATAGTGTCAAAATAAGAATGAACGAGCTCAGCCCTCACTTCGGGATTAAGCACAACATCCGGAAATCCACCATAATTCATCACTTCTACCAATTCTTTCCCTATCCTATCTATGTTTTCAGCGAGTTCCAGCACACCTTTTATTTTTATCCCTTTAAATTCCAGCACTTCAAGGAAAGATAGAGGAGTAACTCTAACTTCAACATGCCTACCGGAAAGTAGGGTTGTAAATTCCGAGCTTAACAGTTTTGCTGATGATCCCGTAACAACTATTTTAGCTTCGCATCTTTCTTCTAAACCTCTAACGAACCTTTCCCAACCTTCAACCTCTTGAGCTTCATCAAGCACTAGATAAGTTGGTTTACTCTTATCTTTTTTTACGTAAGTTAGATAAAGGTTATATATCTTCAGAAGTAACTCATAGTTAAGGTTTAACAATCTTTCGTCATCGAGCCTTATAATCAAAGTGTCTTCTGGGTTTACTCCATTATTTATTAGTCTGTTTAATACTTCTCTTACAATAAAGGATTTTCCAGCTCTTCTAACCCCAGAAATAGCTATGACTTTCACGCTATTTAATAGTTTTATTATTCTCTCTACATAACATTCCCTCTCTATTCCTACTTTGGGTTTTTCCTTTCCCCAAAAGTTCCACTCTGACATTATCTTAAGGAGTTCCTCATCATTCATAATATAGTATAATTCTTCTGCTAATATAAATTTGTTACATATGACAAATTTCTTACATTTTAGTTTGTCGCATATGACAAGCTATACACAAGTTTGGGGGGAAAGCTTTGCCAAAGTGAGTAATAACAAATTATATGAGTTATTTTACTAATGTTATACAATGGCGTTTATGGTTTAAATATACTCAGGTGTAACATGAACATGTTGTATAGAATGAAGGAATGTAACTACATAAGTCCTGGTAAGGGCAGAGGTCCCGAGTTCAAATCCCGCTACGACTCCTTTTAAACTGCAATATAACTGATGATCTGTTCTACGGTTTCATGAAAGCTAAAATAGTAGTTTCAATAATAGAGGGAATTATAATACAAAAGATACTAAAATTGAGAAAAATTATTTTTCCAAGTTTTAAACTAAGAACTCTTTTGCTGTTGTTGAACAGGTTTCAAATAAATCTTATTCCCTATTATGGCGTTATTGGGTATGAGTACCTTAGTCCCATCCGATTTTATGACAGTCGTAAATAACGTACTAACATCCTCAACTATTCCATCTTCGCCCACTAGATTAACATTATCATTTATCTTAAACGGTCTAGCTATTAATAGGAACATTCCAGCGACTGCTTGACCCAATACTTGTTGTGATGCAAAGCCTATTACTATACCTATGAAACCGCCCAATGCAACACCGGCTGCTCCACCAGCTACTGCACCTGCTATCGCAGCTACTAGTGCCCCAATTCCAATAATTCTCATAACATTCCTTACCGCAGTAGCTGTTGGATGACCGTACTTTGGCAATAGGGAATAATAGAATATTAGAGAAATTCCGGAGACAATTAGGTAACCAAATGCCAGTGCCAATAATATCTGTATGTACGATTCATAACTCACGGCGTTTAAGTGAACTGATGGTAATAACACCTCAATTAGGAACTTAACTATCGCGCTTACAGTGACATAAAGAATTATATAAACTATCGTTCTTCCTATTGCACTTCCAACCTTTGTGGTAGTAGATTTCGCCATATTTATCACCTAACAATTAACTTATAGGAACATATATAAAAACTTTTATGTAAAAGATTAACTTAATTTATTAATAAATTAAAATAATTTAAGTTTACTGTCTATTGCGTAATACTCTTACCAGAATATAAATTACAATTATTATAACTACAACGATTAGTATATAGTTCCCAAATTTCTCAGCTAGTGTTACAACAAAATTAATCTGGTTAGCTAACTCGTAACCTACTAGGGAAAGCACAATGTCCCAAATAGTGTGCCCCAAAAAAGTAAATCCTAGAAATTTAGGAATTTTCATTTGCCCTATCCCCGCAGGATACGATATGAGAGCCCTCAATCCCGGTACGAACCTAAATCCAAATACAGCAATATCACCATATCTCAAAAACCAATTATGTAACGCCTCTATTTTACCCTCATCTATTAAAATGTACTTCCCATATCTCTTTAGGAATGGTAAGCCTAGATTATAACCTATTACGTATGCTATTATAGAGCCAACTAGACTACCCAAAGTACCTACTATTATAGCTATATATAAGGATATACTACCCAAGTATGAATAATAACCTACCAACGGCATTATAACTTCACTAGGTAAAGGCAGTCCTAATCCCTCACCAATCATGAGGAGAAAAAGGATAATGTAACCCGATAAGCCTTTAAATACGTAAATCATCTATTATTAACGTGAAATCAAAATTAAATTATTTTTCATCATGGCTAGAATCTAGCGCCAATTCTTTGCATATTCCTATCATTGCTAATTAACTCACCAATCTTTTGCGATAAAAGAAATGTATTGCGTCTTCAAAGTCCAATTTGAACTTTTCCACGATTTCTCTTACCTTTTCCAAATCACTAGTCTCTAAGTGATCTAAATTTATTTCGGCGTCTCGGAAGAAAGAAGATAACACGTTTAATATTTCCTCATCGCTTTTACCTGTTAGCTTTTTCAATATTACAATTAATTGATAATGGTAATTTCTCCTGTGTAAATTTCGTCTGTATTTTGAAACCATTCTTTTGCCCTTTGAAAATAATTAGGATGATTAGTTAGAAAATATAAGAAAACGTTCACGTCAAAATATCTCTTAACCACTTTTCACTCCTCTCTTTCAACGCCTCATCCAATATTTTATCGATATCCATTCCTGCAAGTTTACTCCAGTCAACTCTAAAATATCCAGCATATTTCTCTATATTTCTCTCCATTTTCTTTATAATAATTTCACCACTCTCATTTACAATTAGTCTAACTGAATTGAAAATCTTTAGCTTATCCCTTACTTCTTTTGGAATCATAATCCTTCCCTTTTCATCTACTCTTAATATATACTCATATGATAGCACTTGCTTTCCCACTACTATTTATATTGAACTTAATACTATAAAAGTTTTTTAAAAGAAAAAGAATGATTAACGTTAACTTCCCTGATATAACTTCCTCGCCTCATTATATATTCTCTTAATACTAGGTATTACAGCGTTCTCTAATGGTTCAGAGAAGGGTATTGGAACATCTGGAACTGCTAACCTACCAATTGGTACCTTAAGGTCCTTTAATGCTTTAGCTTGGATTCTAAACGCTACTTCTCCCGTCATTCCATAACTCATATAATCCTCATCCACTATCAAAACCCTTCCAGTTTTCTTTGCAGACTTAACTATAGTCTCCTCATCTAAAGGTATTAATGTTCTTAAATCAATTACCTCAGCCGAAATTCCATCCTGTTGAAGCATTTCAGCAGCCCTCAAACTCCTATGAACCATTAATCCTGCGGAAATTATTGTTAAGTCATTACCTTCTCTTCTTAAAGCAGCCTTACCAAACTCAACCTCATAAGGCTCATCTGGGACTTCCTCCTCTGTACCCTCAAAGGGTAAGAACGGTAATCCAGTTAATAATTTATGCCCAAACACTACGATGGGATTTGGATCCCTTAACGCCTTAGTTACTAAACCTTTAGCATCGTATGGCGTTGATGGTACTACAACCTTAAATCCAGGTAAGTGGGCAAACAAACTGTATAACACTTGAGAATGCTGAGATGAATCTCCATACCCTCCTCCTATTGCTGTTATTATAGTTACTGGCATTGGGAATTGTCCACCACTCATATAGTAATTTTTGGCCATATGGTTGTACATTTGATCGAATCCAGCTCCTAAGAAATCAACGAACATCAAGGAAACTACTGGATGTAAGCCAGCAGCTGCTGCGCCTACTGCCATTCCCATAAAAGTTTGCTCTGCTATTGGAGTGTCGAAAACCCTTTTTCTATCGAACTTCTCAAATAAACCCATTGTAAATCCAAACACTGCCCCCCAATACGTTACGTCCTCTCCTAACACCACAATTCTGTCATTTCTTTCCATTTCCTGCTTTATCGCTTCTGAAATCGCTTGTGCAATTCCCCTTATTTTCATGCGAAGACACCCGTTAATGCCTCATTAGGGTCTGGATAGGGACTTCTAAGGGCGAAATCTATTGCATCTTGAACTTGCTTTCTAGCCTCTTCTCTTAATTTAGCTAGGATTTCGTTATCTGCATAGTTTAAACGTAATATTCGGTTCTCCAATCTCCTTATGGGATCTAGTGAACTCCACATCTCGACTTCCTCTTTAGTTCTATATTCCTCGCTATCTCCCTCAAAATGTCCCACATATCTATACGTTAGAGCTTCTATTAATGTAGGCCCAAAACCCTTTCTAGCCCTCTCAATCGCCTTCCTTGCAGTTGAATAGACATCTATTACGTCCATTCCATCAACTAGATATGACGGAACGTTATATGTCAATCCCCTTTGATAGTGAAAGGTAGTTGACATTACAAAGGATTTAGGTGTGGAATCAGCGTACTTATTGTCCTCTATAACTAATATTAATGGTAGTTCCCATGCACTTGCTATATTTAACGTTTCAGCGAAAGTGCCGTGATTTGCTGCTCCTTCACCTGCAAATGCTATAGCTACGTTATCCTTACCAGAATATTTAAATGCGAAAGCAGCACCAGCAGCTTGGGGAAAAGATGCCCCTACAATACCGCTACAAGCAAAGTTTTTAGTTTTATCGAACAAGTGCATGTGTCCTCCTTTTCCTCTACAAAGTCCAGTTACCTTACCTAAAATTTCAGCTACTAGCTTGTTTGCGTCTACGCCCTTCGCAATCGCATGATGATGAGGTCTATGAGTACTCACTACGACGTCTTCATCCCTAACTTTATATAATGTACCTACAGCTACTGCCTCTTGACCTATGGATAAGTGCATTTCCCCTCTAATTATACCAGAAGCCATATTGAAGGGATTCTTCCCCTCATGATATATTTTTCTTATCGTTTCCTCAAAATACCTTATCGTTAACATTCTCCTATACATATTGAGTAGATCACTCGGTTTCAGTCCAGAACTTTCTATTAGATATGATAAGTCCTTTAATGAGGGTTCTGGTTTTATTATCATATTAATAGATTAAATTATGTACTTATATACTTTTCTTCCTATATTAGATATGATGTACATTAAGAAGCAATTTTTAAAAGGTACAAATTTAAGATATATTTATGGAGGACGTTAAGAAATTTAAATACTTTACCGTATCGTCACTGGCTTTTGGAACTTGGAGAATTGGAGGAGGTTATTGGTACGCTTCTCATGATAGAGATAACGAGTGGGTGAGTGCGATTCGTAAGGCAATTGAGCTAGGAATAAGGCTCATTGATACTGCCGAAATGTATGGAAATGGTCACGCTGAGGAATTAGTAGGCGAGGCAATTAAGAGATTTAATAGAAATGAGCTGTTTATAGTCTCCAAGGTTTGGCCTAGCCATGCTGAATATGATAATGTGATAAAGTCAGCTAAAAATAGTTCTAAAAGGCTAGGCACATACATCGACCTTTATTTACTTCACTCCCCTTCAAGAGTACCCATTTGCAAGACAATAAGTGCATTTGAGAAGTTAGTTGATGATGGTGTAATAAGGTATTTTGGCCTAAGCAATTTCGATGTAGATCAAATTGAGAGAGCTAGAGAGTGTGTTAGTAAATACGAGATTGTGGCAATTCAGAATCATTATAGCCTGCTAAATAGGGATGATGAGAGGAAAGCTTTAGCTTATGCAGAGAAAAATGGATTGATGTACATGGCTTATACTCCATTGGAAAATGGAATATTGGCGAGAAACGAATTCTTAGCAAGCATAGGTAAGAGGTACAATAAGACTGCTACCCAAGTAGCCTTAAACTGGTATATCACTGGTAGAAATAGTTTAATACCAATAGTTAAGGCTTCCAAAATACCCCACGTTGAGGAGAATGCTGGTGCAATGGGCTGGAGATTGTCGGAAGAAGATTGGAGGGAAATAGATGAGCATTTTAGAGAGAAGAGTTACTTTTTAGATAAATTCGTCTCGTCTCTGAAATCGATAAGACCTTGGTCCTAGTTAATTTTAAATCCATGTAATCTGGTTAATATCTATGAAGAGAATCCTAGTTGGCTATGATGGTTCGGAGAACGCTGAAAGAGCATTAGATTTCGCAATAGAATTGGCTAGTAAATTTTCCGCTAGACTATTTGTAGTAGAAGTTATAGACCTTACATTGTTTTATAATTCAGGGGTATTACCTCCATTAGAAGCTACTAAGAGCTTAGAAGAGAAAGCTAAGAAAGATGTTAAAAAAGCAATAGAAAAGGCTAAAAGCAAAGGTGTAGATACAGAGGGTATTACTTTAGAGGGAGATCCAGCTCATTCTATTCTAGAGTTTGCTAAAGATAACCAAGTCGATGTAATAGTAATTGGGAGTAGAGGTTTATCAAAGGTTCAACGCATATTCCTAGGGAGTGTATCGAATAAAATTGTCCAAGAATCCAGGATTCCCGTAATTGTAGTTAAGTAAATAAGGGAGCGAATTCAAATTATTTTTTATGTTTGGAAAGCTAGTAGCGGTTATTGATAAGCTTAATGAAGGTAACGTGATTGAAGCTGGTAATGAGTTGCTATCAGTAGCAAAGGATTATGAGAATCAAGATAAGATAATAGATTTGCTAGCTGAAATAGAGAAAGAGATAAAGGAATTCAGAAGTAGTAATGACTTTTTACATAGAGATGATTCCCCTTTTATGGAAGTGGTTAAGAAAAGTATTGAAGATATGAGAGTATGTAGGGAGAACAAATTAAAAGCATTAATACTTCATACACTTTACATAATTAGTAATGGAAATGAGATATTATTGAACATGATAAAAAAAGCAAATATAGGAAAGCCAAACACATATATATGACCTTTCAAAATATAATAGTGTGAGCTTCGACGCCGATATTGTAATTGTTGGGGGAGGATTAGCTGGACTTTCTGCTGCAATTACTGCGAACAGAGAAGGATTGTCTACAATTGTATTAGAAAGGGGAGAATATTCTGGAAGTAAAAACGTTTCTGGAGGAAGAATGTATGTCCACGCATTATCACAACTATTTCCAGATGCATTAGAGAGAGCACCCTTAGAAAGACCAGTAACTAAAGAAACATATGAGATTTATTGTGAGGAAGGAAAGAAAATCACTTTTTCATTCCAACATAAAACTAAAAATAGTTATACTATATTAAGGGCTAAATTCGATCAATGGCTAGCTAAAGAGGCTGAAAATGAGGGAGTATTGATTTCTTATACTACGCTCATAATCAACGCTAGACGGGAAAAAGACTACGTGGTAATAGAAACAAACAGAGGTGAACTTAAGGCACCTTTGGTTATAGATGCAGGTGGAATTACTGCTCCAGTGTCTAGATTCTTAGGAGTTAAAAAACTAGAACCTAAAACTTTAATGTTAGGAGTTAAAGAGGTGTTGGATATTAAACCAGAGATACCAGAAAATGAGGGTGAGGCTAGAACTATAATGGGGTTAATAGGAAATTTGAAAGGAGGAGGTTTCGTCTACACAAATAAGGATACATTATCCATAGGTGTTACGATAAAAGTTGAATCATTATATAATTCTAGTATACCATCACATGAAATTGTGGAAAGATTTAGGGAATCGTTAGGCTTAAGCGGGAATATACTCGAATACTCCGCACACTTAATTCCATATTACGGTTATGATAAGATAGGTAAGATTCATGACAAGAATTTAATCTTAGTAGGCGATGCAGCTGGATTTCTAATAAATGACGGATTTAACATTAGAGGAATGGATTTGGCAATAGGTTCTGGAATTATTGCTGGAAAGGCTGCCAAGAAGATCAAGGAGCTTAACGATTATAGTAGAACTGATATCTATTACGAGATGCTCAAAGAATCGTTTGTGCTAAAGGATATGAAAACAGCTTTAAGGTCTTTTAGTGTATTAAGTGAGGAGGAAGTTTTCACTAAGTACCCTAAGGTTATTTGTAATGTTCTAGGCAAGTTATTTACAGTGACTGGCGATGGAAAGGAGAGGCCAATAAACGTTTTGCTTCAAGAAAGTAAAAGCGAAAACGTAAATACTACGAAGATGTTATCTGATCTTATGAGGTTATTTATATGATGGATATCCTAAAAAGATTATCATTAAACAAGTATAATGTAGATAGGACCACTCATATAGAAGTAAATACTGATATCTGTCTAACTTGTAAAGATAAGCCTTGCACTAAAGTTTGCCCCGCTGGAACTTATGAACCTTCCCCAGATGGGAGAATTATAGTACATTATGAGAGATGCTTGGAATGCGGTGCAGCATTAGTAGCATGCCCCTATGGTGCCATAAAGTTCCGCTTTCCAGAAGGAGGTATAAGCTATAAATATGGATAGATTTTCCATTTCCAATTGTGGATTTGTTAATAATTAATCATAGGGACTTAAGGCACAATAAAGCTGGAGGGGCTGAACAAGTAATTTACGAGATATCCAGAAGATTAGTAAAGAAAGGAGTTAATATAACGTGGCTTTCTGAAGAGGTAAAAGGGTTACCCAAGGAAGAGGAGATTGAAAATATTAGGATAATAAGAAGGGGAAATTCACTTACCTTACACCTCTATGCGCCAGTAGAAGCTAGGAAACATAAGATTGTTATCGATAGTGTAGCCCACGCTGTACCATTCTATTCTTACCTAGTAAATAAGAACGCAATTGCATTGGTACATCACGTTCACCAAGACGTAGTTAAATACGAGTTAAACCCAATAATAGCTAGGGCTGTAGCTTTTTCCGAGCGGAGTGTAAGTAATTATAAGAGTATTATTGCAGTTTCTAACACTACCAAAAGGGATTTAGTGGAGAAGTTAAAGGCTAGAGAGGATAGAATAGAGGTTATTCATAATGGAATTGATCATAACGTTTACAAACCCGGCAATAAGGCAAGTGAGCCACTAATACTTTGGATAGGAAGATTAAAGAAATATAAGAATCCATTAGATGCCATAGAGATAGCTAAGAGAGTTAAGGCTAAACTGATTATGGCAGGAGGAGGAGATCTAGAAAAAGAGGTAATCGAGAAAATAAAGAGTGTTAATGGTGAATATCTTGGAAGAGTTAGTGAGGAAGACAAGATAAGACTATACCAGTCAGCGTGGATCGTAATAGTAACTTCATTCATAGAGGGTTGGAGCATGGTCACAGTTGAGGCTAATGCGTGTGGAACCCCAGTAGTTGCCTATGATAAGGGATCTTTGCCAGAAATTATAAGGAATGGCGTAAATGGCTATATAGTAGAATATAAGAATATTGAGAGGATGAGCAAGATAATAAATAACTTAATAGGAAATGAGGATAGAATTAAGGAACTATGGAAAAACAGTTATCAAGAATCTTTAAATTATGATTGGGACAAGAGTTCTGAGAAATATTACAATTACTTGGTTCGTAAAACATCAGATTAATTTATAGGGATAATAATAGTAATTTATGGGCAAAACAACATCTGAGCTTCTAATTGACGCAATCTCTTCCCAAGTAACCGACGTATTTGGAATACCAGGAACTCATGGTTTATCATTATATGAGGAGCTCAGAAAGAGAGTAAGTAGCGGGGAGATAAGATATTACATGCCTAGATTAGAGTATGGAGGAGCCATAATGGCAGATTATTATGCTAGATTAAAGGGAAATGTTGGAATTTTCATGTCAGTTAATGGTCCAGGCTTTACTAATTCTTTGACTGGTCTAGTTGAGGCCTATTCTGAGGGTTCACCTCTTGTACTAATCTCTCTAAATAAGGAATTTAAATATAGGCATAGGAAGCAACTCCACGATTCTGGGTATTATGACTTACAATTGGAAATGGCCAGACAAGCAACTAAGGCTTCTTTTAGAATTTACTCCCCAGAAGACGTTCCAATTGTAATGGAAAGAGCTTTTAGAATAGCCCTAGAAGACAAGATGGGGCCAGTTTACATTGAAGTTCCGGTTGATCTACTAGAAGAGAAGAGTAATATTGAAGATTATAAAGCTAGTAAGAGGATTAATAGAACATTAGTCTACCCTACAAAAGAGGAAATAAGGGAAGCATTAAATTTCTTAAGCGAATGCTCAAAACCAATTCTACTTTTAGGTTATGGTGCATCAAGATCGAACATCATAAGTTACATTGAGAGGTTGGGAATTCCAGTGTTTACTACCATTAGAGGGAAAGGGAGTATTCCGGAAAATCATCCTTTATATGCTGGAACAATATTTAACCTTAGTGAAATACCCGGAGATTGCCTCATAGCAATAGGGACGTCATTTAACGATCTCGAAACTAGTAGATGGAGTATTAAATTGCCAAGAAAGATACTCCACGTGGATCCAGACGTAAATGTATTTAACACCTCCTTTAATGCGGAAGTTACCATAAAGGCTAGTGCTGAAGCTTTTCTAGAAGAGATAGTTGAGAAGGTTAATTTGCCCAAATGGAGCTATAAAGTAGATGAAAAAACCAATATAGAAAGTAGTAGTAGCGGAATAACTCATGACTACTTAGCCAAGGTTTTAGATGAGATGTTAAGTGAGGACAGAGTTATAATTGCTGACGCAGGTACCAATCAGGTTATGGCAATGGATATAAAAGTATATAGGCCTAATTCGTACTTTAATTCCCTTATCTTTAACGCGATGGGATCAGCCATTCCAGCTGGCATAGGAGCCAAAATTGCGTCTCCAGAGAGGCAAATAGTAAGTATTATAGGAGATCTAGGGTTTCAAGGGTGTTTAAACGAGTTAATTACTGCGGTCCAATATAAGGTTAACTTCTTAACAGTATTAGTAGAGGATGGAATACAGCACTTTCTAAGATTAAATCAGAAAATGAGATATGGGAATACTTTTGCAACTGATGTATTTCAAATTGATTACACTAGGGTTATGGAGGGAATCGGGGTCAATGTAATTGAGGTAAAGAATAAGGAAGATCTTAAGAAAAGTGTAGAAGAAGCTGTTGTATTATCCCTTAAGAGTCCAACAATTCTGAGAGTTCACGTTAATTCTAATAGTATACCTTCTAGATTGTTAATGAAAAGATAGCTATTTATAATAAAATAAGGTATTTTACTTATGGTTAAGATACTACTATTTTCTCCAAATCCTAATGAATTTAAGAGAGTTGGCGTTTATGAGAACAATAAGGTCATTGACCTTGTAAAGGCTTATGAACTATTGTATGATGCTAAGCCCCCAAATTGGTTTTACGATACTAAGGATCTAATTGAAGGTGGAGATGGTGCAATGTTAATGATAAAGACTATTTTAGATAATTTGAGAGGTAATGAGGATAAAGTGTCTTATGATCCAGAGAAGATCTTCTATTACCCACCAATTACAAATCCAGAGAAGATCTTCCTATTAGCCGTTAATTACAAGGCTCATGGTAAGGAGACTAACAATGAGCCACCTAAGGAACCTTACATATTTACCAAATTCTCAAATGCGTTAATTGGCCATAATCAACCAATATTATATCCAAAGGCTTCAAATAAGGTTGACTACGAGGTTGAGCTTGCAGTTATAATTGGGAAAAAGGGGAAGTATATAAGAAAGGAAAGAGTCTCTGATTACGTATTTGGTTACACAGTATTTAACGATATTAGTTATAGGGATAAACAATTTCCATCAGAAATGCCCTACGGTATGAGATGGGTTCACGGTAAAGGTATGGACACTGGGGCTCCAATGGGGCCATGGATAGTTACCAAGGACGAAATACCGAACCCCTATGAATTGAGATTAACCTTAAGGGTTAACGGCGAGGTTAGGCAGGATGCTTACGCTGAGGATATGATATTCAAGATTGACGAAATAATTGAGTACTTATCAAATGGTATAACACTTAAACCTGGAGATGTAATATCAACTGGAACTCCACCCGGAGTCGGATTAGCTAGTGGTAAATTTTTGAAAGCTGGAGATGTAATTGAAGCTGAGATAAGTAAGATAGGTGTCTTGAGGAATTGTTTAGTAAAAGAGGAATAAAATCATATCTTTATTATGGCGTAATTTATCCCCAAATGCTAGAAAGAACAATGGTAATATAAGGTCTGGTATATCGAAGACGACCTCACTTATCCATAAGGTACCTAGGCTAAAGAGTAACGCTGAAAGAACAAACTTCAAATGAGGTAATCTAATTCTAGCCACTTGTGATTTTAGTATTGCTGTTAGAATCACTACTAAAAATGAAGCTAGTATAGCGCCCATTAATGCTGATGAGTAGCTTTGAGGTATAAGGGCTAATATGACCAGTGCTGCCTCAAATCCTTCAATTGCAGAAACTGTAAACACCACTGACAACCCTTCTTCTTTTTCTTCTCCTCCTTTCTTTCTAATTCCTTTGAATGACATCCTAGCACTCCTTATTAATCTATAACCGAAGTAGAATAGAATTACCGCAGAGGCTAAAAGTACATAATTTAATGGAACCAAGTAAATTAACCTACCCACAGTGAAGGTTGGTATTAGGACAACTGCAACGCCTAATACCGCGTAAATGAATGGCAAATTGTTTTTGTAAATATTATGATATATTGCAGCTATTGCTCCAGCTTCAGTTAGTTCAAGAAGGGATATCCCTAATGCAGCAAGGAAAACACTTACATCCATAGTTTGGATCACGCGGGTAAGTTTATAAAATTATTATTTAACCTTTACCTTTTCCCACTTACCTTTGAATAAAACGTATTTGCCCTCCTTAGCTATCACATTTCCTCTCCTTATCACAAATCTAGGAGGTGACATGAAACGAATTAAATCTATGACGTCATCGGCATCAGTTACTAGCAAGTTTGCCTCATTCCCAATTTCAATCCCATAATTTTTAACTCTCCATGCCTTAGCCCCGTTAAAAGTTATCAAATTAATTGAGGAAATTAACTCTTCAAAACCCGTCATTTGATCCAAATGAATAGCCATAAAGAGAACTTGTAACATATTTCCTATTCCTAAAGGATACCAAGGATCCATTATGCAATCATGACCCAATGCCACGTTAACATTGGCGTTTAACATTTCCTTTATGGGGGCCATTCCTCTCCTTTTAGGATATCCGTCAAACCTACCTTGAAGAACAACATTTATCAAAGGATTCGGTATAACAGTTATTCCGGCTTTAGCTACATATGGCAATATCCTAAACCTGTATGCTGAATCCCAACTGTGCATTGCAGTAGCGTGACCAGCGGTAACTCTCCCTTCCCATTTATTCTCGATGGTTTCCTTTAACAAAACTTCCAAATACCTTGAATTGGGATCGTCAGTCTCATCAATATGCCCATCAACATCCTTATTGTAATCCTTAGCTAATTCAAATGCGAATTTAATTGACCTAAACCCATCCTCTCTAGTAATCTCATTATGAGGAATTAATCCAACATTATCTACGCCATTTTCTAAAGCTTTCCTAAGAAGTTCGTCATTGCCCTTCTCTGTAAATATACCATCTTGAGGGAATGCAGTAATCTGAATATCTGCCATATCCTTACTCTCCTCCTTAACCTTATTAATTGCCCTCAATAGTTTAAAGGATCTTTCAGTAATATCAACGTGTGTCCTTGTCCAAAGAGTACCGTATGCTACGAATAGCTTTACCGCGGTTAATGCATTTCTAATTACTTCATCTTCGCTTATCCTATTCCTCATATCTTGCCATATCCTTATTCCTTCCCATAGTGTTCCACTCCTATTCACAGCTTTGGTAAAAGCGCTGTCCAAATGGAAGTGCATGTTAAAGTATGGTGGGATTACTAATTTCTTTTCAGCGTCTATTAATTCGTCATTACCTCTGCATTCACCTAGGCAGGATATCCTCTCGTCTTCTATTCCAATATCTACAATCCTTCCGTCTAATAGTCTCGCATTCCTTATCGTAATCATTTCGGTAAAATGTTAAATCAAGACTTTTTATCTATTATTGTTTCCACTACTAGATGCGGTCTTAGCTTGAAGTTCTCTTACTGTCCTCATAACAACTTTCAATATTTCGCTTCTTGGGGGTTCTTCGTATGTAGTTTTACATATCGTATCGATTGCTAATATGTATGTATTTAATGTAGTTTCTAGAACTTTAATTGAAGGTTCTTCTATTACGAAATCCAATTTTTTTTATCTTTTCCTTAAGGACGTTTATTAGAACGTCAGGATCGATATCCTTGAAAACTTCATACTTAGTTCTAACCTTCCTTCTTTCCTCTCTGTTATGAAGGAAGATTGCAGCTTGAATCATTATACTATTTGGTATTTTTACTGGAACTTGCTCATCAGTAAATATTGTAGTATAAAGCAAGGATATGTCCGTGACTGTACCAGTATATCCTGGAATCAAGAAATCATTGGAGAAGAACTTTGGAGGATAAGTCGGGGCTATTAGACCATATTGCCACGTTGATATTGTAACTCTATCTCCTACCTTATACGGTCTAGAAATTACTAGCATTATCCCACCGAATATGTTACTAAGCACATCTTGTGAAGCTAAGCCTAAAACCAATCCAGCGAAACCGCCTGCTGCTAATGCTGCCCCTAAACTCACTCTCACCAGTACAAAGAATCCTATAAAGGCTATAATATACCCAATAAGTCTAACTACAAACGAAACACTACTAGCATTATCGTACCCTATCACATTTCCTAACCTATTCCTTATGAGAGATCCTATGAAGTATGAAACGATAACTGCTACTATAAACCAAATTCCAGCATAAATATAGAGTAGATAATCACTTGGAATTATTTTAAATACGCTGGATAATACGAAAATTCCTCCACCAATTGCTATTCCAGCTAATATCACTGTTAAGATAATTGCTATCACTCTTCTCTCGTTTAAAGCCATAGTATTACCTTTTGAGTAATCGTTTATATCACTTATGTTTAGTAATAGGAAAAATCAGCATTCCCTATAATGTTAACTAATCCTTATTATCCTTAAATACTATTTCACTACATGGGTTACAGATCTCGTCTTTACCATGTTAGGTTACCGAGAGTCTACAAGGCTTACTACTTCTATCTTAAAAGTAGGAAGTATTTATTGTCTAGAAAATACGCCCTAAATTACGCTAGGAAGATGAGAAAGCTAATATTCTAGGGATAACTGGTAGAGTCTAATGATATTTAGATATTCTAACGGTACAATAAGCTCAGAAGATTTAACGTTGTGTACTGTTAAGGTTGAGGGTAACCAAATAAGAGTTGAGGGTAGCTATAATTTACTGCTAAAACGCAAAGGGTTTAATACTTATGATATTTATCAATACAATTCTAAGATCGGTGAAATTAAAAACTTTAATCTACAATATAGTATGTTCAATTTCATTGTAAGCAGACCACAGTTGGTTGCATTCATGAGAGGGTATGAGAATAGCGTAAAAATCTTCACCACTAGTAACACTGAGGTGGGTGAAATAAGGAGAATTCAAGACGGTTTAGAGGCATATCTTAATGATACATACGATCCATATATTATCATAGTCTACTTAGTATTACTCTCAAATTTCTCTAATGCAATACCATATCCTAGATACAGAACTTCTAGGGTTTCGAAATATAGGGGACTAATTTATTTCATTCCGTTATTATTAATACTAGTTTATCTAATACCTCTACCTTATTATATAGATATTGCCATCTACATAGCGTTGTTGATAGTATTCTACTATTTTCTGGTAATAAGACGCGTAAATGCTCTACCAAGTCATGTCTGATTTCATCCCTGCCATAAACGGTAGACCCAAAATCACCTCCTTGAAAATAAATCTATAGTGTAAATAAGTGTATCTACTAGATTAAATGTAAAATTCTCTGGATTGAATAAATCAGGAAATAAAAGAATTAATAATAATCTAAACTCCTCTCTCCCCACCTCCCCCTTCACGGTAGACCCAAAATCATATTACAAATATAAATTCAACATTAAACCTCATATTTTTTCTTAATAAATAAAAGAATATATTTTATTATACTCATAATCAAGAGTAGTAAGAATAAATATATTAAATAATTGATACAAATAAAGCTGATTTCATTATTCGTGTCCTTGTCATTCTCTAATGTTATAATAATATTCCTCAGTTTACTTTCAGAAATATAAAAGATCTAATACAACACTTAAAAATTTCTAAAAGATACTGTAAAATCAATTATCTAATTACATTAAATTCACATGAATTACTAATAACAAATAAAAATTATTTTTAGTAATAAGATTTTGGGTCTACAGGACAAGGAGGAACTAATGATTAGAGTTAGGGATCTAAAGTCCTCCAGGAAGGTCGGTAGACCCAAAATCACCTCCTTGAAAATAAATCTATAGTGTAAATAAGTGTTTAAATTACATTAAATGTAAAATTCTCTGGATTGAATAAATCAGGAAATAAAAGAATTAGC
>Ga0081529_141188_pt1 | contig 17489 bp, 19 predicted proteins | sample EchGeymetagenome_FD_71012 | JGI IMG/M metagenome (GOLD analysis project Ga0081529, IMG submission 71012) | Ferrous microbial mat and aquatic microbial communities from Echinus Geyser, Yellowstone National Park, USA - transect B T=78-80 C v2... ...
CAGGAGGGCCCTCCAGGCTTGAAAGGCCTTCCCCGCCGCGTTCCTCGTAAGGCCCTCCTCAAGGAAGCGAAGCGCCAGACGGGCCTCCACAAGCGCCTCGAGAAGGCGGGCCTCCACATAGCCCTCGTCGGAGGGCTTGGGCAGAGGACGCTCCACGGCCTCAACAGCCATGGAAGGCACGGCCTCCTGGCTTAAATGCTTTACAGTACGGCGAGCTTCCCCCACGCAGACGGCGTCGACCGCCTATATGGCGCCATGCGAGGAGAACGGCCGAGATCCCCCCATAGACCAAGCCCCTCCATCCACAGATCTAGTTTGTCGAGATCGGAACATCTCGGCTCGCTGTGCGGTCCACATCGCCAGCCGCCGCGCCGGTTACGCCGACTAGCTCGACAGCGGTCTCGGGAGGGCTCTGGCCGCCGCTGGAAGGCCTGAGGAGGCTGGACAGGCCAAAGGCCGTCGGCTCCTGCCGCACTATATATTCCTCTAGGGGATCTCGGCTAGCCGGGGCCGACGTCAGGAGGGCTACGGCGCGGCATCTCGCCGACAGGTCCAGGAAGCGACGCCTAGTGAGCGCCGCAGAGAGTCCCCTTGACCAATCAACTCGTCGAACCGGGGCCGCGCCGAGCTCGCGGCGCGACTCCTGAGGCTTGTGGGCGTGGACGCCGAGGTGAGGATGGCGGGTAGCGGTGCTTGGTACGTCGTGGCCACAACCGACATACTCGCGGCCGGGCGCGAGGAGCTCAGGACGCCATCTCCAAGGTCGTCAAGGCGGCCGCCGCGATGGGTTGGGTGAACAGGGAGAAGGCGGAGCGCTGGCTGAGGAAGCTGGAGAGGGGGCACACGATAAGGGAGGGCCGGCCCAAGTACAGCGTGGGATTGATAGGCTACACGCTGGCGGTCAGATATCAGTCCACAAACCCCCACAGCATAGAGCGGGAGGCCCGGCGGCTTAGGGAGATGGGCCTCATGGAGGGCCGCCACTTCACGGCCAAGATGCCGGAAGACGGGAAGATTGGCTACGTCTTGATCCGCAGGGAGGGCTTGGCTTACGCGGCCTGGCTGTCTACGCGCGGCCCCGGCGGGCGGAGGAGGCTCGCTGTCGAGTTCGTGGAACACGTGCTCCAGAGGGCGAAAGAGAGGGGCGGGGAGGTCTATAGAAAGGACCTGGAGGCCGTGGAAAGGGACAAGGGGTAGCTCCCTAAGGCCTGCGGACGTAAAGGATGGGGTCTTCGTAAGGGGGACGAAACAATCCTCTTTTTTCTCCTTCTCCTTCATCTCCCTCCTTTCAGGAGTGCCATCAGATCAATCCTTACAGGGGGCTAGCCCCCTGTGAGCATTAATTCTGAGTTGCCCCTGTAGGCGCGCGGCCGAGGGCGGACAGGGCCCGCGGCCGTGAAGGCGGCCCGGACGGCGTTCAACCCGAAACCTGCCGGCGCCGTAACGACACGCTCTAGGCGACGGCGCATCGGATCAACAAAACGACCTCCTCCGGCGTAGATTATGGAGTGGAAGATCTCATTCGATGAAGTTAGATATCGCCTTAAACTCGCGCTTAAGCCGGCCGAGCCGCCAGTTCTTGACGAGGTTCTGGCGGCCGTAGAGAGGAACGGCAGGCTCCACGGCCCTGTGGATTGGGTCTTCTCGGCGTGGAGGTTGTACGTCGAATATGCGGCGCAGGAGATCGCCGAGACCTTTCAGCTCACAGAGGAGGAGAGGAGGACGCTTCTAAACTTCCGAGACGCGGTGAAGACGCTGCTAACGGAGGCGCAGAGGCAGGCCAGGGAGAAGCTGGCGGCCCTGTATAAGGCCGTCGCCGAGGGCAACTACAGGCTGGAGGGCGGCAAATTATTCGCACCGGACGGGACGTGGATGTATGCTACAAAGAACGTCATGAGGGTGCCGATACGCCGCGTATCGGCCTCGGCACGGTTCCCCGATGTCCTCAAGTTGCCGCGCCAGAGGCTTGAAATGATACAAATGGGGTGGCGGGCGAGCGACGAGGGGAATGAGAGGGGCCGGCCGTTCATGGCGACCACGCAGCCCTGGCAGGTGTTCGCCTGGGCCGCGGCGCGGCCCGGAGAAATCTACATGTTTCCAGCCTCCGTAAACCTGACGCGTCAAGGCGTCAGCGTCACGCTGAGCATGGTTGCCAGGAGCTGGCGGCAACAGTGGCGAAAGGAGGAGGCGATAGGCATGGTTCTTACGTGCCTCCGGCAAGGCGAATTGGCGCCTCTGCTGACGATGTGGTTAGGAGATGGAAAGGCGCGGTGGGGCAGAATTGGGCGGTTCGAGATCGCAGTTGCGGCCAAGGAGCCGTGGAAAATAGGAAGAACAACTGGCGATTACGAGGCGGTCGTCGCGAAGGGCCATGACGTCTTTATGCGTTTGGCGGAGGCGGCCGGCCCCTACGGCATGTTGCTGGATCTGTTGAAATGCCACAAGTGGAACTACATAAAAGAGGCGGTCGCGAGGAAGAGGTCTGTAGACATCCTCAGAGAGGCTGTGAAAAACCCCCGCTCGGAGGATCCGGATCGAGTCTTGGCGTCGATGAAGTTTTCGCTGGTAAGCGGCAACGGCGGCACGCTGATAGCCGCCTACTACGCCAACACCGCAGAGGAGGCAGTAGCCGCGGCCAACGCGTTAGAGACGTTGGGAATGCGGCCGAACGTGGTTAAGTCGAACAGGAAATACATGATATACGTCGGGCTCGGCGACATAAAGAAGAACAAACAACTAAGAGAAGCCGCCATGCGGTCCCTAATGGAAAAGATGAGAAGCGGCACGCCAAGGGAGAGGGAAATTGTAAGAAGAATTATCGAAAGAAACCCCGATTTTTTCCAATGACCGACCATAAAACTGGAAGCGAGGAAATAGCGGGGCCCGGATTTGAACCGGGGACCTCGGGGTCTCACAAGGGTTGCCCCCTTATGAGCCCCGCGGCCTACCTGGCTGGCCTACCCCGCTTCCGGCCTCGCCGCCCCCAGTCCAGAGGCGGCCCATCGCCTACTTTTCCTCAGTTTAAAAGCTTTGCCCGCTTTAGGCCCGCGCCGCGGGCGGACGCTCGCAGTCCCTGCCGAGGATCGACATCCCCCTCCTCTGCGCTTCCCTCAGACGCTCCAACCAAGAAAGACGGCAGGCCTATACGCCCCAAGGGCTTCGGGGTCGGCCACGTGGTGGAGGCCGGCGGGGTCAGGCCACATGGGCGATGCCGACCTGGTCAGAGAGGTCGCGGAGGTCAGGGACGTGCTCCTGGCCCCCGTAGGGGGAGGCTCCGTCATGACGCCCGAGGAGGCGGCGGACGCCGTCATGTTGCTGAGGCCCAAGATAGCCGTGCCGATACACTACACCGACAAGAAACCGTCAAGTTCAGAGACGCGGCGCATCCATACGCCAACGTCGTAGCCCTGCACCGGCCGCCCTGACAGGCCCGAGGCGCCGACTACGCGCGGCGCGAGGCCCCCGGCCCAGGCGCCGAAGAGGCCGCGACGGCCGCTACATTTATTTCCATGCGTCCCAAATCCCGTGGCCGAGATCTTCGCGGAGCGCGAGAGGGAGGCCAGGGAGTTGAGGAGGAGGGAGGCCGACTGGAGATACATAGACTCGCTGCCCCCCAGACTGAGGGCCGCGTTGATCTTCTACATAGAGACGGGGGACCTCTACGTCGCCGCCAAAATCGCAGGTCTGAAGGCGGATGAGTTCAACGAGCTCCGCATCAAGGCGAGGATACCCCACGTGAATTGATGGCCGTAGCGGACACCTCCTTTCTGATAGACTGGGCCAGGTTCTCCCTCAGGGACCTCCTGTTCCGCGTGTTCGACACGGTGTGGATACCCGAGGACGTGCTGAACGAGGTGCAGAGCGAGAGGACCCTCACGTGGATAGCCGACCGCCTGGCCTCCGGACACATGTCGCTGTTCCCCCTCCTGCCCGAATACCGCGACCGGGCCTTGAGGCTGGTGGAGCTCAGCCGACGCGGACCCGCCCGCGGCCTCGACTTCCCCGAGGCCTACTGCATAGCCGTGGCCGAGGACAGAGGCTACGTGGCTCTGTCGGAAAACGGAGCCGCCTACTCGGCCCAATTCCTCTACACCACGGCCAGGGTGTGGCGGGCCTACGAGGTGCTGTGGGAACTACGGCGCAGAGGGCTCGTCCCGGACGACGTAATTCACGTCCATCAAGAAGAGACAAGGCATAAATTCCCCCAGAGAGATGTCGAGAGGTGGAGAAGCTACGGGAGCTCGCAGAGCGCGAGCAAGAGGCAAGGGAGTTGAGGAGGAGGGAGGCCGACTGGAGATACATAGACTCGCTGCCGCCGCGCATAAAGGCGGCCGTCAAGCTGTTCATAGAGACGGGCGACCTACGCCTATCCCAGAGGATCTCCGGGCTGGGGCTGGAGGACTTCGTGGAGCACCTAAGAAGGGCCAACGTCTGGATCACCTAACGCCCCCACCCCCGCCAGGCCGGCGATCCGCGACATCCGCCGACGCGGCGGAGAGCCTTCCGACGGAGCCCCTCACCGCCGCAGTCGGACCCCCAGCCAGACCCCCTCCCAGGCCCGAAGGGCGTCCACGTTTTGCCGTTGGCCCAAGACTTCTCCGAGGACAGGGCCGGCCAATAGACGCGCGTCGCGGGGCAACCGGCAGAGGCGCCACGGCGGCCGCGTCGAGGCCGAGCCGGGCGATCCCCCCTCCCCGACCGCCGACAAGGCCCCCTCTGTAGAATCGCTGAGCCTCTCGACCTTCGAAAACAGCCCTTTTAAGCTGCGTCGGTAAAGCTCTTCCAACTCACCAGCGTATAGACGGGCCGACGTCGGCAGTCCCCCTCTCCAGCCCTCTCCGAAGTAGTTATAAATAGTCTTCAGCGTGCAATATATAGTAAGCCGTTCGACATCTCTCCCCGGTCGGTGCACGGCCTAGGATCTCCGCGTCGCGCAGGCCCGAAACGCCAGAGCCCTGGGCCTCGAGGACTCCGGCCCTAGTCGATGCACCCGATCGGGACCGGGAGGAGAGGCCGCCCACATCCCCGCCTGTCGACATCACGAAGACGACGGCCGGAGACGCACGGCCGCCGCCCAGCCCGCCACGGCGACGCCCAGCCCACGGAGTAGCTCGCCGAAGTCAGTCCAGCGGACGGCGCCGCCGAGCGGCCCTCGTCACGGCGTCGCGCAACGCCTCGGGACGCATCGACGATGCGGAGAGACGCCGCCTGCGGCGCCGACAAGCCGACCCGAAAGGCCCCACACGGCGCGCGGGCCGGAACCTTGTGGATAGACCAAGGCGGCCCGCCGAGAACGGCCTTGTACGCCTAGACCCGCCTCCGTTAATCCGCCTCGGCGCAACGCAAAATTTATAAGTAAGAAGGTACTCTACGCCTATGAAAGGCCTAACATCGATCGAGCTGGCGATACTGCTGGCGATAATAATAGTGATAGCGGTAGCGGTAGGCTGGTACATGTACACGACATTCGTAGCGTCCACATCGAGCAGCCCCAAGCTACAGATAGTATCCGCCCAATACAGCTCCAGCTCGGGCACTCTAGTAGTTACCGTGGTTAACCCCGGCCCCGTCAACAATGTGGGGATAAGCGCCATATACCTAAATGGGGTACCATGCACTGGCATCAATGTTACTTCAGTAGCAATAAGCAGCGCTCCTAAGCCTATAGGCGCTACATGTAGTGGCATTAGCGCTGCGGTGGGCACACAGCTGTCGGGCCAGCTGGTGACTACAGCTGGTACGACGTTCCCGTTCACAGCAGTTGTAACCTCCTAAAGACAGCTTAAATAATTACCTGCTTTTTTCTTTTATGGATTTTGCTGGCATCACCGCCGTCTATGGGCGGCCGGGGGCTGGTAAGACCGTCTTCGCGGCGCGTATGGCGCACAGGCGCCTTTCGGCGGGCGAGAGGGTCCTCTGGGCGACCTTCTACGAGGATAGGCAGACTCTCGTGGACGCCATGGCTAGGCTGGGCTACGACTTGAGCGGGGCGGAGGTGTGGGAGGCCGTGCTGACGGACCCCACGTCCACCTTCAACCAGCTGTCGCACATAGTCTCGCACAGCCCGCCCAACCTCCTGGTGCTGGACTCCATAACTCAGCTCCAGGGGATCGACGTGAGGGCCAACGTGACCAACCTGATATACCGCGCCTTCAAGTTCGCCGGGATAGACGCCGTCATAGTGTCGGAGGAGCCCGTCGGGGCGCTGGGCCATATAGCCGACAACCTGGTGAGGCTGTCGCTGGAGATCACGCCGAGGGGCGTCGCCGTCAGGCGCGCCTACGTGGAGAAGTCCAGGGGAGGGCCGGCCGGGTACGTCAAGGAGTTCGAGATAGTGGAGGGCCGCGGCCTGGTCTTCCTGGACGAGCTGTCCCCGGCGCCCCGGGAGGCCCCCTCCAGGCTCGCCCCGGGGGTCCCCAAGCTCGACGAGTATCTAGAGGGGGCCAGGTCGGCCTTGGTGGTCGGGGGCCCGGAGGCCGCGGCGCTGGCGGCGGGCTGGGCGGCGGCGCTGGCCAGATCCGGCGTGAAGGTGCTGTTCAGGACCTACAGAGGCGCCGCCCCCAAGGCGGCCGGGGCCGTTGTGGACGTGCTCTCGGCGGACCCCAAGACGTACGGTCGGCATATCTACGACCTGGTCCAGCGGGTGGAGGAGGTGGGGGCGGAGGTGGTCTTCTACGACGGGATTGAGGCGGAGGCCTTCGCCTACGGCGCCCCGCACGCCGCGTCGCTGAACGCCAGGAAGCTCGCCGTGCTGTCCAAGGCAGGGGTCGCGGCCGTCCTCTCGGGCGCTAGAAGCCTAGGGCTCGCCTCGGCCGTCGACGTCGCCGCCAAGGCGTCGGGGGGATCCGTCGCGTTCTCCCGCCCCTACTTCCAGCCGCTTTCATGCAAGCTAGAAGGCCCGTTGCCCCAATGCTGAGGCCCCCGGCCTCTAGCCGGCGCCGCCGGGCGGAGAGGGAAGGCGCCCCCGCGGCTACGCCGAGACCTGCCGCCGCGGCCGGCGACGTCGCTGCGCAGGGGGCTGGACGTGCTGAGGAGCGGATGCTCAACGGCCCGAGGCTCCTCGCCTCCTCCAGCGCGCGTTCGAGCCCTCCGCCCCGCTTTATGCTTCCCTTCAGCGACTCCACGCGCCTCGCAGCCTCCTGCGCCGCGGCCGCTATGTCGGCCGCCGCGTCCTCCCGCGTGGCGTATTTAGACAGCTCGCCGCCCGGGTTGGGGCCATGGTACTGGTAGCCGTGTAGCAACAGCACATTTCCAGTCCGCAGAGCTAAGCCGCCGTGGCCCGCAGCCTCCAGAAGCCCAGCCAGGGGCTTCATCTTGGCCGTCGGCACCCCAGGCGCCGCGGCAGATTCGAGCCAACGCCTTTCCTCCTATGTCTTTGCCAGGGCCTTGAGCCTGTCGAGCCGCAACAAAGCGGCGAGAAGCGCCTTCCATGTCTGGAAGGCCTTCCCCGCGGCGTTGCGGGTTAGCTCCTCCAAGAGACGGAAAGCGAGACGGGCCTCCACAAGCGCCTCAAGAAGCCGGGCTTCTACATACGTAGCGTCGGTAGGCTTGGGAAGCGGCTTTTCTATAGCCTCGATGGCCATGGGGAGTCCGCTCGCCAACTAGATATTTCTACTGTGCGCGCCTCGTCAGCGCTCGCTTCAGCTCCTCAAGGGCCCTCTCCAGCTCGCCGCTCCACTTGATGCGCCCCCTCAGCGCCTCCGCGCGCCTCGCCAGTTCCTCTAATACCGACGTTACGTCGGCTACCGCGTCCTCTCTGGTCGCGTATTTAGAGAGTTCGCCGCTTAGGTCAAGCCCGTGGTACTGGTAGTCGTGGAGGTCGAGGACGACCGCCACCCAGAGCGACATGCCCCCATGGCCCGCCTCCTCGAGGAGCCGGGCTAGAGTCTTCATCCTCCCCGTCGGAACTCTGGGCACGGCCGTCGATTCGAGCCAACGCCTCTCCTCATCGGTCTTGACGAGCGTCTTCAGCCTCCCCAGCTCGAGCCGTAGCAAGGCGGCGAGAAGGGCCCTCCATGCTTGAAAGGCCTTTCCAGCGGCGTTTCTCGTCAAGCAGCGCCCGAGGAACTCAAGCGCAAGCCCCGCCTCGGCCAGGGCCTCGAGGAGCCTAGCCTCCACATAGCCCTCGTCGGAGGGCTTGGGCAGAGGACGCTCCACCGCCTCGACGGCCATGGAAACTGAGGAGCGCCAGTTTAAGTGTTTTACCTATGATGCCCACCGCGCCGAAGCTCGCCCCGACGCTCAAGGCCTCCTCCACCTCGCTCCCTGCCTCATGCATTAGCCGCATCCACCCGCCAAGCCGCCTCGAAATTACGTATTCCGCCGCCTCCGTCCTCTTTAGGGAGCCATATCCAGCCGGGCCGCGGTGTCGGTTGCCGTGCGGCTCCTAGAGATCCAGGCCGCGGCGGTCTGCGTTCCGCCTTCTGAGCAGAGGCGATGCCGGATGTCTGGGGGATCTGCCGTCCGTCTCGGGTGCGATGGGGCGGGCTGGCTGGGGGCTATGCCTGCCGGCGAGGCGTGACGTGTTGGGGGTAGCTGTGGGGATCCGCGCGGCGTCGGGGGCGGGTTGGGTGGCGTCGGCTTGGGTCTGCGTATTTGCCTATGCGCGGCGATCTGCGGCGCGGTTGAGGGGTTTTGTCTTGGATGGTCGAAGTTTTAATCTTAGATGTTGGCTGGGATGTGGAGAGGATTAGGCTTGAGTTCGCGCCCGGCGTGGAGACGGAGTTCGTGGATAGGGACCGCGCCCTTGCGCAGGTGGAGGAGTGGGCGGAGAGGGGCACGTGGGCCCCCCTCGTCGTATTCGGCCCGGAGGGATGCGGCAAGACCGCCTTCCTGCGGCAGGCCGCCTCTGGGCTGAGGGAGCTGGGGTACGACGTCTTCTACCTCCACCCCCTCGACCGGGCCTTCTCGGCCGAGGTGGACGACCCAGACGTCAAGGCGCTCTTCCTAGACCTCGTGCGCAAGACTCTGGAGGACGGGAGGTGGGGGCGTCTCGCCATGGCCGTCTTCGACCTCACGCGGGAGATTCTGCGGAGGCGGAGGCGGAAGGTGGCCGTTATTGCAGATGACGTCTTCCAGGCAATTGGTCTTGACAAGGCGGCGTATGTAAAGGGTTTGTTGAATATGATTGAGCATCCCCAGTATAAATATGAAAACATGGTGGTGCTTGTGGCGACAAGCGAGGGGGTCTCGCGGCGGGAGATCGGGGGGCATAGGTGGGCCCGCCTCATGCCCATGTGGAATATGGCGAGGAACGGCTTTCTGTAGCTGTATGAAAAAATCCCGGGCCCCAAGCCTCCTTTCGAAGAGGCCTGGCGGCTCGCCGGCGGAAACCCGAACACGTTAGTCGAGCTGTATAAGGCTGGCTGGGACGTAGATGAGGTGGTCAAGACGCTTATCATCGGCAAGGGGCTGAGCTCCTTTGTCCGCTCCTTGGGCAGAGAAGTTAGGGAGCTTCTGTGGAGGGCTGTGGAGAACCCCGACCCGTTGCTCAGCCCGGAGGGGGTTCCGCTGTTGGAGAGGCTGATCGACATAAACGTGCTGATAGACTCAATAACCTACCGGGACCCGCCGCTGTGGATAGACCAGCCCCCTCCAGAGCGCGATTTAGAGCTCGGCATAGGGAAACACGCCGCTTGGCACACTCAGCTTCACAGAGAGGCTGTGAGGAGGGCGTTGCAGGGGATGTGAAGAGGCCTCAAGTAGCCGGGCTGTTATCCATCCTCCCCCTGAGGCGGCGGGGCGCCTTCGCCTCGTCTTCGCCCGCCTATCGGTGGGGATCATGGAGCTACCGAGCCAGCGCCGTGGGTCATCCCCCCGCAGGGGGCCTAACCGTTTAAAAAGGCCGCCCTGGGCAGGCGTATTCCCTCGTCGCTGGACGCGGTGTTGTATATGCGCTAAATTCTTCTATATTCCCATGATCCCGCATTTCCACAGCTTGTGTTTGGCGAGTGGGAAGGTTTTGTTTTTGCTACTTAATTTGTGTATATGCCGAATGCCTCAATCTCAGCTAGTCTTTTTTAAACTAGTCCTATAGGACTAGTCCGGTGAGACTATACATTAAGAGGGGGATGCGGTGAGGGCCATAGGGAGTTGGACGCTTATATGCGGTAGGAGGAAGACCGGCAAGACCACCTTGGTTAAACGGAACCTGCTTGGACCTCTCTTAATGGAGGCTCTTGGAGATGATTTTTAAGCAACGAATATAGAACGTGAGTTCGCTGGAGATCGTCTTACCCAGGAGACTTAGGGAGAGGCTGGAGGAGGAGGCAGAAAGGGTCGGGCTCAGCGCAGAAGAGTTCGTGCTTGAGGTTATGGCCGAGAGACTCAACAGAGAGGTGGACCCTCCCGAGGTCGCCGAGGTTTACGTGAAGCTGGCAGAGAAGTACCTCCGCGAGGCGGAGGGCCTCCTCGCCGGCGGGGACTTCGTTCAAGCCTCCGAAAAGCTGTGGGGCGCCGCCGCCCTCATGGTCAAGGCCGTCGCTGCTGCGAGAGGGCTCCTCCTACGGTCCCACGGCGACTTGTTTAAATTCGTCAAGAGCCTCGGCGACGAGACCGGGGACGCGGAACTGCGCCGACTCTTCGCCGTAGCCAGCGCCCTGCACCAAAACTTCTACGAGAGCTGGCTCCCCCCGGAGGTCGTGAAGGAATACGCACAAGACGTGAAGCAGCTCATACGGAAGCTGAAGGACCTGCTGAGGCCTCCGTGACGGCTGCCTCTCGCCCAACCCCCCTAATCGCCCTCCCACCGGCTTCTCCGCGCATCGGCGCCCGCCACGCGTCTGCTGATGCCGAGCCACAGGTCTCTCTCGGGGACGGAGCGAAACTTATGAGGTAGAGGATTGAGGGAAGAAGCACCTATCGTGTTCTGGTTTTCATAGCTGACGCCCTGCTTGAGGCTTGTGCTCGACCCTCCTCACTACGCGTAACACCAACCGCCGCCTCGTTGCCGCGCCGATCCCAGCGCCCATAGACTCCAGGCAAGTTGCGCCACATATCCATTTTTATACTGATAAACAGCGCCTCCTATGGCTGTTGAGCTTGTGGAGCGTCCTCTGCCCAGGCCCTCCGACGAGGGCTATGTGGAGGCTAGGCTCCTGGAGGCTCTGGTGGAGGCCCGCCTAGCGCTGAGGTTTGTAGGGGAGGGAGTGACGCGCAACGCCGCTGGGAAGGCCTTCCAGGCCTGGAAAGCGTTGCTGGCCGCATTACTACGGCTTGAGCTGGACAAGCTGAAGGCCGTTGCGAAGACTGAAGAGGAGAAAAAGTGGCTCGAGTCTAAGGCGGTGCCGCGGGTCCCGACGACCAAGATGAAACCCCTGGCTAGACTTCTGGAGGCCATGGGCCACGACGGCCTAGCTCTGTGGGCCGGAAATGTGCTCCTATTGCACGATTATCAGCACCACGGCCCAGACCCCAGCGGCGAGCTGTCTAAATACGCCACGCGGGAAGACGCGGTTGCCGACATATTGTCTGCGGTGCAGGAGCTCGCCAGACGCATCGAGGCGCTTAGAGGACGCGTCAAGTGGAGCGACGAGCTAGAAAAAGCACTACAAGAGCTAAAACAAGCCCTTCCCGTCAACACCCCATAGGAACCCCTCCAGAGACCGCCATGGACACACCTCCCGCAGATACGCACCCAACCTCTCCCCGACAGACGCCACGGCGGCGAGGGGATGATGAAGCCCTAATCTACGGCGGATGCCCATACGCGGAAAGGCGCGACGATGCGCCCCAGCCGAAGGCCTCCGACACCCCTCCACATCGAGGAGGGCGTCGGCGATGCGTCCGTCAGACCTCAACGCCTCCAGAAAGAGGTCTCTGAAGAGGAACGGCTCCCTCTCCACGAGCTCCCGCCCTCTTCAAAACCTCAACACATAAACCATCAAGCCCTTTTTTAAAAACTTAAGGCCGAAACCCCCGCCACACCGGCCACAAGGAGGACCGTAGAACTGGCAACCGCAATACTACAGAGATAGCCCTCCTCGCCCTAAAGGGCGAGGCCTCTCGCTAGTTTTTGCCAGATCGCTCCAACGCGCTCTCCACCCGCAGATTATAGCTTGGGGATGGGGGTTCCCTCTTACCAGCACCTGCTTCAGCTCGTAGGAGTCCTGTTGCCGGTGCTGGGAGATCCTTGGCTTGTTGCGCACATAGGCGCATCTCCAGCATCTCACCGGCGTAGGTCTCCCAAGCGTCTCTGGGTTTCCGTAAGTCGCTTGGCGCTTGTGAACAGCGGTTCTGCAGTCTAGAGACCTTCTTAACGCGCCAAGGCTCTCCTCACCTCTTCCAGTGCTTTTTCCAGCTCCTCGCCCCACTTGATACGGCCTTTAAGCGTCTCAATCCGCTTGGTGAGTTCCTGTATTAGCTCAACCACGTCTGCGGCGGCCGACTGCCGCGTGGTGTATTTCGACAGCGCCATGTCTGGGTCGGGGCCGTGGTACTGATAATCATGGAGGTCAAGCGCCTTGTCGGTCCAGGCCGTGAAGGCTTCATGCCCAGCATCCCTCAGCAGACGGGACAGCTCCTTCATCTTAGTCGTGGGGACCCGCGGCACGGCCTTCGCCTCGAGCCACCTCCTCTCCTCCTCTGTCTTGGCTAGGGCCTTCAGCCTGTCCAGCTCCAGCCTGAGGAGAGCCGCCATAAGCGCCCTCCAAGCTTGAAACGCCTTGCACGCGGCGTTTCTCGTAAGGCCCCTCTCCAGATACTCCAGCGCTAGGCGGGCCTCGCCCAGCGCCTCAAGGAGACGGGCCTCCACATACGCCGCGTCGGAGGGCCTGGGCAGAGGACGCTCCACAAGCTCAACAGCCATGGGAGCTCTTGCGGTCCTCTTTAAAAGCCTTTAGAAACGGCGCAGATATAGACACGGTTACGGCAACAGAGGCGGCTACGCCTCTCTCACCGCCCTTCTCACAGTCTCTCTGTGTAGTGGGGGTCTGCCACGCCGCGTCTGCAATGCTGTGATTGTGGCATCTCTTCGACGCGCTGGTCTCTGGAGTCTGCGGGGGTTCTCTACGCCGTGGGCGGTAAAAGCCTCGCCGAGGCGCCCGAGAGGTTCGCGGATCTACCGGTGTCGCGGCTGGAAATTTGTGTTGTTGCATCTGCGGCAGGCCTGTCGCCGGCGGGACGTGGGTGGCTTCTTCAATCGGGGGCTCCTGGTTTATAATGACGTTGCGCGTCTCAACGGCGCGGTTAACTGCGAGGTAGCGCCGGCGCTGACTCGGCGACGTAGGTGGGCACGTGGGGTCTTAAACGCCTCGACGTATGGAACCCGCCGCGGGCAGGTCTCGCGCCGGTCGTCCCTTCGTGTTTAGGTTTTTAAAGGTCTGGGGGTTTTGTTGTATGAAGAGGTGGGAGGGGCTTGTTTATCTTGTTTTGGCGCTGGCTGGGGGTGAGTACATTGTCTTGAGCGGCTTGCTTGGGGCGCCTAGGTTCCTCGTCGGCTGGGCTCTGAGTAACGTGTTCTCCGTCTTAAATGCCCCGGTGCCTCAGGATGCTTTTAACTATGCTCTCGATGCGATAAGGCCGTTGTGTGGTTCTGGCTATGTGGGTTGTGAGTGGGATGCCTATGTGGCGGCGCACGCGATGGCGTCGGCTGTGTGGGGTATTGTTGCAACCATGGTTATGATGGCTATAACCTACGTGGTATCCATATTGCTCGTGATATACGGCTGGAGAGAGCCCGGCGTGGGCAGGCTGAGGTTTGTGGCGTCCAACGTCTTGGCGCCGCTGGCTCTCCTGCTGGTAGGCTACTTGATCTGCTTATACGTGCTTCAGCCTGGCAACTTCATCCTGATGCTCATCGTTGAGGTGTGGCGTGGAGGTGCTAGCAATATAGTGGATATTCCCATTATCCTAGGCATAATAGCCATCGCCATCGTGGCGTCGTCCTTAAGGCGGTGATGGAGCATAAAGTCCATCTCCACGGTCACAATCACGCCGTCTTTGGTGAGGACCTCTGGAGCTGTGAACTCCCACCTCCCGGCCCGCCCTCTCTTTCTGGACGAACTCGATCACCTCTATGGCGTAGGTATCTTCAATCAGGTAGGTCCAAGGCGCCTTGAAGCCCAAGGCGGGGCCCACGACGGGCTTGCTTATCTGCCCCGACACGGGGTCTACTACCACTGCGACCACCCCCGCCGGCAGGCTATAGACGGAGAGGGGGAGGACCACCGCCGCCACCAGCAAGAGGAGGATGGCAATTGCAAACCCAGCCGCCGTCTACCTGGGACTTTAATCCTCCTGACCTCGACGGGCACATATGCCACAACTCTGCATGCTGCGCGACCTAGCCAGTTCCAGGTTTCTGGCGTGGATGCCCGGCGTGGCCGGCCGCTGAGCGCGCCGGCCCTCATCGGTTTCTCGCAATTTATAAGCTTATTACATCTGTAATTATTATGGCTGTAATAAAACTATACGGTAGGGAGAGGGAGCTGGGGCTCCTCAGGAGGCTGAGGGAGCCCTTCCTCGCCGTAGTCTACGGGAGGCGGCGCGTGGGGAAGACGGCCCTCGTGCTCAAGTTCCTGGAGGAGAGGCCTCACCTCTACTTCTTCGTGAACCCTAGGAAGCCTCCCCGCCTCCTTCTGGAGGAGTACGGCGAGGCGTTGAGGAGGGCGGCGGGGCTGCCGGGGTACGTCAGGCTTGCGAGCTGGGACGAGTTTTTCGACGTCCTCTTCTCGCTTAGGGGCTACGCGGTGGCCTTTGACGAGTTCCAGTGGTTTGCCGAGGTGGCTCCCGAGGTGCCGTATATACTGCAGAGGTTTTGGGATACTAGGGCCGAGAAGCCCTCGGTAATCATCACGGGGTCCGTGGTGGGTCTTGTGAGGAGGCTTGTGGCTGAGTCGGGGTCGCCGCTGTTCGGCCGGGCCGACTTGGTGCTGGAGCTGGGGGAGCTGGAGCCCTCCGCCGTCTTTCAGTGGCTCCGCGACATGGGGATCGCGGGGGAGGAGGCGTTCAAGTTCTACATGCTCTTCGGCGGGGTGCCGTATTACTACCGCCTGGCCCAGCAGTGGGGTGTGAAGACCGTGGAGGAGGCGGTTCGCCTCCTGGTGGCTGGGGAGGGGGGCCCGCTTCGGCACGAGGTGGAGTTCGTCTTGGCCGAGGCGCTGGGCGGGGAGTACCGAACCCACCTGGCCATCCTGGACGCGGTGGCTGGGGGCGCCACGAAGCTGGAGCAGATAGCGTCGCACGCCGGGGTTAAGGCCACTTCCCTCCCGCCGTATATGAGCGATCTGACGGAGCTCCTCCACGTATTGACGCGTTTCAGGGGGAGGAGGACGTATTACGAGTTCAGGGACAGGTTCTACGCCTTCTGGCTCAGGGCCGTATACCGCCATAGGGACGTGACGCCGGAGGACGCGCTCGGCGACGCGGCGGCGGCGGAGCTGGAGGAGTTCTTCCGCTGGGCCTTCGAGGCGACCGTCAGAGAGCTGCTGCCCCGCCTCTACCCGGTGAGGAGGGCGACGAAGGAGACGGCGTTTCTGCGGAGCGGCGGCAGACGGGTTCAGCTGGATGTAGACGCCTTCGGCGTCAACGAGGAGCGGAAATTCGCCGTATTGGCCGAGGCCAAGTGGGGCCCGGCGAACCCGGACGAAATCCTCCCCAAGCTACGCGCCGCCGCCCAGGCCCTCATCCCCAGCGGCTGGGAGGTGAAATACGCCATATTCGCCAAATCCTTCACCAAAGAGACGCGGGAGGCGGATCTGATCACGGTCGAGGCCTTGATGCGGCTGGCCGCCGGCCTCTCCTAAGCGCCTATGCGCATCAGCCGATCCGCAGCGGCAATACGCCGAACAGTGGAGCCCGCACGGACTACGTCTGCCGCTTGGTCTCTTCGCGGCCGGACATGCCTTCCCTCTGGGCCGGAAGGTCGGAGCGGCCGAGGCGCATACAGCTCGTAGCCTATCCGCAGGCGCCAGCTCCGCCGTAAAACTGGTCTCCATTAGACCGGTTTGCTCTGAAAAATGGTCTCTAAAAGTCTAAAAGCCCCAAGGTAGTTCCGTCCCGTGAAGGAGCGATTCAAGAGGGTTATCGCCGAGTGGCTCTCCGGCGGCCCTCCCGAGGCCCTGGACAGGGAGGTGGAGCTCCCCCTGGCTCCGAACGAGGTGGTGACGGTCACCGGGGCGAGGAGGGCGGGCAAGACCTACCTGCTCTTCTCCACGATACGTAAAATATTGGACAGAGGCCTGGCCTCGCAGGACGAAATACTGTACGTCGACTTCGAGGACTCAAGGCTGAGGGGAGCTAGGGCCGAAGATCTCGACGGGATGGTGGAGGCCTTCGTAGAGCTCGCCGGGAGGAGGCCTAGGTATCTCTTCCTCGACGAGGTCCAGAGGGTGGGCGGCTACGGCGGCTGGCTCAGAAGGAGGCTGAACGCCTACGTCTACCTCTCGGGCTCGACCTCCGAGCTCACTCCGAGGAGGGTGGCGGACGAGATGAGGGGGAGGAGCGTGAGCTACGAGGTCTACCCGCTGTCCTTCAGGGAGTTTCTGAGGTTCAAGGGCGTTAAGCTGGGGAGGTATTTCGGCCACACCGAGGAGAGGGGGAAAGTCCTCTCCCTCCTCAGGGAGTATCTGCAGTACGGCGCCTACCCTGCCGTCGCGCTGAGCGGGGACAGGGAGAGGCTCCTGCGGTCGTACTTCGACTCTGTGGTCGTCAGGGACTTGAGCGTGGTCAAGCCGGAGGTGGCTGAGTACTTCGCAGACTCCTTGATATGCGGCTACTCCTCGCTGATATCGATTAACAAAATCTACGGCGACTTACGGTCGAGCTTCAGGGTGGGGAAGGAGACGGTCTCGTCCCTTTTCGACAGGGCCGAGGAGACCTACTTCGCGTTTCTCGTTGAGATCTTCGACAAAAGTCTGAGGAGGAGGCGGATGAACCCTAAGAAGCTCTACGTCATAGATACGGGCTACGTGCGCGTAAGGGGTTGCGAGTATTCGATCTCCAAGGCCATGGAGAACGCAGTATTCCTGGAGCTCAAGAGGAGGGGCGTGGGGGATATATACTACTGGAAGGAATACGGGAAGAGGGACGGGAGGGAGGTGGACTTCGTCGTCGCTAGGAACTTCAGCCCGCTGGAGCTCATTCAAGTGACGTACGCCGAGGACAAGGTCGAAAGGAGGGAGGTCGAGGCCCTAAAGAAGGCGAGGGAGGAGATGAAAGCTAAGAGATGCACAGTGGTTACAGATAATGGAAAGCCTCGCCCTTTAGGGCGGGGTGCCGGTTCGTCAAGCTTTTTTGTGGGAGGTGGACACATGGAGAACATGGGGGGCGTGAGGAGGGCTGTTGCCGTGGAGGTGGAGAGCCCGCCGCCCGAGCTTTCCGCCGTGGAGGAGGCGTACCGCCGCATCGTGGAGGAGGCGGCGGTATACGTCGCAGAGAGGGGGAGGCTGGAGAGGGAGAAGTACGATGAGCTGTATAGACGTTTTAGGGAGCTGTATCCGTGGTTGCATTCGCAGCTGATCCAGCAGGCCATGAACCAAGGCGTCGAGATC
>Ga0081529_118218_pt1 | contig 17476 bp, 16 predicted proteins | sample EchGeymetagenome_FD_71012 | JGI IMG/M metagenome (GOLD analysis project Ga0081529, IMG submission 71012) | Ferrous microbial mat and aquatic microbial communities from Echinus Geyser, Yellowstone National Park, USA - transect B T=78-80 C v2... ...
AAGATTTATAGAATTATCAGGAATTTCTTTCAATAATTTTAAGCTATCCCCAACAATCAGTTTATCTAAAAATTTTTCTTTCCATGCATCATTACTCAAAGTCTCCATTTTCTGTCTTAATTATATTTCCATTTAACTTTTAACTTTAGCTACAAGGGGATAAGTATTTCCCTTACATAAATAGGAAAGCACCCTGGGGCCCAAGATGTGATTCTAACTAAAAAATATTACTTGGTATAACAGAGAATATTCATAAGTAAATCTTATGCTTTTTAGTATTACTCGAAGATGGAGAATTAAAAAAAGAGAAGAAAGCCATGATGTAAGACTTACTTTCGTAAGTAGTGGAGAATATTATGAAAAACTAAGGTTAATTGGACTAGAGTTATTCAATAAATATATTAATTCTCCTGATCTTCAGGATGAAGTAGTCTTAGCCTGGGGTGCTTTATTCCACCTCATTTCAGGAGAATTGGCCATAAACAGTGAAAAAAGAGAAGAAATAAAATCGGAAATTAGGAAAAGACTAGAAAGCCTCATTTATCAATTGTCAGAGTCTATGAAATCTAATTGGGAGCTAGGATTTGCTGCTTCAGTATATCTATATGTACTTAAAATGATAGGCTCTAATGTAGATGACTTAGAAGACAAGCTACACAGTATATTGAAAAGTGTTAATTTTTACAGAATCGTTGGAGTTAATAAAATCCCGGAATTTTTAGGTTTCACTTTTGCTATGTTTAACGAGACATGCCTTTTTCACCCTGTAACCTCCTGATTTCTGATTGTGGTATTCTCCTGCGACCGCCAGGTGTCCTCACAACCCTGATTTTGCCTTATCCCACTTCTGAATAGGGTGAAGGCCAAGGAGCAAACACGCCTCTTTCAAGGTGTATAATCTTTCAGGCAAAGAACTGTGACACCTATATAAAACTATTTTGAAGCTGTTTGTGACGGCGAAGCGGGCTCAAACCAACGAAGCGAACTCCATAGGCACCTGCCTGCTTTTTCAGGTGGCGGCTGCCGGCTTTTCCCAAAGCTGAAATCCTGGTTTTTTGCCCCCTGAGCAGGTGCCTAGGGCGACCTAGGCATCTGCCACAGCAAGGTTCAGAGCATTGAATCACAGGTTCAGCCGTTTGAACTTTTTGAAAGGTTTTCAGGCACGACGTCCAGGTCGAGCACGCACTCCTCTAAATACGGACAGTTTCTGCACTGCCAGCGCTCTTCCGGGTCGTTTTTCGCTTCGGGAGGCGGTAGCCTTTCCGAAGTGAGCGCTTCGTGAAGCCTTTCCGCCCTCTCGAACGTCTCGATGAGCATTTTGCTGTCGAACTTCACTTCGAACTGCACGCACCTGAACGTGTTTCTGTCGATGTAAATCAGGATGCCAAGAGCCCCCGGGTAGCCTGCGAGATACACGTTGAGCTGCTTCACATGCGCCGTTTTCGGTAGCAGCCCTTTTTCGAGAAGCCGGTCAAGGGAAGCCGTTGTTTTCAACTCGACCACGATGGTTTCTTCGCCCTCTAAGACAAACACGTCGTCCGCCCTTCCGGAAATCACGACCGGGTTTCCCTCTTCCCTCGGCTTGACGAGCCTGATTGGCACCTCGGTCGAAAACTCCGCCTTGATCTCCTGCGCCACCTGTTCGAGAAGTTGCGCGAACACTTCGTGGATTTTCGTGCCGGCATACAGTATGCTTTCCACGTCTTCCGGGAACATCTTCTGCTTTCTGTACTGATAGTAGGTTCTTCTCATGCATGAAAAAAGTAAAGAAGGGTAGTACACGCCGTTCTTGAGTTCCTTTCTTTTTTCCTCCTGTGCCTTCAGCATCAGTTTTTTCAGCTTTTCAGCGAGGTTCAACGCGCTTCGGCCTTCTTTTTACAAACATCAGCTGACCGTTCCTTCCCCTTCCCGCCGAGTATTCGAAGTCGCCGAGAACGAGCCACTCCTTTTTGTCCGCAAGCTCTTCCAGCGTTTTGACGAACGGCTTCAGGCCTTCCTTTACGTTTCCGTCCCTTTCCGCGACGAACGCCCAGTCGAAGCTTCCGGAAGACTTCCACTCAAGCGCCTCGAACGCCTCCTTCATCCTCTTTTCCTTCTGGATTGCCGGGGGCAGCTCCACCTGCGTCGCCTCTTCCGAAAGCGCGTTGATTATCTGCCTGATCCTTTCCTGAAGCGCTTGGTGCGTCATCTCCAAATTTCTCGAAAGCTCCTCAAGCTCCCTTTTTAAGTCCATGAGTCTTTCTCTTCCTTGTCTTTTTAAAGCCCGCGGTTTTTCTACTTCACTTACCGCTTCTAGTGCACAAATTCTGTGGCTTGCGAGCGCCCGCGGTTTTTAAAATTTCCGGCAGCTGCCTACTCATGGAACCGAAAATTTTCTTCATCAAACCGAGCGTCCCCACATCCGAAAGGATGATGGTGCGCCTTGACGTCTCCGACATGACGGAAGAGGAGGTGATGGAAGGCGTAAAGAAGCTCGGGGAGGTGCTCAGGCGTCTGGATGAAAAGTATGCAAAGGGCCCCGTGAAGGGAAGGTCGAACAGGATTGTCGTCTCCTACGGAAAGCTCAACACAGAAGGAGGGGAGCGCACGAAGATCGTCGTCTCTTTTTCTCCCTTTCCTTCAAACATGATGAACGCGCTCAACCGCGTGAGGGGTCTTGTTTACGACACCCTCAAAGGCCTGACGCTCATCCTGAAGGAGGAGGAAGAGTCGCGCTTTACCACACCTTCTTCCGTCCCGTACATACTCAGGGTTCAGAGGGCGGCGAACGAAAGACTGGAGGAAGTGAGAAAGGCAATGAAGGACTTCATGAGAACCGAAGACTGGAAGGTCGTGACCGAGACGACGAAAAGCGTGTTCAGAAGGGACTTCGGAACCGTCAACCCAGAAGAAATTCCTGACGTGGGAATCAGGTTCCTTGAGCCGAACTTCAACCTCGCCGACTTAATCCAAAGAGAGGTGGAAAAGGAGGCTCAGGAGAAGAGGAAGGAGCTTGAAAGACTCATCGAGCAGACGAAAAAGGATGCCGAAGAGGAAAAGAGAAGGATGCTTGAGTCCGCAAGAAAACAGATAGACGAAAAGCTTTACGAGACGCTCAAGGTGGCTGCCGAGATGCTCAGGGAAAGCAGAAGCACTAAGAAAGTGGAAGAGGCTCTCACACTCATAGGTTCGACGGCGGCCGACCTTGGCTTTGAAGAAGAAGCGAAGACCGCGCTGAGGGCGGCGGAAGCGCTTTCGAAGGGCGAAGGAGTTGAGGAGTCGCTCAACGCGGTGCTTCAGCTCAGGCTCGAACTCAAAAAAGAGGAGGAGGAAGTTGAGCGCATCCTCTCCCACGCCTAATCAGGAAAAAGTGAGAATGGCGTTTAGGGAGTTCTCAGCGCTCTTTGCGGGAAAGAGCCAGCAGGTGGCGGCAAGGGCGCTTTTCGCTTCACTTATCACGGACGGAAAGGTTCTTCTCGTCGGCGCGCACGGCGCTTTCAAGTCGTCGATGATAAGGGCGCTTTCCTCTCTCATTTCGACGAAGTACGCGGTTGCCGAAAAGGAGTTTTCCGATGTAAGGGAGGTTAAGGAAGCGCTTTCGTCCGCCGCGTCGAAACTCGGGGTGAACCTTGAGGAGCTCGAAAGGAACCTGGTGTACGGCGTAAACATGAAGTACGGCGACGCCTTCGGCGTGAAGAAGCTCACGCTTGAAATCGACGAAGCTTACCACGAAGAGGCGCCCAGGCTCAAAGAGTGCGGCTTCTCGGTGAAGGAGGAAGTGAGGCGCCTGCCTTCTTTCGTGATGCTCGTTTCCCCTTCCGATGAAATACAGGACTACGTCGGGCATCCGGTCACGTCGAAGGTCTTGAGGGGCGACTGGCCTCCTCACCTTGAGAAGGAAAACAGCATAGCGCACGCTCCCTTTATTCTTCTCGACGAGATGTTCGTGAACCCAAAGCTCGCAGCCGCGATGCACACATTCGTCAATGAAAAGGAGATCCACTACCCTGGTCTCGGGACGATAAGAACTGACTACCTGCTTTTTGCGGCTGCGACCAACCCGGTGAACGAGAACTACCAGACGAACCCGAACCTCAGAAATATGGCGACGCTCGACCGCTTTACCATATGCGCCTTTGTTTCGACGCCGGATTCGAGGTCGGTCGAAGAGACGATAAGAAAACTCGAAATTCTTAAGGACGTTCCGCCTCTTATCGACGAGAAGACCATCTTTTCCGCAAGAAGCGAAGTGGAGAAGATGCCGATAGAAAAGGACGCAGAACAGAAGCTTATGCTTCTTGCTGACGTGCTGGATTCGTGCTTCTTCTCAACGGCACAATTGGAGAGAAGAGAGAGGGGGACGAGTCCTTTCCTTATACAGCATGAGTGCTCGCTCTGCGTGTTCAAAGACACGTGCCTCGCAAGGTTTGCGTCCGTCTCGACCACAAGGTTCGTCATTTCGGTGAAAAAGGTGGCAAAGGCGGTCGCCTACCTTTCTGGTAAGCAGAAAGCGGAGATGGAAGACGTGGCGGCTGCCATCTTCTACGTCCTGCCTCACAGGGCGAAGTGGAGCGAAGACTTCATTGAAGAAAATGGAGGCGACGTTCAGAGGGCGGTCGTCGGCCTGCTCGAACGCTTCAGCTACTTCCTGAGGAAGTATGAACAGGACGTCAAGAGGGTCGTGGAAGCGAGCGAAAAGGGCGACGTGACGACCCTTCTCACGATCCTCGGCCTAAACCCGAACGCTCCAAAGGAGGCCGTGGGCGATGTCGCGTTCGTCAAGGCGCTCGCCGACCAGGCGCTCAAGAGGGCGGAAGCGACTCTGCTCAAGCACAGGGATTTCTTAAATGATAAGAAAAAAGAAGCGACGAGGCAGTTCCTCGAAACGGCGGGTGACGAGGAGACGCTCGCCGGGGTGGAGCTGACCAGGCAGTGAACCCCGAAGAGGTCATAAGGATAGCCGAAGAAATAAGGGAAAAGCACAGGCCGCACATCATCAAGCCCGAGTACGCTTTTTTCATCGATGAAAAAAGCAATCCGTCGTCTATCACAGGAGAAAAAGTGCTGGTGGTGTTTCCCCCTCCGCACACGCTCGACAGAACTCTTGCCGTTCACGCTGCGGAGCATGAGTTCCACCATATATCTCCAGACGGCGTTCCCTACACACTCTTCGACGACAGGAAAATAATGGCGCTTGCGATGAACGAGCTGCAGGTGAACTACGAACAAGAATACGAAAAACTTAAGGAGGTCGCAAACTGCGTGTACGACTTCTTCGTCACGAAGGAGGCGCTTCAGGAAGACCCGAAGGTGACGAAGGAGTTTCTTGAGAGAATGTTCGCGGCTTCAGGAAAAGTGTTCGAGCAGAACGTCAATCCGTTCGCCCTTGCAGGCTTCGTGTTTCTCACCTATTGCTATTCGAGGATGACCGGCTTTTCTGCGCTTCCTTCGGAGTTCACGCCGGCTTTTTTAACATTCGATAGCAAGCTCGACAGGATTTACAAAGAGCTTGACGGTATTTTTTTCGAATGGCAGAGAAAGCCGCACAAAGAGATCGCGGACGCCCTTGTGAAAACCTTCAAGCTTTTCAAAGAGCTGGAAAACTTCTTGTATAAGACGCGGGCGTCCGCCCGAAACGAAAAGAACCAGGCACAGGCACAAGGACAAGCACAAGGGCAAGCACAAGCACAAACACAAGGACAAGCACAAGGGCAAGCACAAGCGCAAACACAAGGACAAACACAGGCACAAGGACAAGGACAAACACAAGGACAAGCAGAGAGGCAAGCACAGACTCAGGGACAGGCTCAGGGACAGCAAGAAGGCGCAAGGCAGGGAGGTCAGGAAGAGAAAAAAGGAAGCGGGCAGAAAGAGGAAACTCAGGAACAGCGGGGAAGCGCAAAGGGTCAAAACGAAAGCGCCGAGGCCGCGCTTCCCTGCGGGTTCACCGTAAAGACGTCTGAGAGCCAGGCTGTCGCCGTTGCAGTGATAGGTGTTGAAGCAGGCCTTTCCGACGAGCAGGTGGTCATGCTTCTCGACGGCGTCCCGAGGGAGAAGGCTGAAGAGGCGATAAGGAAGGCGAAAAGGGAGGTCGCCAAGAAAAAGCTGTGGAAGACGCTCAGCGCCTTCCTCAATGAAAACGGAAAGCCGAGCGGGGCGCTCATGACGAGAAGGAGGGTTGCGTGGGACGGCCGGCCGTGGACGCTTGATGAAGAGACTGCGGCGCGCAACCCCTACGAGCCAGACAAGTGGAAGGAGAGAAAGAAGGAGGTTTTTCTCAGCATAGACGAAGGAGGTGAGGGAGAAAGGGGTTACACAGAGGTCGTGATCGTTTTTGACAAAAGCGGAAGCACAAAAGAGGACGTGGCGGACGGAAAAAGAGTGATCGACTTTGAAGCCGACGCCGCCACCGCGGCGGTTGCGCTCGCTCTCGAAATGAGAAAGCCCGTGACAATCGTCCCGTTCAGCACAGAGGCGTCCGAAATGTCCTTCGGAAAGAACTATGTGGATGCGACGCAGTTCCTGCTCTCAATCAAGCCAGAAGGCGACACCGAACTCGAAACGGCGGTCGAGGTCGTGAAGGACAGAAAGAGGGCGCTCATCGTCATCCTGACCGACGGCTTCGTCGAAAATCCGGAAGCAGCGTATGAGAAGCTCAGGTTTCTCGGAAAGAAGAACAGGGTCGTCATGCTCATCGCAGCGAAAGACGCGAATAGGAGGGAAAACATAACCCACCAGATAGCAATGGACCCGAACCCGAACGTCGAAGTCTACCTCGTCGGAGTGAGCGGGTTAGAAAAGTTCGCACTTTCACGCTTCAGGGAGATGAACCGCCAGCCTTTTTAAAAAGGGGGAGTGTCTTTCTCATGCTCATCAGGACGCACATCCTCTTCTCCTTCGCTCTTCTTTCCGTGCTTTCCCTCGCGCTTCCCGGTGCGCAGGCGCTTCTCGCCTCTTCGGCGTCGACCGCCGTTATCTCGAACGTGCTGATAGACGCCGCAGGGCATGAAAGGAGAAGGAGCGGGGGAAGGATGTTCATAAGGAGGACGCCTCTCACGCACACCCCGCTTCATTCAGCGCTTTTCGGCGCCATAAGCTCGGCGCCAGCCTGCTTCCTTCTTTTTCACTACAGTCTTCTCTTTCAGCTCGCCGCTTCTCCCTTCTTCGGAGCGCTCTCCGGGCTTTCTCACATATTTCTTGATGCGTTCACGGAAAGAGGGATTTACGTAAAGAGGAACGGGAGGTACGAAAGGTTTGCGCTCGCCCACCTTCCCTACAACTCCCCGGTGAACTCCGTCGTCGCCGCCGCTTCCCTTTTCATCGCTTTTGCGTGCGTGAGCTACGCGTTTGGCTTCTGACCATTCAAGCGCCGCTGCTTCAAAATTTATCTTATCGGGGTTCAAGGGGGCGGAAGACCCCGTGCGTAAGGGCGTGGTAGTTCACGAATTTAAAGGATTTTGCGCGTTTTTTCTCATGAAAGTTTACGCCCTTCTTGAGCAGGACATGGTTCAGGAAGCCTTCGAACTCGCAAGGCAGAACAACTTTTCTTCTTCAATTGAGTGCTCCGCCGCCGCGCTTTTCTACTCAATGTTTCACGACGAGCTTCTCACAGAAGAGTTCGCCGAAAGGGCGCTCAAAACCGCGAAGGGTGAAAAGGAGGTCGCCTACGCGCTTGCGGCGCGCGCCAGCGCGCTGATGGTCGAGAAGAGGATGAAAGAAGCTGTGGAGGTGCTCAACCGCTCGGTTGAGACCTATGAGACGCAGATGGCGAGGAAGATGCTCGCATCGTGCTACATGCACCTTCACGACTTCACAAAAAGCTTTGAGAACGCCGAAAGGGCGTACGCGCTTCTTCCTTCTGTCGGAAACCACGCCCTGGTCTACCTTTCGCTTTTCAACAGCGGAAGGTTAAAGGAAGCGTTCGAAGAGAGCGAGAAGGCGCTGAAAGAAGCGGAAGGCGACGACAAGCTCATCGTGCTCGGCGACAGGGTGAGGATGCTTTTCACCCTTTCCGAAAGGCAGCCGGAGGTGCTTCCGCTTTTAAGAAAGGAAACCACGAGGCTCATCCTCTTTCCCGTCAGGTCTGACGACTGGGTTGCGCTCAAGGTGAGGATACTGCTTTCGACAAAACAGGCGAATCTCGCCCTTGAAGTCGTTGAAGAGGGAAGGAGGCTTTTCCCCGAAAGCTGGCTCCTTAAGCTCGAACACGCCGACGTGCTCTTTTCTCTGGGAGAAAAAGAAAGGGCGCTCGAACTCGCCCTTCCCGTGATCATGAACGAAAAGGTGCCTAGCTACTTTTTCGATGACAAGGTGCTGTCCAAGGAGCTTCTCAACTTCGTCATCTCACAGGGACTTGTTCAGACTTAAACCGCGGTGGGTGCAAGGGAAAGAGAGCGGTCTCTACCGCGGCCGGCCGCGGTGAACGGAAGCTTACCACTTAAGCCCGAGTTCCACCAGGTGTTCCATGATTATCGTGGCGGCTGCGTGTGAAAGGCTCCTCTCTCCTCTTATACGTGCAAACACCCTGATTCCGGCGATCACGTATTCGTCCGTGATGACGACCTCGTCCTCTTCAACCACGCTCCGACCGGCACCAGCGACGGTCGGCGCAACCTTTTTTCTCTCCTCAAGCACCGCTTTACTCTCCTCAAGCACCGCCCGCCTTCCCTCTGCGAGCGCCGAGAGGCTTATGGGTAGCTTCCCGCGCTCACTAAGGACAAAGTTCACGACCCTTATGACCTCGTCCACGGAAACGCCGTGCTCGGATGCAAGCCTTTCAACGGTCTCCCTGCTTGGGTTTTTCTCAAACGCTGAGAAAACCTGAAGCCACTTCGACTTGTTGAGATGCCTTTCCTCGGATTCCTCAGGACGCTTTTCCTGCGGCTTTTCGAGAAGCTTCTTCTGTTCCTCCGGCGGGTGCTGAACAATTTCGTAGGCGCGTTTTATAGAGAGCTCACCTTTTTCCACAGCTTTTTGAACTTCTGGGGTGCCCTTCTCAACAACCTTCAAAGCTTTTGACAAGGTGGGTTTACTTATACCTACTCTCTCAGCTATTTTACCCAAAGACTCTTTTACCAAATCAGTTTCGGTATTAGATGTTTGTACTGTTTCCCTGGGAAACACTTTCTTTTGTGTAAGCTCTTCTATCATTTTGAAAGCTTTTGCTACTATTATAGCAAGCTCGGACCTGACAAGGTGCCGACGCCTGGCGTTGTACTCAACTGAAAGCGCTATTTCCTTTGCAAGATCGCCTCCTGTCTTTACGATCCTTATTACCGGCGGTTCGTCCTTTCCAAGGGAAATCCACGCAAGAAGCCGCTGGTGGCCCTCTATCACTTCGTGGTTCTCATTCACGACGATCGGTTCGAGAAGCCCGTTCTCGGCTATCGACTTCTTCAGGTCTTCGAACTCTTCCGCAGAAAGGGGCGGCCAGAGCTCGGCAAGCTCCTTCTTAACTTTTATTCCCCACTTATTATCGAAGTTCGCCATCGCGCTTTTCCGTCGACGACCGCATTTAAAACCCGTAGCGCTTTTTCGCAACTCTGACCTCCTCCCCGCCCCTAAAAGGGGCGAGGTTTTGGAAAGTGTATAATAAAAAATTCAGGAAGCACCCTAAGAGCTGGACTTTAACACAAGAGACCCCGTCCGTAAAGGCGGGGTAGTTCACAGCAGAACCTGTGTTCGAGACAGTTCGCGTCGAAGAAGGAATGGAGCCGCTCCGTTACACTGGGATTTCGGAGAACACCTGCTCAAGCTCTATCCAGCCCTTCACCTGAACTCCGTCGTGCCTTTTGAGGAACTCTTCGAACTCGGCCGCCTGCCTGTCGTTTTCAAAGCTTCCCCTCCACGCAACCCTTCCTGCGAGAACCTCGAAGAACCTGTCCTTTCTCCTGTAAAACACCTTCGCCTGCGGGTTGTCAGCGATGTAGTCCTTCAGGTCCTCTATCCTTGAAAGCTCGATCGGCATACATGCTTTTGTTGTGTTCTCTTTTAAAGTCCGCAAGCTTGATGAAAAGCGGGTGGGTGCCTGTCGTCCACAGTATCCCGCTTCCGACCGAAAGCACGCTCATCGTCCTTGCTGTGAGCGTCTTCCTTTCGGTCTGAACGGAAAAGCTCTTTCCTTCCTTTCCGTGCGTCTTATTCATCCTCCTCACGAGGAGTTCGCCTATCGTGTCGTTCACGAGTTTGAGCGAGGCTTCATCCGTCGTCCTCAGGAATACGCGCGTGTTGAACGCAGATATTATCGCCTTCGCTTCCTGCTCTCCGTATTTGTCATACAGCTGGGCGACTGATTGGGTGGCGGCGACGACTATGCCGCCCAAGTCGCGCGTCATGTTGAGAAAAGTCTGCATCTCCTGCACCTTCGGAAAGGCGTGAAGCTCGTCGAGAAACACGTAAAGCTTCTTTCCCCTGAAGCGGGTCGAGAGAACTTCGGCCATCATGTTCGAAATCACGGCGGAGAACACAGGAAGCGCTGTCCTTTCTTCATCCATCCTGTACTCAAAAAACACAACCTTGAAGTTTGGGTCGTGAAGCTCTTCGGCCATCGACCAGTTGCCCCTTTCCGAAAACACAAGGGAGAACACGTCGCTTGTGTACATCCTGAACAGCGAAAGGACGCCCTGCGCCTGACCGGGGGAGCCTGAAGGGTTGATGTGCTCCGCCGCTTCCGAAGCCCTGTAAAAGGAGAGGAACTCGTGGAGCACCTTCCCGTTTTCCTGTGCGAGCTTTGCGACAACTTCGTTCGAAAGGTCTGAAAGCCCCCTCACGCCGTAGGAAGGAAGAAGGAAGCCGCCTTCCCCTCTTTCGATGAGCGCCGCTTCGATTATGCAGCACGAAAGAAGGCCCTGAAAGACGCTCGCGGGCGCGTTGTGCGTGAAGTAAACGTCGTCCGCCGAACCCCTCACCATGTCCGCCCTCGTCCATATTATCCTCGTCGCGATGTTTTTCAGCCTGGCGTAAAGCTCTTTGTTAAGCCTCGTGAAGTCGTAGAACGTGGCGCTCGTCCTTCTTTCAACCTTCCTGAGAAGCATGTTCGTCTTCGGGATGACGGGCTTTTCGCCTCCAAGAATCTCCCTGAACACGTTCCACCTCACCGGGTTCATCGCGTAGTTTTCGCTCACGATGATGTAAGGCACGCCTTCCTGCTTTGCGAGCGCAAGGTAGTCGCCCTTCGGGTCGAAGACCACAACTTTCTCTCCCGGCTTCCTTCTTTCGAAGATGTCGCTCAGAAGCCACTTGAGCAGCGTCGTCTTCCCAGAGCCTATCGAACCCTGGACGTAAACGTGTCCCGAAAGAAGCTTTTCGGAAAGCGGTATCTCGCCTCCACCGGCCAGCCTGAGCTTTGCGACGGTTTCGCCTTCTGGGAGCGCCTTAAGAAAGCTCGAAAGCGTGCGCCCCTTCGGCCTCATGTCGAAGAGCAGGCTTTCCGATTTCGGGTCGATGAACGTCGAAAGGAACGCCCTGTAGCTTCTTTCTTCTTCGGAAGGAAAGAGCAGCATTTCACTCGCCCTCCGAAAGGATGGTAAGCCTGACCTCCCTTCCATCACATCGGAGAACGAGCTTCCCGTCCTCCTTTACCACTTTTGCCCTTGAGCGCATCTCGTACACTTCGGGCGTCACCTCTTCACTCGGAACGGCGTAAACCTTGTGCCCGAACTTGAGCAGCACCTTTTTCAAAGGGATCGGCTCAGGCGGCGGGGCGGAAGAAGGAGAAAAGAGCCTGACCTTGGACTTCTCCTGCGCGTCGAGCGACTCAAGAATCTGCCTTACCCTTTCGAGCTTTTCGTGTGAAGTCCACACATGCACCTCTTTGAAGCGCTTCGTTGAAGGCTTCACCATGTTCGCCGCCACCTGCTCCGGGTGCGTTTCGACTTCGTTCGAGCTTTCGATTTCGACGGCGACCGGGTCGCCGCGCACGGCTATGAGGTCTGGCGCCCCGCCGGCGGGCGCCGCCGTCGTGACCGGAAAGACCCAGTAGCCCTGAGAGAGGTAGTGGAGCATGGCGGCCTTCGCTATCTCCCTTCCTTCTTCGCTCGGGGCGACGACCTCAAGCCCAAGGAAGAGCCCTCCCTCGTATTTCACGAAGAGCTTTTTTCCTTTTTTGCTCAGCGTGACGAAGCCGGCCGCTGCGAGCTTCTTCGCAGCGCGCTCAAGCTCGCCCCTCTTTACACCTTTCTTCACGCCGACGGCTATCAGCTCGACCTCTCCATTTTCGAACGCTTCGTAGAGGATCGCCTGCTCAAGCGGAGAAAACCGGGCGCTCGCAAAGAAGTCCTTCACGTCGGCCTCTTCCGTCCTTTTCGGGATGAGCCTGAGCTCGGCCTCCTCCACCTCCCTTTCATGGTCGACCTGAACCATCACAGGAGAAAAGCTCTCCGCTATGCTTCTCGGCTGGCAGAAGAGGACGCAGGCGCCCTTTGGAAGGTAGGAGAGGACGGTTCCGAGCGCCTGCTCGAAATCCGGGTCGATGCTCTTCAACCTGTTCACGTCGTCCCCGTTTATCCTGAACACCATCTTCATGCTCGTGTTCGAAAACACGCTCTTAAGGATCCCTTCCCCGAGCTGCCCCGTGTGCTGGTGGGCGAGGATAAGGTGGAGGCCGTACTTTCTCGCCTCCGAAAGCATCACGTCGACTTGCGAGAGGTCGGCTATCCTCTGAAACTCGTCGATGATCACGAACACAGGCGTCTTTTCCTTTGAGCCGTACCTCGCCGTTACAAGGTACCACAGCTTCATGAGAAAGCCCGCCATGATGAGGTAGGAGGCCTCTGCGCCGACCTCGGAAAGCCCCGCGTTGATGCACACAATCCTTCCCCTTTCAAGGAAGACCGAGTCGTCGACGGTTTGACCAGAAAACACCCGCCTGAGCACCTTGTTCGTCGCGAGAAGCTCAAGCCTTGAAAGCGCCGAGACGAACGACGTCTGCTGGATCGACTGCAGAAACTTGAGCTTTGCGTCCCAGTCGCTCCCCGAAAGCTGAAGCGTCCCGTCCCTCAGGGCGAGTATCGTGTGGTACACGTCGGAGAAGGTCGGCTCGTCCGTTTTTTCGTAGAGGGCGTTCATCGCGTTCTGGAGTATGTACTTCACGAACACGGCGTTTTCTCCAAGCCAGAACACTTTGGTGAACATCTCCATTAAGTTGCTCAGGGCGAGAAGGCGCGCCTGATCGCTGCTGGAAAGCTTGGGAAGCTTGAGCGGGTTGACCGAAAAGGGGGAAAGCGTCGGGTGGAAGTAAAGCGCGCGCTCGCCGAAGAAGGCGGCGATCGTGTCGGCGAGCTCGCCGTGCGGGTCGAGGACGACCACAGCGCCCGCGTTTCTTTCGATGAGCTTTCTTGCGATGAGCCTCAGAGCGTTTGTCTTACCAGAACCCGTCGCGCCGATGATATAGCAGTGCCTTTCCAGGTCGCCTTCGTCAATCCTCACCTCCCTTCCCGTCGCCGTTTCGCCTATTCTGAACCCGTTCGGTCTGTGCGGAGGAAGGTCGGGAAGCGGAAGGCCTCTTGAAGGCTCGATCGGTAGCACACTTGGGTCGGGAACGGGGGCGAGCCTTTCAAGCCCGTCGAGCGTCAGGTTGAACGGCTTTTTTCCGAAAACCATCTTCCAGAACGAAGAGGAAGGAGGGGTGCTCAGGAACTTCAGGAGCTCTGGCGTCTTGACCCTCGCTTCCTTAAAAGCAAGGGGAAAGGAAAAACCGTGAACCACAAGCCTGTCCAGGAGCGCGTCCTCTGCCGTCTTGAGCTTTTCGTAGTCGAGGGAAAGGAGCCTGAGGTCGACGAGAACGGGCGTGTTCTTTATCTTTTCCCTGATCAGCTGTGCGTTTCTTGCGTAGTGAGCCGCCCTCCTCGTCTGTATCTTGTCCAGGTGGTAGACGTGGGAGGATATGAGCCGTGGTTCGGGGGCAGCCCAGAGGGCGAGCGCCGCTCCCTCTGGAAGAAGGGAGAGAAAGCTCTGCATGTCGAGAACCTCGACCGGCTGAAAGAAGGCGTGTTTTTTCCTGTAAAGAAGGCGCGCCCAGAAAGCGTAGTCCGTGTGCACTCCTTCGCTCTCCTTCACGCCGATAAAGCGCAGAAGGCTCTGTCTGGAGAGCATCGTCGCCAGGTTGACCGAAAGCCTTCCTCCCCTTTTTTCATACATCACGAAGAAGGGAAGACCGGCGAAGGATGCGAACCCCCTCTCTTCATAAGGCACCTTCGGGTTCACGGTGTACAGAAAGAGCTTTGCCATGCTTTTTATTCTTTTTAAAGTAAAAAAAGAGATATGAGGAGGTTTCTCGAAGTCGTGGTTCTCGACGAAATATCCATTCTTGACGAAAGGCTCAACCTGGGCGCATGGGGCGGGGTTTCGCTCAGGGCGCTCGGCTACCTCTTGATAGGCTCGGCGGTCGCGTACCCGCTCTTCAGAACCGGATTTCTTCCCAACGAAGTGATAGCAGTCATCGCGCTCTTCTTCTGCCTTGCGCTCGGCTTCTACCCCGCAAGGGCGTACAGGCTCGAATCGCTTCTCGTCGCTATGCTGCGTTTCTATTTAGCGAGGTCACGCGGGACTGAGAGACCGCCCCAACAAAAGCGAAAGGAACGCGGGGGAATGGAAAGGCGTACTCCCTGAACGTGAGCACCTCTCCGTCGTAGGGCGCCGGCCGGTAGAAACCCCACCACACGCCGAAGGGCAGCGACTCGTTGTTCGTCGCATCGAGCATCACGGCAAAGCCTCCCGAAGAAAGCGAGAGGTTCGGTTCTCCCTCAACGACGGAGGCCGGGTAAGGGGAAGGAACGAAGAAGCCGAAGAGGTGCGTTTTGTTCGCAAAGAACCCCTTCGTCCAGTTCGTCGGAAAGAGGTACTGGGAAACAAGGAGCTGCTGCGCCGCCACCACGCTCTGGTTTCCTTTTTTCGAAAGCAGGGCCTGCTCGTAAGAAAGGTTCGCGTTCGTCACGTTCATCGAAAGCCCTACCTCGCCCATGAGCACGACCGCTTCCCACGGGGAGTAGTCCCCTCCGCCCTTCTCTCTGATGTAAGAGGAGAGGGAGCGCGCAACTCCATAGTAGTACGCAGGGCCGTCGATGTACCCTTCGGCGTAGTTGTTCGCGTAGACGAGGGACTCGGGTGCGTGGTGGAAGACCCACTTCGGCGGCTGGCTCACGCTCGAAGTGAACGACCCTGCTATCTGGTAGTATTCATACGTGCATGTTTCGTTCGGTTGTTCGAGGCAGGGGCCAGACCCGAGCGTGATGTTCGGCTCGGAGGAAAGGGTCCACGAACCCATCACCCACTCACGCCTGATGAGCGTGCCGTTCCAGGTTATCGAGTCGTTCACGACGCCGCTGTCCGTCTCGCTTCCGAAAACGCCGGCGTATGTGTTGGCGCTCACCTGCATCGAGTCGATCACGGAGCCGCCGCAGCCGACCTTCTGCACACCTCCGCCGTTCTTGCTCACGAAGAGGCAGGGGTCGCTTCCGTTGTATATGTTTATGGGGACGTTGAGCGAAACCGTGCCCGCATAGTAGAAGACGACGGTGTACCCTGTTTGCTCCTCAGTGACCACGTATTCGGAAACGGAAATCATTTCGTTGAGTTTTTCGTCGGTGAGGGAGATGTTCGCCGACGGCGGGTATTTGTAGTGGAAGGGGCGGGCGCTGAAGCCGTAAAACGTGAGCGAAAGGTTGTAACCCGCTATCGAAAGGTTTGCGGGGTCGAGGGGAAAGGGCGACACGTAGTACGTCGCGTTCCTTCCGTCGTAGGTAGCGTCGACGTAACCCGCAAGGTTTGAAGCGCTCCAGAAGGCCGCAGGGGAAATCTGGTCCGCGCTCAAACCGAGCACTTCGACCATCGCCTCCTTCATCGGTATCCCCAAAGGGTCTTCCCTGAAAACGGGGACGAAGGGACCGTACCCCGTCAGGTTGTTCACGTCGACGGTCAGGGAAGATGCGGCTTCCAGAACCGAGGGAAGCGGAAAGCTCCAGTTCGCCTTTTCGGTCGGGCCGGAAGGAAGCGTCGGGTTCGCTGGTGGTGAGACAGGGTAGGGGGAGGGAGGGAAATGAGGGAGGGTCGGGTAAAAAAGCACGGCAAAAGCGTACATCGCAATAAGCGCGGCGGCAAACCAGAACGCCCAGCTCGCTTTCATGAAAAAAGAGAAGAAAAAGCAAGAAAAGAGACCGGTCCTCCCCGCTCCTCAAGGACGCGCCGTTGTCAGCAATACCGAAGCTTTCAGCGCAGGCGGCTGGAAAAGCTTAAAAGTGTCATTTCTTTTTCTTTTTTGGTATCCGTAAGGAATTAGAAGAGCCTTTGCTTTAATATATTCAATGTATCCTTTTTGAGGATTTAACTTTCTGGGGGTAAAGGGACGGAAGTCCCCTTCCGCAAGGAGCCCCCTTACAGAAACCTTTTTATACAGTTTCCATACGCCTGTGGAGAGCGACCCTCCGCAACCCACACGGGGCATTACGGAACGTTCGGGAAACCTCCGCTGTGGGGGATCGAGCTCGCTCTGAGAAGCAGGAAATCCTCACCGCGAGGATGCCCGTCCGTGATGGCGGGGTAGTTCACTTAGTTCCCATAGTTCTTCCGCATCTTCGCGACTTGTGTGGATTCTTCGGGCAGACACACCTGTTCTTGCGTGAATTGGATGAACTTTTCTTTGTCGACCTTTTCCTCTTGAAACCAACGATAGGCATGATTGGGAAAAAGGGAATAAGGTAAAATATGTTCTTCAATATCTATTTTTCCGGCATAACAAAGCTTATATATACGTTCATCGTATACGTTCATGGTAAATATGTCCGACCTTGGAGGAAATCCAAATGGCGGCATCGGTGGGGCTTCGGGCTCTAAAGCCCTTAGCGTGCCCCAAATCCGCCCAGTTTTTTCCTTCCACGTGGAAGGGAGCGGATTGATTTTAGTATATGTTTTTGATACAGGTGTTTCGAAAATGGCTATAGCGACTCTCGATGACGGCTACAGCGAGGAGCCTTATGCGGTTTCGGCGATCACCAATGAGAACACAGAGATTAGTCTGGTTTATTCAGCGATTGAAAGCTTTGAGCAACTAAGCCCAAACACACCAAATCCGTTTCGTCGATTGGCCGGAAATAAGCAAGCAATGAGACAGTTGAACGATTTACTTACTTCGATTTTTGGGGGTGAGTGAAATGAGCGAAAACAAAGTGTTTAAGCGCAACCGCACAATTTTGCGCAAAATTTTTCTAAAGCACATCCCGCAACCAACAAGTGAACAGCAAAACGTATTTGAATACGACATTCAAAATATAACAGTGCTTAGCAAAAAAATACTGTCCGAAAAAGAGCTTGAGCATATCTTTCTTTATTCGATTTATCCAGCTTTGGGTGAATGAACAGGTGAAGCAGAATGAGTGAACAAATAGTTTTTTTCAAGAAACACAAAACAGAATATACCGACTATTATTATTACGTCACCAAAAAGGGCAACGACTATGTTGTTTGTGTGGAGGTCGTTGATCACGTGCAAGTAACACCAACGTGG
>Ga0081529_118183_pt1 | contig 17425 bp, 13 predicted proteins | sample EchGeymetagenome_FD_71012 | JGI IMG/M metagenome (GOLD analysis project Ga0081529, IMG submission 71012) | Ferrous microbial mat and aquatic microbial communities from Echinus Geyser, Yellowstone National Park, USA - transect B T=78-80 C v2... ...
ATATATTTTCCCTACCTTATTTTTTCCTGCATATAGTAAAAATTCCCTTATAGCTGATAGAGGTAACGTAACAGCATAGTTGCCAATACGAGTCTTTATAAGTTTTTCACTATATTTGCCACTAAACATGTCTAGAAATAAATAAATTAAAGGAGTAACACCTTTAAAATACTTAAAATATAAGAATGCATACTTAGCTTTATCAATCATGTGTACCTATATAACTTTCCTTACTTTAAGACTTTCTACGAAAATCCTTGCAGTATTACACAGCGTTAAAAATAATTTTATATAATGGAAGAGAAGTTAAATTATTTACTGTAAAGCCTAAAATATTATTATCTAAAATAAATAAGATTTATTTTATTGTATGAAGAAATGAAAATATTTGAGTAAGAGAAATTTCGTAAACTACTATTTGAATATTAAAATTTTACTATATATAAGGAAAAAGTTTATTATTAATACAGAATTAAATTCTTATTCATTATCAATTATATTATAATTCCTATATTATTTTTCTATTAATTTATTATATGTATTTAATAGATTTTTTATAGAGTTTTCCCAAGAGAACTTGCTTGCACAATTTCTTAATTTATCATTCTCCTTAAAAGATAGAATTCGGTCTAATGGAGGAATTTCATCGTCAATTTTTATACAATTTTCACACACTTCTTTTGGAATTCTTGCATCATTGAATACTATTACTGGAACACCTCTCGCTTGTGCCTCAATAATAGGTAAACCAAAGCCTTCCTCCTTTGTGGGGAAGAAGAATGCGTCAAATGAATCGTAGATTTCAACTAATTTCTCATCCGGTGCAGGTCCCATGATCCTTATTCTTGGGTCTTCTTCGCTTTCTTTTTTTATTCTCTTAAAAATCTCACTATCAGGATTATAATTCCCCCAAAGCTCGAATATAACGTTCTTTTCCTTTATTTTTCTGAATACTTCTATCCCCCTAATTAAGTCCTTTCTTTCACTATCCAACCTCCCTATGTATCCAATCTTTATCGCATCTTTTTTCTCCGGCCTTTTAGGAGATGTGAAGAATTCTTCTCCTATCCCTGGATTTACTACAAAAATCTTCTTTTTATAACCTAATTTCTCTACGTCTTCTTTAACTAAACTAGACACAGCAATTAGCGCATCTGAGCTTAGTATACTCTTTAGATAGATCTTCTGCATAAAAGGTGAAGGCTTTGATTCATTATATTTAAGGAAGAAGAGATCGTGGACTGTGGTTATCCATTTAGCCTTACCTTTTCTTAGAGGGAAGAAAGGTTTAGGTGAAAGTAAATGAATTATATCATAACTAGAGTAATCGTGAAAAGTCCCTTTAATTAAACTATTGATAGAGGAGAAGATTGAAGAGTAGTCAAAAAGAGGATATGCTTCTACGTCTATTTGCTTTTTTAGTCCTTCGTAAACTTCTCTAACGTATCTTCCTATTCCAGTGACTTTACTCACGTCTTCATTGAAATCATCTTTGCCTGCTATTAATAGTACTCTCATCGAGTTTATTAGTTTTTATAAACAATAAAGCCATTTGTGAAGATAACAGTAGTAACCTCGGGATTGAGGTCAAATTACTCTGGAGGAAGTGTTCACGTTAATAATGTTGTTAAAAGGCTTACGAAGTACTTTGAGGTAGAATTTATTCCTTCCATAAGTTTTTTTATAAATAATGATAGGATAAATGAGGAGATCGAGAATATAAAAAAACTCGGTATAAAAATCCCAGACTTCATTAGCTTTCTATCGAAATTTAGTAATTTGAAACCTTCATTCTTGCCTTATTCTCTCTCCGTGTATAATGAATACGCAGAAAGAGTAAAGAAAGTAGATTCTGATTTTATTTACGATCCAGATTATACTACTCCAGAGAGTATATTCATCTCGAACAAGGTAGGAATACCTTTAGGTTTAACGCTTCACGAGCCGTTATACTCCTTTTCTCAATCCATATTTTACACGTATTATACTCTACGTCCGTTCTTTTTACAATCCTTAGACTATTTTCTAAAGAGGTCTATAGGACTTTATTTGCTAACTAGAAGTAAAGCTAATTACATAAGTAAATCGAGATACTTAAGCTTCATAGCTGCAGTAAGTAAAGGCACGCTAGATTCTGTGAAAATAAAAAATTCAGAGAAGTACATCCTATACCCTGGAAATGGAGTTGATAAAGAGTTATTGCAATATAGGACTACTAAGAAGGAGGACTATGTTGTCTTCTGGACTACTTTAATTCCACCTAAGGGTATTCTAAATTTTCTCTATATAATTAATTTACTTAAGAAGAGAGGTATATCAGTAAGAGCAAAAGTTTCAGGGAAGTTTATTTATGATAAGTTTAAGAGACTATTCTTTAACTACATAAGAGATAATGGGTTAGACGTAGAATATTTGGGTTTTTTAGATAGGAAAGAACTTTACGTTACGGTATCTAAAGCTAAACTTCTTATATATCCTTCTTTAGCCGACGGATTTTCTATTACAATTTTAGAGTCATTAGCATTAGGGACTCCAGTAATAGCGTATTCTATACCTACTGTGCATTCTGTATTCAAAGATATACCTGCAGTAAAGTTTGTAAAAGAAGGAGATATAAGAAAATTCGTTGATGAGGTAGAAAATGAACTTAAAACCGGAAATTTACAAGAGGCAATATATGATAAGAGAGTTAACTCGTTTATTGAGTTTCATAATTGGGATAATGTTGCAGAAAACGTTGCAAAAATTATAAAATGCTCACTAAATAAATAAGTTAATAATGTTCTATTCTCTATAGGAAGAAAACCAACAAATAGATGTAAAATAACGTGTCTAGCAGTAACTGACTTTTATACACCATAAAGACTTGTAAGCAATTTTAAGAGCTATATATGCATTTTATTTTATACCGATCTTAAACTAGATTAGTTGTATTATGTTGGCGCTGAATTAATTCGTTAGCTTCACGTACATAAGACTAAAATAAATTTACAAGATGAGATTACTGATGCGTCATTTTAGAAGATGTCATCCGCGGTAGATAAGTACGCTTATTGATGAGCAAAGATATGCGTAAAGAAGACAGAATTCTTATTATATTGTAACTTAGAAACAATACCAATGAGGATTTTAATATCACCTCCGATGAGGTTTGGTAAGGAATTCCTTGGTGGAATGAGGAGAACGTTAGAAGTTTACAGTAGAATGGGAGAGGAAGTTTATTTATGTGTAGACGAAAGAACTTTGCCACAAGTAGATCCAGAAATATCTCCTTTGCTTTCAAAATTTCACTTAGTTAGTTCCTCAAGTACTGATAAGAAAACCTACTTGAAAGGATTCTTAAATTGCCTTAAATACGCTAGGAAAGTAGACGTCTTAATAAGTTATAGTGAGTATTCATTAAGCGTTTATTATACGTGGTTATTATCCCTTTTCTCGCGGAAGCCTTTTATTGTGGTAGTTCATCATGTTACTGAAGAGATTAGAGGAAGCAAATTCTTGCGTACTGTCATTGCAAGAAGTAAGGGAATCATTTGCCTAGATAATCCTGAAGTATATGAAGAACTTAAAAGTCTCTTTCCTAACAAGGTTATTTTAACTTCAACTAATGGCGTTAATGTCGAGGATTATTACACGTCAGAGGAGAAAATATGCGACGGAATTTTTGTAGGGAACTACGGCGAGAGGAAAGGATCAAGGTATTTATTTCAAATATGGGATAAAGTTAATGAGAAAATTGACGCTAAACTATGTATTATAGGAAAAGGATGGAGCGAAATTCCTAAAAATTCCGTTTATTACGGTTTCGTTACTGAAAGAGAGAAAATTGATTTGCTCGCAAAGTCTAAAGTCTTTGTTTTCCCCTCTTTGTATGAAGGCTTTGCCTTAGCAGTTGCTGAGGCTTTATCAGCTTATTTACCAGTAGTTACTTGGGATTTAAAATGGAGTGAAAGATATCCAGTTGCAATAAGAGTAACATACCCTGATATCAGCTCTTTTGCTGAAGAAGTTGTTAAATTATTAAAGGATGAGAAGCTAAGGAAGTCTATAGGAGAGAAAAGTAGGGAATTCGCTAAAACCCTAAGTTGGGAAAAAGCAGCTGAAATGGAGAAGAAAGCAATCTATAAAATAATGGAAAGTAAATAGTATAAAATTTTTGCGTATTTAACCTTTAATAGCTCTATGGTGACATTACTAGAGATAGTAATAAAATATATCTATTTCCTATAATTAATAATGAGATGTTTTTAATCCGTATATATTTAGTTACAAATTTTGTCGTTCTTGAATAGCTTCAGTAATTAATTTATCAACTGCATTACTTACGTTATCCCAACTTGAGTGCATTTTAATAAATTCCTCCAACCTCTCATCATTAAACATTTCTTCAATCTTTTTCATCTTATATACTTCTAAAGCAGTGTTTACTAAACCTTTAACGTCGAATTCCTTTACAAAAAATACTGGCTTAAAATTATAAGTAGAGGTTAAAGAAGGTAAATCATAAGTTATTACTGGAGTCCCTACCGCAAGTGCTTCAAGTATGGTTACGGAAAAAGATTCTTGGTGTGAAGGTAGAACTAAAGCCCTTGCCTTTGAGAGTATTTCGAATTTTTCTTCTTCAGAAACGTTTTCAATTACTTCTATTCCAAAGCTTCTTGCTTGCTTTACTATAAACTCCTGTTCTTTGTAGCCTATCATTTTTAATTTTACATGTTTTCCTACTTCCAGAGCTTCGTTTGCTCCTTTGGCAGTATTTATTCTTCCTAGAAATACTAGGTAGTCCTCTTTATCAAAATTTCTGTACTTTAAGGCTAGGTTGTTAAAAGCGTGGGGAGGAGATAGAACTTTTGTATTAAAATATTTCGGCAGACCAGTATAATTTAAAGCACCTTTGTTCATTACGCTTATAAAACTGGGCTTTGTCTTTATCGCCTTCAGTAAAAATGCTATGTTTTGTAATCTTTGAAAACTACAGAACTCGATTGCACTCTTTCTTGAAAACCATATTTTGCTCCAGACATTTACGCATTTAAAAAAAGACTCCTTTTCTAATAAAGAGTTGTGAGGATCGGTCATTAATAACATTCCGTACTTTCCTCGGCTTAATTTTGAAAATAGAATAGATGGCATTAATTGAATTCTATAAGTATGAGGAACATAAATGAAATCTAATATACCTATTTCCCTTTCATACTCTCTCACGAGCTCCTTGGCTAAAGGGGAAAAGGTAAATAATTCTCTTAATAGTGAAACTTTGCCTAATTTTTTATCCAATAAATATTCAAAAAATGAGGGAACTTTGGCGAATTTCTTTATCTCTTTTAACTGATCTTCAGATATTGCGTCTAAAAAAGCGTGAGTAGTAGGTAAGTAGTAAAGTTTATATCTTAAGGAAAGCCTCTTAATAACTTCCCTTACATGCCTTTCCGAACCACTGTTAGCTTTACTTATAGCTCTTGAGTCTGCTAATCCTAGTGATAACATTCCTAAAAACCTCAGTACCTAGACCTTTAAAAATATTCTTGTAAACGAAAAAGTATATAAATAATGCGTAAAAGAAAATATCTACAGCAGTCATTAGTAAATCAGTTATAAAACCTAATTTTATTGAAATCGTTAGTTTACCGTCTGACGTAAAAACGTATTGCCCAAAGCCGTTTACGCCCAAAGCTTTTCCGTTATTCACTATTATTCCACCGTAAGGTAAAGGTAATGAAGTTTCGACTAAATATCCGGGGTTATTATTAACGCTAAATTCTGCCATAAATTGGTTAAAGGAGAAATTGATGGGTATGGATTCAAACTCGCGAATGTTAATATCCTTTGGAATAATTATAGTCCATGGTTTTATGCTAATATTTTCTTCGCCAGATAGACTAAAAGTTGATATGCTTCCGTTATGATCTATTATATAAGACCCTTGAAGGATGGTCGCGTTTTTACTCTCATTAAATATTTCTATGTTATTCTCATCAACTATCGATGGATTAAGCAGCATTGTCACAGTATTGCTAGTTTTTACTGGTGTAATTATGGCTGGAGTATAGTTAAGTATAGGATAAAGTAAGCACTCGGCCTTAAATAAAACTGTTTCATTAGACGAATTGAAATAAATGCCCATCTTAGCTTCCCTAAACACTGAAGCGTTAGGCTGTTCAAGTAAGTAAACATCGGCATTTGCGTAAACTACCTTAAGCCCAGAGTGGTTTAGATAGGAATAAATGAAAGAATTGCTTAATGGGATGTAAGACGTATTGTCTATGAATAAGTACTTTATCCCTGCTATATCGTAAGCCAAAGGAGCTTGGTTAACGTTAGTAGTAGGTGGAGGAGAAATTGTAGCGTAACCAGGCATTAAAGGAGGAGAATATGATATAAATTGATAATGTGTCCACTTTTCACTAAATCCTACTTCACCTACGTAAGCTACTCCTGCGTTAGAGGTTGATAAGAGATTCATTACGTGAACCCATTGAGGTGGAGGATTTAAAGGATAGTAATATCCTTCTAAGGATATACTATTGCCAGGGAATGACCCAGTACGTTGACTAGGATAAAGCGTTCCATTAAAGTATTGCCAGCTAGCTAAACTCATAATCAAGATTAATACAACTCCTATTATGTATCTTATTTTGACTTTCCTGAAAAAGCTAATTATATAATTAAAGCCTATTGCTGCCAATATTAAAGATAATGAGATATTAGTCCATTCTGCATAAAATGGAATTGCAAATGCTGTAGACATTATTCCTCCAATTACTGGTAACTTTGAAGGAAGGACGTCAAATATATATGTAAAGTCATTAAATGGAAAGTCAGTTCCACTTTCTACGCCTATCATAAATATAAGAGCCAATAATAATTCTGAAGAAATTTTTCTTCTAGATTTATCAAAAATGCTAATAAATACTATAACAATAAAAATAAATAGTGAAGAAAGCCATATATACGATATTATGTCATTTGGTAAAAGAATTTGATCATTAAATCCATAAGCTGGTAAATAAAACCATTTGTTTCTAGGATAAAAAAGTATAGATGGAGAAGATGGAATAACTGAGGGCCACCAACTACTTATAAATGTTAAAAGATTTACAAAATCTGAATTTTGGGAAAACCCTGATATATAAGATAGGCTATCAGGTCTTAATGCAGCAAAACTTACTGCTTTACTTATTGGAACTGTAATAAGAGACGGATATATAAATATGTAGTATACATAAATTAAAAAAGGTAGAGATGTAACAAATATACCTATTAGACCTTTAATAATATTTCTAAATGATTTTCTATCAGTAGAAATAGTATATAGTAAAAATATAATTATAATATAAATGAACCAAATATAAAATCTTGGATCCATCATTGCAGAAAATCCTAAGGCTATACCAGATAAAGCGACGGTTTTTTTAGTAAGACTGACTTTTTTGAGTTGTATATTTATAAGATTTATTAATACATAAGATAATGAGAGTATTCCTAATATTACATTAAACCAATTAGAAGCAATTAATTGCATGTAAAGAGGTATTAAATAGAAAAATAATATTAGCAATATTTTTACAGAAAAATTATATATATTTAAAGTATTCAGGATTACGTCAGTTAATTTCCATAATATAACATATATTACGCTAAATATTAGTATTAGATATATTTTAGCTAATATAATAATATTACAAAAAGGTATAATATACATGAATAGATATAGAACACTTTGAGCACTAGGAGAAATTCCAGTCTCAGGAGCATACACAAATAGAGTATAAAGATATTTAACTTCATACCCAGAGAAAAAAGGAAACTGAGGCGTGTAATAGTTTAGATATCCATTACCAATAAGATAGCCAGATATAGGAATAAACGAAAATATCCATAATAATAGAAATCCCAATTTACTATGCTTATTATGAGTACTAGGCATTATGAGATATTCTTGTGCAGTCTTAAAACATTTTTCGTTACTTAGCAAGAAGTATACAAGGTTAAATAAAAATACTCTATATTATATTTAATTAATTTTATGGTATTATCGATTCATATTTTATTATATTATTGTTTATGATATCATATTTTTCTAAATAATTATACACATTTCGAGATAAAGTAATATTAATGTTATTTATATCTAAATTATTCAAATATTCTCTGGGATCTGAAATGGTATCTATAACTTTTTTATAAAAATATACGTAATTATTTGGATTAGCGTTTTTATATTGGCCTTTAACTTTGGATAATAAATATAAAAAATATACAATAACATTATATTTTTTAACATATGGATATATGGAGATAAAATCACTATATTTTATTGCACAACCCCTATATATATATCAATTACATTTTTTAGCATTCTTATTTTCCAAAATTTTGAGTATCTTTTTTCTCTTTCAATATAAAGGTTACTTGTTGTTACGTCTTCATTTTTGCCTATAATCAATGGAAAAGTTATAGAGATTTTCTGTCTGCTCAGAAATTCTATATCCTCTCCAAAGTTTAAATCTTTCCAGTTTCCAGATTTAAGAATATCTTCTTTGGAATTTATATAAGTCATTACTGAACCAAATATAAGTAATTCTTTCAACCCATATTTTATAGTATTGTGGAAGTTTTGGTTGTAGTATGTATCTAAATCGAAGTATGCTGTTATTGAGTTTTCTGGGCATTGTTCTAATGCATAAGCTCTTCCTTTTCCTCTTGATGACTTAAGCCTTAGTAGTTTTAGGTTGTATTCTTTCTTTAATTCTTGTAGTTTCTCCCATGTTCCGTCCTTTGAGTAGTTATCAACGATAACGATATCATAGTCAGGACTCCAAACAGATTTTACACTCTCCTCAACAGTATTAACATTATTAAAAACAGTACCATAAACACAAATACTAGCCATAAAAGTTTCTCTAAATAAGTTGCTTATAAGTGCTTATTAATTTTTCTAATAGAGTTTTCAAGAGAGTCCTACAATATCATTTCTTAATTTATCATTTTTATTATGTTAATAATTTACAGACTATCTTACCTTACGTTAAGGAATTCATAGGATATAATCTCTCTCCCGTTAACCTCATACCTATGCTTATAAGTAATTCCTCTTATGTGATATCGGCATCTAATGTATATTTAAATCAATATTACACTAAAGGTTGGTTCACGACTCACCTTTTTGGACACCGGATATCATGGATGCGATAAGTGAAGGTAACGGAGTACCCTTAAATTTAACCTTAAAAATACCGGATGGTCAATATTACGTCTTTGTTTTACCAGTAGGAACAACTTTTAATGAGGAAGTCAGCGGGAGCGTTAAAATATATTCTGGAAATAGTTTGAGCATGTCGTTCAGTAATTCAGTATACAATGTTAGCTGGATCTTAGCAGGGAAATTGAACTTAGTAAACCATGAAATTCACGTTATCAGCAACGGGCTCGGAATAGTTAAAATAGTCTTAGTACCGTCTTCATGTTATAATAATTTATTTGATAAAGCTTTATCAATCCTTAAGAGTAGGGAAGAAATTTCTGTTGTTAATAACTCTATCAACGTAGAAGTTGGCAATTATTCACCCGCAGCATATGGGATTTCCGTTTTTGCAAACCCGTGGATAGAATATTTACCATATGCACACGTTGCTGAGGTTAAAAATTATGTTTATGAGAGTAATTATTATTTTGGAACGGCCGAGGTTTATATTTCTTCTGCCTATCCTAGTATAAACCTTGGATATCCTAGTTTATTACCAGAGCTAGTCATTAATTTTGTCTTGGATTTAAGTATTATATCCTATATCATATACTATTTAAGAAAGAGAGAGTTATAATTGTAATTAACAGCTTATCAAGCTCATTTTTCATTATTATACATAAATCTTTAGTACGCAATTTAATTTATTTTCGCCTATTAAAATGGTTCGTGCTAATATTCGCTATCAGATTAAGAAGGGTCGTTCCTTAGCCTATAATAAACTATCTGTTTAGGGTACTGAGCAGTGTTACTGCTTTCCTTTTTAATTTTAGATAGCAACACGCGTTTCGTAGTAGAAAAACGATTGGCCATCTCAATCCTAAGTAACCCAAAAGGGTGCTTTAAGAACTGCTTGTAAACATTTCCTAAATCCTCTATTGCCAACTCTCTCTTCCTAAATCCAGACAATATTTCCTCGACTTTTTCCATGTTTTCTTCATCATGAACTTCTATTTCTATTAGTTCCAGGTGTTTCAGAGTATTAATACCACCAGTTAGTGCTTTGCCTTCAGATCCTTCTATATCCATTTTTAGTATTCTAGGTTTTAGGCTAGTTTCTTCCGCTATCTTATCTATAGTAGTAGTCTCAACTAATCCTTCGCCATCTTCAGATACATATGCTCCAACGCCTTCGCCTTTTATACTGACCATTTTGCCAGGTTTGTCATAAAGTGCTTTAGGAATTACAATTATATTATTCAGTTTATTTAATTCCACGTTCTGTTTCAAGATTTTCAGGTTATTTGGTTCTGGTTCTATAGCTATAACCTTTCCTTTATCCTTAACCTTAAAAGATGCTAGGATAGAAAACAAGCCTATGTTTGCACCAGCATCAACAACAACGTCTCCTTCTTTAATGTTGGAGAGTAAAGGAGAGTAAATATTTTCTATTACGACCTGGTAAAATGCTGCAAAGTCACTCCTCCTTAAGAGGATTGCCTTAGCAGGTAAGTTTACAAATGGTTTCAGATTAACTATCATACATTACCATGTAATATAAAATAGGTTCAATAAAATATAGTTAATGTCTAATACCGAGACCGGATTGCGTATAAGTTATTTACACGCTTTGTGGATGAACTGGATTTCGTTAGATCTCGATCTCGTTAGATCGAGGTAAAATCTGAATCTAGTGTTTGATTAAAGCAGATTCACGTTATATCTGATAAAAATGGAAGTGATCCACAAAGCATCTAAAAGAGAAAAAGTTAAAAACTAGGAAATATGTTCTTAACGTCCTTTGATAGTAGTTTAGCTACTTCTAATGTGTATGGAGATATTCCAGAGCTTCTCTTATCATAAGCTGAAATCACGATATTCGAGACAAGTAAGATAATTAAATTATACATAAAAAGTCTTATCATCTTTTACGTTAGTAACAAATACTGAGTGTTTAATATAAAATTTACAACATTAGGTCTTATCTAGTCTATACTGCTTTGTTACTTTTAAAATTAATCAATAATACGTTGATTTCTAAATATTAATTTAATATTAAAGTTAATATAAAATAATATTTCTCAAAATCGTTACACTCTGTAATTCTTATAAATGACATTCGAAAATTATTCCTTTTTCAATAAATAATAAAATATAAACAAGTTAAAATTATATAATTTTAATCTTAATTATAATTCTTCGAAAATACTAATGAGTTCTAGAAATTTCCGTAAAATATTGATTGAGATATAATAAAATTTAGGAAATTAAATTTTAACATTTAATTCTTAGTAAAGCCTTTTAGCTTACCTTAGTCTAGTATATTTTATGAGGTTTCTTATAAGTGGTGGGGCTGGATTTTTAGGTTCGCATTTAATAGAGCATCTAAGAGATCATGAAATAGTAGTAGTTGACGACTTCTCAACTGCTAAATACTTTGAATTGTATAGTAATGTTAAGTTAATAAAAGAAAAGATAGAAAATTTTAATACCAATGAAAAATTTGACTATGTGATACATCTGGCTGCAAGACCTTCACCAGAAGACTATACGAAATATCCAGTTGAAACTATGCTCTCTAATTCCTTGGGAACTTATAGAACGTTAGAAATAGCTAGGAAAAGTGATGCAATATACATGTACACTTCGTCGTCGGAAGTTTACGGTAATGCTGAAATAATACCTACTCCAGAGGACTATTGGGGTAAGGTTAATCCAATAGGAATAAGAAGTTGTTATGATGAAAGTAAAAGATTTTCTGAAGCGTTAATTATGTCTTATTATAGAGAATATGGACTTGATGTAAGAATACAAAGGCCATTTAACGTATATGGACCGAGACTGAGAGAAGACGGAAGTTATGGAAGAGTTGTCTCTAGGTTTATATATCAAGCACTAAAAGGAGAGGACATAACGATTTACGGAGACGGAAAACAGACCAGAGCTTTCTTGTATGTAGAAGACTGGGTAGAGGCAACGTTGAAAATGTTATTTACGAAAGGGCTTAAGGGTGAGGTTATCAATATAGGTTCAGATAAGGAAACTAGAATAATAGACCTAGCAAACATGATAATAACTTTAACTGGAAGCAAATCAAAAATAAGATATCTACCACCTAGACCCGATGATCCCCCCAGAAGAGCTGCTGATATAAGTAAGGCTAAAAGGTTATTAAATTGGGAACCTAAGATATCATTAGAAGAAGGGTTAAAAAAGACAATTGAATGGTTTAAGGGTGTAATAAAGTGAAAATAGGTATAGTAGGTTTAGGTTACGTCGGACTGGTAACAGCTGCAGTTCTGGCAGATCGAGGACATTATATAGTGGGTGTTGACATAGATGAGAATAAAGTAAAGGGACTAAATTGCAGTAGGATACCTATTTATGAACCAGGGTTAGAGGAATTATTGACTAAGAATAGGGATCGCTTACATTTTACTGCCAGATATGAAGAATTAAAAGATGTTGAGTTGGCTTTCATAACAGTTTCGACACCTACAATAAACGGAAAAATTTTCTTAGATTACGTATACTCAGCAGCTAAATCCCTTCAAGTACTACCTAAGGATTCCATAATTGTGATTAAAAGTACTGTAGTTCCAGGCACTTCAAGAAGAGTTAAGGAGATTTCTGGTAGGGAAGTTGTAGCTAACCCCGAGTTTCTAAAAGAGGGCTCGGCAATTTTGGATACGATAAAGCCAGATAGAATTATAATAGGGAGCGAAAATGCTGAGGCTGGAGATATTGTAGAGGAATTATGGAAGTTTACTGGATCTCCTATTTTGAGGACTTCTTTAGAAGAGGCAGAGTTGATAAAGTACGCTGCTAATTCCTTTTTGTCGCTTAAGATATCGTTTATAAACGAAATAGCTAACCTTTGCGAGAAGTTACCTAACTGTGATGTTAAAACCATTGCTAACGCTATAGGTATGGATAAGAGAATTTCCCCATACTTCTTAGACGCAGGTTTGGGATGGGGTGGTTCCTGTTTCCCTAAGGACACTCAAGCCTTTATATCTTTCGCTAGAGATCTTGGGGAGAGACTAAGAACTGTGGAGGCTTCAATAGAAGTTAATAACGAAAGACCTAAGAGAGCTGTAAAGATGTTAAAGGAATTGATGGGCTCTATTAAAGATAAGGTTATATGCGTTTTAGGAGTTGCGTTTAAACCAAATACTGATGATACGAGGGAAAGTGTTGCGTTAAAAATTATTATGCAATTATCAGAGGAGGGTGCTAAAGTGATAGCATATGACCCTAGGGCAAAAACTGATTTAGCGGAAATGGTTAGTTCAAAGGAGGAGTGTATAAATAGGGCTGACGGAGTTATAATAGCTACCGAATGGAAGGAGTTTTATGGCATAGAGGAACTATTAAAGGGTAAATATGTTGTAGATGGCAGGAGAGTTTTAAGAAAGGAGTTAATGGATAAAAGGTACTTTAGGGCTATAGGCTTAAGTACGTGATAGAAATGCAGGCCGTAATAACTGCTGCTGGATTAGGAACTAGAATGTTGCCTATAAGTAAGGAGATCCCTAAGGAAATGTTGCCCATTCCCAATAATGGTGAGTTGAAGCCTATAATTCAAGTCATTTTTGAACAACTTTACGATCAAGGAGTAAGAGAGTTTATTATAGTGGTGAGTAAAAGTAAGAGAGTAATAGAAGATTATTTTACCCCAGATTATTATTTCTTGGAATATTTAGAAAGTGAAGGGAAAACTAAACAAGCTAATAGCTTAAAGAATTTTTATAAAAAAATTGAAGAAAGTAATATAGTGTTTCTAACTCAATACGAACCTAAAGGTTTTGGAGATGCGGTCTTAAGAACAGAACCATATGTTAGAGATGAATTCTTAGTTGTTGCTGCTGATACTATAGTTTACGATCTTAATATTAAACTTATGGTAACTAATTCTTTTCTCGTTACTGAAGTAGAGGATCCTAGACCTTATGGTGTCGTGATTGCAGATAAGGATGGAAAGGTAATTGATGTAGAGGAAAAGCCTAAGGTTCCAAAATCTAATCTTATAATAGTTCCTTATTACTACTTTGATAGGAGAATATTTCAAGCTTTGAAAGAAGTTAAGTTTGAGAAAGAGCTACAGTTAACTGACGGTATTAAAAATTTAATAAGGAAGGGGGTTAATTTCAAAGCTATAAAAGTTAATAATGTTTACGATTTAGGTAATTTTGAGGGATATGTCAATTATTTAAAAGGGCATATAAAATGAAAATAATAGAAGCTAAAGGTAAGGAGATGTTCTTAAATAATTGTGAAGTTCGAAAATGGATGTGCTACTATTTTATTATATTCAAATTGCCTTAATTTTAGGGTAATAATTAGCGGAAAATTCTATAACTGTTAGTTTAGATTCTATCTAAGATTCTGCAAGAAATTTCATTAAGACTAAACTTGTGATTTTAGGATTATGAAAAGTTGATAAAGAATCGCAATAAATTTCGTGCTCTAGCTCATTAATCAGAAAACATTGACTAAAGATAATAATAGCAGTCTAATCTAGTAGGAGCACAAAATTATTAGACAAAAGTTACTAGAACTTTGATTAGTTTAAACATTTATTAATCTTAACACCTTACCTAAATACCTTTTAAGAACCTTCAAAAAAGTTATTGCTTTATCATCATGAAGACTTCTTCGTATTCAAGTAATAAAAACTTACCCCTAAACAGAGTTAATGAAGGGTTATTGTAATTAGGATTTATTATTATATAATAATACAAATATTCTTGAATTTTATGAGCATTTTTAAGAATACTCCATAACTTAATATGATAATAATTTCTTATAAATAGATAGAAATTTACTTCTTGCTATCTCGTTACTTTTAGCTATATATTCTCTGCTAAGTCTGCCTAATTTTTCTAAACTTTCACAATTTAAAGATATAATTAGTTTAGCAAGACTTCTAAAATCCTTAGGAGGAAACTTAGGACTTTCTTTGAAAACTGCCCTAAATGAAGGTATATCACTTGTTATTACAGGCAAACCTACGGAATAAGCTTCTAATCCTACAAAGCCTAACTCCTCATACGTAGACGGTAAAATTAGAACATCAACTTCTTTCATCAACAAAATCACTTCTTCGCGGGGAAGAAACCCATGATAGATTATGGGGAAAGAACTTTGATTTTTCACTTTTCCTTCTCCAACTAAATGGAGCTCTATAGGAATATTAACCATTCTTAAAGCTTTTAATAATGTTTTTAGATTTTTTCTAGGCATATTGAGATTTCTGGAAACAAACAATATACGGAGTTTCTCTGAACATTCATAGCTCTTAGGGGATCTCAATTCTACTGGTGGAGGTATGAAGTTGGGACTCTCTTTACTAACGTCAACTATAAATTTAGCTCTTTTTATTGACCACTTATCCATTAAATAATGCTGAAAAGTTACTGGAAAAGCGCCGATATTTTCAGGAAATGACAAACCTGTAAGACGTATTAAAGAAAGTTTAAAATAAGATACATACCCCCATTTAGTTGTTACATAGTTGTCTGCTACACTTCCCCACGGGGGTAGGGTTTCGTGGACTAAATCAAAGTTCTTTATCATTTCCCTTATTTTTTCCCTATTTTTCATAAAAGTAATTATGGGAAGAGGTCTAGAATAATAGGTTAAGTTTAAAGGAATTACCTCAATTCCTGGTATTTCTATATTTTGAAAAGAGAGTAGAGAAATTTTCTTAAAATCCTTTGATATGAGTTTAGCTACTTCTAACGTATACGATGAAATTCCAGAACTCCTCTTATCATAAGCTGAGATGGCAATATTCAAGACAAATAAAATAATTAATTACACCTAAAAAGTCTTACTGTATTTTCTCGCTCATAGTAAACGATAGCTATGAAATGGAGGATGTTAGCATTGAAAGTAGTTATTAGATTTTGCCTTATATCTAGGCGAGAAATCCCATATTAGACGTTTACAAACGCTGCTCAAACACAATTAAGAATCTCAGTTAGATTCATACTTTATTGAGAGAATTACCTTATTTATAACTCATTACTCATACTGTCATAATATATGTAAAATAAACGATATTTAGTATGAAAATATAATCATTTAAATATAAATTTGTATTTTAAGTAAAAGCACCTCTGAGAATCTGAGCTAGAGTATACTCTATATAAAGAATTTCTCTATTTAACAATCTATAACTACACTTTCAATTAATCGGCTATAATTTAGTGATTAAATAAATGTGTAGAATAATAAATATAACTTAGTGTTTACACTATTTCATTATTGATTTTCTCATATAAACGCGATTTTATATCAACTAATATTACAAGGTGATAAGATAGCCTAAAGTCTTAAAATATTAAAGCCAAATAAAGGGGTGTGACATGGAAAGCAAATTTAATCGTTCTTTTTGCCTTAAGTATTACTTCTCTACTGTTATCCTTCTTTAATATTATTTTATCAGCTATTATTCTTTACACTTTTTATATTATAGATTTAATAAATCCTCCTTATTACTCTTATGAAGAAATGGAAAAGACTATGGTCTTTATCTCTCCCCTACTAGTTATATTTGTTACGCTATATGATATAATTTTATTATTCATACACAATTACGTAATATATGCGATTATACTTATAATTATGTTTAGCATTGACGTATATCTTTCTAGTAATAGGGTTAGACGATAAGGAAATATAGTCTTAAGTATGTCAAGTAATAATTATATAATTATATATTATTAAATTAAATTGCATTTATATTCATAAGAATTGTAAAGCTATTAAACTGAGACTTTGTATTACATACGCTGAATCATTAAATTTGAGATTAATGAGTTAAATTTTTTAATAATGTTAATAAATTGATTATAAAAACTATTAAAATTGGCTTGAGGACAATTTAAGTTTTTCTTTAAATAGAGAAAGATAAGATTATATAACGCACAAGTAGTCAACGTAATATTGCCTTTAACGTTAACACTAATAAATAATTAAACCGTAAAAATTCCAATTCGCCTAATCCTAGAAATAGGAAGTAAAGATTAAATCTAAATCCTCAAAGATTCCTAATTAAGTTTACTAGTAAAAGTGAAGTTTGAAGGTCTTAATATTCTTCTTCGACACATGAAGAATAAACTCAAGTTTAGAATAATGTTGCTCGTAGAATTCCTTTATTGTGTCTTTTACCAGAAGTTTAATAATTAAAAACTTATATTAGAGAATATGGAGTATATCCCGCCTAAACGACTA
>Ga0081529_127007_pt1 | contig 17419 bp, 16 predicted proteins | sample EchGeymetagenome_FD_71012 | JGI IMG/M metagenome (GOLD analysis project Ga0081529, IMG submission 71012) | Ferrous microbial mat and aquatic microbial communities from Echinus Geyser, Yellowstone National Park, USA - transect B T=78-80 C v2... ...
CAGTAGATCAAAAATTTTTATATGAATTTGTTATACTCATACATTATAAGGGTCATGCTGCTTCAGGTTGTTCTTAATAGACTGTCTGCACAAGCTTAAAAACAAGCATTATCTATAGATTTTTCCATGTCTCAAAAATATTAATGCGCTTTACCATTATTAGATCGTAGAATTGCGCATTGTTTGCAAAAACGGCAAAACACAATCTTTTGCTAAAAATTTTGATCTACTGTTACGGACGGGGCTTCCCAGTTCATCGAAACGCTTACTTGCGGAATACTTTTCAAGTATTCCACCATCGCAGAGGTGTTTTCATCCCTGGGCGTCTCGCTTGCGTTCCACAGGCAAAGCCCATTTGGGCATCAATAATATAAAAATTTCTTTATATAAAAAAATTTCTGTAAGGGGCTATCCAAAGCTCACGGAAGGGGACTTTCGCCCCTTAACCCCAAAAAGTTAAAAGTTAAATTGTAATAAAGTTAAGGGAAGCGCATGGGAAGAAAAGTTGCGATAGTAGGCGCAAAGATGACAAAATTCGGGAACCTCATAGACAAGACGCTTATGGATCTGCTCGTAGAACCATCAGAAAGCCTTATCGAGGAGTTTAAGGTGGAAAGGAGCAACATAACATCTGTTTATGTTAGCAACCTCCTGGGAGAGATAAGCTCAAGACAGACAGCTGTTGCAACTGCGCTGGCTGATTACATTGGTTTAAAAAACGTTGCAGCTGAGAGGATCGAAAACGGACCAGCAAGCGGGGCATCTGCTTTAAGGTATGCCTTCATGGAAATATCCTCAGGTAACTCAAACATGGTTCTTGTTGCAGGAGCTGAAAAGATGAGAACCGCTCCAACAGATGTGGTTACCGATCTTGTCTCAATGATGTCTCACCCTGAGGTTGAATACCCTTCAGGAGCAACAATGCCTTCTCTAGGAGCCCTTTTTGCAAGGCTTTATATGCAGAAGTATGACGTTAAGCCTGAACATCTTGCTATGGTAGCTGTGAAGAACCATTCAAACGCCATGAAGAACCCTTTTGCTCAGCTTAAAAAGGAAGTAACGCTTGAACAGCTCATAGGGCCTGGAAGCGAATCCTTTAACCCTTATGTTGCAGAACCCCTCAGGCTTTATGATATGTCCCCAATGACTGATGGAGGAGCCGCGCTGCTCTTGGCTGATCTGGATACAGCTCTGTCTTATACAAAGAAACCTGTAATTTTGGAAGGAATCGGAGAATCAACTGACGCCCTGGCGCTTCAGGACAGGGATGATCCTACAGATCTTAAAGCTGTCAGACTTTCCGCTGAAAAAGCTTACAGGATGTCCGGAATAAAACCCGAAGAAGTAAACGTTGCTGAGGTTCACGATGCCTTTACTGTCCTGGAAATAGCTATAAGCGAAGAAGTCGGATTCTTTAAGAAAGGTGAAGGTAAGCTGGCATTACAGAACGGGGTCACAAAAATAGACGGAGAGAAGCCCATAAACACATCAGGAGGGCTTAAAGCTAGAGGTCACCCTCTCGGAGCAACTGGGCTTGCTCAGGCTACCGAAATAACCTGGCAGTTGCAGGGAACAGCTGATCAGAGACAGGTAAAGGATGCTAGCACAGGCTTTACAGTAAACATGGGAGGGTTTGGTTCCAACGCTGTAAGCATAGTTTACAGGAGGTACTAAAAAATGAAAGGGTACAGATGTAATAAATGCGGTAAAGTCTACACTTACAAAAGAAAGGTCTGCGTAAACTGTGGGTGCACAAGCTTTAACGAAACTGAGCTCGGCGATGAAGCCAAACTCATAACTTACACAGTGCTTTACGTTGTTCCTGCTGGTATTGAAAGGTCTCCGCTAGTCCTGGGAATCGTAGAATTTAACGATGGGGCCAGGATGTTTGGACAGATCATGACAGATAAACCTCAGGTTGGCATGAAACTAAAGCCACAGTACGGAAAGCTTAGAGTAAAAGACGGCAAAGAAATAAACGGTTACTATTTTGTTCCAGCATAAAAAATAAAAACAAAAATAAAATTTTATTCTTCTACGAAAGCTACGGCTCTGCAGAAAGCAGCTTCTCCGCCTTTAAAGAGCCACGGGAATGCCCCGAGAGTTGTCCTTATTGCTTTCCTGCCGTGCAGCAGCTCTTCAATCTGTCCCCCAATGTGTTCTACGTGAACAATGTCGTAAGGGAAAAGAGCGTTATGCATAAGCTGATAATCTTCCTCCGGGAAGAGCTTCTTTATAGCTTCAGGGCCTCCAAACTTTTGCTCTGAAAGCCTCCTAACTCTGTCAGAAACTCTTGGTAAAAACCTTCCCAGAGGGAGGTTCATCGGATGGTCTGGTGACGGAGTGTCAACACCAAACCACTTTATCTTCTTTTTGATCATCCAGTCTACCATATCCCTTCCCATACCAGGATGCAAAAGGGTGTACTTTTCTTCGTCAGCGGTTGGCTGGTACCATGCGTACTTGACCCATCCAGTATAGAAAACTATTATATCTCTTTCTTTTACGTCAATCTTTGATTCAACCATTTCTGGCGTTATTAGTCCTAGTTCTCCAGCCTCTGTAACATCTACAACTACTCCTGTTCCATAAAGCTGTTCGAGCGGTATCTGATCAATTGTCTTTCCGTGAGTTACAAAGTGTCTTGGAGCATCAAGGTGCGTCCCTATATGGTTTGAAGTCATTATGTACTGCGCGTTAACTCCGTGTTCTGATTTCCTTTTTATGTACTTTACTTCAAAAGGAGGGTACAGAGGCCAGAAAGGAAAGTCTGCGTTCAGTGGCTGTGAAAGATCATAAAGTTTTACCATACTTTATTGTTACTAAACCTTGATATTTTAATGTTTCTTAGTTTGTTTTAAAGCAAGAGGAACTTTGCGCTTTTATAATAATACATCACTTCTAAAATTCGCTAAACTAAGCCATGTACATAGATTATTGACGAAATGGTCTAAAAAATTAGCCATACCTGATTAATTAAGTAATAACAAACTTTTGTATTAGGTGAAAATAAAAATGGGAAGAGTTGCCGTGCTGTTCGGTATATGGCTTATAGGATACGTAGTTGGGTTCATAGGTTATATTCTACTTGCAGAAACAAACGCGCTGGCTTACCTAATAACTTACTTAACAAGAATATTTGGGAACAGCCAGATCGTTGCAGCTGGGCTTGTAGGATTAGCGACTTCTTTCTTAGCGCTGGCAGTTGTAGTTGCCTGGAGCTATTGGAGCCCATCTGTAAGCAAAGTTTAAAAACGCTAATTTTTTATTTCTTTAAATGAGCACGATTTTTTTAGATCTTGGCGGAACATTAGTTGATTTTAAGCCTACGTATCACGAACCAATTTATTATGTTCTTTTAAAAAACGGCTACGAAGTTGAACTCAAGAATGTCTACAGAGCTGTATCAAAGTACTTGGGCAAAAGTAACCTCCTCGTTGTAGAAGGAAACCCGGTCATAGACGTTAAAGAAGTTTTAAACATCATGAACTTGAACGTGGACTCAATTACGATGCAAGAGTTGTCATCGTTAAAGTTCTCCTCATCCTTTTACACTTTATACCACGATACTATACCTTTTTTGACATCTCTTAAAAACAAAGGTTATAAAATCATAGTAATAAGCAACGCAAGTCAGAAGATAAACGAAGTTATCAAGAACACTGGCATATCAGAGTATTTGAACGGATTGGTAGCATCTTACAGCTTTGGGAAAATAAAACCGGATCCAGAAATATTTAAAGAGGGCATAAGGATCGCGGGAGAAACTGGTTATTATGTAGGGGACCTTTTTGAGGTCGATTATTTGGGTGCCGCTAGAGCTGGACTTGAGCCAATACTTCTTGACAGGAATGGTTTTTATGATGACGTTGATGCTAAAAAAGCTAAAAGCCTTACTGAAATCTTAAAGCTTTTTTGATACGTATGGCCCATCCTTAAAATATCCCAGCTTCATGTAGTACTCCCTTACCCCAACCCCGCTTATGACAGCTATTTTTTCAAGCCCGTACTCTTCTTTTGCTATTCTTTCAGCTTCACTTAAAAGCGTTCTGCCCACTCCTTTGTGCTGCCAGCCTGAACCCTTTTCATAAACAGGTATGACTTTCCCAACAACCTTGAGCTCTCTTACTATGGCTGCACCCTTTAATTCGCTTCTGTGAACCTTTTTTGATGGAACCCTGAGCCTTAAGTACCCTGCAAGATGTCCGTCATCATCTTCAAAAGAAATAAAATGTTCTTTTCCTTCTGAAGCTTCGTAAACAATGCTTTTGATCTTGAATTCTGATAGCTTTTCTTCTGGTATTCTCTTGTGTCCTACTTCTCTGCACCTTATCTCCATACATTTCTTTCCCCTTTCTTTAAGTATTTTGACCGCAAGCTCTCTTAGGTTACCGGCAGTAGGGCCTGCGATTATCTTGAAAGCAGGTATATCTCTTTGTATCCTCATAACCCTTACCCATGGAGGCGTAATCTCTAGAACATCAGCTACGAGCTCAGCAGCTTCTTCGTTGGTTAGAGGCCTGTAAAGGTTTTTCCTGTAAACCTTTTCAAGCAAAGTACCCCCTACAACCAGCGTAGGGTAGATCTTTAGCATATCAGGTTTAAACCTTTCATCGTAGAAAAGTTTCCTGAAAGATTCTAGGTCTTTTTCCCTGTCAGAGCCCGGGTAGCCGGGCATCATATGAGCTACTACTTTAAAGCCAGCATCTTTGGCTATCCTGAACGCCTCAACAGTATCGGCAACAGTGTGTCCGCGGTGGGTCTTTTTAAGGAGACGATCATCAAGAGTCTGGACTCCAATTTCTACTCTTGTCCCCCCATACCTTAACATCATATCAACGTGCTCCTCCCTGCAAAAATCAGGCCTCGTTTCTATTGTAAGCCCTATACACCTGTGATTGGCCTTCTCGTTTTCTTCTATAGCTTCTTCAAGAGTTGTGCTTATCCTGCCGTTCAGAGCGTCGTAGATGTTCTTGACAAACCATTCTTGATAATCTGGCTGATAGCTTAAGAACGTTCCTCCCATTATAATTATTTCGTTTTTAGTTGTCGTGTGCCCAAGGCTTTCAAGATGTTCTAGTCTGTGGTGAACCTGCTGAAAAGGATCGTAGTTAAGCTGCTTACCCCTAGCTGAAGCAGGTTCAAACCCGGTATAAGATTTAGGCGTCCCATAGTCTACTCCTCCTGGGCAGTATATGCACTGGGCCTGAGGGGGACACGGAAAAGGTTTTGACATTACAGCGATTACAGTTACTCCAGAAATTCCTCGCGTTGGTTTAACAACAAGGTTCAAGTTCAAACCTTCGATCTTCGCAAACCTTATTATGTCAGAGTTTTTTGGAACCCTATCAAGGTGATACTTTTTCGCCACCTCTATCTTCATTTTTTCAAGCTCTTCAAAGCTATCTTTTTCACGAATCCTTTGAACAAGCTCTTTTATCGCAACTTCATAAGACACGTTCAGATATTTTTACCTTGATTATATTTATTTTTCTGAAAATGTTTTTGTTAACGCCAGTTTTCGTCTGCAGTAAACCTGACAAGCGCCATTACGATTCCTTCCTTTAAATAGTCTTTTCTTGTTACTTTTCCTTTTGTATATATACCTATGGCCCCTAAACCTTTTTTCAGGTCTTTCATGCCAGTGATTTTGTCCATGACTTCGCCGAGTTCTTCGCCATTTTTAATTCTTGTCCAAACGCTATCAGGTACAGGGAAGCTACCCGTCATTCCGAAGGAAATTAAGCCGTCTTTTCTTGCTATGCATACAGCTGTAGTTATGAACCTGTAGCCGTAAAGCTCAAGGGCCCCACCCTCTATCCCTACTCCGTATTCAGCTCCAGAAACAAGATTTATCGACTTTAAAGCTCTGTTCTTTGCACCTGCGAAAAGCATCTCGTTAAAAGGCTGGGGCGGCACTTCAGGATCAACTTCTACGCCTTTAACGCTTACGTCTTTGAAAAAGGTTCGAAAAGCTTCTAGCGTAGCTTCAACCTTCAACTCGTTTGATGTGCCCACTGCAACAATCATACAATGGGTTTAATAAAAAAAGCTAATAAAATTTGGGAAAATATTGTTAAATAAATCACAAAAGTAAAAAAAGCAGATGGTTTATTGCTGCTGGTAAATAAAGCGACATAGATACAGAGTAAGTTCCTAAAAGCTTGTCGAGGATGACTATAGCTGAAGCAAACACCACTGAAACCGTGTTTACGACCTTTATAAGGGGGTTCAGTGAAGGTCCTGTTGTGTCCTTAAATGGGTCGCCAACCACATCGCCAACTACAGCGTTCTTGTGCGCAGGGCTTCCTTTACCTCCAAGAGAAGGATCCCCGTTAGCTTCGATGAATTTTTTGGCGTTATCCCAAGCGCCACCGGCGTTAGCCATGAGAAGAGCCCTTGGAAAGCCTACAATGATTGTTCCAAGTATAAGTCCTACAAGCGTAACCCATCCAAGGAATACTCCAACCACCACCGGTAGTATTACGGCAAGTAATCCTGGAAGCATGAACTCGGCGAGCGCGTGTCTTGTAACTATGTCTATAGCCTTTTCGTATTCAGGGCTTGATTTTCCATCCAGTATTCCAGGTATTTCCTTGAACTGTCTCCTTATTTCCTGTACGAGCTCCATTGCTGTTTTGCTTACAGAGCTCAACGTTCTGCTGCTGAAAGTGTACACCAATACAGCTCCAAGAAAAGCCCCTATTATGAGATCCGGGTTTAGCACTGAAGTGCTCGAGAAAGCAAAATCCATTATTTTAGTTACAGGTAAGCCAACGTAAAATCTCTTGACGACTTCATAGACAAACCCTATAAAAAGAACTATAGCGGCAAGCCCTGCAGAAGCGATTGCATACCCCTTTGTGGTTGCCTTTGTTGTGTTACCTATAGCATCCAATGTTTCCGTATGTTTTCTTACATCTTCAGCCAAACCAGCCATTTCAGCAAGTCCTGAAGCGTTATCAGACACGGGGCCAAAAGAATCCAGAGTTATTACTATTCCTGCCATAGAAAGAAGTCCTGTAGATGCAACGGCCGTACCGTATATACCGGCTGTTACAGGCGTGGGATAAGCAATCATAAAGTACCCAAGGTAAAAGCTTATACCAAGTACAGCTGAAACTGTTAAGAGCACCGGTACTGAGCTCATCAGACCGTAAGCGTATCCAGTAACTATCACGTTGGATGGGCTGATCGCAGATTGCTTTGCTATATCCTTTACAGGCCTGTGAGTATAGTGCGTATAGTACTCTGTTATATGTAAAACCATTATGGTCGTTATCATTCCTAGCAGGTCGCATATCCAGAGAGCTATAGAGCTCATGTTAAGCCCAAATAAATAATAGAGGAATCCAAGGACTAACAAAGCTGTAATGACTGTAACAAAGTAAAGCGAAAGGTTAAGCTTCTTCATAACATCATCTGCATTTTCGGCCTTACCTCTTACAGCCTGAAAACCTGCTATGGTGCTTAGCAGCGCAGAAGCAACTATCAGAAGAGGTAAGAAATAAAACTTCTCTTGCATACCGAAAACAGATGCTATGAACATAGAACCGGTTACTACTACTACGAGGCTTTCATAAACGTCGCTGGACATGCCTGCAACGTCTCCTACGTTATCTCCTACGTTGTCTGCTATCGTTCCCGGGTTTCTTGGATCGTCTTCAGGAATATTTTCTTCTAGCTTTCCTACTATGTCAGCCCCCCAGTCTGCAGCCTTTGTGTATATACCTCCAGCAACCCTTATGAAAAGGCTCATAAGGCTGGCTCCAAAAGCAACTGGAATCAGCGCTTCAGCCCATTGCTGGTTCCAACTAAACAGTAAAAACAAAACTGATATGACAAGGAGCGCTATGCTTGCCAGAACTGTTCCCATAACGCTGCCTGCCCTGAATGATATGCTTAATGCTCCTCCAAGGCCGTTTTTCTTAGCTGCCTGGGCAGTCCTCGAAGCGCTTCTCGTAGTTATGTACATTCCAATATAACCCGCAAGGCCGCTGCCCAAAGCCCCCAGCACAAAAGATATGACGGCCATAAAAGCAAGGATCGGGCTGTTAAGGCCGAAAAAGTAAACAACCCCAACAAGCAAAGCCAGCAAAGTTCCAACCGGAAGTATGGTTCTGTATTCTCTTGAAAGGAAAGCCCTTGCTCCTGAAGCTATGAGGGAGCTTATCTTTTGCATGTATTCAGTTCCAGGGTCCTGTTTGAGAACCCAGTAAGCCATGTAGCCTCCATAAACCATGCCTATGAAAGAAATTATCAAAGGAAAAGCCAGAACGCTGTAGTTATAGCCTAATCCTGTAAGGGCCATGAAGTAAAATGAGAACATTTCGAACATTTTTTCTTCGAATATATATATATGTTTTGTGTCCTTATAAATTTAATCCTCTATATCCGTGAATAAGGGCTGTAACAGAGTAAAAAAATTTTGTAACCATTCGTATAAATTTAACAAACGTTTATATTTTTATAATAATAATAATTCTGCAGAATAAAATTGTATGTTGGAGAACCAGAAATTCAAGCAAAAAGGAAGATACTTGCTGTACTTATTGATGAATGTAGAAAATCGGTAGATGCTATAAGGGAATTTTCGAAGATGATCGGCGATAGCAGGAATGCTGATGAAAGTTACTTAAAGATAAAGAGCGCTACAGAAGATGTAAGCGGCTACAGAAGGGCTCTTACAAGAAGCCTTGCCGAACTTGGAAGCATGATAATCAACAAGGAAGACATAATGAGAGCAGCGTATCAAATTGAGGATCTTCTTGGCCTGATCGAGGGTACAGCTTTCAGGCTTAAGCAGTTAGCTCCAGAAAAGTATTCAAAGTATGGGCTTAACGACACATTAACGAAACTTAGTGATAGGTTGATCGAAATGATAATAAAGCTTAACGACATGGTAAAAATGTTACAGATAAACCCAGAAAAAGTCGTTGAAATGCTACCAGGGATAGAGTCGATCGAAAAAGACATAGACAATACATACAGACAAACGCTTGTTGACGCGTTTAACAACATAAGCGATGCAAAGCTTTACATAATGATTAAAGACATACTGGAAAGAATCGACGAAATTTCTGACCTTGTTCTTTCAATTTCGGATTCTATAATGATAATTTCGATAGGGCTTTGATAAAACCAGCTAAAGGAATTTTATCTGAAAAAAACGTAATAATCTGGGACATAGATCAAGCTAATTTTATCTATTTTTCAGGATTCTTTGGAAAACCAATGAACATAAAAAAACCAAAGGGACCTTTTAAAGAACCGTTGGTGCTTGATCCAATAGAGAGCATTTATCTTTCAGAAAAAAAGCAGCTTGAGGTTTATGATGGAGATAAAAAAATTGGACCTTCAAGGCTCATGGATTTTTTTAAGAAAAGTTATGAAAATTTGGAGGAAAAGTATGCGGTTTACTCTTATCTAAGGGACAAAGGTTATGTTGTTCTGCCAGGAATAAAGTTTGGTGGAGACTTTGCAGTTTACAGAAAGGGCCCGGGACTTGAACACGCTCCATACATTTTAAACGTGGTAAAAGAAGGTAAAATTCTTTCTGTAGCAGAAATAGTTTTAGCAGGAAGGTTGGCCAGATCCGTAAAGAAAAAGTACATTTTTGCTTTAGCATCAGAAAGGCCACTTCTTATAGGGCTCGAATGGTGGAAGCCTTAGTTTATAAATAACTGTCAATTTTCATCTTTTTACTAGAGATCACGCCCTCACGGACAGGGTAGTTAACGATTTAACGGGCCCGGTGGGATTCGAACCCACGACCTACAGCTTAGGAGGCTGCCGCGCTATCCAGGCTGCGCTACGGGCCCGTGCGGGGGGTGGGATTTGAACCCACGCACCCCAACGGGACGAGGTTCTAAGCCTCGCGCCATTGACCAGGCTAGGCGACCCCCGCGATGGACCGGGGGGGACTCGAACCCCCGACCTCTCCCATGCCACGGGAGCGTTCTACCCCTGAACTACCGGCCCGCATTTATATTTAAAACCTAGTCCGTTTTTATCCTTTTTGTTCAGATTTGAGTAACTACCTAGTGCTTCTAAGCCCATCGCTGAACTTAACGCATCAGCTCGTTAGTTATGATTTTTTTCCTAACAAAGTTTCTTTCCCCTTATCCTTGTGTTCTCGGTTCCGTTAACTTAAGCTCATAACCCGTTTACCTTATACAATCAACCAAATATGCTTAATCCATTCTGAAAGCTGATCTTTGATGTTGCACTGAACCAATTTTTTCGTGAGCACATAGTAAAAGAACCTTAAGGCTTAAGTTAACGGCACCATATATGGCGGGGTAAAGCTTTTAAATAAAAACTGCTATTTTTGTTTTGAAATGCTCTCCTCTGGTCAACTCTTAGGACATGAGGAGCGGGAGCCGAATTCTTCCGCAATGCCAGAGGAGGGCATCTACGAAGTTAAGCACACGAATAAGATGACAAACATTGTGCGTCTTTTTCCGAACGGTTTCCAAGAAAGGAAACTAAAAAGGTTAGCAAACACATCAGCGAAACTCTTCAACAAAATTAACTACGAAAGGAAACAACAGTTCTTCCAGCAACACCACGTGGGCTTCAATACAACGTGGGACAAATACTATGAAAAGTATAAGGATAAATTAGGAGTTAACGCTCAAGCAGTTATGCAAAAGAACAACGAAGCCTGGAGCTCATTCTTTTCCTTGCTGAAGCTGAAGAAAGAAGGAAAATTGCCATCATTCATAAAACGCGTTAGCCCACCGAAGAACTGGAAAGACAGGGAGACTAAGAAGAGGAAGCTAATGCTCGTGATAAGACAAGACAGGTACGTTGTAGACGAGCAGAACCATAAGTTAATCCTCAAGGGCTTCAACTAAGAAATTGATTTCATAGGCAGGTTAAGGTGGTATGGCAAACAGGGTAGGCTTGAAATATACTACGACGAAGCAAAGAACGTATGGTACGCTTCAATCCCTGTTGATGTAGGTATTGAAATAACTAAAAAGGGAAATAAAAGCAAACATATTGTTCACGGTGAAAGGAAAAGCATTCAGGTTGAATCGCCTAAAGGAAACAAAATGGCTTCAATAGACTTAGGCATTAACGTTTTAGCAAGCGTAATAATAGAAGAAGGAACTTGGTTGCTATACAAAGGCGTTAGGGCTAAGGAAGATTATTTCTACTTTGAGAAGAAGATAGCAGAAGTACAATCATTAGCAGACAAAACAAAAAACATGGGTAAATACGAAGCGTATGAAGAGTTACTAAGAGAGAAGAAAAGGTTACACGGAAAGTTAAAGAGAAGGCTTCGTCACTTGTACAGGAACTTAGCTTCGCACTTAGTAAAAGAGTTACATAAGCAAGGTGTTTCAACTATATACTTAGGCTACCCTTTCGACATAGCTCAGGAGAAGGGCAACAAATTTACAGTAAACGTTTGGTCTTATCGCAAACTCATGGATACAATAGAACTTAAGGTTCAAGAGTATGGTATGAAGGTGTTTGAGGTTGTTGAGTATAATACTTCAAAGTACTGTGCTTATCATAATGTAGAAGTCGAAAGAAAACCTAGAGGAGTAGTTAGTTGCCCTAGAGGACACAGACTTCATTCAGACCTCAACGGCGCATTGAACATTCTCAAAAAAGCAGTGAACGTAATTGTTTCGACAGTAAAGAAGCCTATATCTTTCATAGTAGATCACAACAGAGTAGCACCCGTAAAAGGGGTGTAACCCTTGAGACCTTCAGGGAACCCTTGCCTCTTCAAGGACGGGGAGGAGGTCAGATTGATAAATTTGAAATATTCCAAATATTAAATGAAAATCAAGTCTTTGCATTTAATCTTTCTGGGCTTATGTCACAATTCTTAATTTTAAACAAGATAAAAAAATTTATAAAAACAAAAAAATCAAGAAATATATAAGCTGATGGAAATGCACACAATTCAGAGTGAGTTCAAATATGAGTAAGGGAATAAAGAAAATAAGTCCAAATTTAAAGCTAATAATTCTGATAGGGATTGTGAGTTTTTTCGCTGACATGACATACGAAAGCGCAAGAAGCATAATACCGCAATATTTTACATATGTGCTTGGCGGGTCCGTATTTGCCTTAGGCATTGTAATGGGTCTTGGAGACTTTTTGGGGTATTCATTCAGATCCGTTTCAGGAAAGATTTCAGACATAACAAGAAATTACTGGGGTATGATGTTTTTAGGTTATGTAATAAATCTTTTTGCAGTACCATTACTTGCGCTAGCAAATAATTACATTGTTGCGTCAATTTTAATCATTATGGAGAGGCTGGGTCGTGCAACAAGAATTCCGCCAAGGGATTATGTTATTTCAACAATGGGTTCTGAAAATAGGATAGGCTATTCATTTGCATTACAGAATTTGCTTGATCAAGCTGGTGCTGTAATAGGTCCCTTAATAATTTCCGCGATGCTTTTTTATAATTATGGTTTCAGGCATGCATTTCTATTTTTGGCAATACCAGCAACTTTGAGCATTCTATTTCTATATACTTCATATAGATATTCAAAAAAGGAGAAAAACTTTGAAGCTCGAAAAAATATAGAAAAAGGAATTAAAAAAAGACATCTTATGTACTATATTCTCGGGATAGGCTTGAGCGCAGCTGGAATCTATAATATCCCATTTATATTGGTTTCGGCTCAGGGATTTTTGGCACAGTATGAGGTAACATTGATATTCACGCTTGCTATGGTAGGTGAAGGTATATTCGGATTTATCTTTGGCGTAGCATACGATAAAATTGGAAAAGAGATAATAATTTTTGGTCCTATATTAGCAATATTAATCATTTCAATGGTTAGTTTTCACAATATTTTGTTTTACTTGCTCCTTGGTCTATTATTTGGTGCATTTACTGGGATCAACGATACAGTTGCAAGATCAATAGTGGGCAGTTATATAGAGGAGAAACAAAGAGGATCCTCATTCGGGATATTAAATACCTCTTATGGATATGGGTTATTAGTAGCTGACATCTTAGTAGGATATTTTTTCAACCAAATTAGTATAATTATTACATATATTATCATTCTTCAAATTTCTTCGATCATTTTATTATTGAAATTCTTTAGAGAAGTAAACCATGGGCAATATAATACAAAATTATAATGCTCTATTGAATAATTCCTTTTTATTTTAGTTATACGCGAGGGTGCCGTTAACTTAAGCCTTAAGGTTCTTTTACTATGTGCTCACGAAAAAATTGGTTCAGTGCAACATCAAAGATCAGCTTTCAGAATGGATTAAGCATATTTGGTTGATTGTATAAGGTAAACGGGTTATGAGCTTAAGTTAACGGAACCCCATATATGGCGAGGTTTGTCATTCACTTTATCAATCAGAAGGTTACAGCAGCTTTACGGCGAATACAAAAGGCACATTAAATGTTCAGAAAAAGGCTGGAAGGCATAAACGGTCCTTGAATCAGATGTAAGGGAGAAGATAACATTTATGGTTGGGAAGGTTAATCATCCTCAAACGAACGTAAAAGTTGGGTTCTTCGACATATTTGTGAAGAAGGTTTAAGTCCTTCGATTCTGTTGATGAATTCATGCAATGGTACAACTTCATAAGGCCTCTTGAAGCGCTTGACATTGAAAGATTTGAAACTTCAGCAATAATCTATTATAAGAGGCTTTCTAAAAAGGAGATCGTTGAGCAGTCATTCTTTGATATGCTGGAAGGGGTGTAATAATTTGGGAATAAAACTCACTGCAAAAAGTTCCTATATGGTTAAATATTACTTGGATTGGTTTATTAACATGCTCCCAAAGGAGCATTAACGGGATGGAGTCCCCTAATAACCGCCTTTTTGGCTGATGACTCCTTTCGAGGTGATATTAATTGGAGTATAAAAGCCTATTAGGTTCAAAAGGGTCAAAGGCCAATGAAGAGACAATTAGAGACCTAAGAATAGAAGAACTCATAAATGATATTTTGGGGAGTGATAAAAACCAGTTTTTAATTGATGTATTTAAAGAGCCACTAAGCGACAAGAATGCAATTGATTTTAGGCTAAAAATATTCAACGATCTTATGGATGAAAAAATTTATAATACAATAAAAAATTTTGTAAATAAAATAAAAGATTGCAACAGGTTGATGGATTTAGAGGCTAAAACATATGAAGAGTTTAAGTATGGCTTTCATATTGATGTAGCTCTAATTTATATAAATACTGTAGAGAATACATTAAATTTGATGCGCGAATTAAATATAAAATCAGATGGTATACTTTATTTCATTAACTATCTCGAAAATCTGATTCAGAGTGATAGATTTCAGGCTTTGAAGAGGATTACATATGAAGCGAAGACTGCCAGGGAAAAAATAAAGGTCAGAATAAACATAAACGGGGACCGAATAAGGGTTTCAAAGGAAGAAAACGGAGAAGATTTAACATCTAAGATTGAACAGTTGTTTTCGAAATTTAAAGGGCAGCAGGTCCGTGAACTTAAGTTTGATAGATATTATGAGCAAATTACTCATATACACGCTGGAATATTAAATGGTGTTTACAGGATATTTAAAGAAGAATTTAACATTATGAAAAAATTAAAAGACGAATTCCCAGACATAGTAGATGAAGGCATCAAATCGTTTGCAAATGAGTTTGAGTTCTATCTTAAATATATCGAATATATGAAAAGCATTCAATCCAATGGATATAAATTTTCGATACCTCAATTTACCGAAGATGGGTCAATACACGTCAAAGGATTTTATAATTTGTTATTGGCTAGGAAGAATGTTGCTGTAGCTAATGATATCCATACTGCAGGTGATAAAAGGGTGTTTATAATAACAGGCATAAATAGCGGGGGAAAAACTACGTTTGCCATTACTTTTGGACAATTAGCATTTCTCTCTTTAATAGGCGTGCCTATCCCTGCAGAAGAGGCCAAAATATTCTTGTTTTCTAATATAATGACGGCTTTTCCAACAGAAGAGGATAAAATGGAGGACTTAAGCAGGTTAGAAAAGGATGTAGAAAGAGTAAACAACATTTTAAAAACAGCTGATGATAAAACGCTCGTCATAGTTAACGAGCTTTTCTCTTCCACAACTTCAGAGGAAGGCTTTGAACTAGCAAAGCGTTTTATAGAAAAAATAACAAGCAAAGGATCATATCTTGTTTATGTGACATTTATTACAAAGATAGCCACACTTGAAAACGTTATCAGTCTTGTGACACAAATTCAAGACGAGAAACCGACTTTCAAAATCATAGAAAGCAATCCTCTTTCTAAATATATGGCAATTCAAATAGCATCTAAGCATCGTCTACTTTATGAAGATATTAAAAGTGATCTTGGATGATCCAGTTTGACCTTCTAAAGCTAAGCGATGCCCCTGAAATTGAAGACAAAAATAATCTAAAGAAAGATTTAGAGCTGGAGAAAATAATAGAAATAATAGCCCAAAAGGATGATCTGGTACAAAAGGTATGGGAGCATGTGCTTTTGCTATCTAAAGCCGATATCAATTCCATAAAATACAGACAGGAAGCTGTTAAAGATGCTATTCAGAATAGAGATACAGTATTAAACTTGTACAAATTTACGGGAGAGGTCATAGATAGGACAATAAGGGCGGCATTTATTGTTACGTACGATAATCCAGAGTTAATAGTTTACGATACAGCAAATGGGATAAAGGTAATGATAGATGCGTTAAAAGATTTAAAAGACATTCTTGATAGATCGAGCTTCTTATCTGAAGCTTTTCGGGAACTGATAAGCTCTATAAAAGAGAACATAGATGACAATTTTATAGTTTCCGCAAAAGAACTAATGGGTTTTCTTGATATTAGAAGTGGCACAGAATTTTCTGTTAGGCTCAGCATGTACAACACTTTAAGTGACCCTGTATTTTTAATTCATGAAAAGGAAAGGAGCTTAATGAAAAGAATAATTAGCAGGAAAAATGATTACGTTTTTAGATTGGAGCCGCGAGATGAAATAGGTGCAGAAATTTTGGGAAAGATTAATGAATGGGTTTTAAGTGGTTTGGCTCCAACAATGCTTGAGGCTTATGAGCATTTATTGCAGTTTTTCACAACCTTACATACGCAACTGGCTTTCTTTGTAGGCGCCATAAACCTTTACGATTTCTTTAAAAAGATCGAACTGCCTTTGGCTTATCCAGATTTTTCTGAAGGTACAATATCATTTCGCGATCTATACTGCCTCTCCTTGGCAATATCAAAAAATGAAAAACCTGTCCCAAATTCTCTTGATGTCCATAACATAAATGCATTCATAATAAGTGGGATCAATAAAGGCGGCAAAACTACATTCTTAAAAGCTATAGGTCAAGCAATACTGCTTGCAAGGGCCGGGCTCTTTGTGCCGGCCAATAATTTTATAATTCCATCATCGGGGAATGTTTTTACTCATTTTCAGAGAGAGGAAGAAAGGACACTGTCATATGGAAAATTTGAAGAAGAAATAATAAGGTTCAGAAAAATAATTGAATCGCTAAAGGCTGGAGACTATGTTTTAATGAACGAAAGCTTCTCATCAACTAACCAGGTTGAGGCATCCGTAGTAGCTAAACAAGTTGTATCTGCCCTAATAGATAGCAAAATAACTGTTTTTTACGTTACGTTTTTGCAGGACTTCATATATGATTTTATTAAAGAAAATAAAAATAAGGCCGTTCTATTAACCCCTGAAAGGCTAAAAGATGGAACAAGAACGTTCAAGTTAGTACAAGGCTTTGTTCAGTCAGGATATGCGTTAGAGATATGGGACAAATATTTTATGGAAAATTGAAAATATAACTAGATCAAACTCTTAAACCCTTTCCCATAACTAGCGGTATTATTGCAGCTATTAGAGAAGCTAACCGTTACATCATATGCACAAACCTTTTGAATAGCTTCACCTAGCAACCCAATAACGCTTCTTGCTCTAAGGTCTTCGGCAAGCTTCCTTTTTATAGAAAAACCTTCTATAAGTCATTGAATGCCATAATTTGTTGTCTTTTTTGTATCCAAACTCTGTGTACTTCCTGCCTTATTCAGCTACCTCTATAGCTATAAGTTGCTTTTTTGTCCATTATTTTAGAAGCATTGCATACTTAGCAACAACCTCATCTGGGAATCTCGCTCCTTGAAAACCTCTCTTATCTGGAAATTATTACATGCCCTTAGATACTTAAAAAATAAAAGTTATTTGAGCGATTTTTGGATAAGCATAGTTAAGAGATACAGTATGAGAAGACTTAGCAATGAACAGATAGAGTGGATAATAAAAGCAAAGGTTAATGGCAATTTTACCAATAAAGAGATAGCAGATGTGCAGGGTATATCAATTAGCAGAGTGCAACAGCTTTATAGAGAGTACAAAAGAACAGGGGTTATTCATGTTCAGAAAAGAGCTGGAAGACGCGATAT
>Ga0081529_139735_pt1 | contig 17402 bp, 14 predicted proteins | sample EchGeymetagenome_FD_71012 | JGI IMG/M metagenome (GOLD analysis project Ga0081529, IMG submission 71012) | Ferrous microbial mat and aquatic microbial communities from Echinus Geyser, Yellowstone National Park, USA - transect B T=78-80 C v2... ...
TCCCTAGCAATCACTGGAGTTACGGGCGAACCCTCAATTCCCTCAACATGCCTAAGGTAACGCTCTATATCATTTAACGAGATATTGTTTTTACGACCCCTACGCTCCCACTCATCAACAATGGCATAGAAATAATTCATAAGATCATCTATGTAGGGCTTGCCATCATTGAAGTACATAAGCACTATTGGATGATTAATCCAACCTCTCCTCCCATCATTGATGATGCCCAATCTCCTCAGTATCGCAAGCAGTACCTGCTTTGCCTCAACCCTTTGCTTACCAAGCCTTAAATCATCCAGAAACCAGGCTGATTTCCTATGATCTATATACGGTCTAAATACCTGCATCGCAGCTAAAACCACAAGTATAACCCCTTTATTTCAATACTGCTTCATCACTAACGGGGGTAGTGCTTAAAACATACCCCTCTCCTTACCCCTCCTAACCACGTCAAGTAGGCCCCTGTTAAGGAGTGGTAGGGGTTCACCACCAAGTAGGTAAAGGTACCTAACACCAAGCCTACCCAACTCATCAATGACAGGTATGCCAAGCCTCGCCCCTTCTAGGGGCAGACCCTCACGGTGAAAACCCCACCCTTCAAGGCGGGGAGGGGGTCATCTGCTCCGCGTAATCCCCCTCATCAAAGGCGAGTATGTGGGTCAACGGGGTTGCGGGGCACTCCGTGAGAAATATTAATCCACCATTCCTAATATCAACCGTATTAATGCATCACCAGTTAAAATTAGGCGTTAGGTGCATTAAAAACGTTTCCACAACGAATAATACGCCATATTAAGTAATGATTAGTAGCATTCATTTAAACTACGGCGCCATTAAAACGCAGAACGGCACCATGAGGGAAAGTTTAAAATCACTCCAGCTTAAAATCAGAATAGGGCCCGTAGCTCAGCACGGTAGAGCGGCGGGCTCCAGGCTGTGATGGAGAAACCCGTAGGTCGGGGGTTCAAATCCCTCCGGGCCCACCAAACCTTGCCCTAACCACCTAACCTCCAACTGGGGCTTGTTTAGATTAAGGTAAGGGACGCTAGACTTATAGGGCTGGTTTATGCTCGGTCACTGAGGTGGGTTAGTGGACAAGGATTCATCAACCTTGGTGTAACTTGGGTTTATCAATATCCACCTCAACAATCCTGAGGCAAGGTGATTTAAGGCATTAGCATTTAACCTGCCTGTACCTTTAACCAGGGTCTAAATCCTTACTTACCCATTACTTATATCCTAATTCTTACTCACTTACCCTTACCATAATCTAAATCTTTCTTAACCAGTTTCATTTCTAAACAACAACGAAAAGCCAAGGACCCGCAGCTTTAAATATTAACTAAACGTAGGATAAGAGGAATGAGGAGCAGGCAGCCTACTCGAACCACAGCTGAGGCTCATGTTGAACTTGCCTTGAGGTTTCTTGAGGAGGGTAAGGGGTTAGTGGATAAGGATCCCGTTCAGGCCAGTGAGAAGCTTTACAAGGCCGCCGAGGAGACTGTTAAGGCGCTGGCAATTCACTTCAATCTAATTAGCATAATTAAGAGTGTTGATGAGAGTGGCAGGTGGACGGTTACAGATCTTGAAAGGGCTGCCTTGGAAATCTCAAGGAAGCTGGGAAGGTGGTTCAGGGCCGCTTGGGATGCGGCAAACTACCTACACGTGTGGGGATTTCATGAGGCTAAAATCAACGCCGAGGATATCGATGATAGGTTGCCGGACATAGAGAGAATGGTTAAGGAGGCGCAAGAAATTATTAGTGGGGCTCATAAATCTTAAATGTAGTGTTAATACCCCCTATGACACATTCAAGGAGGTTTTCAGAACATACCTTCTTAAAAGATAAAAATATGGTTACTTAACACTATACCTTAAACCCTGGGCAAAATACTAAGCGCAGTGCATAAGCCGTTAATACTCAGCGGAGCGATGTCAGTGAGACCTTCGTACAATTTCGGTGATGATAGGTGATTCACATTTACGGGGTTACCAAGAGCTTAACTACTTTAGAGGTTTACCGGTTACTTAAAGTTGATGTTAGGGATTGGGATGCAAGAACCTTGAGGTAATTATGGCCATGCCAGCCGGATCAAACAGCTAGAGTAATGACCTTATTAAGGTAATTATTGAACCACTTAAGAGGAGTATATTAGACTTTAAGGAGACTAATAACACGTAGGAGTTATAGATGGAGACTTGACCAGATCAAGGAAGCCCTCACATATGCATCCAAGAAGTACTAAAGGTATTATAATGCCTTAGCAGAATGATAACCACCGGCAGTTAACTAACCTGAGGCATGAGGTTAAGGCGCCTTAAGAACACTAACCATGTTAAGCGTATACTATACGCAATGGCGTAGATCGACACCTTAGGGCTTACTGATCAATGTTGCCTACACGGTATCACGCATAGTTAACATTAGGAGGTACGGCATAGACATAGCCATAACATACGCTGAAATACCACCTGAGTAGTGGTTAAAGTTAATTGCCACGAGGGGGTAAAGGTTTATATTGAAGGTGGAAGTGGTTCACTTGTAATGAGCTCTATTGACTGGGATAAGCTTGAGGAGGTTGTGGAGAGGGCTGTGCGTAGGGCTAGGTCTGAGGAGCTTAAGGAAATGGCGGAGGCCGTTAAGGCCCTAGCGGAGTACATGAGGACCGGGTTCCAGGAGATCCTAAAGAGATTGGATGAGCACGATAAGAGGCTAAGCGAAATAACGGAAATACTAAGGAGACACGAGGAAATACTAAAGAGGCATGAGGAAATATTGAGTGACCATGGAAAAACTTTTAGTGAGTTGGTTAAGGCAGTTGGTGAATTAAAGGTGGCCATGGGTTCACTGGGCAGGAGGTGGGGTGTTGACCTTGAGAAGACTGTCCTCAAGATTTACAAGGATGCGCTTGAGAGTAGGGGCATTGAGCCTGGTAAGGTTGAGAAGTTCATCTACACGGATGTTGATGGGAAGTATTATAGGCAGGGGGCTAGGTTGGAGATGGACGTCTACATACATGACGATAAGGTTTACCTAATTGAGGTTAAGTCCCACGCGGAGCTTGATGACGTGGAGTGGCTCTTCGATAAGGCTAGGATTGTGGGTAGGATACTGGGTAGGGAGGTTAAGAGGGTTATATTAATAGCTATTAACATAGATAAGGAGGCGCTGGATAGGGCTAACCAACTGGGTATAGACACCATATACGGCGCCGTGATAACGTAACCCAACTTAAGTAATGGTGCATGTTATGCGGAACCACCTCAAAGCATTCACTTAATCCTCCGTTAAATACCTGGTTAATGACGTACTAAACACAGGCATCAGGATGTGGAATGCCGTTAGAGGTATGCTTAAAGGTCTTTGGGGAGGTAAAATTAATGGCCTTTCTAGGCAACCTAACGTACTACGGCTAGTGACATGTAGTAACTTATTTAAGTGAGGTCTTAAAGTGAGACTATGACTGTGAATAATAAGAGGGATTTCCTTAAGCTATTAGGTGCACTCGGCCTTGGTGCCTTGGGTGGGGCATTAACCAGTGATGTGGTGTATAGGTTAAGTGAGCATAGCGTTAAGTTTCAAGGTACCTTACCGGGGTACTCGGTGATGGTTCAAACACCCACCAGCCCCAACGGTGAACCTAGGCCCATGGTCATTTCCGCAGATGGTGAAGTCATAGTTAACAGTGGAGGTAGGATCGTGAGTGATTTAGGCGTATACCCGACTGAGGGGATTAATGAGCTGGGTGGTTACACAAAGACGGCCGGTATCCAGGAGGCCATAGCTTACCTGCTGAACACCGGGGGTGGTAAGGCATTCATTAGGCGGGGTGACTACTACCCAAGCCAGATAATACACGTAGGCATCGGAACGAGGCAGGTTCAGGTTATACTTGAGGGTGAGGGCCTAGCCACTAGGATACACCTCTACAATAACCCGAAGAGTGGCCAGGACTGGGCATTTACAGTGGGGACACCCGGTAATGCACCAATAGCAGATCAAGCGCCACCACCCGTGTTTAGGGGCCTCACCTTCGTCAATGATGTTAATGAGGGCGGCCCAGTTGGGCCAATGGTGACCGGAGGCTACTACACAGGGGGTGGTGCCGTGGGTAATGGGGTTATCCTCGAGGACATCACGGTGGTGGATCCACCAAGCTTAGCCAATAAACCCGGCACACCGCCATCACCCATAGGCTGGATATGGTTCAATAACTCATATGGTAATAGAGTCAGGGGGTTCACGTACCTTGGGGCCAACCCGAATAGTGGGCGCTCAACCGTAATAGTCAGTGACGGTGTCACATTCACGGAGATCGATGAATCATACTTCATAAGCACAGCTGGAGGTGGAACAGCCATAAGCTCTGGAACAGGTACTATCCAGATAACTAACACCCAAATACTAGGCTTCCGCGTAGGTATAAATTACGGTGAAACTGACAGTAAGAGTAAGCTCATGGTCACAAACACAGTCTTCGGCACAGAGAGGGGTGGTGTTCAGGCTTATGGGGCTCAGTTATTTGTTAACACGCCTATTATCGTGGATCACGGATTCATCGATGCCTTAATATGCTGCAGTAGGCTTGGTGGTGTGCTACGCCTAACTGACGCCGTGGGTAGGGTGATTATAAGTAACTCAGAGGTTCACCCACTCACAATAGAAGCATCTACTGTTAATAGGCCGCAGAGTGATTTACTACTAACAATAGAGGGTTCCAGGGTTGAGGGTCACGGTGATGGGCCTTTGATTAACATAACCACTAAGTCGGCTAGCACCTCAATTGTTAGGGTTAGGTTATTAAATAATGAATTAAGTAAGCGAGCATCGAGTGGGGAGTGGAGCCTAGTTAACGTGCCCAACAACCTACCCCTCCTCGAGATTAGGGGTAACTACGTTAACCTGCTTAATGGGTTCAACACAGTTATTGGGCTTAGCCAGGACATAACCAACGGCTTCTACGAATTCCTAGACAATATTGTTTACTCCACAAACCAACCCATTTACGTGCTCAATGGTGGCGTCTCCATCACGGCACCCTTCATAGTTAAGCATAATAAGTTCCTGGCCCAGGCCCAATTAGCTAAGGTGCCGTTAATATCGCAAGGTGGGTTATCCCTCGGCGATAACCTGAACCTGGTGAGCGGTTAATATGCGTAGATTCCCTTGGTTAGTAATCATAATACTTATGACCATAATAACCATATCAATATTCCTAACCCTAATTCGCACTAAACACACCGTGGCCGTGACTAAAGTCGTGACATGGCAATACGGCACAGCCACACCAATAAGGCATGTGGTGATAATAATACTGGAGAATCACGCTTTCGACAACATATATGGGACATACCCCTTCGGGGTACCACCAATAATAAACAACATAACTCTCTCGTTGGTTAGACCAGTGGGACTTAACCTGAGTATTATGATTAATGGCGTTAAGCCATATTACGCAAACTCCGTCATACTAATAGATCCCTGGGAAGGCTATATGAATTACCATGTTGATTGGGATAGGGGTGCCATGGATGGTTTCGTTAAGGGTTCTGGGCGTCAATCCATGGTTTATTTATCCTATGAGCAAGTACCGTTATTGTGGGATTATGCTGAGGAGTACGTCCTAACTGAGAATTTCTTCTCTCCCGACCTAGCTACCACAACACCTAATAGGATATCGTACTTAGTGGGTTACCCAGTCCCAGCCTTCGGTTCTAGTGGAAGTGGGTGTATCGTGACGTTCAATGAAACAATACTCTATCAATTAACTAGGTATAATGTATCATGGGCGTACTTCGACTATGGCTATGTTCAAGGCCAACCTAGGCCACCATACCCACTCTCCCTAGTACCCGGTTCAGAAGAGTACAGCAGTCATTACTTCAACACCAGCGTCTTCCTGGAGGATCTGGAGGATGGCGATCTACCAGCCGTCTCCTTCCTAATGTTCACCGGCGGTAATGGCTATGATGAACACTCAGCCCTGGATCTACATCCACCATACAACCTAACCCAAGGCCAGATCAATCTGGCCTACTTCATAGATGCAATAATGAACAGCCCCTACTGGAATAGCACTGTGATCTTCATAACCTTTGATGAGGGTGGTGGCTTCTACGACCAGGTACCACCACCCATAATCTATAATTATGGTATTAATCCAAGATGTGAGGATGAGTACCTTAGCAGATTAGGTTTACCCAATTACAATGTGCTTGGTGAGAGGGTGCCCCTATTGATAATATCCCCATATGCAAAGGAGGGATGGATCGATAACTACAGCATGTCCGGTTACACGTTATTAGCCTTTATAGACTACAACTGGCACCTACCATACTTAACGCCCATAGTTGCTAATTCAGACTTGGAAGGATTATTAGCAGCATTCAACTTCAGCCAAACACCTAGACCACCAATAATCCTAACACCAAGCAACTGGACATACCCAATACCCCTCCAATATCCCATACACTACGGGTACATGGCAATGGTTAGCGGTAACTACAGCGGCTACATACTACTCTATGAGAGGGGTCTAATTAGCAATAATGTGCTTAACTACGTAATGCAATACAATAACCCCGGCTAACGTCAAATTCACAGCCATTAAGGCTGCACTTCAACGTACCCTTTTGAGTCGTATTAGCAATACTAGGTCATTCTTGAAAATTATCATTTTTATATTTCTGGGGCAGAAATGCTGTTTGATGAAAGACCTAAAGCCAGGAGAGAGGACTTGTTTGATGGGGCTAAGGAGGTTTCCGAGATGACCTTCTCCCAGTCCTAGAAGGGTGGGTTTGTCGTTTCTATTATTAATTCCAGGTTATCAACCTGAATATTTCCTAACATTAAGATAGATATAAGTATCCCCTATTTAGTTTTTGCCAGTGAATATCGCTGATGTAATTGCCTCATTGAGGGGGGCATGCGTGGATCTTGGGAGGGAATTTGGTGATGAGTTCTTAGGGTTAATGCTCTTTGGTAGTTGGGCCCGTGGTGAGGCTAGGGAGGATAGTGATGTTGATGTTCTAGTCCTCTTTAGTAACTTAACCAGTAACTTCGACGTTAGGGCTAGGGTTTATGGGGTAATTAAGAGGCGCATTAATCGCGACATCACGTTGGTGATAATGAGGAAGGCGGATATCCACGGTAGGTGGTCCTCATTAGCGATAAACATTGCCTGGGATGGCGTGGTAATTTGCGATAAACTGGGTGAGCTGGCTTGGTTTAAGGCTACGGTTGCCGATTTCATCAGGAGGGAGGGGCTCGTTAGGTATAGGACTAGGGATGGGAAGTACGGTTGGGAAAGGGCTGATGGTAAACCCCTCGTACACACAGTGAATAGCTATGTTCGACCCAATGGATGAAGTTAGGTACAGGTATAGGCTAGCAATGACCCCCTTCCCGCCTTTTGGGCGGGTTTTCATTGTGGGGGTCTCGTCCGTTACTCCCTCTGCGGGGTTAATGGTTTCGTTCTTGGGGTGGTGGAAACAGTGGGGTATCGCCCCACCGGCTCATCTAACGGAGGGAAGCAACCCCCTTCCGGGGGCACCACCCCAAGCACCAAAACCCCAACAAACTGGAATTAATAAACCTATCGTCCCCACGTAGTGGCGCAAACCTGCCATGAATGGCGAGGCTTGACCATTTTGTCACACGACCCCTCAGGCGAATTGGAGGAGCTGATTGATAGGATGCCTAGGGAACTCACTAACTTAATACTTGAGCTGGCGAATATAGCCAAGGCGTTGGCTCCCGAACATGCTAGGAGTACTTATGGCGAGCCTAGCGCTGGGTTGACGCCGTGGGATATATACGGTAGGGATGATGCCGAGAGGGCGCTGGCGATGGCGCGTAGGGCTGTGGATATGATGAACACGATACTCAAGTCATTAGGCATTAATGTGACTGGCACTAACGACGATTCCACGCAACGCTAGGGTTGGTGCAAGGGCAGGGAAGAGGTCACCTGGACCACCTCATGCCTAGAGAGGTTATGGCGAATGCGTAGATGAGCAGTAACACGGTTATTGTTGCTGGGACAGCCTATGGTGGAACATAAAGAAACTAAGGGAAACATGGACTGAAGAAAACACTAGGATGAGTCAAATCTACTTATTCCATACGGAATCGCTACTTTCCTGTGGTTCTTCCTAAGAAAAACTAAGAGCCAGCCTAGAGCAAAGCCCTGCAATGCTGATCTGGGACAAACCCATGAACATCATCAGACAAGCGAATAGGAATAAGGAGGGGCACCACTCAACTCCCAAGAACAGAAGGAAGGTCGGAGCATGTCCGGCTATACGCTACTGGAGTCGCCAACTCAGACCCGGAAGGATTATTGGCAGCCAAACACCCAGACCATTAACAATCTTAACACTGAGTAACTGGACATACCCAGTATCTCTCTAATACCCAATTTACTACAGCTATACTACAGTGATTAAGGGTAATTACTGCTACTTACTGCTCCATGAGAAGAGACTAATCAGTGGAGGGGTGCTTAATGTAACGCAGTTTAACAGCTCCAACTAACGTGAGTTGCCGGTGCAGTTAATTAAGCGATATAGTTAATTTTATATTTCTGGGGTAGAATAATTGTTCTGGGGCAGAAATGCTGTTTGATGAAAGACCTAAAGCCAGGAGAGAGGACTTGTTTGATAGGGTTAAGGAGGTTTCCGAGGTCATAGATGCTATAGACAAGGGTAGGCCAATTATTGTGCTGTCCGGCATAAGGAGGATTGGTAAGACGTCCGTACTACTTGTAGCCCTCAACGAGGTTAACGTTGACTCCGTACTCATTGACTGTAGGGCGCTTAAAGAGAATTACGGTAGGAGGGAGCTATACGCACTCTTCTCAACGGCCTTCTCATCAAAGCTCGATAAGTTGAGGGATGTGCTTAAGGGTATTAGGGGTGTTAGCATAATGGGTAATTACGTTGAACTTAAGTGGAGTGGCAGAGACTACCTTAGCTTAACGGAGCTGTTTGATAAGCTTAATAGGAGGAGGCTCGTAATAGCCCTTGATGAGGCGCAGAGGCTTAGGGGCCCGTTGGCTAATGAGGTTAAGGATGCCATAGCCCACGCCTACGACTATGATAGAAACCTAACCTTCATACTCACCGGCTCAGAGGTGGGTCTACTTCACGAATTACTTAACGTAGATGATGAAGAATCACCCCTCTACGGCCGATACTACCACGAGGTTGCCCTAGGGAGGTTCAATGTTAATGAAAGTGAAGAATTCTTAAGAAGGGGGTTTAGTGAACTTTCCATAAGCGTGGGTGATGATGTTATAACGAGTATTGCCGAGTATTTTGACGGCATACCGGGCTGGTTAACCTTAGCAGGCAATGTCTATGCTGGGACCAGAGACCTTAGTCAAGTTAGGGAAACGGCCATTAAAATCGCCATGTCTGAGATTGAGAATTTGATAAGGGTTAAGGAGAGGACTTCACCTATAGTGGCTAGGAGGTATGAGGCTGTGCTTAGGTGCATAGCTAACGGCTCCAACAGCTGGGGTAGGGTGCTTAGGTGCCTTGAGGATGAGGAGGGCTCCACAATATCCTCAAGCGTCCTACACAACATAATCACCAACCTGGAGAAGCTAAGTATAATTAAGGACTACGAATTCCTGGACCCAATCTACAGGGAAGCGTCAAAGAGACTCAAAGGCTAGAGGAAATCGCTGCTAAGCCCATTAGTGTTACTAAATGGGGACGCTTACGACTTCGGCGTTGTAATCATCAATGAGACGCAGAACTTAAGGGAAATAGAGAAGCTAAAGCCAGCGCTTAAGGAGTAGGCGGTATCCATACACAAGGGCAGTTTTGGTTTTTATAGTTGTTTGTAGTCCCGTTGATGGCTATATGGTGGAGTGTTTAATTTTTCGATGAAGTGGTGGGGTGAACCCGATGAGCTTGACGAGGGGGACCTTGGAGGAGCCACCTTCAGCGAGGGGAGCGGTGCGAACCACTAGGCAACTGAGGGCTGTTTCGGTTTTCATAATCATTTGTAGTGCTTAATTTCTGTTAATGGTTAATCCTCAGATAAGTTTATAAGCCTAACCTTAACGCCTTTATTAGTGCCCCTGGGGTCCCGAGACCCGCAGTGGCAAGGAACCGCGGGCGACCGTTAGGGAGCCACTACGGTGAGCAACCCCAAGAAGACCGCCGAGAAGGAGACGGCAGATTGCCTTCACCCGCCGCCTCCAGAGAGACGGTGAGCGGATGTTTAGCACTAAAGCGCGTGGGCAACATTCTGCATGAAACAACAGACTTTTAAGCCCCAACCAGTGAAAAGACTGGGCGCCCGCATGGACTATACCCTCATCGAGTTCCTGGTGGGGATTGTCACCATAGTCGGTTTCATGTACAAGTTCGAGAGGGACACCAGGAGGGACATTGAGGAGTTGAGGATTGGGCTAACCAACGTCCAGAGGGATGTTGGCGAGTTGAGGAGAGTTATGAATGGGTTGGGTGACTTCTTGTCTAGCCTTGTTGAGAACCTCGGGAGAAAGAGGATAATTGAGGACGTGGACCTACTGAAGACAGCACTCAGGAACATGACAACCACCACGACAAACCCACTCACGGAGGAGGAGAGGAAAAGGCTCCTTGAGCTTATCGACAAGGGTGAGGACATGACACCAGAGGAGGCTGACGAGCTCGCTAGACTCGCTAGGAAGTTCTACCGCGAGTACGCTGGTAAGGTAGAGAACGCCTGGTTGATGCTCTACTACGCAGGGGCAATACGCGGGATAGTCTACGGGAAGTACAATAGGAAACTAACACCAATACTAGACTAACCCAGCCCAACCCGCATGCCGTCCACAAGCAACGCAGGGGAACACCAGCTGGTGCTTATGGCATGTGGCTCGCGTGGTATACCACGCGTGCGGGCATCACCAAAGCGAACACTAGTCACTACACGTGTGGGCAGGGAATCTTTTAGCCAGGGTTTAATTAGCCAATGAGCCAACCAGCTGGGACAACAGTCTTTATCTTTAAAACACTGGCTAACCCAACGTATTTCCAAGTCTCGGCGAGCAACGCAAAGTAGAACTTGGACTCGATGGTTGGCAGTTATTGCCATATTAGGCGTAGTTGCTCAAGTGTGGGCAACCTGTGGTTGTTTTGGGTCCGAGGAGCCTACTGCTCTTCCTGGCTGAGCTACGGCGGCGTTTTTCTTGGGTTTTTGTTGGATTTAAAAGCCTTCCCTCGTGGTTGTTGGTATCATTGGTTATTCATGCGTTAGGGTTAAGTGTCCTCCCGTGGTCTCCCTGTTGATGAGGCTTACGAACTTTCTCGTATTTCTGGTCGTTATTTCAGCAGTATTTACAGTACCAGTAGTACCAGTCACCGCCCAGGGTTGGTTCGTAGCCCTGAACTCGAGCCAGGTTGGTGTGGTTATTGGTCCCGTTAACTCCACCTACATACTCAACGCACTCAGTAACGCCAGGCACTGCGTGTACATTGAGGCTTACGAACTGACCTACCAACCCCTGGTTAGTGAATTGGTCGGCCTAGCTAGGCATGGGGTTAGCGTCTACGTTGTCCTCTCGGGGAACGTGTACGGCGGCATACCCGAGGATGAGTACTCCGCAGTGAGTGAGCTAGTTAGTGCGGGGGCCCATGTTTCGTTTAATTACATGTACGACTTCGTGCACGGCAAGGTCTTCGTCATCGACAACGAAACCGTCATACTAGGCTCAATAAACCCCACCTACTACGGCTTTGAGCATGACTTAGGCATTGACTTGGTCATAAACAATGCGAGCATAGCCAGGGTGTTTGCGCAGGTAATACTCAATGATTACTATAACGAGACAGTCTCGCAGGTGAGTTACCCAGGCATTGTAGTCTCGCCAATAAACTCCGCCAAGTACTTAGGCGCCCTCCTAAACCAACCGGGTACTCTCTACGTGGCCTTTGAGGAGCTTTACCCATCCTCTGGTTTTTACGGCTTAATTCAACAGCACAGCGAGAGGATTGTCCTGGTTGGCGAGCACTCGGAGAATGATTATGCAGTGGGTGAGTTGGGTGCAGTCATGATACCCGGCCTAACGGCTAAGGCGATTGTTGTCGGTAATTACGTGTACGTAGGTAGCATCAACCTGGACTACACTTCATTACACCAGAACAGGGAGCTCGGCATAATAATTCAGAACCCAGTGGTAGCGGATGAGGTACGTAACACAATACTACAGTGGTACCATGAATACTCAAGCACCCAAAAAGGGCAGATCGGTGGCATCACGCAATCACTAGTGACCATGCTCCTGCTAATAGTCACGCTCCTACTACTACTCTACATAGTGAGGTCAACAATAAGGCCAAGGAGGCGAAGAAGGTAATGTGATTGGTTTAGGTTTATGCCCCGTTTTCCCTCATGCCTGCGTCCCTAATCACCTATCATCATCTGTCGAGCCCCGCGCCCCACCCTCGGAGCATCATTGGTCCGTTCCCCACGGGGCTATTGGTTGGTCTCCATAGTGGCTTCTTGGGTTTGTTGATGGCGATTAGTTTGTGTATGGTGTGTGGGTAGGCCAGTCTGTATTAATCACCTTGAGCCAATGCTTGTTGAGGCCGCCCATATCCACCATCCCACATGCGGTTATGTTAAGCCGTAATGCTTAAAGGGCTGGTTGTTGTGGGTTTTCTTGGGTGGTTTTGTGGTTGCGGTTAGGTACGTAATCATCGGCATAGTGGTCATTGCCGCCGTTGCCGCCGCCCTAACCCTACTACCACCATCACACAGGGCACAGATGCAGTACGTTGGTTCACCAAGTGGTTTTGAAGCATTTGTACCAAGCGGTACAATAAGTTATAAGGGACAAACTGATCCTGAAGGTGATTTAATACTACCCAACGGAACAACATTAACTAACGTAATATGGAATGGTCAATATGCAGGTACAATAATTCAAAATCATAATCAAATAGTTCAATTGAATAATCAATTTGTTGGACAAACTGACCCAGTAAATAATCAACCATACGTGCCCCTACAGGACTTCTACGTAATCAAAGGACAGGTACCAATTCAACAGGCAACATTAAACGGCCAAACATACTACGTGATAGAAGCAGATAAGATAAACCCAGCGAATATTGCGGGATTCTACACATATGATAAATGGGTACCTAAGTTTGAAGTAGCAATAAACACACAAGGAACATATGCAGCAGGACTACCAGGAAACTCACCAGTATTCCAATGGACAAACACAACAGGAACCGTAGCATATCAGACAATAGTATATCAACACTATGCAAACCTTTTCGGAAGATCTGTATTAATATTACCTAATAAGACCATAATTCCATACGGTATAACCACTAGTCCCTCAGGTTCAGCTCTTTTTAACTTTACTTCTCCACAACAATCATATAATCCTTCTAGCTAATTTTTTAGCAATATTTTTAAGGTACACTTATAACATAAGGCACTCCATAAGTTACTATAATCCAATTCAAATACATAAAACCAGATCCGCCTCCTGAACCAGCTGAAATAAATAAATAAGGTATTCCAACATATACACTCGTGTCATCTTGTAAGTAATTTACATGAAAAGGTTGTGATTGTGAAAGACTGTTATATTCTTCATCATATCCAAATGTTCCGAGTACAAAATTACTATTTGTATTATCAGAAATAAATGGTAAATATCCATATAAAGCTTTTTGATAATTTCTATTTGACTGATTAAACGCCGTATTATATGCATTTATATATGATTGTACGAATAAAGATCCGCATTCTCCTGTAAGAGGACAAAGGAAATACGCAGGTGGCATTGGTGGTGTTGCATATGCACTTCCCCCATTCCATTTATATTGTTCTAAAGCAAGAGAATAATTGAAAATATTTCCATTCATTAAGAAGAATATATTCATATTATTATTATCCGCCTGGAACCAGTTACACAACCAAAATACTCCATATTGACAATAATCATTCTTATTCTTTTGTTGATCTGGTGGCATAAAAGCAAAATAATTTGATCCCCAATATCCTTTTTTCTTTCCGGTATTATACTCTAAGAAATAATAATTTAGATTATTGCAAACCGGAGGAAATTTCCAACACAATGAAGTACCCCATCCCGATCCTGAATAATAATAATAATCATAATATCCCGAAGTACATAGATTTGATGAACATGGATTGTTATTATATTGAGTAGCTAAGAAATATCCTAATCCTTTTGTACTATTATATTGCAATATTCCAACATAATAACCTGAAGAATAGCCTGGACCCGGACTACCAGGTGCCCATGCATATTCATACATAAATACAGGGAAATTAAGTGGTAAATAGGTACTGCTCAATCAGGAGGGTCGCCAAGGTGAGGCTTCGAGGAAGTCGCGATAAAGCCTTAATAAGGCTAATGGGTAAAATAAAGTGAAGGATGGTGATGATGGTGCAGTACCCTGCTGTCTCAAAACGCCCCAACCAACTAACCAACTTAAACACCCAAGCCATCTAAACCCTCAGAATTGCCCAAGCCCCTTAAACCGCCTAACCCTCGAAACAAACACCTACTCAAACATTCAAAAACAAAGTCCCTCAATCGCCCAATCCCTCAAAACCGCCGTTGGAGTGCCGCATGACAGGGGCCGGCGGAGGGAGGGAAGGATTTGAGGGGATGAGGGGATGGCAATGAGGGACAACGCCTAACCACTCAATGGCCTAAAACAAATAAGCAACAAAACGAGGCAATTACCTAAATAAGAGTTCAATATCACAAACGAGGAGACGAACAAGAGCAAATCATCCTTAGGCTTGAGGAAATAATAGTCAACCAGTGATTGAAATACCACGGAGAACAAATAATTAAACAACGAATCAATTAAGTCTATGGCTCAATAAGTGGGATAAGGGTAAGGGAGACCCAGCCTCGCCCGGTTAGGGTCTGGGGAGTAACCCACACCCACGGGGGTAAAAACAATTACTAAATATGAACAAGGTTCTTGGTAGCCGGGCCCGGATTCGAACCGGGGTCAGTGGGTCCAAAGCCCACATGAGTAGGCGTGTTTATAATCAAGACGGTATGCATATAAACCCCAGTTTGCTTAACCTAGTTGATTAGCATGTTTGTTAGGCGTGTATGGGGTGGTTTGCATGGATCCTGAGTTGGTTAGGGTTGAGGCGATTCCACAGGATGTTAGGCGTAGGGTGTTTGATTACGTGATTAGTGTTAAGGGTGTTAGACCTAGTGACCTTGGTTACGATAAGACCTACATGTACAGGGTTAGGCATGGGCTAGTGCTGATTAGTGATGAGCTCTTTAAGGCTTTACTCAAGTTCATCGACGTTGATGAGTATGCTAGGCTAGTAGGCTCTGCACCACAGTTAGTTGACGCAACTCCTGATGACATTGTTCGTGTTGTTAAGAAGGCGCTGGTTGACAGGTCCTTTAGGAATCTACTATTCGACATGCTTAGGCAGGCGTTTGGAGACGAATTCCGTGAGTATAGGGCGTCGTGGACTGTGAGGGAGGCTGATATTGAGGAGTTTGTTAAGGCTAAGAGGCTTAGGGGGCTTAGGGAGAAGACTATTCAGGCAGAGGTTCACTACATCCGCATGGCCCTTAGTGAACTCAGCTGGACCCTTACACCTGATGGCATTAGGGAGTACCTCGCTGGGCTTAGGGAGGAGGGTGAGGATTATGTGCTTAAGCACGTGACCTACAGCCTTAAGAGCCTACTGAAGACCATGCTTAAACCCAAGGACCCTGCACTATTCAGGCTGCTTTACGACTCATTCACGGTCTACAAGCCTAAGAGTAATAATCATGTTAAGCTACCCACACTTGAACAGTTGCGCGGAATCTGGGCCAGGCTACCTAGTGTTGAGAGTAAATTCTATTTTACTGTACTTGCAGAGTGTGGTCTTCGGCCTGGTGAACCATTCCTAGTTAGCATTGATGACCTAGACCTTGAGCATGGGATGATACACATCGGCAAGGTCACCGAGACAAAGCGTGCCTTCATAGCCTTCCTGAGGCCTGAGGTTGTGGATTGGGTTAAGGAGAACTACCTACCGGTGAGGGAATCCTTCATAAGCATGTTCACCGAGAGGGTTAGTAGGGACTACCTTGGAGTAGGCGTCAATGCCGAGGCTTGGGCAAGGAGATTAATTCCCTTCGACCAGTCTAGGCTTAGGAGAGAGATTAAGGAGGTTGCTAGGCAGGTGCTTGGCAGGGAGTTTGAACTCTATGAGTTACGTAAGTTCTTTGCCACATACATGGTTAGCCAAGGCGTGCCTGAGTCAATTGTCAACACCCTGCAGGGTAGGGCTCCGCCAAGCGAATTCAGGATACTTGTGCAACACTACTGGTCACCGAGACACGAGGAGTTGAGGAACTGGTACCTGAGGTTTGCGCCTAAGGTTTGTTGTCAATGACTAAGTCCCATGTGCTTAACCTCAGCCTCACCCACCCTGCTCATGAACCACCACCCTACTAAAAACACTTTAACACCAGGCATTACATTCTTAATGGCTTGAAGAACCACGGTACCAGGCACATCAACGTAGGCTGGAGAGGCAATACGGTAAAGCCAGTATCCACCACGCCAAGGCCTAATAGCCGCAATCCAGTCACTTGGAGCCTTCAAGACACTGTCAATACCCTTGAAGCGCTTAATAACATTACCATTCACAAAAACATCCCCAAGACCCCTAACCCTCAGGTAGTACCTACCCCAGTACTCATCCTTGTCAAAACCCTCCAACCTCCTCCTCAACTCCCCCATGGTTAAGGTTTCGGGAGTTTCAAGGCTCAAAGCCTGGGGCATACAGGATAGGCTCAGGAGGCAGGGTAATTAGGGTAAACCATACCCAATAACTTAGGCGTTTTTAATGCGTTTAAAAACCTCCACACCATTAAGTTACTGCTTTAGTGATCTTTATTTCGTATGCTTCCCTTACCACTGCTCCTCCTTTTCTCAACTCGTCCACGGCCTTTTCGAATAAGCCATCCTTGGCTTCGTAAACCAGTAGTGCCATTGCTAAGTCTTCGCTCACGGTATATAGGTATGTTAGGACTAGGTTTAGGTTCAGTTCAGCAAGCCTTGAGGTTAAACCAGCAAGGGTACCAGACCTATTCGGCAGGGCAATGAGGAACATGAAAACACCACTGGGTGAGGCCAAGATGCTCTTATAAACCTGCCCAAAAACATTACTAACCTCACCAACAACCCTACTCAAACCACCCCCACCAAGCATCGATTTAGGTTCCATGTTTTAGTAATACTTGTGAGTTATTTAAATGCTTTTCGCATACTGCCGTGGGGTAGTGGTGTATAGGGTTGTTGGTTTGAGTTATTTTGCTGCTTTAACTAGGTAATGCGGTGGCTTGCTAATGGGCATGCCTAAGCCCTCCCAC
>Ga0081529_118215_pt1 | contig 17352 bp, 6 predicted proteins | sample EchGeymetagenome_FD_71012 | JGI IMG/M metagenome (GOLD analysis project Ga0081529, IMG submission 71012) | Ferrous microbial mat and aquatic microbial communities from Echinus Geyser, Yellowstone National Park, USA - transect B T=78-80 C v2... ...
AAGGATTAAATCTCGCAGTAGGAAGTATTAAAATATCAGGACCATATAAATCAACGAATTTTTCAACAGTTTTCCATGCAATCAAAGAAATCAAATAGCTTGATATTCTTAAATCTCTTAACTTCCTCGAAGCGCTTATATATTCTTGAACACCAGGTATATCAATAGTGATCACTAAACCTTCAGGCATGTCGCTTTGCGCTCCTATAAAGAGATTTACTGCCGTAGCAGTTGCATAATTATGGTCGAAAACCGAGTGGGTAGGTATTCTAATATCTGCTGGACTTATAGGCAGGTCATAATATATCCATGCAAGTTCATAAAGGGCAAAGAAGAGAAAATAAGCTGTCTTAGAATTTTTTATTTCTTTTAAAATGTTGTTTAAATCATTTAGAAAATAATTTAATTTATCTTCGGGAGGAATTAACTTATCAACCTCCTTTTGAACCTTTTTAGATGGATCAAATATGTTTTTAAAATTCCAAAGTTCTGCGTTCTTAAGTTTTGTCTCAACTTCATGTAATTTTTCTTCTGGAAGAATTGAATATAACAATTGTCTGTCCACGCCTGAAGCAAAATGATCAGAGTATCTTATTTTATCTGAAAATAAATACAAATTGTAGTCCGCCACTGTTCTTTCTAGTACAGTATCTTTAAGAATTTTTGTTCCGAGTTGCCAAGCTCTATCTTCATGTGCTTTAATTGATTTATGTTTTCTCAAAACTTCTGGAACTGAAATCTTACGTGTTATTACCCATGCTTTATCTGGAGGATCGTGTAATAATGCTGCTGTTTTATATAGCCAAAGATCTTCTTTACTCATATGTTATCACCACGAACTGTGAGTAACCTAAAGCTGTCTTGGCTCCTATGCCCATAGATAAGCCGTATAACAAAGCTAAGTCTAGTTTGCCTAGCTTTTCCATATCAGGAATAGGCTTCGCTGCCAAATCTTTTTTCGCACCTATTTCAATCTTTCTTTTTTCTTTCTCCCCCTCTTTAATTATGTACATGTAAAATTTGAAAGTTGTATCAGGTGCAACAGTCAAAAAGATTATTGGTTTAGGTTCAACTTCCATTTCATTCTTTGCATCTTTATAGTGAGGATTAATGATATCAGGATACAAAATATAACCATTTTCTCCTTCTTGAATTGGAAATGCATCCGTAAATCCTACTAAGCCTGCAAAGTTGCTATCACCGAATAACCTGTTGCATTCATCATCCGCTTTGTCACGATTTTCATTTTCATGGTTAACCAAGTAGTAATAGTAAGCATTTCTTATAGCTCCTTTTATACTTGAAGCAGGAATGTAAGGTACATTGAAATAAGGATGAATGTAAAGGCCTACTTCAAAAGGAATCTGGCCAAAAGTTGAACTGACACCAAAAGAACCTCTATAAGTTAATTTCATTTGAATTTCTCTAACTATACCTTTTTCACCTAAATGTTCTATAAGGGATTGCTTTAATCCGCCTAAATATTGGTGTATTTCAGTTTTCTTACGTTTAAAGTAATTTGCTGAATTTTTTATCAAAAATTCCAAAAATTCCTTTTCTTTTTCTTCAAAACTCGCTTTTCTTGATTTAGTCTCTTCATGTTTTGAATTCAAGACAGCGGAACCCTGAATTATTCCAAAAGAAAATACATTAATTAAGGTTTGTTCATCAATTTCTTCTTTAAAGATTATGTTTTCAGGAATATAGAATTCGATCTTCATTTTTTACCTTCAAGACATGTTTTTAACACTTCAAAACAAGTGTCAAATGTTGTATTAAAAACGTCTTTCAGAATGGCGGGTTTTTTAATTTTGTTTTCACTTTTTATTGTAGGATCTAAAATACCATCTTTATTTAATATATTTACTACATATTCTTCGCGTTTTCCTTTATCATAGTAGTATTTTAGATTGCTAACTCGATCAGTCCAATCATATGTTAGAAATCCATATTCTACAATATAATATACATTGTTGGCTGGTTTAATTATTGTAAATGCTACATTTGAAGTTCTTCTCTCGATACCCTCATAACCTGTTGTTTTAGTTTCTTTTTCTTTCTTTTCATAAATAACTTTCCTAGGCATTCCTAACATCCACGTATGAAAGATACCGCTATAATAGTTGTCACCATATATTTTCTTCCTCTCTTTAATTATGCGATCATAATCATCCTTATTTGAGAGGGGTTTCTGTTCCGTAGTAACTCCATAGTAATCATACCATTTCCACTCAAGCTTAAGTGTGGATTTGCCTATACATTTTAATATTTCTTCAATCCTTCTATTTGGAAGAACTTTTAATATTTTGAATTTAAAATAATTGCTATCCAAGATAGGCGTTCTAACTTGTTCTGCGGTCTGACTTGATGTTTCTCTAATGACTTTATTCAGTATGATTTTTATTTCTTTAGTATTTTCCAAAAAGTCTATGTAGTTATTAGCATAATTAATAGATTGATCAATTAAATTGTTTAAATTTTTATTTAATTCATCTTCATTTACTGAATTATATATACTTTCTAAATCTGTTTTTAAATTTCCTATATAACTTTTCGTAATATTTATTTTAACCTTTCCGAAACCTCTTGTCAGAATTGAACCTACTCCACTGAACAATAAAGCAATAACAAAAGAATACAATACAAATGCAATGACCTCATCGTTTATAAATACATTCTTTTCTATCTCTCTTGATCTAAGAAGTATAGATGTTTCAAATTCAGTATCAGGAGATAGCAAAATTTCCAAATTTGGGATATCTCTATCCCTATATTTTCTACGTTCTTCACTTTTTAACCTCCTTAAAAGTTTTATTCTTGGAATTTCCTTAACTTTATCAAATTGCTCTTTATTAATGCGGTTTAGCTTTAAACTTATATCAAATAAAGAGGCTCTTTCCCCACCAAGAATTAATGATATCAATTCATTTAGTTTATTATAATCGTCGATGATATATCCTCTTCTATATAACGCTGTTGCAATAAGTATTCTGGTCCACCATCTCCAAACACCTTTAATTTCAGATGTTCTTATGGTCTCTAAAATTTTTAAGGAAGGATCGTGGGGTCTTCCTAGATACCCTCCGATCCTCGCAGGAGATATCAATGTTAATATAGCATCTAGCATCTTATTTCTATCAAATAATCTTTCTTGAATGTTAGAGAAGCTCATTCTTTAGATCTTAACATACCTTCGCATAGCCGTTTAATTTGTAACAAAAAGGGCATAATGGCTCGTTCAATAATCTTTGCTTTGTCTAGATTTTGACTAAAACTTTTTATAGCAGAATACGGATCTTTCATATCTACTTTTAAAAGGCTGACATTATCAATCGCTTTAAGTAAAATATATAAATACACCGAATATCCTGCATCTGGCTCTTTTTTAATTTTGCTTAGAACATTTTTCATTTCTTGTTCTTTGGTTTTATCCTCACTTTCTAATATGTTTATTAATTCAGGATAGTACTTGCTTCCCTTTGCAAAACAATAACTTAAAGTACCTATTATTCCTATCTCCTGAATTAAAGAAGGCATTTCTCTACTTCTTTGTCTTAAAGATGTTTCTATTGAAGGTGCTTTTTCTGCTTTGAATTCTTTAAAAATTTTTTCATAAACTATATCGAATAATTCAACCGCATTATTAACAGACTCAAGACTTTTTTTACTCATAGTTTTGTAGATGAAGCCCCACCTTCTTGTGTCTGTGATAAAGAAATATTGTGGATGTTTACTATTCCGCTACCAATTGTTTCATGTCCTCCTATTATCAGAAATCCTAATTTATTTTTTAAATAAGCTCTTATTTCTTCTTCCATTTTATTTTTATTTTTAATTTTATCTCCAATTATCTTCTCATACTTCTTTAAAATAGAATCTGACAATTTAGAATAGTGAAGAGTTGAAAAGAAAACAGTTTTAGGAGGAACGTATTCCTCTGTCCAAGGACCGCTTTGTACAGTTTTAGAACTCCTATTTAATTTAACTCTTGTCAATCTTATCAAAGATCTTTCAACTTGTTGTTGAGCATCTTCATCTTTTATTACTATTAATTCTTTATCTAAACCCAAAATCTTTTTAAGCTTATTAATTTTTTTATCCTCATTTAAGTTCTCCAAAACTAGTTCTTCATTTATTACAACTACTTTCTTGTCATCGCTACTTATTGATATGTTAGTAAGATCATCACAAATATAATATTTTCCTTCTTCTATCAAACTTTTAATATCATTATCTAATTTGTACCCTATCATATCTGTATATTCTTTAAACCTTTTCAAAAGTAAAGGACAAGTTAGATAACAATAAACACCTTTAAGACTTCTTGAAGGAAAGGCTAACAAATAAGCATCCGTTAAAGCTACAGGCGAAGCAAACTCGCCACTCCCATCGGGTCCAAACAATATCTCAGCAAATTGGCCATCATTATTATAAATATAACTTTTGATCGCACCTTTTAAACTTGAAGAATAAATTGTAGGAAAGCCGTAGCTGTCTCTTTGAATTGGCAAATCTACAACTTCTCCTCCCCTTCCAGTTCCTACATGCAAATTTGTTATCGCTGTAATTAATAGAATATCAGATGCGTAATATCTACCTTGCATAATATTTTAGATTTTTATAAGCTTAAAAATTTTTTAAAACAATTATTTCATTTGTTAGAAATTTCAAACAACGTAAAATATTACGTATTAACTGTCATGATTGTTTTATTTCTTCTCAAACAAAAGTTATCCTTTACACCGAATTTTAAGGAAAAACGACGGTGTTAATAAAGTTTCTTCTGAGAATTAAGAAGAATTTCAAATCAGCTCTTCCATATCATTGAAAGAAACTATACATTATTTTCAATGCTCTATTACTTAAACTCAGAAGAGGATTGAAAGGGTATTACTTGTTGTTCACTTGCAGTATTACTTACATTTTGCTTAAACTCAGAAGAGGATTGAAAGAATCGGATAACAGTCTTCTTCGAACCAGATGACATCGGAATACCTTAAACTCAGAAGAGGATTGAAAGATATTAGTCATATCGTTGTAATATTGTTCAGCATAACTTAAACTCAGAAGAGGATTGAAAGACCATAATGAGTAGTCCACAAATAACAGTACAATCAGGCTTAAACTCAGAAGAGGATTGAAAGTATCATTCTTTTACCTTTATCAATAAAGGTATATTACCACTTAAACTCAGAAGAGGATTGAAAGTACCACTTGAATAAGCTAATTCATGGAACATAAAGATATCTTAAACTCAGAAGAGGATTGAAAGAATAATCTCTTCTTTTTGCCATAAATTTTTATTTTCTTAAACTCAGAAGAGGATTGAAAGTGGCTAAAAAAGAGCTGAACTACGCAGTATAAAAACTTAAACTCAGAAGAGGATTGAAAGTTTTACTAAAGTATAATGCAAATTCTGGAATAATTGCTTAAACTCAGAAGAGGATTGAAAGATATGGTGTTATTTTGGCTATTAAATCAGAAAATTCCTTAAACTCAGAAGAGGATTGAAAGAGGCTACAAAGGTTTCAGCAATTATGCGTATGATTACATGCTTAAACTCAGAAGAGGATTGAAAGTATTGTAATTTATGCAATCATTACGTTGAAATAAAGCATAACTTAAACTCAGAAGAGGATTGAAAGCTTAAGAATTGCAAATATGAAGTTTAGTGACCCTGACTTAAACTCAGAAGAGGATTGAAAGGAAAATGTCACATGCCAAACAACTTCTGGAGAGCCACTTAAACTCAGAAGAGGATTGAAAGCTAAGTAAAAGAAAAACATGATTGCTCCTTGGATAAGCTTAAACTCAGAAGAGGATTGAAAGTGCAAGAAAAAGATACAAAGGAGAGTTTCCAGCATATCTCTTAAACTCAGAAGAGGATTGAAAGGTTGAAGTAAAAATTTGGTTTAAAAGTGGTATAATGGTCACTTAAACTCAGAAGAGGATTGAAAGTCATCTACTTGTGTAGACTTATGTTCACTATTTAGTGTAACTTAAACTCAGAAGAGGATTGAAAGATCACTTTATTTATTATTTCATTAGCAATAGTTGATTTCTTAAACTCAGAAGAGGATTGAAAGAGGTTTATTCGTATCTATCGTCAAAACAATAAATAACTTAAACTCAGAAGAGGATTGAAAGTAGAATTGCTAAGCGAAAAAATACAACAGTTTGTCACTTAAACTCAGAAGAGGATTGAAAGAACTGTAAACCCATACCCACTAGACTTATATCTGCCATCTTAAACTCAGAAGAGGATTGAAAGATAGCAGCAGGAGCGACTGTAAATGTTACAGTTAGTGGTCTTAAACTCAGAAGAGGATTGAAAGTTATAAAGTTTCATCTCCGCATCAGTTTTTGGGTCTCTTAAACTCAGAAGAGGATTGAAAGTTCATTCACTGAAAGCAGGTAATCAAAGGGAAGTGCTCTTAAACTCAGAAGAGGATTGAAAGATTCTGGTGATGATAGTTTTGGAGCTAAATCTATACTTAAACTCAGAAGAGGATTGAAAGATCAGCATGTTCTGGGGATAACTTAACATTACCACCCATCTTAAACTCAGAAGAGGATTGAAAGATATACCAAATCCTAAGGGGTATTTGAGTATTATTGCTTAAACTCAGAAGAGGATTGAAAGTTATATGCATGACCGAATATTGCGTAAAGTAGTAAAGAGCTTAAACTCAGAAGAGGATTGAAAGAATCTGATAATACCCTCACGTGTTGTATGAATATTAACTTAAACTCAGAAGAGGATTGAAAGGGTTAAAGGAAAACATATTCCCATTAAACTTACGAAGCTCTTAAACTCAGAAGAGGATTGAAAGTAAGTTATTCTTGTTTCTCCGTTAAATTCCGCTTTAATCTTAAACTCAGAAGAGGATTGAAAGATATAAGAAGTAGTTGCTGATGTTTGTGTATAGTTAACTTAAACTCAGAAGAGGATTGAAAGTTGCATTCTTTGGCTATTGCGTAAATTCACAGTCTCAACTTAAACTCAGAAGAGGATTGAAAGTTTCTTTAATTTCGAAGTAAGGATATAGTAAATTACGTAACTTAAACTCAGAAGAGGATTGAAAGAAAACTTACTGTGTTCTTTACAAGTGTACCAAATATCCTTCTTAAACTCAGAAGAGGATTGAAAGAATATTTCTTTTACTCATATTTCTTGTATTTTTTTAATATCTTAAACTCAGAAGAGGATTGAAAGTACCGTAAAGTGTACATACCAATTTTTTCCATCAGTCTCTTAAACTCAGAAGAGGATTGAAAGTTGAAAAACCCTTACTTTTGGATGTGGGCTTTCAATTTCTCTTAAACTCAGAAGAGGATTGAAAGTAAAAATGAAATTTTTACTTTTCCATCCTTACGAAATCTTAAACTCAGAAGAGGATTGAAAGATGTGTTAATAAATAAACCATGTGATATTTAAATCTTCTTAAACTCAGAAGAGGATTGAAAGGTTTTTGCAATTTCCCTTCCATTTTGCTTTCTTACCAGCTTAAACTCAGAAGAGGATTGAAAGATTTCAAAGGAGAATCTCATCTCTCTCAAAAACGTCTTAAACTCAGAAGAGGATTGAAAGAAATCGAAGAATGGAATGTAATCATATTCCCCAACTTTATTTCTTAAACTCAGAAGAGGATTGAAAGTTTCCCATCATCTCCCAGTGTTTCCCAGTATTTTTCCTCTCTTAAACTCAGAAGAGGATTGAAAGGTACAATTTTATTACATGCAAACTAGCGGTAGTACTAAGTCTTAAACTCAGAAGAGGATTGAAAGTAAGCAAAGAATTCTTCAACTTAGCATTAGCCTTTAAAACTTAAACTCAGAAGAGGATTGAAAGTTGACTCAACTTTGCTATACTAAACATTACTGTACCGTCTCCTTAAACTCAGAAGAGGATTGAAAGGGACTATTACAAATTCTTGAACAATTCAAACTTGTAATCTTAAACTCAGAAGAGGATTGAAAGTAGAGGAACTTTCGCTACAATTTTAGCTGCTAAAGATCTTAAACTCAGAAGAGGATTGAAAGCTTTAGTTTTGCTTAGAAAAACGGATTTGTCAAAACTTAAACTCAGAAGAGGATTGAAAGTAACGTTGACCAGCTTTCTGACGAGGAGCTGCTAGCGTTACTTAAACTCAGAAGAGGATTGAAAGATTTCTTTTAATCTCTTTTTTATTGATTGTTTAGTCTTACTTAAACTCAGAAGAGGATTGAAAGCGCCCCTACTCCTGCAAATAGCATTTTATCTAAAGCATCTTAAACTCAGAAGAGGATTGAAAGAGGTAAATCTAGCACATTTGTAGCTCCTTTTGTTAATGCCCTTAAACTCAGAAGAGGATTGAAAGAACTGATTTTTAAATTGTTCTTGCTCAGATTTTATACTTAAACTCAGAAGAGGATTGAAAGATTAAAAGCAATACTGCCATACCTAAACGAAGGAAAATTCTTAAACTCAGAAGAGGATTGAAAGATTAAAAGCAATACTGCCATACCTAAACGAAGGAAAATTCTTAAACTCAGAAGAGGATTGAAAGTATTGGAAATTTTGAAGCTTATTTGACTACTCCTGAAACTTAAACTCAGAAGAGGATTGAAAGTATTGGAAATTTTGAAGCTTATTTGACTACTCCTGAAACTTAAACTCAGAAGAGGATTGAAAGAATATAGATTGTCATTAATCCACTCTTTAATGAAGTTATCTTAAACTCAGAAGAGGATTGAAAGTGAGAAGTATGCAGGTCTTTCATGCAATTCTCATGCGCTTAAACTAAGAAGAGGATTGAAAGAAAACTCTACCTGTTATGCTGAATACATTAGTAAAATGCTTAAACTCAGAAGAGGATTGAAAGAAAAAGTTTAAGGAAGAATTTAAATTGGTTCATGTCTTAAACTCAGAAGAGGATTGAAAGATTGTTTTCCCATCTTTCCTTGTAAAGGATTCTGCTTTCACTTAAACTCAGAAGAGGATTGAAAGCTTTAGTGCATTATATTATCATGTCAGTTGAAGTAAACTTAAACTCAGAAGAGGATTGAAAGAGTAAGACAAACCATATAACAGTAAAGGTAATAAGAGTCGCTTAAACTCAGAAGAGGATTGAAAGTTAAACGCCAACAAGTTTAACCGTAGACTATTATTAACTTAAACTCAGAAGAGGATTGAAAGAAAAATGCGATATGCGTATTCACTAGCAATGTATGGGTCTTAAACTCAGAAGAGGATTGAAAGTACTTTGTACTAAAGAACTCCATTAAATACCTTACATCATCTTAAACTCAGAAGAGGATTGAAAGTTGGCCGGGTCGTAACAAAGCCGTAAATTTTTTTTTCCTCTTAAACTCAGAAGAGGATTGAAAGATTACGGAAAAATACTTTGCTGGTGTAAGAGTACTCTTAAACTCAGAAGAGGATTGAAAGTTGAATATACAGGAGCAGTAATTTGGTCAAGCAAAAAGCTTAAACTCAGAAGAGGATTGAAAGGAGAACGCAAGCGATCCATTACTACATCTATTATTTCACTTAAACTCAGAAGAGGATTGAAAGGAGCATTATTATTCTGTATATTGTTATAGTATTGTTCACTTAAACTCAGAAGAGGATTGAAAGTCCACTTTTTTACGTTCTTCCACTCTTATTACTCTCTTAAACTCAGAAGAGGATTGAAAGTAAATCCTTAAAAGTTTTTTATAGCAGTTTTACCTCTTAAACTCAGAAGAGGATTGAAAGTGTTCTATCCATTCTTCTTCATTTTGTTTATTAAGCTTAAACTCAGAAGAGGATTGAAAGCATTTCTCGATTGCCCGGGTTGTAGGCCCTATTTTATCTTAAACTCAGAAGAGGATTGAAAGAATGTATCTCAAACCGTAACGATTAGTTTGCCTCCCTTAAACTCAGAAGAGGATTGAAAGAAGGTATTTTGCCATGCTATTTCAAATAAACAACCTTAAACTCAGAAGAGGATTGAAAGTTTAATCATTTCACCATTTGAGCTGAATATGTTCACAGCCTTAAACTCAGAAGAGGATTGAAAGATGGATTTATGAGGCAAGACCAAGAATGCAGTATAATCTTAAACTCAGAAGAGGATTGAAAGTAGCTGTCATAGTTGTGGAGCAAATATAGTTGATAAACCTTAAACTCAGAAGAGGATTGAAAGACAAAAGCATATTCTGCATCATTGCAGATTAGCAACTTAAACTCAGAAGAGGATTGAAAGACAACCACCACCTTCTCACTACAAAATTGATATTCATTTCTTAAACTCAGAAGAGGATTGAAAGTGAACATCAACATCAAACAACTTAAGCGTCATTTTTGCCTTAAACTCAGAAGAGGATTGAAAGAGGAAAGCTAAAAGCAGTTCCTCTCTTTTTTCTTTTAATCTTAAACTCAGAAGAGGATTGAAAGTTTCCTATTGCTGCAACCTTTTGGATTTCCATACTACTTAAACTCAGAAGAGGATTGAAAGTGCAGAAGAAAAAAAGGTATTAGGTTTAAGACCCGGTCTTAAACTCAGAAGAGGATTGAAAGATGATATTGCTAAAAAGCAAAAGTGGAATATAAGTGCTTAAACTCAGAAGAGGATTGAAAGGACTCGTTATAAGCAACTTGCAATACTTAAGAAATTCACTTAAACTCAGAAGAGGATTGAAAGTAGTTATTCAACAGCGCCTTCTCCTCCTGCTGTGGTCTTAAACTCAGAAGAGGATTGAAAGTAAATCAACACTACTACGTAATTGGCTAGCATATATAATACTTAAACTCAGAAGAGGATTGAAAGTTCATATAAAAGGATTTAAGTATTTAGGAACGACAGGAACTTAAACTCAGAAGAGGATTGAAAGTCACACATTCTAATGTATTCCCTTTTACCAAGTCTAATACTTAAACTCAGAAGAGGATTGAAAGCTAGCCCCCACGCTTACCACTTCCCCCTCGGTGGGTGGGCTCTTAAACTCAGAAGAGGATTGAAAGAAGATAGTTTACCATAAGCTAATATTCGTTTTCCTTCTTAAACTCAGAAGAGGATTGAAAGCAATCTCAACAACACGACTTGATTTTAATAATAGTGAATTCTTAAACTCAGAAGAGGATTGAAAGCAATGACTTTTACCGTATTCCATTCCTATTGCAAAATCCCTTAAACTCAGAAGAGGATTGAAAGTAGATACAACCGCTAGCAGTGTATCTATTTCGTCATACCTTAAACTCAGAAGAGGATTGAAAGTGTTCTTTAATTCTTGAATCTTAGCAATCGCTTCATCCTTAAACTCAGAAGAGGATTGAAAGTGCGTAAGAATTATAGCCTTACGCTGAGACAATTTGGCTTAAACTCAGAAGAGGATTGAAAGTAGTAATAATCGTATATGGCTACTAGGTAAGGTTGATTATTCTTAAACTCAGAAGAGGATTGAAAGATTACCCTCAGAACAGTATCTTCCATAATCGCTATCTTAAACTCAGAAGAGGATTGAAAGTTAAACAATCCCTTTAGGAATTGCATGTCGGATAACGTTACTTAAACTCAGAAGAGGATTGAAAGATGCTGAGCTCATCTATCCAATTTCGTGTTATGTCAACTTAAACTCAGAAGAGGATTGAAAGATTTCGTCATACTTTTCATTAAACCAGCTCATGAGACTTAAACTCAGAAGAGGATTGAAAGAATTGTGGTCATTATACTCCTCACTGGTTTTATAAAATTCTTAAACTCAGAAGAGGATTGAAAGGTGGCCCTTGTAAATCCATTCCCAGCCACACTTATTGCATCTTAAACTCAGAAGAGGATTGAAAGTCTTCATCAATACTCTGAATATCGTCCAAATGACCGAAACTTAAACTCAGAAGAGGATTGAAAGTTTAGTTGCTCTTCAGGTATTCCCCACTCCTTTATATACTTAAACTCAGAACAGGATTGAAAGGTTAAATCAACAACTTGTTCAGTATTATATTGTCCACTTAAACTCAGAAGAGGATTGAAAGGCAATTATCAATCTACAGCCATTATTACTAAAGAAAATTCATAAACTCAGAAGAGGATTGAAAGATAAATGTGATAAATACATCATTCATAAATTCTAGTGAAATCAGGTTCTGCATAATAAGATTTGGATGCAAAATTAAGCATTTTTTTCTTACTATAACCCACATGCCCAATTGATGGATGCAAAATTCCACCTTCTTAAGATTCGAATCAAAATACTTGATATCACCTTACCCTATTCTTATCTTGAATATTCATCATTAAATTAACTGCGTCAAAATAACTTTAAATTAATAATTTGGTTTCATTAATTGAAAAAAAGAAAACAACACATTTTCTATTGCATTAACTTTGTAAAGTATGGGTATAGAATTAACTGATGGCTTTCAATCCTCTTCTGAGTTTAAGCATCCCAGAAAAACTGCTTTAATCTTGTTGTATTTACTCTTTCAATCCTCTTCTGAGTTTAAGAAAATCATGATTAAAAGTCTTCTTCTAAGGATTGCAAATACTTTCAATCCTCTTCTGAGTTTAAGGGATTTAAAGCTATTGGAGTTGGAAGATTCGTGACTCTTTCAATCCTCTTCTGAGTTTAAGCCACCAGCTTTAATAGTTTGGGCTGTTATTATTGGTTCTTTCAATCCTCTTCTGAGTTTAAGAATTGCCAGTTCTTATGGTTAAAATTACGTTATTATCCTTTCAATCCTCTTCTGAGTTTAAGTTGGTATTCCTTCTAGAGAAAATTTTACGTTACTCATATTCTTTCAATCCTCTTCTGAGTTTAAGCTTACTGCTGAGCCATAAGCACCGCTAACACCAACACTTTCAATCCTCTTCTGAGTTTAAGTTACAAGTGTGGAAATTGCGGGTTTTATCACGTATACTTTCAATCCTCTTCTGAGTTTAAGTTAACTCAAGGATATTCGCAAGCAAGTAATTTGTATGGAACTTTCAATCCTCTTCTGAGTTTAAGCTATCGAATTCCTTTAGAATACGGTTATCGATTAAACTACTTTCAATCCTCTTCTGAGTTTAAGAATTCGTATACCCATGTTTGTTGTGCTGGGAAGAATTCTTCTTTCAATCCTCTTCTGAGTTTAAGAGAAAAGATGGATATATACCTGTGATAATGATAATAAGCTTTCAATCCTCTTCTGAGTTTAAGGCAATAAACGGAACGTTAAGAATAAATTTGCTAGCCTTTCTTTCAATCCTCTTCTGAGTTTAAGAAATAACCTAAAATTAAATAATTGTTTAAAAATACCGCTCTTTCAATCCTCTTCTGAGTTTAAGATTTGTCCAAGGATTGATTGACTTCCCAAATTGGTAACTTTCAATCCTCTTCTGAGTTTAAGTAGATATTATTTATGCTTCTCAGCTTAGAAGTAGCGTCTTTCAATCCTCTTCTGAGTTTAAGAAGGACTTAGAAAACGGATAAATCCAAATAGGGGCTACTTTCTTTCAATCCTCTTCTGAGTTTAAGTGCCTCAAGAAATCAAGAGCTTTATTTCCTCCATATGGTTCTTTCAATCCTCTTCTGAGTTTAAGTGAAAGGATTGTAAACAAAACATTAAGTAAAATGAACTTTCAATCCTCTTCTGAGTTTAAGCATATGTCGTCAATGTGCGGAAAAGCATAAAGAGTTAGGCTTTCAATCCTCTTCTGAGTTTAAGGTCCAGATGTGTAATATTCAGATTTAGGAAGCTAACTTTCAATCCTCTTCTGAGTTTAAGGGAGTTGTGATTTGGAATTGATTCAGCCCGAATATTCTTTCAATCCTCTTCTGAGTTTAAGACCAGTAAGAATCATAACGCCAGTAATTGAACATACACTTTCAATCCTCTTCTGAGTTTAAGATATCTTTTGCCTTTTTTTTCTCTAAAGGTGAGAGCTCTTTCAATCCTCTTCTGAGTTTAAGATAAGAGCAATAAGCCCTATTATTACAGCCCAAACAATCCTTTCAATCCTCTTCTGAGTTTAAGCTGAATGAGAGCTTGGATGATTTGGATTTGTCCAACTTTCAATCCTCTTCTGAGTTTAAGCAAATCTGGCTTCCTATACAGTATTTCACAAAGCTTCTCTTTCAATCCTCTTCTGAGTTTAAGAAAAGCAGGAGATGCTGCTGTTTCAGGTGATATAAACCTTTCAATCCTCTTCTGAGTTTAAGAGAAGGAGTATGTTCGTGCAGAAGAAATAAGAGAACTTTCAATCCTCTTCTGAGTTTAAGTTTTGGCAATTTCCATTTAGTTGAGGCTGAAGTTTTTCTCTTTCAATCCTCTTCTGAGTTTAAGAAAGGAATGATGATTGTTACTTCAAGAAGTGTAGCAATCTTTCAATCCTCTTCTGAGTTTAAGATGAAAAGTAAGCGTAAAATGATTTGCTTTATAATCTCTTTCAATCCTCTTCTGAGTTTAAGAGTAAATTTTCTGAATACTGAATCAATGGTTTCACTTTCAATCCTCTTCTGAGTTTAAGAGCTTTAAAAACGATATTATTGACGCTCTTATTCTTTTTCTTTCAATCCTCTTCTGAGTTTAAGTTCTGGCAGTGTTGTTTATTTTGGCCCCTTAGGAGCTTTCAATCCTCTTCTGAGTTTAAGTTACATATTTTATTACGAGTGCACCGATCAAAGGAGCACTTTCAATCCTCTTCTGAGTTTAAGACAATTGAGAAAGTTGATGTTGAAAAAGCTTTAAACTTTCAATCCTCTTCTGAGTTTAAGCATATGTATAACATAAATCTAAACTAACAACATTAGTTTCTTTCAATCCTCTTCTGAGTTTAAGCTGTTCAAATACAATCTGGGAGTGATGAAAAATATAACTTTCAATCCTCTTCTGAGTTTAAGTATTTACAATATTGTGTGCAACAATAAGTAGACCGTTGTCTTTCAATCCTCTTCTGAGTTTAAGACATGTATGTGCTACACATTGATGACATGAATGGCAAATACTTTCAATCCTCTTCTGAGTTTAAGAAGGGAGAATTCCCAGCATACTTACTAAAGGATGTAACACTTTCAATCCTCTTCTGAGTTTAAGATTAAAAAAGCTCTTAGACTAGACCCTGAGCCTAGAAAACTTTCAATCCTCTTCTGAGTTTAAGTTTGTGTTAGGCAAGCAAAGTATCAAGTTGTTTTGTTCTTTCAATCCTCTTCTGAGTTTAAGAACATGTTCATAAGGAGAAAAACATTTGAAGAAATACTTTCAATCCTCTTCTGAGTTTAAGTATACTGTATCAGATTTAGTCTACACAATATTCTGCTTTCAATCCTCTTCTGAGTTTAAGGCGACCCACTAGGAGCAATAAGGCAACTGCTAAGTAAACTTTCAATCCTCTTCTGAGTTTAAGAAAATAAAAGCTCATGAAGAACATATAAAAAATATATTTACTTTCAATCCTCTTCTGAGTTTAAGACGTTTCAAAGTCATCGTAGTGATGTTCTTCAAATTCTCTTTCAATCCTCTTCTGAGTTTAAGGGAATTGCAGCTTTTATTTTTTGTAGTTGTTCTTGACTTTCAATCCTCTTCTGAGTTTAAGGTAGTATTAGACCCAGACCCAGCTAAAAGGAGAAGGCTTTCAATCCTCTTCTGAGTTTAAGTTAAGTCTTGCTTTGGTTTCAAAGCTGGGAGAACGTATTTAACTTTCAATCCTCTTCTGAGTTTAAGGAAACATAAGCACTAATTTGAACGGTGTATGAAGTGTTACTTTCAATCCTCTTCTGAGTTTAAGTGTATCCTTTTCTTACTCTCATTTTCTTAGCAGGATCACTTTCAATCCTCTTCTGAGTTTAAGTTATTAATGCAGGTTCAATGAAACTTCTTCTTCTTTTCTTTCAATCCTCTTCTGAGTTTAAGCTTCAAGGTTCATATTATTCTTGTGGCAAAGAAAATACCTTTCAATCCTCTTCTGAGTTTAAGTGGAATACACTAGTAAGTGCATGGAATGGCTTTGTAGCACTTTCAATCCTCTTCTGAGTTTAAGTATACTATGATATTTAAAGCTTTATTTGTGTTTATTTTAACTTTCAATCCTCTTCTGAGTTTAAGAACACTCAGTGATGTTTTAGCAAAAAAGAGATACAAGCTTTCAATCCTCTTCTGAGTTTAAGAGGAGTATTGCGTATCTTTAGAGACGGTCAGAACGTCTTTCAATCCTCTTCTGAGTTTAAGCTCTTCAACACCGATATAATTGTATTCTGTATTTGAACTTTCAATCCTCTTCTGAGTTTAAGAGTATCTTTCCTTAACTTAGGCATTCATCCCGTTGTTCTTTCAATCCTCTTCTGAGTTTAAGATTCAAAGATTATTCGATGCATGTAAAACTAAGACCTTTCAATCCTCTTCTGAGTTTAAGCTAACTTTTGCAAATTGGTATTATGGGCGGCCTGTAAACTTTCAATCCTCTTCTGAGTTTAAGTAGCTCAACAGAACTATTCTTTCACAATAAACCAGGGTTTACTTTCAATCCTCTTCTGAGTTTAAGTTCCACAAATAACGCTCCAGAAGTAACATGGCATGCGGCTTTCAATCCTCTTCTGAGTTTAAGCTGGAACAACTTCAACTAAACTTACATAAGCATTAATCTTTCAATCCTCTTCTGAGTTTAAGTGAGCTTGAGCGCTTTTTTCCTTCTCTTCCTTAATCTTTCAATCCTCTTCTGAGTTTAAGTAATATACTTAGCATCATGCTTCTTTACAATTTCTACTTTCAATCCTCTTCTGAGTTTAAGCTGTTAAAGATGTTGTTGGTGAAGTGAGGAAGACAGCCTTTCAATCCTCTTCTGAGTTTAAGTTGGAAGTCAAGCATACTTACCCGAAGAAATAGGACACTTTCAATCCTCTTCTGAGTTTAAGATGCAGTAAGTTAATTCCTGCCGCAATTGATATTCAATCCTTTCAATCCTCTTCTGAGTTTAAGCATTGTGAGACTATTTAAAAAGTATGGTTTTAATAACTTTCAATCCTCTTCTGAGTTTAAGCCAAAGCAGGTGCTTGATTTAAGAGCTAGGGGTATCTTTCAATCCTCTTCTGAGTTTAAGCAAAGAAAGGAATATAACGTATATAACAAGGCTGGATATCTTTCAATCCTCTTCTGAGTTTAAGCTGCATGAGCGTGGTTATAAAAGCAAAAAGGAAATTCTCTTTCAATCCTCTTCTGAGTTTAAGATAACAATAATATTTGCAGTTTATCAAATTTGGGAATACTTTCAATCCTCTTCTGAGTTTAAGTTTCGGTCAAGTAGTTGAAAAATTTCAATTTTAACTCTTTCAATCCTCTTCTGAGTTTAAGTTGCAAAGCTAAAAGAGATAATATAAAACTTATTTTTATCTTTCAATCCTCTTCTGAGTTTAAGA
>Ga0081529_119699_pt1 | contig 17323 bp, 29 predicted proteins | sample EchGeymetagenome_FD_71012 | JGI IMG/M metagenome (GOLD analysis project Ga0081529, IMG submission 71012) | Ferrous microbial mat and aquatic microbial communities from Echinus Geyser, Yellowstone National Park, USA - transect B T=78-80 C v2... ...
AGTATAAGTCGTTTACTATTTCGTTCCATAAGGAAGAGGAAATTAATGAATATTTAGTTGGAGAAGATAATAAATTAGCAATTTGATAAACTGACTGACAGGGGAATGAAGATGTTATACTAGTTACTGCAGACATTTTTACATCACTACATGCTTAGTTCTAAATTTATAATTTGTAACTATTTTTATAATTTTCAAGTTTACAATTTCAAATTTGCATTGATTCATCATGTTTGACCTCACTAGACTAGTATTATTGTCTTTTGTGGCTGAGAATTTGAAGGCATTACTCCGTTTGGAGGATAAGCTCTAACTCTGACCCAATAAATTATAGATGCTGGAGTATTATTATTATAATGTCTAAATGGTGAGAAATATCCAGAATGTGGAAAAGCTGTTGAACTACCGGAAAGCCATGGACTATAATTAACATATGTATTTATTGTTCCAGAACTTCCGCCAACATCTTCTAAAGTATAAATTGTAAAATTTGAAGAACCACTACCGCTAGATGCGTTTGCAATATTTGAAAGATTTCCATTATTAAATACAAAAAGCTGATCGTAATTAGGATTATTATTTGGGCCTCTAGTTGTCCATAAATACCCAGTTGGAACACTTGATGTTGTACTTTCTAAATCAAACCATGGCCCATCATCACCCCAAACTCCAAGAATTCCAGCTTGATCAATTATATATGGTGCTGTAAATGATTGTGAAGAAACGTAATAAATTGTATTGCCAGTATTTATAAGTGATACTCCATTATTTACAGTTATTACTCCAGAAGGAGGAGCTGTAACTTCTATCCATTTTGAACTTAATGTAGTTCCAGCAAAATTATCATAAAAAGTAAATACATTTTCTCCATTATCATATTGTGCATATGTAGAAGTTAAAGTCGGAGACATCCCAATATAAGGATATTGAATTGAATTTCTGACAAACATATATATTGTAATTGATGAATTAGCGGGAATTGAGACTGGTAAATTTACCCAAATATAAGCATTAGATAAGCTATTTTGTTCAATCCATGCGTAAAGCGGTGTATTACATTGAGCATCAAGGCAAAATTGTAAATTCAAAAGTTGAGACGAGCTAGATAATATAGATGATAAATTCAAATTTAACAATTGTTGAAATGGTGAAGGAGTTGGGTTTGACTGATTATTTGTTATTGTAATTGTATAAAATGTTATGGGAATTGCAACAAATTCAATTTCTTCGCTTAAAAGTGTTGGAGTTTGTGCGGTTAATTGAATTTCACTAGGAGAACTTGCAGTTATTTTTAAACAATTTTTAGGCATTAAATAGATAGAATTATTAATTTGAACTGCAGAACTTCCTAAATTCTGAATTATTATCTCTCTCCAAGATTGTAAATATTGAGAATCTAGATAGTCTTCTATTAGAGTTTGTATCGTTGCAGTTCCAGAAAATTGAAATTGTGTGCCTGCAATTTGACTCGGAGTTACAATTTTACTTGTAAGTCTAGGAATTAATAGTTCTAATTGTTTAGCTAAAGGTTTTAATTGTATTTGAAAGTTTAGAGTTGGCAATACTACAGTTTTTAGTTGGATAGATGGTTTATTTGCCATGCTTTGGAATGGCTGTTGTTTTCCTTCCCCAAAGGTATACGCCAAAGGCTCAGAAAGATTATGTAAAACGTTATAACCTTTAACTTTTAAAGCCGAAACATATAGATATTCAGCAATTACATCATTTATATTTCGAAAATTGCCATTTTGGTAATATTTCAAAAGTTGTGCTGATCCGTATTGATTTAGAAAAAGTAAATTTTTAACGAAATTATTCCAGTCTTGCAAAGTCAGAAATTCTAAAGGTAATTTGAACTTTACGGGATATGGTGTTGGCATGTTTTATATTTTATTTGCCCTCTTAAAAAACTACACACATCTAATTCATAATATTATGAATATAGTATGTTCTCACTTAGTAATTAGCCCTTAACTGCCAATTCAATAGTATTAGTTGAATTTCTTCATCAGTTAAACCGTATTGTTTTAATTGCTGTAAATATGATTGTGCAGTATTTAAATCAATTTTCTGCTTTTCAAATAATAAACTGATTGTTGAAATTATTTCGTTTATGTAAGTTCTAAGTCTTCTATTTCTTGCATACTCGAGATAAGTATTTTGTAAATCATTAGGAACTTGAAATTCATTAAATACTTTTTGTAATAATTGCGTTGGATTACTGATATATTCACTAATTTGTAATGCTTTAGATGGTGTTAAGTATAACTCTTGGTAAGCTGTTAATATTTTCTTAATTTGTGCTGATAATTTGAAAACTCCTAATAATGTTTCATTTATGCCATATTGTTTCATTATGTTCTCTAATTGGATATTTTGAACTCCATAAACTAACAATTGTACATAATCAGTCTTGAGAGATTGCACATATTGCCCTACTAGTTCATATTGATATAAGTTAGAGTATAAGTTAAGAAATTCAGAAGGTATAAATGAGTAATCAATTAATTGTTTTTCTGGATAATTGTACTTTATTGCGGTCTCAATTGTACTTAATGAAGGCAAGTATTTTCTCCAAATTTCTAAACCGAATGTTGAGGCATATTGTTCCAAGAGAACTTTTATTTGATTTTCCGGAATTCCTAATTGTCTTAATTGTTGTTCTGCATTTCCTAGATTTACGGGTACTTTTCCGACTTTAAAGAGTTGTCCATTTATAATATTTCCAATAATTGTATGTAAACTATAAATTGTAGGAATATAAGTTTGAACAATTAAGTTTGCCAAATCTTTTTGCATTCCTAGGCTTTCAAGTCTACTTACCGCATTTGTTGGAGTTATTTGTAAATCTTTCAAGAGGGACTTTATATATTCTATTTCTGTCGTTAGTTGAAAAACTTGTATAGCGGGCTGAATTTCATATTGGACAATTTCTTTTGGCAAACTTGAAATATTTGCAGATATTCCATGTCTTGCTAATTGTGTATAATAACTTATTATTTTTGGATATATGTACTCATAGTAGAACTTTTGAGTGTAAAGATCAATTGCGTTTTTATCTTTTAGAATTTTTGATAATTCTCCAGATAATTGAGTTTGGTCATAATAAAGCGTTTTAGCTATAGTTTCAATTAACGATAATTGTAATTTAGCTATGCTCACATTATAGTTTTCTTGTATTATTTGACTTGTCAGGTAATCATTAATTTTCAATTTCTTTAACTCAGCATCAACACTTTTTGAATCTATCAAAAAGTTCTTTAGTTGTTCCTTTATAATTGAGAGTATTGAGGAAATTGCAATTTCCTGATTAACGTAATTTATAAATATATCTTCAAATTCCTTTATAACGCCTAATGCATGTAGTTGCTTTTTAATTTCATCACTTGACAAATATCCTTTTTTCGCTAAACTTTCAATTTGACTAATTTGATATTTTGTTAGAGGGGCTATTTGATATTCAAATATGATTTCAGAAATAATAGAAGGATCAAATCCTAAAGCTTTAACTCTTTTTCTGCATCTTTTGAACTAATAATGTAATTTTGTAGTTTAAATTGAAATTCTTTAAGAATATACTGTAATTGTACATATTGAAGTTCATAATTCAAAATTGTTAGTGCAATTTGTTCATTAAAATTATTGGCTTTTAACTCCGCTTTTACTTTCTTTTCGTCAAATATTCCTAACTTAGTAATTTGTTCTAATTGAGTTAGAAGAAGTTGGTTAGTGTATACAATTTGAGATTGTTCTATCATTATGTTAAAAACGCTTTGGACTTCTTCGGGATAATTTAATTCTTTAAATAATTTTTGAACTGTTGATTCTAGGAATTTTAGATCAATATATGGCCTTCCAAAATTAGATAACGCTCTCGATAAAAGCGATCTTAAAAATTGTCTGACAATTCTTTGAACAGAGTAATTATACTCGAGAGAGAAAACTTTTAGATATAAATCTTTTCCAGCTAAATTAACATTTTGTATTATTTCTTGATAAGCTTTTTCAGGAGTAATTATAAATTGACGAATGCCTTCCTCAACTGCTCTTTGCAAAAGTCTTGCAGTTTGATTATTATAAATTAATTTAGCAGTTTTTGGAGTTATCAAATTATTATATGAATATTGTGAAACCGCATCAAAATTCAGAAATCCGTATTGTGACCCTAAAATTACATCACGAATTGAAACAGGCCTAAAAAGCGGATTTCTTGGTATATAATCATCTATTGGATTTTCTAGATAAGCATCAGTAAACCATGCGGGAAAACCCGTCAATAGTATTGTTTCTCTGAGATGATCTTTAATTTCATCAAATGACCTAGAAGATACCCATTTGGCAATTTGTACAAACGGCGGGTCAGCAAATGGTAAATCTCCTAGACCAATTTCATTGAAAATTTCTCTAGCGGAAATTTTAAAATCGCTTATAAATGGCTCTTTTATAAACTCTTTAAGTGTAGTTTGTATTTCTTGTCTGACTTCATTTAAAAAGTCTACACTAGTTTCAGCAAAGGCTTTTACAATTTCTCCAAATTTTATTGGGACTTTTCCGCCAAGTCCAACTGGACTAAGATCAATTTCTACCTCTGGAAGTATTTCAGCTAATTTATCAGTTATAATCGGTAAAAATTTTCCTAATGTAACTGGTGTAATAAATGGCGTTAGAAATTGCGAAATTTGTGAAATAGCACTAGAAATATGTTTCATATTTTGTCCAAATCCCGTTAGAAAATCAGAAACAACAATGCTTATTATTTGTGCAAAAGAGTTGGCAACATTTTGGAAAAATGAATAAGCGTCATTCATAAATTGAGATGCTAAAGATGAAAGATTTTGGAACACATTTACAACTTGAGTTTCAAACCAAGTTAAAAATCCAGAGACGACAGGAATTGCAGTTTGTACAAAATTCTGCAATATAGTCAAGAAATTGTTAGCAATATTTTGCATAAATGTTGGAATATCTGAAACTGCATGAGAAATGAAAGTTAGAGTATTCTGAATATCTGAAGTTATACTGTTCATAAAGTTAATAAAGTCTGAGCTGATCCAATTTGTAAAATTCTCTAATGCTGATAACTCATCTGAAAAGAATGTTCCTAAATCTCCTAAATTTAGTAGGAAACTCATATAGATTTAATATTTAACTGGAAAGATAATAAACATTGCCTTTAAAACAAAAAACATTTTATATTTTTAGATATGAGAATAAAAGAACTTTTAATTCTTCCTTTGATATTTTTTCTCCTCAAGTTGATAAGAAATTGTAATGATGAGTATATAAACTAGGAACGTCAGTTTACTAGAAATATTTTTAAACCTTTATCTAACGTGAGTTTGTACTTTTTTACCTTAAGTTAAGGGGAAAGAAGGACGTAAAAACGTTTTTAAATAAAAAAGTTTTACGTCAAAAGATATAGCCCAAATGAGTTGTCTACTTAAAAAGAAAAAAATACTAATTTATTCATTTTTGCTTTCGTCTGGTTTTACTTGTAATTTTCTCATTTCTTTAACAACTTTTATAACATTAAGTGCTTTTTGAAATACTTCACTCTTCCTAATTTCTTCACTATCACAAGTTGCTAACGCCAATGTTAAATCATCAAGAGCTAAATAAAGTTTGGCCGTTATTTCTGAACTTAAATTTGATTTTTTCTTTTCCTCTGTCATCTTGCCCCAAATTATATATTATGACAGTTTTATATTTTTTATAATGAACTAGTACTAACGGTTTACAAGTACAAAAATTGAACATTTCACAGAACTTAAATAATTTATCAATTTGAAAATTGTCTACAATGACGAAATCTTGTGAAGTTGATTTCACTTCAATTGGAAAAATTGTATTATCCTTAGTCGCTAGAATATCTGGAATTGGCTGTTTTCCAGTACCAGAAACTGGAATTCTTATAGCTTTATAACCGTTTTTTTCTAGATAATTAAGTGTCTTATATTCATAATATTTTCCAGATTGTCTAAAGTTCATCAAATCAAAGTTAAAAGTTATGACACATATATGTTTAAATTTGTCATATAAGAATTTTTAAATTGATAACATATGGATCCCATTTTAGAAAAAATTGTGAAAATTGCATCCGATGAAGTAAAATTAGATACAAAAGAAATTGAAAGATTAAAAAAAGAAGTTAGTTATTTAGAAAATGCTATACTTGATGTATTTAATAATTATCCAGATGGAAAAATTGACAAGGCTTCTGCATTAATATATTTTGCATATTTTCTTGGAATGATAATTGAAGATGAGAAAGAATTTTCATTTTTCATGTCAATTTTTAAGGCAATATATGATAGTAAAAAAGATCAAGAATATAAGTCATAATTTTTTATTTATGAATACATAATTTATATTTTCCATTTTTATAAACAAATATATAATTTGCATTTTCTAAATAACGTTCAAATTCATTTGTATCTAAGGATAATCTTTTTATATAATCCGTTTTTATTTCTTTCCATGTTTTGTTATCTATGTTTATAGCAAATTCATTAATAATTTCACAATCTGACAAAATTGTCACAATATCATCATATAAATCTCTATTTCCTTCTTTTAAACATTCTATATTTTCAATTTCTTTATCTATAATTATAACAATTGTCATTTTAACCATTTCACAAAAACAGGATGTCCAGTTCTATTAGTTCTTCCTACTTCTTGAAATCCTGCCTTCTTATACAAGGCGTTAGAATGTTCAGGCATTCCTAAAGTCCATAATACCTCAAGTCCATCATTTTTCAATTTCTCACTTAAATCAACTAGAAATTTAACTAAATAATCGCCCGGTGCAGTTTTTGTTACTCTTCTGATAAAATATGATCTATCTGAAGGAATTTTATATTGTTGAGCGACAAAGCGAAAAGGTGTATTATCGTGTAACCATGCCACCGCTACAATAAAATTTTGTAATTCTTCTTTGGCAATATACATAAAATATCTTGAGTTTTTTCCCGCACCGCCCCCGTGGGGCATTCCCTGACCGTGATAATAATCAATTAATAATCTAAGAAATTTTATCATATTATGATCAGTTGCTTCTTGTAACATAAAATCCATTTTCATCTATTAGGAGATCAATGTATGACATATATATACATAATGGATCTAGTGAGTTTTTCTTTTCAGAATTCACATTCTTTATGAGAAATATGGGTAGGAAAGTAGGAAATAGGTCAATCGCATCAATGAAATATCATTTATATCAAAAAGTGCTAAATAGAAAGTCATTTCCCGCATTTTCCATTATGTTTGATGCAGGCGTTTCTTCAGTTTTGCCAACTGCATTACAAAATGTTCAAGTTCCTCCAGGTATAAATACAAATTATGGAATTGCATATGCCTCAATAATCTCTTCTTTGCTCTTAGCTCTGAATAATTTAGCAATTTCAAAGTTTAATCCAAATACAAATGTGCAAAATTTTCTACAATTAGGTCAAAGTCCAATTTTTGGACAAACATCAGGAATTCAATTTATACAACAAAGTAGTAAACTATATGATAAATATGTTCAACTTTGTTCAATTTTGTATCAGCCTGCAGTTTTTGATGAAACATATTTCGACTTATCAGTTTTTCAGCCTTCTAATACAATTATTAATAGAAATGAGGCATGCGGAAAAATAGAAAAATATTTCTCTCAAGTAACAACTACAAATATCTCTATAGATCTTCCGACTCTAGGAATTGGAAATACTAGTATTCCCGTTTCAGATAATTTTAGTATTCAAAATATTCAAAATACTGGAATCTCGGATTTGTTAAATGCTTTAAATATAAACTATAATCAACTTCCTGATTTGGCTAAATTCTTAGTTTCATTTATTCCAAATTTGAATGATATAATTAATAGCGGATTCGCACTTGATGTTGGATGGTTAGATAGATGTGTTTTAGCACCGGAGATTGAAAGTTCTCCAACTTATAAGGTACAATTACAAAATGGAATGATTTTGCAAAATTTTGCTGATGTTTTTGGAATGATATTGGATTATACACCACTAGACCTAGCTATATTAATTCCTGAATTTAATCCACAAAATGTTACACAATTAGATTTAGTTTCTATTTTATCCGCTGATAAAACAATAATCTCAATTTTTGGAAGTTTATTTAAATTACATTTATATGATCCGTCACCTGGCGGAGTAAATATAACTTATAGCTCAGAGATTGAAAATTATGCAGTTACTTACCAACAATTCTTACATATCCAACAATTAGTAAATAAGAAATATTCTAACGTTTGGTATGCTAAAATGGTCGCAAGTGCAATTTTGGAAATTGCTAGATATCCGTATCAACAAAACTATAGTTATTCGACAGGAAAAAGAACGCTTTCATATTCTGATTTCTTGAATTATTGGAAAAATAAGTGGACATTTTACGGCCTATCAAGTGCAGATTTACAATTTGCTCAAGAATATGGTGAGAAAATACAGGGACAGGCAAAGGTAGAAAATTCGCTTAAGTTAGCACAAAAATCAGCAAAAGCTAAACAATATAAGCCAATTTTCTACTACAAAAACTTTAATAATATAGCAAATAGATAAGAAGTTGATAGTTATGATAGTTAAAAAGAGAAAAGAATGGAATAGAGATCCAAATACATGGAACGGGAAATTATATAATCCTTATAAAAACCCATGGAATAGAAAAATTTATATGCCTTATAAAAATACATGGAATGGGAAATTTTATATTCCTTGTAAAATTGATAAGAAGAAAATTGAAGAAATATTAAAAAGTTGAACAATTAAAAATACGAATTAGAGAAAAATTAGAGATAAAAAAATATGAAATTAACATAAAGTTACATATGGTAATAAAGTTATTGTATTACCTATACGTCCAATATAATATCTTTGTTCACATGAGCCAAGATATTCATCTCTAAATGTTTTACCTTCAACCAACAATTTTAATTGTTTTAACGCTTTTTCTTTTAATGTTTTTGGTTTCTTTTCATGCCTTTTTTGTTCCCATGCTATTTCTAACTCATACGAAACATCATTATCTGGATCATTATGACTTAGTTCATAGTGAAGATCTAACTCTTCTTGATCTGTAGTTATGAAAGCACATAATTTACAAAAATACAACTTGTTTTGACTTTTAATTTGTCTACTTTGACTTCTCATTCTTTTTCCCTATATACTATTCTCTTTCGAAATATATAAATCTTTCTATCTAACTCATCATCATATCATAACAATGAATATTCATAATATTATGAATATAGCATGTGTTTCATGAGAGCTTTTTATCTTCTGAATGAGAAAATTTAAATATGGTCATACAAGATCCTTTTCAAAATATTTTTGGCCCTGTAAGAATTGCAATTGATAAAGTTAGAGAATTAGAAAATAGAGGGCAAATTTATGGACTATCAAAATATTTACCAAATTCAATTATAGTTTTAAAAAATTTGGAATTTCCCATGATTGTAGATTTATATATTCCTGGATTTACTTTTTATTTCCAATTTTTGATCTCAAAAGATCCGAAAACCAATCAAATAGATGTCGGAGACTTCCGAGTTATATATCCTCAGCCTTATGCGAAACAAATTGATTCTGTTTACCAAAAATTCAAAAATGAGGAAAATACAAATTTAGATAATTTAGAAGAAGAACTGGAGGAGTTAAAGGATGACTGAGATATCACTTATTTTCACAATTATTTCTACATTCGTAACTACATTATTCGCTATTGTTCAACTTTATTTGAAAATTAAGAATGCATTGAAAGAGGCCGTTAAAGAAATTGTAAATTCAGAATTAAACAATTTGAGAATTGAAATTGAAGAATTGAAAATAAGTCAGAACGATCTTAAAAAGCAAATTGAAGATATAAAAAAGAAATTAGAATAATTAACTTTTTTGTGAAGTTGTATTTTGTCTAATGATTATTGCAATTGTTTTGTCAATTTCATCTATTACGCTTTGAATAATCATTAACATTTCTATTATGTCATGATCACTTAATTCTTTATTATCTGAAATTTCGTCCATAATACTTGATATCCATTTCGCCAATATTTTTATTTTTATTAGGTCTACTGTATTTAGCATTTTAATCTCATAATCAGTCATGTATTATGACAGATAAAAAGTATTCGAAAAAAGAAATAATATTTTTAAAAAGAATTATAACTTCTTAATAATTTTCATTACGTTATATCTCTGATATTTATTCAGTTTTAAATTTGGATCTTTCAAGATATTTAAGTCGTTAGCCTCCTTGGATAATATCGCTAAATCTCTATAATATATTAATCTCTTTTTTTCCTGAATATGATAAAACGTTAAATGAATCAGTAGATTTTTAATTTTCATATTACAATAAGGACACCTGTCGTTTTTGAAATGTTTTACGGCATGTTTTTTAAATTCCCTTCTGCTAAATATTTCCGTTTTGCATAAAAAACAATAATAATGTTTTGACATTTATTCAATCACCTTATATGAAACGCCAAAGTCTTTACACATCTTAATTATATCTTTCTGCATAGTTCTATCTGATTTTTCAACATGAAATCTTGCCATACCTTCACACTCAATTATTACCTCTTCCATGATCTCACAATATTTTTATATATTATGACATACATATATTTTTCGATTTATTAGTCTTTGTCATTTGGAACAATTAAATAGTAATAATTTTTATCTTTCTCAATAAATTTAGCTTTAAATTTTGAATTTTTAATAGTTGGTGACGAAAAGAAACCTTTTGATATTCTTTCAGTATGAAAATGTTCACATGACTGAAAACTTTTAATTGTATTATTTTCAATTTCTACTAACATTGTATTACATATAAAACAAAAATATTGAATGTTTATTCCATTTTTTATTTCAATTAACCTAGATTCATCCATATTAATCATCTCATTCTAAAAATCTAGTATATAAATTTTCAATATCATATCTTTTAGCCAATTCTCTTAAATTCCTACTTCTTTCATCTCTATCTTTTAATTCACTTGCTATCATAATTGCATTTATCATATCTTGAATGTCAAATTTGTAAATTTTCCATTTTTGACCATGAGTTATGTCATAATATTCTTCAATTTTTGAAGACTTAATCAATAAATTCCATTGCCAACTAGTAAATTCATCAAATGGGGGCATAAGTTGATGAATGACTGGAGTTCCCATGGCCATGCTTTCTAGAACTGGCATTCCAAATCCCTCAGTTCCTGAGGGAACAATTACAAAATCCATAGTTTTGTAAAATGAATATATATATTCTCTAGGATTTAGTCCAAATTCACTAACAAAGTGTACATTTTGTGGAACTTCATAATTTTTAAAATCTTTGTGAGAAATAACGAAAAAGTGAACTTTTTTGGCCAATTCTGGAATTTTAGTATTTATCTCCTGAAAAACTTTCAACATCAAATCCATGTTTTTTCTTTTTGTTAGGCCAGAAACTATGCCAAATTTTATAGAATTTGGAAAATCTTTGTCCAATTTTTCTTTCATCTGAATTGATAATTTATCAGCTTTTTCTACGGTTTCAAAATTTATACCGTGGAAAACTGGAAGATCAACTTGTAGATCGACTTGCTGAAGATTCTGAGCCGTGAACTTTGAATTTGGAATGAATGTTATATTTTCTAATAAGTACTTATTTACAATTTCTAAATTTGGTATGCCGTCACAAGTAGTATAAAAGTACTTCTTTCCTTTAAATTCTCTAAAAGTATATAAGTAGGGATTTAAAGAAGGGGGATGAAACGGCATGAAAATTATTAATTTATCAGATTGTGGAATTAAATACGGATTTGTTGAGATTGTGACAATTTCACCATTTTTTCGTAAAACTTGGGCTATATCATCCGAAACATTCCTAATTGAAGAATAATTCATGGTCAAAATTACGGTTTTCATATTAAGCTTTTTAACGTCATGACATTAAAAAGTGTCATGGGTCTAATGCTTTACGAATGTCCAGTTTGTCATTATATCTCAAGAAGTAGAAAAAGTATGGCAACACATATAAAAATGTATCACAAAGGCGTCAAAATGAGGGATGTAAAGAGGATAAATCCAAATACACTTGAATATGTAGAAACAAAATATGAAGAATAGAAAAAAAGAAAAATAAATAGCTTAAACGAATTAATCAGCTTACATATCCAGTTGGCGATCCAGTTATTATATTAGTTACTGCATCTAATACAGTTGGATTTGCATTAAACGCAGAGATATAATATGCCTTCAATCCGTTAATCATATTTGCTAATGCGGGCCCACTTCCAATCCTATTAAGTGCCCTAGCTACCTTAAGCCCAAAGCCTTGATATATTGTCCTATTAGGCCCTGTTATTCCATACTGGCTTAAAACTGCTGATACTTGTTCATTCACAGCAGTGAATTTTGGAGAATGAGTTTGGAAATTTTGCTGTGCAATTGGTGCGACATTAGACAATACAGTAGATGCCACGGTAGGATTTGAAAATGAGGTAAATTTTGCATTCCATTTAGCATATCTTTGTGAATAGGATCTTGGTGTATGACCTCTTGCCATTTTTGGTCAATTTAATCTACACAATTTGATATTTTAAATATTCACGCCTTATAATAAATATGATGAATATTTATTGTCGTCATTGATCTTTCACTAAGAAAACATGCTATATTCATAATATTATGTATATGACTAGTTTGCAATTTGACTCTTACTTCCCATATAAAATACAGTATTAGACACTATATCTAAAACATGAAAAAAGTATTTAATTGACATATTGCTAAATCTGTAATATGGATGAGATTGTTAAATACGAATGTATAAAATATACAACTCAGCTATTTGAATGGTTAAAAATACGTTACCCTAACAATCTTTATGATTATTTAGTTTTGGAAGATAAGAATTTAGTAACTATCAAAATTATAATGAATGTTTCAATAAAATTTTACGAAAAAAAGGGAATCGGAATTCTGAGATATATACTAAAGACTTTCCGATATCCACAATTTATATCCATAAATTGGAGATATAACAGAAATATGTTTAATATTGTAGTTTTTTGTGGTAAACCAAAATCTGAAACTTCTTAATTAGAAATTAAGGATGAGGAAAACTTTTTTAAGTGTTTAATAACAAATATTCATACATGAGAATTGAAGAAAAAGACGGTGAAGGTTACTTAGTGATTGAAAGTAAAGAAGATTTAGAAGAATTTAGAAAAATGTTAATTGAGGCTTATTATGAGCTAAATCCTGACCACAAACGTTCTTATGAAACTCAATCTTCTAAATGACTTAAAACACATGCTTATAAATTTGTCAGATAACTTAAAAGTTTTAAGAACATAATGTCTAAGGGGGATATTGATTTATGAAAATTATATTTGGAGATTCTAGAAATATGAAAGAAGTTGAAAATAACAGTATAGGTTTAGTTCTTACTTCTCCGCCTTATTATAATGCACCATATGATTTTCCGGACCTTTTTCCTTCTTATAACGATTACTTGAATATGATAAATGAAGTAGGCAAGGAAATTTTCAGAGTTTTAGAAGACGGCAGAATTTCAGTTTTCGTTATAGGAGATGTTAGAATTGACGGTGAACTTTATCCTATAACTGCAGATTTAATAAAAATAATGCTAAACTTAGGTTTTAAATATCAAGAAAGAATCATTTGGAAAAAACCAGAAATTTATATCAAAATTAGTAGAAGAAGTGGGGTCCTTATTCAACATCCTTATCCTCTTTATTATTATCCGGATAATATTTATGAAGAAATTGTAGTTTTTAAGAAACCAGGAAAATTTATTCCTAGGAATAAGGAAGAAAGTAAAATAGATATAAATAAATTTCAAAGAGAAAAATGGTATTTGAGCATGTGGGAAATAACTAATGTATTACCTCAAGATAAATATTCAAAATATACAGCACCATTTCCAGAAGAGCTAGCTAGAAGAATTATTACACTTTATTCTTATGTAGGTGATACGGTTCTAGATCCTTTTTCTGGATCTGGTACTACATTAAAGGTCGCTAATGAATTAAAAAGAAATGCTATAGGTTATGAAATTGATTTAGAACTAAAAGATATAATCTTAGAAAGAATTGGAATTAATACGCTTTTCGGAAAAACACAGATAGAGATAATTGAAAGAGAAGATGCTAAAAAATTAAGGTCCATATTAAGTGAAAAAATTGAGGAAAAAATACAGATGAAGAAGTCGAAAAAACAGAAAGATCCAGAAACGGAGAAAAATCAATCATCATTACAAGATTGGTCCATTAGTAACTTATAAATTTGTCAGATAAAGAAAAATAAAAATGACAAAATATGGATAGAGATTTTTGGAGAATATTAGTCTTCTTAGTTTTTCTATTTTTTACGTTTTTAGCTTTGATAATTTTATCATTAGGAATTCTAACAAAAAATATGTTAGAAATTATAATAATAGTAATTTTTGCATCTGGAATTTTTGCATTTTTATATACTGTAATTTATGATACTTTTGCTGATATTTATGATGAAATTGATGAACTTAAACTAGAAATTGAAAGATTGAAAAGAGAGAGAAGACAAGATATATATATGTCAGAAAATGAAAAGTAAAGATGAGACGGAAAAACATGACTTTTAAAACCGAATGTGATAAAAGTACAATTAGATGCAATGGTGAAGATTGCTATATATTATGTTATGGTCACTGGGTAAAATTCATTCCAACATATCCCCCTGTCAATGATGTTATATTACTTGATGAAGGGTTAGATTTACGTGGCTAAGAAAAACAAAATACGGTTTACTGAAAGAAAATTTAAAATAATAATGTTTTTTTATACTACATTAGATATTTTTCTACTCACACTTATATTTTTAACAATAATTCATGCTTTAAAATAACTAGAAATATATACGTCATATTTTAAGTCGAAAAAAAGATCAAACATGATTTTAAGCGATAGAGATCTAAAGTATTATCTTGAAAAAGGCCTAATTTTTATTAGACCTTTTTCAGGTGAAATTATAAGAGAAAACGGAATAGATTTAAGAATTGGCCCACAATTTGCCAGATTAACAAAAACTGATAAAGTTTTTGAAACTGGTAAAAATGTTGAAGATTTCTATACTGTCACAAATTCTAATCATTTTATAGTTTTTCCACATGAACATGTATTAATGACAACTATGGAATATATAGAATTACCAAATGATGTAATGGCATTTGTAAATTTACGTTCAACTTTCGCAAGACTTGGCCTATTTATTCCACCGACAATTGTAGATGCAGGATTTAGAGGACAATTAACTATAGAAATTGTAGGCTCAGAATTTCCAATAAAACTTGAAACTGGACAAAGATTTCTACATTTAATTTTTGCCAAGACACTAACGCCAGTTGAAAATCCATATCATGGCAAATATCAATACCAAAATAATGTAACATTGCCAAAATTTGAAAATAAAGTTTAATAAAAAAAGATATATTAACTTATTTTTAACTATTATACATTGCCTTAGTTACTCTCGAATAAAGTTTTAGATATTCGCTAATAGCCTGTCTGATCACTTGAGCTCTATAAAGATCATGTTTTTCAGCATATTCATCCAGTTCTCTTAAAACTTCATCTGGAATTTTTATAGTTATTGTTTTCATTTAACTCCCCTCTTTTGAAGATATTCAACAATTGCCTCTTCGATTGCCTCGGTTAATGTTTTATCGCTCTCAACACAATATTTCTTTAATTTCATTTTTAGGTCTTTATTTATATTAATTCCAAAAACTACTTTTTGACTTTTCATCTTTTCTGCCATTTTTCCTCATTCATCAAATGCATATTATGACATATTTATATATTTTGATTTTTTGAGAAAAGTTTATTATTGACCATATTCCTAAAAATAGAATTAGTATGACGCTAAGCACAATAGTACTAGAAGGATTTCTAACATTGATGGGCGTTCTAATTGCCTCATATGTAGTTGGCGAAGTTGTACATCTTTTCAATCAAAAGCAAAATAATGAAACTTTCCAAAATGCAATAAATGAAATGACAAAATCTACAATTTCAGCTGTCGAAAGTATAAAAGATACTACAACACTTGCCGTTAATGCACTCCTGAATATGGATACATTAAGGGATGTAAATTCATTAGCACAGAAAAAAGTTGAACAACATCAAAATCAGCAAACTCAACAAACTAAATAATTTAAGTAATTTTGCTTTTTAACATATAAGTAAAAACTTTTTTTATGTCACTTTTTGTTTTCGGAACTAATTGAATTCTAATATCTGAATGTTTCGGCATTTTCTCATGAACTCTAGAATAATTCAATTTCTTATTAGTGAAATATAAAATATGATAATGTAATCCATGAGTTCTTGTGGTATATTCCTTAACTGAAAACATATGTGAATTTTTATCATGTCCATAAGCATAATTTTTAAATTTCTGAAAAATTGTTGTAGTTGAATAGTAACGGTAATTAGTGGCAATCGTGACAAAATAAGTGTAAGCGTAAAGAAAGTGAAAGTTAAAAACTTTTTCATAGTCCATAGTCAGATGAAAACCTGACATTTAAATGTATATGGAACGTTTATATGTTAGATGAAAGAAGAGAAAAGTATGAAGAAACAAAAAAATAAGTATATAGAACTTAGAATACCTTCAAAGTATAAAAATCTTTTTTATGAAAAACGTGAGTTAATAAAGCAAGAGATAGATAAAATAATAAATCAACAAAAAGACTTTAAAGAAACTGAAAGTAGAGATGTATATGATGAAAGAGTGTTTTTTACAGTGGACGAGTTATATTATCAAAAATTAGAAGAGTTATCTAGAAAATATAATATTAAAATAGCTAAGATAATAAGATCTATATTCTTCCAAATAAGTTAATTATTTTTTTCGACTATTTTTAAGACATAAAAACGTCCTAAGTTACGTCCTTATAAATATATAAATATGTCATATTCTAAGTTTTTAGTTAGGAGAAAAACATGGCGTCCCTCAAAGAAATAATAGATGAGTTAGGCCAACAGGCCAAACAAAATAATAAGATAGTATCTAGAATATTAAAAATCAAAGGTATAAAGCGAATTGTAGTGCAACTAAATGCTATTCCTAACGGAAATTCAGTAAGATACAGTATGACTATCCATAGTCAAAATAACTTCAGAAAGCAGATAGGAATAACTGCTGATGATGCTGAAGATCTAAGACTTATCTCAGAGTTTCTGGAAAAATATGCAGATTTGCTTAATGAATACGTAAGATTTACTAGTAGAAATAATAATAGAGTCCAAGAAGAAGAATTGGAA
>Ga0081529_121591_pt1 | contig 17275 bp, 18 predicted proteins | sample EchGeymetagenome_FD_71012 | JGI IMG/M metagenome (GOLD analysis project Ga0081529, IMG submission 71012) | Ferrous microbial mat and aquatic microbial communities from Echinus Geyser, Yellowstone National Park, USA - transect B T=78-80 C v2... ...
AGTCAGTTGTCCTAAGGGGCATAAACTCCATTCAGATCTTAACGGTGCATTGAACATCCTGAAGAAAGCTGTTGGTATCGTAATTTCGACAGTGAAAAAGCCGTCATCATTCCTAGTACTGCATAACGGAGTAGCACCCGTAAAGGGGTGTAACACCTGAGACCTCGGGGGAACCCTCGCCCTTCAGGGCGGGGAGGAGGTCAGATGTGCAGATTAACATTTTTCAATACTCGACTCCAGAGATCGAGGAGTCTGTGGGTTCTGTATATATTGTATCACATATTTTTATGCATTCATCAACAGTTGAATCTACGCCATTTATATGAAGGCGTCGAGCAATATTATTTATGAAGTTACCCGCTTGGCTCGAGGACTCCAGCGCGTTCAGACTCGTATCATCGCTCTTCCAGCTTGACAAGGATTGGACGGCTAGGATCGTCACTGCCATGTTGGTAATGGGGGTGGCATGGGGATTCCTGGGCACGGTGGACTCCCTAATGATAAGGATTCAGGAGACTCTCTGGGGGTTTTCGGCCCTACTACAGTTCACCCCCGCCGAGTACTATGGGGCGATAACCCTTCATGCCTCCAGAGATCTGTTCGGCTTCGCCCAACAGATAATCTACGCCATAATAATCTTCTTTACCATAAGGCTGCTAAATCTTCAACCCAGGGCAAAGTGGCTTCTGGTGTCCTCCTTTGTGGCCCTGAATGTGGCAATGATGTTCATAGAGGGGCCAATTATTATAACTCCTATATTCAACGATAATTACTTCGCGGCTGGGTCATGGTACTATCTCTCCCCCCTTGGTATACCTGGCTATAGCTCCTACGTTCTATCTCCCTTCTTCTTCTTTGGCTGGATCCTCATAGACTTCTTCACCTATGGTGCGGGAATATGGATAGTCTACCACTACTACATCGCAACTAGACAGATGAAGCAGAGACTCCCCGTCCCAGTGGTGTTCTTCCTGACCATAATATTACTCTTCATGCTTGGTTACTCCGGGGTCACGGCCGCGGATGTGTGGGACGTCCTAGCGTTCTACCATGTGACCGGTTTGGTCCCCATAGATAACCAGATCCTCTTCTGGATATTTGGTCACTCCGTAGTGTACATGCTTTGGTTGCCCGCAGTGGCTGCGCTCTATTTACTGGTCCCCATCCTGGCCAGGAGGCCCTTATATAGCGAGCGAATGGGTAGGCTATCCGCCCTTCTATATCTGATCTTCTCAAATAACGTCCCCATTCATCACCTTTACATGGTCAACATACCGGTTTCCTTAAAGATACTTCAGGAAGTTTTCACCTACGCCGTTGTAATACCCTCCATGATGACCTTCTTCAATCTATGGGCAACAGCGAAGGGCGCTAAATTCAGTTGGAACGTCATCTCTGCTTTCACTATTACGTCATTCGCTGGAGCAATAGGGGCAGGGGTTACAGGTATAGCCAACGGCACCATAGCCTTTGATGCCGTAATACATAATACAATGTGGGTTGTGGGACATTTCCACGCCATGATATTGTTGAGCATAGTCCCTGGGGCCATGGCCGTGTTCTACTACATGATGCCCATGCTCACTGGGAGGGAGTGGTACTCCAGGTCAATGGCCTGGGGCCACTTCTGGGGATATGTGGTAGGTGCAGCAATGGTGTCGGTGGGGATGGATCAGTTGGGACTCTATGGCATAGTGAGAAGGGCCGAGATATATCCCAGGTTCCCCGCGGTTGTGGACGGTGAGGCCGTTATTACAGCAGGTGCGGTGATCGCCTCCGTTGCCACCCTACTCTGGGGACTCAATGTAATCCTGACCGTCCTCAGGGGCAGGATTACACGGGTCGAGGACTTGAATTTGGAGGAGGTGGTGCATAGGGAGGAGGCAGAACTCTCAGCTCCAACGGTGTTTGCCAGTCTCTCCTCCCCGGTCAGGTCCTTGGTTTCAACTGGTAGAAGGGCGTTGAGCAGGGGATATTCAATAGGCCTGGTGGGTGCTGCACTCATAGTGGTTAGTTCCTTCGTCATGGCCCTTTCACATAGCACGTATGACGCATATACCTGGGGTTGGCTGATTCTACTTACGGTCGGAATATTCCTGGTTGCAATTCCAGTCCTGAGGGACTCAAGGGGGTTATGACGATGGAGAAAGGTACTAAGTGGGAATTGGGCTTCGCCTTGGCCGTAATAGTGTTGCTAGGTGTTGTAGCAGTACTAACAATACCCACGGACTATGAGGTTGGCGGAGTACCTAGCTCGACCTCCCTGGCATCGCAGGATCCAGGGGATGTGGTACAGGTTCATGTGGAGCAACTGCAGTACGTCTTCAATATCTCAGAGAGCGGTAGTGTAGAAGGACACTTCTATAACTTGATCGTTGCCCACCCCGGCCAGGTGTTGAACCTAACCATGACTGCCCCAAAGGGTGCTACAACCGGAAACTTCTACTTCCCTGACTACGGAGACCAGGTTGTGGACGATCAGATTGTACCGCTAATGACAGCTTACGACGCACTTAAAGTTCCAATCATACCTGGGGCTTACGCCTTCCTTGATGGGGAGTACGACGGTCCCTGGTACACCTATCAGGTAGGATTGATATTGGATATCCCCTCCTCGGGGCTATTCAAACAGGAACAGCTCTCCCAATACTACTCTCAGACGACTCAAGCCAGATCCCAGGGACTAATTGGTGACACATATAATCCTCCCATATCCTTCTATAACGGCAGTGCGACTAACGTCATCCTCTCTGCCGATCCCTACGGAGTGTTCAACTCATCTATTCCAGGTCCCACCATAGTGGTTAGGAATGGTTCGCAACTCACAGTTGAAATGTACCTGTCAACTCCTAGTCCAGTGCATAGCTATCTGCTAACCTACGTGAACGGATATCCAGAGAACGTCACCAACGCATCCATTGGGCTGTACGGAGTTCTCCATAACGGGACTCTGGTCCCCTTGGAACAATCCGTTATACGCTACGACCAACCTGTTCAGTTCAAGATCCCTGTCAACGGTGAATTCCCTGCCTATCTTTACGGTATAATCAATCCCGTCTACAACAACTATGACCCCTACAACGAGTCAAGCACCTTAGTGGGTGAGAACTTCGGTCTCATAATGGGAGCTTGGGGCGTGATATTGGTGGAGGGATGAGAATGAAGGAGTATAGCTTCTTCAAAGCGTTGGGTGTGGGCTACATATTGGCCATAGCTCTGCTCCTGTGGGAGATACTTGATGTGACCCTCCATAGGGCGGCTACCTCAATGGTTCTACCCTTCACTGTGGCAGCCCTCATAGGTTTCGTAGTCTATTTCCTCTTTGTTTATCTAGCCCCAGAGAAAAGATAATATTTTTAAATTATTTATTTAGATCGAGCGTAGTATTATTAAGTCTAATTGGTACTATTCTCGATTGGCATGAGCAGGGAAATTTCAGGTCCTCGCCCTTAAGGACTGAAGAACCAGGAGAGACGGTCCTGTTCGATTCCCTTAACCTTCGCTACGAAAGTGATTAATACTCAAACATTTTATCTTGCTGGGGTATCTAGCTCCCTGACAGCCTCGAAGCTGGGCGGAGTGAGGGGAGCTTCCTGCCATGGACTGGGCGTACTTGGTTCAGCTGTTGGGTACAACAGTAATGTTAACTCACGTTGCCATCTCGGACTTAAGGAAAAGGGAGGTGAACGACCTGGTTTGGTTGATTTACTCGCCTCTCCTAATATTGGTTTACTTTGAAAGGGGGTCCTTTTCACCCCTCATATATGCCTACACCATCGCCGCCACCTCCCTCACCACCTTTGCCATGTATAAATTCGGCCTCATGGGAGGAGCTGACGTAATAGGAGCAGCCATGGTGTCTGCCCTAAATCCCTCCGTGTCTCCCTTGTTTTTCCCCCTCCTGTCGAGGGCGGGAATGGACGGATTGGTGGTCTTACTCTACACTTCTTTAATGATAGCTCTTACGGGACTCTGGAACTTGTTTAGGAACCTCAGGTACACCTCTGGGTTACCTTTCATGAAGAGGCTATCTCTCGCCTTCTCAGGGAGAAGGGTTACGGTCTCACAGTTCATAAACTCAAAGTTCCTCTTTCCCCTTACCGAAGATCCCGTATCTCAAGAGTTAAGAACCACATTCTCCATTGAAGAGGATGACTCTCAGTGGAGGGAGAAGTTCAGAAGAATGTTAGCTGAGGGAAAGGTCAGGGAGGATACGATGATATGGGTGACGTGGGGAGTGCCTGTCCTCACCTTCATGCTCTTCGCCTACCTTCTATCTCTGCTGATAGGATTGCCCGTTTAGCCCTCTTCCTCGTTCTCCGACTTCATCTTGTACATCTTGTAGCTTTCGTCCTCTAGCCTCTCGTAGAGCCTCACGTGTTTTCTGTAGGATTCCAGTATCCTTTGGGCTAGATCCAACGCCTCCTCGTCTGACAGCCTAATCACCTTGTCCCCAGTCTGATCACCTATCCTCAGGAAGAAATAGCCATCCACGGGGTTCTCGTTTTTCATTGTTGGTGGCTCCTCCGAGACCCTCAACCAAACGCTCTTTCCGTCCTTCTTGGTGTGTATCTTTCTTATTATTACGCCCATCATGGTTAGGGTGAGCGCAAGGTTAAAAAGGGGCAGGATGAAGAGTTATGGGAAAAGTGTAATAGTTTTTCTAACTAAAGTATATAGTCGACCAGTCGTAATAGTGTTAATGGCAGGATATAAAGCCAATCTAAAGGACGTCTGCGGCTGCGGAATGGAGGTTTCGGGAAAGACAACCCAAGAAGTTGTGGACAAAGTTAAGAAACATGCGGCAGACGCCCATCACATGAAAGAAGTACCAAAGGAAATAGCTGACAAATTGCAGAAAGCGATAAAACCAGCCTAAGTCTTTTTTCGTTATTTTTTCCTCCTTAAAATCTCACTTCTTAAATCATGTGCAGTCACATGTGCGGCATAGATCTGGCTGTGGTCAGACCCACTTCGGTCGGGGTTATTGATGGTGACCTAATACACATCTTTGACGTTTGGACCGATGAGGAGATAGTAGAGCTTTGCGGTTCAGGCGGGGCAATAGATTCTCCACTCTCTCACAGCAAGGGTTTCAGGGAGGTAGATAGGAAGTTAATTAGGGCCGGGTACAGGGTGCTTCCTCCATCTTGGATGAAGTCCTTGGTTGAAAGGGCAATTAGGCTCTCCTTGAAGATCCCCCTCGTTGAGACTCATCCCACCAGCTCTGAGAAGAACCTGGGCCTCTCAGTTAAAGGAAATAAGGATCACCTGGACGCAGCCATATGCGCCCTCACTTACAAGTTTTACCTTGAGGGTAAGACCCAACATTTTAATGCTGCCGATGGTGAAGTACACCTAATACCTAAAGGAATTAAGCTTGAATTAAACGAAATAGAAAACAATTTATTTGAATTTAGGGTCTAAGAAATTTAGTTTGCCACTGTTATAACCTTAGGGCCCTTTTCCAGGGACGTCTTGACCTGGTCCGATATGGACTGCAGGTCCTGAGCGAACTTGGCCAAGAACTTCTTCCTGTCTCCCTTGTAGATGTAGATTGGTCTGCCCTTTCCGCCGTTCCTCATTGCCCTATCCCTGGATATGAGGCCCCTGTCAAGGATATTGTTTAGACCCTTGCTTACGGAAGCCTTGGTCACCTTTAACCTTTCCGCTAGGTACTCGGTCGTGACCTCACGCTGCTCAAGGATTACCTTAAGCAGCTCTACGTCGCTGGCTGAGAGGCCATATAGAAAACCTGCCAGCCTATAGACGTCCACTTCTCTTCCGTCTTCAAGTCTTACTTTATCCATCTAATTCACCTATATCCATCTTCCTTTTTTAGTTAAAAAACCCTTCGTCTACAGAAACACGAATGTATGTACATTTGCACACAGGTATTTACAGAAGGAGGACATGTTTAATAGATTACACTTAGATTAAAACATTTACTCTTGACGTGATAATGGCCTTGACTGAGCCTGAAGGTGTGAAGGTTTTGTTATAAGAAGTATTTAATTGATATGCCTGTAAATAGATTCTATGTTATATTCCCTGAGGAAGTTAGAGCGTCTCTCCAGGGAGGCGGAGGCCAGGCCGGCCCAATTTTGGGGTAGGATGTCGTCCTTCCTCACCTGGTTCAAGGAGCCGGAGGCCGTGTTACAGGGCAATCCCCCGAAGGCCTCTTGGTTCGTGGGAGGGAGGCTGAACGTAAGTTATAATGCCTTGGACAGGCACCTCCCTCAGCTCTCCAACAGGGTAGCCTTCTATTGGGAGAATGAGCTTGGGCAATCTAGGACGATCAGCTACGCTGAACTCCATGGGGAAGTCAATAGGGCTGCCGCAGTGCTTCGGGACATGGGGGTGAGAAAGGGAGACGTTGTGTCAATGATGATGCCTAGCTGCCCTGAGGCGGTGATCTTCGGCCTTGCTGTACATAGGTTGGGTGGAACATTAGTGATCCATTATGCCGGCCTGGAGGAGGGAACCTTGGCGTACAGGCTTAGGGACTGCGGCTCCAAACTTTTCGTTGTGGCCGCGAAGGGAGTTAGAAATAACGGAGAGGTTAGAATGAAGGACCTGGTGGACAAGTCCTTGGCCAAGGACACTCCCGTGGAGAAAGTTCTGGTGGTATCCAGGGGAGAGTCGGACTTTCAGTTAAGACAGGGAAGGGACGTAGTTTACGAGGACGTCAAACCCAGGGGGAAGGTGGAAGTTCCCCCAGAACCCATGGATGCCCAGTCCCCGCTCACAATATACTACACTTCAGGCACAACAGGTAGACCCAAGGGGCTTTGGCACACTCACGGTGGGTACGTTGTGGGGTTGAACTGGGCCTTCAGGGCCCTCATGGACCCGAAACCGGAGGAACCATGGTGGACCGTTTCGGAACTGGGTTGGCCGGTTTGGCCAATGGCTAACCTATACGTAATCCCGGTGATAGGATTGACGGGAGTCCTCTTCGAGGGAACCGTTGGACACAGGAAGGACGCCTTCGCCCACGTTGTGTCCAGGTTCGGGGTGAAGTTGGTATGGTCGTCCACCACGTCACTCTACACCATGAAGACGTTGGGCGAGGAATCCGTGGCGGGGACTAATCTTAGGATGATACTGAATACGGGAGAGACCTTGAACCCTGGCGCCTGGAAGTGGCTGACCGAATCGCTTCCAGAAACCGTGATCGGGGAGGCATATTGGATGACCGAGCACCTCCTTCCCATTGCCGGTACTGCGTATGGTTTGGGTGAAGTTCCGTTCAAGCCAGGTTCGGCCGGCTTGAGGTTTCCAGGCTCATCGTTCACGGTGGTGGATGACGACGGTAAGGAACTTCCACCCAACAGGAAGGGCTACATTGTATTACGATCCGTGAATCCCTCAATGGCCAGGATGTGGAACGACCCTGAGGACGAGAGGTTGGTGAAGACCTATTGGTCTAAGTTCCCTGGAGTGTTCAATACCGGTGATTACGGATATTACGACGAGGAGGGATACCTCTTCGTGTTGGGTAGGGCTGATGACGTAATAACCAGCACCGGAGAAAGGGTGGGCACCATGGAACTGGAGGGATTGGTGGCGTCCCTACCACAGGTGGCCGAGGTGGCTGCTGTGGGAGGGAGGGACGGTGTCCATCTCTTCGTGGTGGCACGACCTGAACTAAAGAATTCAGCCGCTGAGCAGATAAGGGAACACTGCAGGAACTCAGGGTTTCTGGTGACGAAAGTTCACTTCGTCTCTAGGTTACCGAAGACTAAGAGCGGTAAGATAATGAGGAGGCTCATGAGGAGCCTACTTAACGGTGAGGACCCAGGGGACGTCTCCACACTCGACGATCCAAGAAGCCTGGAAGAAATAAAATCTTCTTTAAATCAGTAACATATCTTTTTTCCTCGGTATTACAGAGTAGCAGAAACGCTTAAAGGGAAAGAGTTGTACATATATATGCATAATGATAGTTAAAATAACAGTTAAGGCTCCTGTCATGAGAGATGGCACCAGGGTCTTCTGGGTAGAGACGGATAACATAGATAAGGTGAGGGAGGAGATAAAGGGGCTACCGGTGGAGTCAGTGGAAATTGTGGGATAGCACTTTAATTTTCAAGATCTTAGAAATGTCATGGAAGTTGTAGTTCTGGGTTGTAGGAAGTTCGGCAGAGTGCACCTTAGAGCACTCTCCGCCCTGAAGGTTCAATTCAGTGTAATGGAGAGGGATCCCAGGGTGAGGGAGGAGTGCTCCTCCCTTTTCCACCCCATCAAGACCTTCTCTAGTGTAGAAGAAGCATTAAGTTCTGACGCTGACGTGGTGGACGTGGTGCTCCCTCACAATCTCCACAGGGAGGTGACCGTAGCCGCCCTGAAGAAAGGCAAGCATGTGTTGGTGGAGAAGCCCATAGCCACCACCCTGGAGGAGGGAGAGGAGATGATAAGGACGGCAAAGGAGAGTAAGATGAAGCTAATGGTGGGCGAGCAATACTTCTTCGATCCCACAATTAGGGCCGTAACCTCCATGATAAGTCAAGGAAAGCTGGGTAAGGTTCACTCTATAATCGTAAGAGACCAGAGATATTACGATCACGTGGGATGGAGAACGGAGCCCTCCATCATGGGAGGAGGCGCATTAATTGATGGGGGCATCCATTACGTGAACACAATGCTTAACTTGGGGGGAGATTACGACCAGGTCACGGCCTCCGTGTCTCACGTTGGGTCAACCCTGAAGGGTGAGGACAACACCATGGCCTTATTTAGGTTCAAGTCCGGAGCCACTGGTTTTCTCTTTTACTCCTGGGCGTATAGGGGAAACCCGTCTGTACCAGGCTTCGAGGTGGTTGGCTCGGAGGGCACCGTATATGAGGACGTCACCACGAGGTCACAGGCGGACTTCGTTGATCCCAGCAGGACGACAGCCTACGGCCTCCCTGTCCTCAACGGAAGGCGAATGGAGGTGGAGAGGTATGACGTCTTCCAGGAGGAGATAGGATCCTTCCTTAGGGCAATTGAAAGGGACGAACCGGTGCCCTTTCCACCTGAATTGGCCCTGAGGGACTTGAGGGCAGTCCTTCAAATATATGGCAGGATATGACTTGATTGATCTTCTGGATATTCGATGGGTACCTCGTGCCGGCGTCTCGAGTGTGCCGATAGTGTGGTCCCTTATCAGTGTGAACTACCCCGCCCTAACGGACGGGGCTTCCTGCTTCAAAGCCGAGGCTTGCCCAAAGGGTAGAGGTCTCAGCTCCACAGGCACTAAGGGTCGTTCCGACCCCGATCTTCTTAGGATGTTGAGGGAAGCATTATAATCACGATCAGCGACCCAACCGCACTTGGGACAGACAAACACACGATCGGCCAACGTCAAATCTTTCTTAACATGTCCGCACCTAGCACAAGTCATTGAAGTAAAAGCAGGATCCACTAGAGTGAGTTTCTTACCGTACTTCCCAAGTTGATACTCCATTATACTCCTAAGCTCATGAATAGCAACATCGTGTAACCTCATCCTCAGCCTTCGAAGAGACTTACCAACAAGTTGCTTAACTTGAATATCCTCCATTACGAGAACGTCGTAATGCTCAGCAAAATACTTACCGAGTTTCATGTACATATCCATCCTCAAGTTCTTCAAGTGTTCGTGAGCCCTCGCTAGACGAATCTTTGCCTTAAACCAGTTGCGTGACAAGAACTTCTTTCGTGAGAGAGCTTTATGAAGCTTCTTCACCTTGTTGAGTGCCTTCTCGTAAGGTCTCTGAGGGACATATTCCCCGTCAGAGGTAGTGAGAAGTTTCTCTACACCAACGTCAACAGCGACAACTTTGTTTGTCTTGGGGAGTTGATACTCTTGATCCACAACGAAAGCGATGTAAACTCTCCCTGATGGCGTTAACTTGATTACTACCCTCTTTACTTTCTCAGGGAAGTCCCTATGAACAATAACGTTGAAGATACCCAGATGTGACAGCTTAAGCGTCATTACCTTCTTCTTGTTCTTCTTGCTCTTCGTCCTTATTTCTCTTACCCTCAGTACTTTCCAACCTGATTGAGGGTATACGAGGGAGTACCACTTGTGTGCTTTCTTCTCCCTGGGGTAACGTGCTAACCCATCGAAGAACCTCTGTCTGGCGTCGTAGAATCTGTCTGCAATCTGCTGCAGTGTTTGGGAATATAGATGTTGATATTGTTCATCCTGCTTTCTCAGATCGAGAGCTAGTTGCCTCAACTCCGTCTTGGTGAGTCCTTTTCCATCTCTTTCATGGAAATAGATGTCTGCCCAACGTAGGGTGTTGTAAACCTCACATGCTAACTTCAACTGGGCTTTTAACGCCCTCAACGTTTGTTCGCCTGTGTATGCTCTGAACCGTAACCCTACGTCGGGCATTAATAGGATACCTGATGCTGTTACCAAAAACCTTTCTACAAAGGGGGCTATCCATCTCCACCCTTACGGATGGAGTCTTCCGCCCCCTTTGAACCCCCGAGAAGATAAAGCCGATGCGGTAATATTATTTTATCTTTAAACTTCTTTATGTCAAAAGTTTTTACTTTCTTCTTACTCTCTTTCTTCTCTTCTTTAGGCGCCAGGAAGTCGTTGAGATAGAACCTGAGGAAATGATATATGTACTGAAACTCGTCCATGGACTTCTCTTCGTAGAAAATAAAGAAGAACACTGGAGCTATGAAGGTCATTGCCAGCATAATGTTCTTGAAAGCGAAAGAGATCCCTAACATTAGCAGTGGAAATATCACTGCTAGTTCTTTCATATTCACGTTCTTGAAACCTAATGGAAACGATTTCTCATCTATTCCACTTATCGTGTATAGCCAACCTACTGTTAATTCTCTTAACCTTGCCATAAGATAGGGGTTTTTAAAAAGAGTATGAAGTGAGCAGCGTGAAAGTCCTGCAAAAGATAAAGCAAGGAGTTAAGGTAGTAGGAGAGAAGGTAATAAATGTAGTGAAGATGCCGGTAACGAAGTATAGAAAGGGGAATCACGAAGCAGCTACCGGAGGTTTCATAGCTGGGTTAGTGCTGTTAGGAGGAGCCTTAGCCAGTACTTTCGACGCAAGTTTTTCATCTCTGTTGGGGAACGACTCAAGTTATATCGGTACTTTTTTAGCGTTAATTGGGTTCGTAAGTCTGATCGGAGGCATCGTCGAGTACAGGAGGTTTAAGAAACTATATCATTAATAAATAGTTTCAAGATATTCTTTTTTTCATAATACTTCTCTTCTTTTCTGATGTAATCAGGCGGGTGTGTATCGAAGACCCATTCCTTTAGTCTGTCTATCCTTCTCGAAGGCCTCTGTTGCTCTGAGGAATACTTTGTATTATAATGATAATACGCGTAAAGATCCGCTTCTCTTTCGTAATGTAAGAAAACTGCCTTATACAGTACCAATAATCCAGGGATTGTCAAAACGTTATAGCTTATTGCTAGTGCTGATACTACCAAAAAATAATAAATGAAATACGGCTGATGTAAATGCCCTTCCTCATGTGCTAAGACTTCCTTGTTCTCTTTTCCTATGATTATTACATTCTTTCCAAACACAACAGATTTTATTGTTATAGCATTATCTTCCTCACTTTCAATTTGATAATGTTTTATGCCGTCTTTTTCGTAAAGAAATCTTGCTTTCTTTAGCAATCTATAGTTTCTATACTCATAGATAAGTAAAAAGAAAGTCATGGCGATGGGGAAGAAGCTTAACATCACTTAGTAGCTTTTTAAAAACTACTTTTAGTGAAGGCAAAATGAGGAAAGTAGCTCTACTGTCGATATTCATTATAATAATAGGAATAACTGCTTCAGCAGCTGCAGCGACAAGTAATAATACTACAACAACTAATAACATCATTAATTCAACGCAAATTCAACAAGCAGCACAGAAAATCCCCGCACCTCCTAAGGGACTCTTTCAAGAAATATTAACTTATATCGGAAAGGGGTATAATTTTCTAGTAGGGATCATTCAGAATATTCTACAATCAACTCTTCTAAAGCAGGACCCTTCGCTAGCGAGTACTTACGCTAATATTATTGCCTGGCTAGTCCCATTGACTGCAATTTACATTATTTTGACACTTGTCGAGGTCGCTAGAAAATATTTAGGCTACATCATCGCTGCGGGCTGGATATTCTTAATAGTATTTCTGTTCCTAGCCCACTAAAGTCATTTTCAATTTTTTCTCATTAAACTGGGGAGTTTATTCAAAGTTTATAAAACTTTCTCTAAATATAGAAATTTAGGGCGATGATGACGGTGCGGCGAAACTGAGAACATGAGGAACAACTACCAAAGCTGAGCCCGTGTTTTAAAAATGATAAAAGTTTATAAAACTTTCTCTAAATATAGAAATTTAGGGCGATGATGAGGAGACGACGTACTGAAAAAATGAAGAATGACTGCCACACTGAGCCCTAGTTTTTAAATAAGCTATAATTGATGTGGGGCAAAAAAGAGCAGATAAGATATTATGAGTTATTTCCAAAAGTCGAGTACGATAAGACATTCAACATTATCAACAGCTTAGGGCACGTCTTTGAGATCATCTACTCCAGAGACAAAGACATCATGCGTGTATACGCTAACACCAACGCCCAGCTTGAGGTCCTCAGGAAGGACTTCGGGGTAAGTGAAGGGGCTTCTCCCCCGCTCCCGCGATTTGTAGGAAGGGTACTGTTCAAGAACGAGAAGGACTTCTACTGGGGGGCAGAGTTTAACGATTTCTCGAGCTTCTTGACTAGGCTACGGCCTGGGGAACAATTTAGAATTTGGATAATACTTGAACCGCGCCTCAACGAAATATTCCTTAAGTATAGTGACAAATTAAAGAGGAATCAGAGTGTCATAGGGAAGAGACAAAGGGAAGTTCTTGCGAGCAGACTGGAAGCTCTGGCCAAGGATAACATCTACTACCTGCAACCCTACCTTCTTTCCGACGACAAGAAGAGAATAAAACAGTTAATGAAGGATCTACAGAACTTCGTTCTGACCAGGAGCAGGAAACTGAAGGTACAGATAAGAAAAACTAAGGGATGGGAAGATAATATCCCCCGACTCCCCAGATTTCACATGTTAAAATTAAAGAGATGGATTTGGATTGACGAAGAGAAAATAAATAAAGTAGCCGTAATTCCCAATCCGTCAATACTCAAAATCAAATTCATTAGAAGTGCCCAATTGCCTATCATATCCGTTAATCGAAACGATGTTTCGGTAGGGCATTTGGAGGACGGGACGCCGTTCAAACTCGATCTCGAAGATTTCTATAGACACGTGTACATCGTAGGGGCGACAGGAAGCGGAAAATCAACAACGATTGCTAAGCTAGTAGTAGAATTGAAGAAGTTAACAAATAAGAAAAAGGCCCAGGTAGTTGTCGATCCTAATCACGATCTAGCCAGGGATTTGAGCATCTACGCGGATTATTATTTCGATGCAAGCATCCCGAACTTCTCAGTGAATCCGTTGCAACTCCCCAAAGTCTACGACAATCGAGAGGACAACATCAGCCTGGGCGTCTCGATATCATTGGCGATCCTAGAGAAGTTGCTGGGCCTTGTCGAAACGGCAGTGAACGTCAAGTACATCTTCCAGGTATTGCTAAGTAAATTATACGAAAAGACGGATAGCCCCACGTTATCGGACATATATGAATTAGTTTTAGCACTAAGAAACGAAGAGCTAGACTTAGACACGAATGATGAGGTATTCGAGAAAGAAGTCGAAGCGTTGCGACAAATGCCCGCCCAGTCATTTATCTCACTTTTGTCTAGGCTTAAACCATTCGTAGAGAACAGGGTTCTGAACCAAGTGACCTCCTCATCAACGATAAATTGGGATGAGATTCTTCAAGATAATACACTTGTCTTATTCGATGTAAATAAAGGAAAATTAGGAGAAATCCCCTCATATTTAGTTCAGGCCTCTGTTGTCACATCTTTGTTCTATTGGGTTCTTCAACGATCCCTCAGGTCGTCCGATAGGATGCCAGTCGTCACCTACATTGACGAGTTCCAAAATGTGGCCCATCTTCCATATATAAAGGAGATCCTCGCTGAGGCTAGAAAATATGGTCTACATTTGGTAATGGCAAATCAAAATTTGGCCCAGCTAGAGGAGGCTGGAGTTCTAGAACATATCCTCAGCAACACTAATGTAAAATTCATCATGGCCCAATCGAGCCCCAGGGGCCAAGAGTTAGCCGTGAAGTTGGACAAGGCATTCTCTGGAGAGCTCCAAGAAGTAGTCCCTAACCTGTCCGTCGGAGAGGCCGTGGTCTTCATCCGAGCCCGCCCAGGTGAGAAGACAGCTCCTACGAAAGTATTAGTGGAGAAAGTTGATCAGGTAGGAAATGAGGGGACTGTTAAACAACTAGCATCTAAGACCGCGGAAAAGTATGCCCCTAAGGGGGCTGAGAAGAAGGACTCGAAGACGATGCTCAATCCTATATTACGATATTGTGAAATGCCCAAGCCGCTGGAGCAATATGTCCTATATTATATATGGAAATCTGATAGGCATTCCGCCTTTCAGGCTGATCTTCTAAAAGATTTGGGAATAGACAGAGATAGGCTCAGATCAATTATAGCCCAATTGCAGCAGGACGGGTATATAACTATAGAAAAAATAGGGAACAAGTTAAAATTACAGTACAACCGCGGGCTATTCAATTTGAAGGGAATAGTTGAGAATGAAGAAGGTCGCAAAATAGCCATGAAGGTCATGGTGAACTACCTCAAACAGGGATATACTATAACGAGAGGGAAGCAAGAAGGAGATATTAGGCCAGACCTAGTTGCTTTTGTGATCGATAGAAGCACATTTAGGCCGCACTATGACGAAGCAATCGCAATCGAAATTGAAAGTCCAAATGAAATTGATGTTCACCCTGAGCAAGTCAAGAGAAACATGCAAAAGTATATCGTAATAAAGGATCTGTTCAAAGAAATTCATCTGTGGACTTCTGAAGATAAATTAAAGAAATTGAAAGAGATCTACGATAGCTTCTTAGCCGATAATTCTATCCCTCAAGAGTATAAAACAAAAGTCAAAATCTTCGCTGTAAAGCTGAAGCAAAAACTAGAACAAAAAGCAACAGAAACAAAGAATAAAGCAGAGGAAACTGGGGAGTTTACTAAGAGTGAGGAGCCCGAAAGTAAAGCAGAGAATAAAATAGTAACTGTGGCCCAGGGAGCTGCTGCCAATAATGCTAACGGTAAACTGGGGAGTTTAACGCTGAAAGAAGTAACGATAGAGGTCCTCAAAGAGGATACCGATTATGCAATAATAAAGATAGGAGATAAGCAGTACAGGGTACTTAAGACAGACTTAGAACTGCTTAAAGCAGCAGCAAAGGATCCGGAGCTACTGGAAGACGTAAAACTAAAAGAAAATAAGATCTTAATCCAAGCAGCCGGAACTAAGAAAACTATCCTTTTAGGCCCTACGTAATAACTTATCCTTTACTTTTTCTAAGTTCTCTGGTAATAAATACCATGTATACCTCTCATCTCCAACTATTTTCGCCCTCAAAATCGTCTTATCCTTCGCCATCTTCCATATAATTCTCCTCAGGTACTGAGTCTCGTGAGTTACTTTATAGTACTCTTTAGCAGCTTCGCATTCAAAAATCAACTGCAAAACTAAGTCTTTCTCGTTCATTAACTCGTTTTTCTTTAATATTTCGATAATACAATTTTGTACTTTGGCTCTGAAAGACTTTGCTTTTTCTGGATATACTAATAATAAGTAATCATCACTTTTCTTCTTCTCTACTTTCTGCTTCTTACTTTTCTTTTCTTCTTTCTTCTTTTCATTTATATTCTCTTCATTAGAAGAGATATTATCTCCCTTGTTTAAATTATTTTGATTTAACTGAGGTTGGTTTTGAATTGACTGATTATTTACTTCTTCTCCCATCTTTCCTCATCCTAATAATAGTAAATATTTAAAAACCCCTCATATCCTAACTACGTAATCCGTAGAAAGAATTATTCAATATTAGAATTAATGTAGTTATTATATAACTTTATACTGCGGATATTTTACTTCGTGTTGTGGATATGCAGTTTTGTGCACCGCATTTCATCTCTATACCCCCCTCTCTTTTATTTTTTCAAACTTCTTAAACAAATTTCTATACCCCCGCACCAGGGCCCGCCCCTTTCTTTTACTGCTTTAACTATCTTCTATTTGCTTTACCTACTATCTTTTCTGCTTACTCTAACAACACCTCTCTTACTAACTATTCTCTCACATCTACTCTCTTTCTGCTTATACTAACTGCTTTACAAACACTTCTACTACTCTGCAAATCTTTGCTTACTCCTCTGCCTCTCTCTGCTTAGCACCTCTACTCTTTCTGCTTATACTATTCTTCTAAGCATCTAAGCAGCTACTAACACAGACCTACATAACTTAGCCTTAACAACCTAATACCCTCTAATCCCGTCCTAACTAACTATTTTACTTAATACCTTCCCAGGGTCCTAAGCTCAATAACCATTTTCCCAACAATTCTAACCACTTATTAGCTCCAGGGTCCTTTCTAACTCTTTCTTCACTTTTGCAGCTTTTACTTTACAGGGTCCTATAGCCTTACTATTCTTTCTCTACATCATAAATAATAGTACATAAACACTACAAAAATACGACTGCGCTAATCCTTATTACTCCTCTCTTTAGTCTCTACTCTTCTCTTTTTAAGAATCCACATAGAACATTTTTCATTAGAGTTCTATTCTTACTTCTCTTCTAGTATAAGGGGCTCCGCCCCTTAACCCCAGATTTCAATAGTCTCCTTTGGCCTTTCTTAGGCTTTCGCTTCTTTGACGGCAATACCCCACTGGGGTATTGCCTAACGCACTGTCTCCGTCTCGTTCGCTGTATAAGGGCTAACGCCCTTAACCCAAACCCTAATTAACCTAACTGCTCTAACTCCGGAGTTTTAGAACCTACCAACATAACTCCTAATTCCTGGCCTTCCCTTCTCTATGCCTCACTAACTACCTTAGTACCTCCTTGACTGTTTCTCACTTAGGACCCGCATAGAACATTTTGCGTTAGTTTTCTATGCTCTACAGCGCCGGGGCCTTCAACCACAGCGCCCAACTACTATGCTCTCAACCTAACTACTAACCTCTGCTTTCCTACCAGGGTCCTATAGCTGCTTCAATTCTGGACCTTCTCAGCGCCAAGGCCTAAGCAAATACTACAGCATCCTATACCTCACTAACTACTAAAGTACCTTAGGACCTCCTTGACTGTTTCTCTAGG
>Ga0081529_114439_pt1 | contig 17264 bp, 13 predicted proteins | sample EchGeymetagenome_FD_71012 | JGI IMG/M metagenome (GOLD analysis project Ga0081529, IMG submission 71012) | Ferrous microbial mat and aquatic microbial communities from Echinus Geyser, Yellowstone National Park, USA - transect B T=78-80 C v2... ...
GCTGGTCGAGGGAAACTTCAATACCCTCCCATCCACGATCTTATCACTCCCCAAACCTCGTGAGCAGTGCCCGTCATCAGTTAGGGGGATCAATAAAAACTACTTCGGTGATACTACATAAACACAACTCGTCAAAACGATATTTAGAAGTGCAGCAGTTTCGTGACTTTCCCTTAATTACCGCCCCTTTTTCAAGGGAAATCTAATAACTGCTATAGAAGTGATTAAAAATAACCAGTAGTTACGTAGAAGCGTTACAGTCCCAGTTAAGCGTCTCAATTCGGTTCGCCCCGCGAGTCCTTCCCCACTTTCCCTGTCTCTTGCAGAGGCATCTTGGAACCCTCCGGATCACGGGATTTCCCGTCGTGCCCTATCCATACTGCTCTAGCCGGCCTCCGGAGGGAAGCAGAACTGCGATCAGCAGTTATCTGACCTTCCCTTAATTGACGTCTTCATCAAGGGAACTAATAACTATACGACAGCAGTTGTGGGATTTTTCCTTAGGTAGCACCCTGTAATCAAGGTAAAAACTGATAACTGCCGTATACGATCACTCAATCGAACCCCAGTAACCACTTCCACACCTTCCTGACCTTGACCCCCATCACATCCCCCTCCTCGTCCAGGGTCAGGAGTTTCGCCTCGACCTTCTTCCTCCTCAGCACCTCCCTTAAACCGTCCAGTTCCCTCTCGTCCGCAAGGTTGTAGGTGACCTGGTAAGCTTCCCTGACCTCGTTATCCCTGACCACCAGGAAGTCCACCTCTCTCTTCCCCCTGTAGTAGAACAGGCCACCCTCTCCATACCTCCTCCTCAGCTCGAGGTAGACCACGTTCTCCAGGAGTGACCCCAAGTTCTGGTTCAGTCTGTAGCCCACCACGTTGGAAAGGCCCTGGTCGACTGAGTACACCTTCCTCTCCCCCTTGACCATCTCGGAGAAGGAAGGAGAGAGGGGAGGGAGGAAGTAGACCAGCATGGCCTCCTGGAGGCAAGCTGTGAACCTCTCCACTGTCCTCAGGGGGATCCCCAGGGACCTCGAGATCCTCCTGAGGGAGACCCTGTTCCCGACGTTGGTCACGTAGAAGAGCGAGAGGGCCCTCAGCTTTCCGACCTCCCTAATCCTACAACCCTCGACCACGTCCCTCCCCAGGATATCGTCGTAGAGCTCCATGAGGATGCGTTCCTTGAGGTCGCTCTCCACCACTGCTGGGAACCCTCCATACCTGAGGTACTCCAGGAACAGGGTCTTTAACTCCACCTCCCTGGCCCTGAGGTCTAGGGGTGACCTAAGCGAAAACCCCTTGAAGAGCAGGAACTCCCTGAAGGAGAGAGGGGTGACCTCCAGGGACACGTGTCTCCCTGCGAGGACCTCCTTGACCTTACCCTTCCTCAGGGCTGAGGTCGACCCTGTGACAGTCACGAATGCCTCCTTCCTGTCTACCAACGACCTCACGAATCCCTCCCAGCCCCTCACCCTCTGGACCTCGTCCAGGAAAATGTAGGGCCTCCCCTTAACTCCCGTCTCCTCTCTGTAAACGTCCAGGAGTTGGAAGAGCTTGTTGGCGTCATCGAGCTCCCACAACCTCGAGTCCTCAAAGTTAACTATGAGTGTGGAGAGGGGGTCGACTCCGGTCTCTAGGAGCCTCTTGACGACCTGGTTCATTATGGTGGACTTACCGCTCCTCTTGACACCGACCAGGTCTGCGACGAAACCCGACCTCAGTACCTTGAGCACCTCCTCGGTGTACTCCCTTGGATGGCCGGTGAACTGTTCCTTGTACCAGAAATTCCAATCGATCAACGCCCTCATCACTTTCTCCCTGTCCATGGTTAAGTATATGAGTCAAAAACACATAAATTTGACTCACATGTGAGTCATCTTCACGTAAACTTGGAGTGGATAGCCGGAGGGGCTCGGAAGTGTTGGGTTCCCTGAGTACAAGTGATCCCGACGGAACCAGGAGAAGGGTCACGCTAGGCCAGGAGCTGGTGGGACCGGTCTGCCGAACGTTAGTTAGGCCTTCCCTAGGCGTGGGGCCGGACGAGGGGTATGAGGGATAGTGTTGAACACGGGTCGTGAGAACTCAACGAGTGTACTGCCCCTATACTCCCTATTGCCAAAGAAGAGACCGAGTTTGAACTTATTCTACTATTCTACCAATGTCCTTATACCCAACTCTTTAAGCCTCTCTATCAGCTCCTCTAATGGTCTTCTTCCTTCCTTCGTGGCTCTTCTGTACAGTCGCCTTAGGTAGTCCAGGTTCTCCGAGATCTTCTCCTTCTCCAGCTTTCCCTCCTTAGCCATTGACACTGCGACCGACCATGCGTAGAGCGACACCTCAAAGTATCTGTTCTCCATCAGTCTTACAATGTGGTCCACGCTCATTACACCTCGCTCTACGAGGGTCCTGAGGACTTGCAAATCCTGATCAGTGACTAGGAGGTTTGGCTTCTCCAGTAGCCATAAGTAACGGTCCAGGTACCATCGCAACTCCTCCAGGTCTAATAATTGAAATAGCTCCAGTGTCACTCTCCAACCCTTAAGGGCCGGGCACTCTAGAGACATCGAATTGTCGTAACACCCACCATGGTCTAAAAGTTCGTAAAGGTAATTCAGCTTGTCTCTCACCGTGTCCTCACCAACTAGGCCAGCTCTCATCAGCCTCGGGGTCACTTCCCAACAAAAGGCCCTATAGAACATGTCCCCGCTTCCCAGTCCCATGATCAGGAATCTGACCTTCCCTCTCAGCTGTTTCCTGTTAATGATACCCCTATCGAGGAGGGAGAGCGATACTTCCAAAGCTCCCTCCTTCACGTATAAGTCCCCACTATAGAACAACAGGAACAGGAACCGTAGTCTCGATTTGACGACCTTTTGTTCAACGAGACCCGCGTCCAAGAGTTCAATGACGCCTTTCCAAAGACTCGGTAGCTCCTCGTCTCTACTCAGGGCTTCTAACATCACGTCGTTGAGTTCTCCAACGATCCCCATATCCTTCAGCTTTAGGATGACCTTCACGACGTCCGACATGGTGAAATCTTCTCCCCGTTTAAAGAATGAGTAGAGGAAGCGAAGTCTCCTCTGAATAGACTTAGGGCTCACAATCCCCTTATTCAGGAGATCCAGGGCAGTCTCCCAAGCCTTAAGTCTCAACCAGGGGTCACCAGCCCTAAGTAATTCCAGGAAGTACTTACGTCTCTTCACCAGGACGTCCCTGAAATCGAAGTCCTTAAGTTGTTTCCAAGCCTCTAACCTCGCCCTGAGTTTCCTGGACTCTAGGACGAGGAAGAACCTATTCCTGACCTCTCCCTCTATTACCCCCGCGTTCATCAGTCTGACCACGATACTCCAAACGCCTTCACCCAATAGGAAATTTTCCCCGCGTCTCACCAAGAGGTATAGATACTTCAATCTCTTTCGGAGCTCATCAGCGTCTCCTACACCCTTCTCCATAAGTTTTGACGCTATTTCCCAGGCTTCAGCCCTATCCGTCTCAAATGAACTCGTCAGGAGCTCGTACAAGTAAGGGAGTTCCTGCTTTAAACTCTTCGGAGAAATCTTACCCCTCTCTAAGCGTTTCAACGCGGATCTCCAAGCCTCGATCCTAAGGTTTTTGTCCTCATCCTCCAGGTCCTTTAAGTTCATGTAGTGAAATTCTCAAGGAGAAATATAAAACATGATCGCACGGCTTGATGGCCCAGCGACATTGTAGGGTTGTGGGTAGTTACGAAGCCCGTGACTACCGGACTGTCGAGTAACGGATCCCACGTTCAGATCAGTTGATAGCCGGGACCGAACCTTCGGACCGTTCGACCACATGTTTTTAAATCGTTACAGATAGAACATTACTATCATATGACGTAGGAAGAACAAGAGGGATGACAGAGGACCAGAATTGGAGGGCCAGGACGACCTCATCTCCAGGTCATTATGGGAATCTCGTTTCCCACGTAAAAACGAGATGAACGAAATAGGGAAAAGGTCTGGATAACGCAGGTTTCTGTAAGAGGGTTCTGGCGAGGGTGAACATCAACATATAAATGACAGCAGCTAAGGGATTTCTCGTTAGGTGTAGCCTTGAAGTCGAGGCGAAATCTAATAACTGCTGTAGGGAAGTTGAACGGCCTCACTAAGCACGTAAAGGATCACCCTCAGGAAGGAGAGAGTACAGGAGAGGTCACATCACGAAGGGAGTGTGACAACTAAATACGAGCTGATGTTCCCCTTTACGTCCTTCAACTCTGGGAATCCATGGAGGAGAGACACAGGAAAAGGGCTCAGGGGGCCTAGGAACTCATCCATCGACCTTCCTTCACCTCTCGTCACCCTGTCGAGATCCGAACCAAGAGAACCGGCCTTCAACCCTGCGTCCTCATGCTCTCGAGCTCCTCACAGGTCTCGAGTATCAGTTCCCTCCACTCTCCCCCGACCTCGAGGCACCACTTCATCAGTGGCGATACCTCGGCGAAGCTCAGGACCTTGGCCCTCAGGAGAGGTATCAGGGTTGCGTACCAGGAGAGGGCCCTCACCGTCTGATTATCCGTGACGAGGAGTTGGAGGAAGCACCGTACCCTCTCCCTCACCGATTCCCTCCCCAGGCCGTCCAGGAACCTAGGGACCGAGTTCCAGGCCCTATACCTGCTCCCGTGGTCCGGGTGGCATAACGCCTCTAGAAACCAGGAGGTGGGTAAGCCCCTCGACTCCATCAACCTCTCCACGGCCCTCCAGGCCTCGTGCTTCACGTCCCTGTCTTGGCTTGAGAGTAACTCCCACAGCCTCTTAAGTTCCTCCTCCCCCGGCGTCCTCAGGGAGGAGAGGAACTCCAGGTCGTTCTCCATAGCATTAATTAACCCCGTAACCTTATTACTCTTCCGTTCCCATCCACTTGGAAACTTCAAGTTTGTTCAAATCTTTTAGATTATTTATGAAAATAGTGCCGACTATTCCCTAGGTCATACCGTTACTTTTTCCCTTGTTCCTGAACTCACCTGAACAGTTTTAGCCTAGTCCCTCTCCCCGACCCACCGACCGCATTGACCGGATCTCCGGTTGGGGAATTGTAAATAATAGATCCTGATAATTTAAAGTATTCCCTCCCAACTTCAAAACTCTAGAGGACGAATTTATATACGCCCTCCACGTAATTTATGATAGATACACATGTTAAGAATCATCGTGTCCATCAAGCAGGTTCCCGACGCAGATGACCTGAGGGTTGATCCCATTACCAACACACTGGTGAGGGAAGGGGTGCCGGCCGTGGTGAACCCTCCGGACCTCCACGCCATAGAGGAGGGAGTCAGGCTCAAGGAGAGGTACGGAGGAAAGGTGACCGTGATCACCATGGGCCCACCTCAGGGTGAGTCGGCACTGAGGGACGCGTTAGCGATGGGCGCGGACGAAGCCTACCTGATCACCGATAGGTCCATGGCCGGGGCCGACACTTGGGCGACCTCCTACACCATCTCCAGGGCGGTGCAGAAGTTGGGAGGGGCAGACCTCTACCTGTTCGGGAGGAGGGCGGTCGACGGAGAGACGGAGCAGGTTGGACCTCAGACGGCTAAGTGGCTGGGAATCCCCGTGGTGGGTTACGTCAGTGAGGTGAGGGAGGTGAAGGAGAGGAGCGTGGTCGTGGTGAAGTCTACGGAGAGCCTCGAGGAGGTGTTGGAGGTTCCCCTACCGGCAGTGCTCACGATACTGGAGACGGCAAATAAGCCCAGACAACCGGACATAAACTCGCTCATAAGGGCGAGGACCGCAAAGATCCCCAAGTTGACCAGGGAGGACATAGGGGCTGAGCCGAACAAGGTGGGGCTGGCCGGTTCTCCCACCAAGGTCATAAAGGTCCAACCTCCGCCCAAGACCAGGAACCCGGAGATAAAGTACGTGGGCAAGGACCAGGACGTGATCGACTGGCTAGTACAGAAGATAAGGGAGTCCCTGACCGAGGACTCTGGACAGTCACTCAAGTACGAGAGACCCAAACCCAAGGCCAAGACCGAGAGGGAGGTCTGGGTGTACGTGGACCACGTGGACGGGGAACCCAACCCGGCCTCCTGGGAGATCATGGGGGAGGGCAGGAGGATAGCCGACCTCATGTCAACCTCCCTATCGGCGGTGGTGATAGGGGATAGGGTCGACAAGGTGGTGGGTGAGGCCTTCCAATACGGTGCCGACAAGGTGTACCACGCTAGGACCAAGGGCTACAACCTCTACGATAACGACGTCTTCACTCAGGCCCTCTCCAGGCTCGTAAAGAAGTACTCCCCAGAGGCGGTGCTGTTCCCCGGGAGCAGGAACCCCAGGGAGTTAGCCTCCACGACTGCCATAGCTGTGGACACTGGGTTGATAGCTGACTGCACCAACTTCGACGTGGACGAAAAGGGCATACTGCACAGCACGAGGCCCGACTTCGGGGGGAAGGAGATGTCCACCATCATCTGCCCCAACCACAGGCCGGTCATGGTCACGGTGAGGCCCGGGGTCTTCAGGCCCCTCCCCAGGACGGAGAGGAAGGGGGAGGTGATAAGGGAGGAGGTGGAGGACCTGTTCACCAGGTTCAAGGTCCTCGAGACCAGGAAGGTGGAGAGGAGGAACGTCCTCGCTGAGGCCGACGTAGTCGTGGGCGTGGGTAGAGGTATAAGGGATCCCGAGAACATAAAGCTCGCCGAGGAGTTGGCTGAGAAGTTGGGGGGAGTGGTTGGAGTAACGAAGCCCCTGGCAGACTCGGGCTGGTACCCCAAGGACAGGCAGGTGGGACAGACCGGGGTAACTATAAGGCCGAAGCTCTACATAGCACTGGGCATTTCTGGGGCGGTGCAACACCTGGTCGGGATAGCCGGAGCAAGGAAGGTGATAGCCATAAACCTCGACCCCGAGGCTCAGATCTTTCAGAACAGCGACTACGGTGTAGTGGGGGACCTGTTCCAGGTGGTCCCTGAGTTGCTGAGGAGGTTGTGAACATGTACGACGTGGTAGTCGTAGGAGCCGGGCCCGCAGGGAGCTCCGCAGCACTCAGGGCAGCTAGGGCAGGTGCCAAGACCCTCCTCTTGGAGAGGGGGCCTGAACCGGGTTCCAAGAACGTGTCCGGAGCGATGGTCAGGGTCGGGGAGATAGCCAAGGTCTTCGACGTCTCAAACCTCCCGGTGGAGAGGGAGGTAAGGAACTTCAGGCTCTCCTTCCTCTCCCAAGAGGGGGAGGTCAAGGTCGAGGTGAGGCCTAGGGAGAGGTTGGTAAACGTGGGCAGGCTCAAGCTGGACAAGTGGATGGCGAACCAGGCGGAAGCAGCCGGGGCAATCCTGATAACCAAGACCACCGTGACCAAGCTGGCCAGGGAGGCAGACGGGTTCAAGGTTATCACGGAGAGAGGGGAGGTGAAGGCAAGGTCTGTGGTTCTGGCTGAGGGGGTCAACGCCCTGGTGGCCATGGGCTCCGGGCTGAGGGGGGAGTTGACTCCGGAGGAGGCGGTGCAGACAGTAAAGGAAGTGTACTCAGGTAACAAGGACGAGGTGAGCAAGAGGTTTGGCCTGGGGGGAGACCAGGAAGGGTTGGCGGTGAGGTACCTCTTCACCGACCCTGTGCCCGGTGCCGCGTTCCTCTACACCTACAGGGACTCCATAGCCTTCGGGATAGGGGTGCACATGTCCTCCCTCATAAGGCACAAGGTGAGGCCCCAGGACGTCCTGGAGGAGGTCGAGAGGAGGCTAGGGATCCAGGAGGTGGTCAAGGGTTTCTCGCTAAGGGAGTACTCGGCCAAGGTCATCCCGGAGGGGGGTTACCCCAGTTGGAGGCCCTGTTCCTCCTCCGTGTTCATGGCCGGGGACGCCTTGGGGCTGGTGAACCCGGTGACCTTCAACGGGATAGGGCCTGCAGTGCTCTCAGGTGCCCTGGCTGGTGAGGCCGCTGCCAAGGGGATGGAGTGCGAACAGTTCGAGAGAGCCCTGAGGGAGGTGAAGGAGGTGAAGGAGGTGGTGAAGTTGAGGCCCCTGATCCGGGAGTTGCTGGAGGAGGACACCCTGAGGTCTTACGTGGACATGGCCGTGACCACTGCCTCCTCCTGGGTCTCCGGGGAGTTGAACCTGTCGGCGGTGAAGAGGAACTCCTGGAGACTGTTCAAGCACGTGATCCAGTTCATGGGGGTGACAGCATGAGGGTCGAGGAGAAGCTCTATACCTTGAGGTACAAGAGGGACGAGGAGTCGCACCTCAGGATCCTGGACAACGCCACCTGTGCCAGGTGTGAGCAGGAGAACGGTAGCCCACAGCCCTGCATCACCGTGTGTCCAGCTAACGTGTACACGTGGAGCAGGGGTAGGATGGTGGTGTCCTACGAGAACTGCGTCGAGTGCGGGGCCTGCAGGATCGCCTGTCCCTTCCACAACATAGCCTGGAGCTTCCCGAGGTATGGGTTGGGGATGGCGCTCAGGTACGGTTAGGGATTAGGAAGGTTTTTTAATATCCTCGCGAATATTTCTTTATGATAGTTAAACAGTTGATATCCAAGGAGATAGTCAGGGTAGGGAAGGACGCTACCCTGAGGGAGGTAGCTAAGGTCATGAGGGAGAAGGACGTGAGCTCGGTGCTCCTGACCGACGGGGACGAGGCGGTGGGCATAGTCACGGAGAGGGACGTGACGGGTGCAGTAGCTGAGGGGTTGGACTACAACACCCCTGCCGAGAGGTTGGCCAAGAGGCCCCTCATAACCATAGAGGGTGAGAGGAACGTGTACGAGGCCCTGGAGCTCATGGGGCAGAAGAGGATAAGACACCTGGTCGTGACCGAGGGAGGGAAGCCCGTGGGGATAGTGTCGCTGAGGGAGGTGGCTAACGCCATAGGGCTCATGATGGCCGAGGAGAACAGGTACTGATTGCTAGGTATTTGGAAAGCAATGGAGTTTTGTTAGAAAGGGATTCAATTGCTCCTCTTAACTTGACAAAAAGTTGAATGGGTGTTGAAGTTTCCCTCGACTAATCCAATGATGAGGTTGACCGTGTATGATCCCTAGGAGGGGTGCCCGTGGCGGAATTAAGAGTGACTAGAGTTAGTAATTATTAGATTTTGCCTCGACTTCAAGGCCAAACTAACACAGCAGTCATTAGATTTTGCCTTGATTACATGGCCATATTTAAGGGAAAGTCCCACAACTGTAACGAGAAATCCCGTAACTGCTGTAAGAGTGAGGACAAGTTACGCCACGGGTAAACACGTCTTACCAAATCAGGTCCTCATCCCTCTCCACGAACCCCAAGTCCTCGTCGTACATCTGATCAAGTTCGCCCCTGTCTAAGACGAACCATCCTAATTTTTCGTCCAGGGGTAACCCTGGTTTACCCCACACCTTCACCACGTACTGCTCAGCCTTTCCCCTCAACGCCTTGAGCTTTGCCCTCACGTCGTACCCCCTCTTACCAATCAATTCTCTCAGGTCCTCCAGTACCCTCTCTGCCTCCTCGTCCAAGGTGACGAACACTTGGTACTTCGGGCCCTCCTCTATGAGGTCAACTTTGACTTCGTCGTAGTCGAGTCTGCGTATCTTCTCCAACACGTCCTCCACCTCCTTAGTCCTGAAGCTGTTGTACCTCGTCCTCACCTCCCTGTAATACTCCTCCAGGAGTGTGGGGACCTCCCTCTCACTGAACCCGTTCCTCCCCCTCAGGAACTCCTCCAAGACCTTGAGCGTCAATTCCTCCGACAACTTACCGTAAACCAGGGAGAAGTCCGACCTCTCGCCCCTCTTGACCCTCGCCAGCTCCAGCACTCCCCTCTCCCTGTAGTTCCTGTTGACCCTCCCCGCTGCCTGGATGACCGAGTCTAGAGGCCCCAGGTCCCTGTAACCCCTCCTGAAGTCCAGGTCAACCCCGGCTTCGACCATCTGCGTGGTCACGAGCACGACCTTCTCCCCTCTCCTCAGCTTCTCCCCCAACCTCTCTATCCTCTCCCCCCTCTGCTTAGGCACTACCCTGGTCGACAGGAAGAAGGGCCTCTCATCCCCCTCCTTCAGAACTTTGAAAACCTTGTTGGCTGAGGCTATGGTGTTCATCTCCACCATGGTAGACTCCTTCAGCTCCAGTCCCTCGGCGAAGGTCTCAGGGTCCACGAAGTCTTGGAGGTCCCTGACCCTAACGTCGTACCTGTCCGGGACATAGGTGACCGGGCTCTCCCTCTTCTCCTCCAGGGGTAACGTGGCAGTCATGAAGAGCACCTTGAGCTTCAGGTGGTCCGACATCTCCCTCAGCCCCTCCCAGATGAGGTAGAGGTACTCAAGGGGCATTGCCTGTACCTCGTCCAGGATGAGGGCGGAGTTGGCGAGGTTGTGGAACCTCTTCAGGTCGACGTTCCTCGGGGAGAGGAAGGTGGACACCAGGCTCTCGAAAGTGGTCACCACCACCGGGGAGTCCCAACTCTCGGCCAACATCAACTTGGCCTCCAGGTCGCCCTCATCGTATCTCTGGGCGAAGGCCAGGTGGTGGAACTTGAGGACTCTCTCCTCCCCCAGGACCTTGGATAGCACGCCCGCTGTCTGTTCTATTATACTGATGAAGGGGAGAGAGTAAATTAACCTCCTCTTCCCGGCCTTGAGTCCAGCCAAGGTGCCAGCGAGAGTCTTCCCGCTACCTGTCGGGGCGACGAGGTACACCGCCTTTTCATCAAAGGTGAACCTGTTGGCCCACTCCCTCAACTGATCCCTCATCCTACCCACCTCTGAGTTCGGGGAAGTCAGGGAGTTAAGGTGAGCCGAGACCGGGTCTGGTAAGACGGGTTGAGCCGGTGGGGGGTTGATGTTCGAGGCACTGTGTTTATCAGCGTCTATCAGGGCTGAAAAGATCATGAGCCCGTCGAAGTACTCCCTCCAGGTGTAGCTCTGTCTCCGGACATTCCTCACCACGTGGATGGACTCTTCCACCAGATCCTCCAGGGGAGGGAGGTCAGGGGCCCACTTGACCTCCTCCTTCACCCTGTTCCACTTGCTCCTCAAGTCGTTGTACTGTCTCACGATACAGGAACTAAAGTTGTTGAGATCCCTCTCCACCTTCTCTAACACGTCAAGGTAACTTTTCATCCCCTTCAGTGAGCCGTGGTGGGAGTATATGGCTAAGGCCACGAACACTGAGTACAGTTCCGCCCTCACCTCGCCCTCAGGGACTCCACTCAACGCTCCGGGGTCCTTCCTCAACAGCTCCGAGGCATGCAGGCCTATTAGGGAAGAGAGCTTGGCGTGGTCTGAGCACTCAACCCTCTTCCCCATCAGGTGACTCTGGAAGAAGTCCGTGTACTTGGCCACGTCGTGTAGCCCGCCTGCCAGGAACGCGTATGCCGAGAGGTCGGGCCTTCCCGCCTCTCTCACATTGTTCTCTGCTCCTCTCCCCACTTCCCTGAGGTGGTCCTTGAGCTCCTTGTCGGGGTGACTCTTGAACATGGAATGCCATTTGAGTCCAGGTTAAATAACCTTGAGGGACACCTGGATGAGGAGTCGGGAAGGGCGTAAGGGTTTGGGCTTCATAGGATTTCTAGTATTTAATATCAATCCTCGGCCCTTGGGCTTCACCGGAGTCTTGGGAAGACAGTTGACATCCCCCCTTAGCGGGGTAGACCCAACCCAGCTACTGGGGGGTGGGTAGTATTTGACTTTTCCTTAATCACCGCCCTGTTATCAAGGGAAACCTAATAACAAACAGCAGTTATGGGACTTTCCCTTGAGTATCGCCCTGTTTTCAAGGGAAATCTAATAACTGCTGTAACAAAGATGGGGTTTCTCGTTAGGCGTCGCCCTGAAGGTGAGGCGAAATCTGATGACTCTGTAATATCACTAATCAGAATTCGCTAGGTTACAGTCCTGTACTCAGGGGAAAATCCCGTAACTGAATCTCCTGGGAAACGTCCAGGATGCCTCCCGCGTTACTCGAACGTGGTTCAAAACTTGGTGACCCCCTGGGTACTGAGCTCCTTCCATGGGTTTCCTTTCGCAAAAGTCACGGATCTCTCCCCTTAATGTTGATGTGTGAACAAGGGGAAATACGACGACTCCCGCTCTCAGAGCGTTAGGTGAAAGACCGTCGCGATAGTCAGGACGTTTCACGTCACTCCCTGAGATCCCCCCAGGCCAGCGGTTTAGCTAAAGTACGTTGGAGGTATCCTCTCCCTCCCCCAACACTTCCCTCCTCAGGTACTTGGAGGTCTCCAGGACGTAGATCACCACCGCGTCCTCGCCCTTCATTATCTTCCTCAGCTCCTGTTTCAGTGAGTAGAGTTTCCCCTCGGAGATCTCCCCCTCGAAGACCGACCTCTGAACCCAAATCAGGTACTTCCTGCAGGTCTGTAGTGCCTTGTTCACCCTCTTCTCGTCGAAGTCGTAAACCAGGATCACGTACACTTCCGAGTCACCTCCTACACCAGGCCTCTACACCAAGGGGTTCAGGCTCAAGGGTCAGACCTTGACCCTCCGACGGCCTTCCAGCTAAGAGCGGGGGCCGTGTCCTACCCTCGCCCTACCGGGCCACTCCCCGGAAGCCCTAGCGGAGACTGTTCTCACCCGGAACACCTTCATCTCCCGACGAAGGGCCTGTACTCCTTGTCCCCTATCAGGTCCCTCTCTACCTTATAGGCCTCGTACCTCAACAGCGTGGAGTAGGACATCTTCCTCCTCCCTACCTTGACCTTACTCTCCAACTTCCCCTCGAACTTGGACAGGAACCTCCTCAGGGACTCCCTCTTCATCTTCAGCCCCTCGACCTCGAAGTCCTCTGGTCCCACCTCTCCTCTGTTGATCAGGGAGACTATCAGCCTGTCGACCACCAGGGGCTTGAACACGTCGGCTATGTCGAGGTTGAGGCTGAACTTCCTCAGGTTAGTGCTGTGGAGGTAACCGACCCTGGGGTCCAGTTGGGTCTGGAGTATTTGATCCAAGGCCTCCTGGTAAAGGAGCATGTTCGCCAGACTGATGAGTGAATTTACCCAGTTCTTGGGAGGTCTCCTACTCCTCCCTCCCATGGCCCCTCCCAGAACCCTGTCCAATCCCGTGTAGTACCTCTCCCTGGCTGAGCCCTCCACTCCCATGACCTCGTTGACCCCCTTTGCCTCACTCAGCCTGTCGAGGAACGCCCTGACCTCCTCTGGGTTCTCCCCGTTCTCCCTGAGCACCAGGGCCATGTTCCTTATGGACCCCTCCACGAACGCCTTGGCCAACCTCACCCTGTTCTCCCCCAAGTAGGCCTGGACCTGCCTGAGGAGGACAAACCCCGAGGTGTTCCTCACTCTGGGTATGAAGGAGCCCAGGTACCTCCTGGAGAAGAAGTGTACGCTCACTCCGGCCTTGGACAGGAAGTGCAGTAACCTCTTGTTGAGGTTCACCTCACCGAATACGTAGATCGACCTCACCTGGGTCACGGGGACGTACTTGGTACCCTCCTTAGTGACGAAGGCTAGGGTGTTGGCCTTCCTCTTGAGGGTACCGCTGGAGGTGATGTAGAGCCTCTTCATTGAGGTGATGAAGCCTCACCTCCGACGGGAGACACTGCATCCGTGGGGGGAGCCGTGGAGCCTCTCACGGACGTCGAGGTTAAGTCACCTGGAACGTGTGAAGGGGGGTCGTCCAGTTTCCTGACCTCTGGGGAGCTCCCGGTCGAGCACGAGACTAGACCTGGGGCATCCGTGGTTTCCCTTGTCCCGTGTGTCCCAGGTGAGAGGCTTCGGCGCTTGGTCTCGGAGGACTCCAACTCGTCCATTGAAGTACCTGGAAGGAACCCCAACCGCGTCGTTGGGTCGAAGACCCGTCCTGAGGTCAGGAGAGAGCCTTGGCCTAGAGCGACTGACCTCCCCACCTCTACCCTGGAGTTCATTCAGCTCACCCCTCTGCCCAGCACAGCCCCCTGTAGGCACACCTCCTGCAATACCTTATCCACCTCCTTGGGGGAGGGGACTCCAGGGTGACTATCTGCCTTATCCTCTCCACGTCCCTCATGACCTCCTCCACCGTAAAGTCCTCCACCCTCTCCCTGACCCCCTCCTCAGGGACGTAGACCTCTCCCTTGGCCTCGACCCCCACCTCCCTCAATCTAACGAGGTAATACTTGAGCTGAGCCCTGGCCGACTCCAGGTGTCTCGACGTGGACTTGACCTCAATCACCACCCCTGTCTCGGTGCTGTACTTGTCCAGCTTCATTCCCTCCAGGGAGAGGGATACCTCATCGGAGTGGTGTTTATGGAGCTCCCTACCGAACTCGAGCCTCCTGTGGTCCTGGAACGGCGTGATGTTCCTGGACAGGAACCACACCTCCCTAGGACAGACGTGGAGGTACCACACCATGGTTCCCGTGACGACCACGTCAGGGGCTAAATTGATGTCCATGAATTATATTGTATCAAGGGGCTAATATTCTCTCCTCAAGTCTGGGAGTTCTTTCTCAGCCTCGTTAGGAACTTAGGTCTTGGTCTTTCGTCCAGGAGGGCCTTCACTGACAAGAGTGGAGCAGGAAAATTGTTGTAGTTCACTCTGTTCGCTCGACGTGTTTCAAACCCTCAAAGGATCGCTACAAACCCCTGTTAAAGAGAACGAATGAGAAGATCCTGATCATGTTTCAAACCCTCGAAGGATCGCTACAAACAAGGGATACTTTCGGTCACTCCCTAAATTTCGCCCTAGTTTCAAACCCTCAAAGGATCGCTACAAACCGTGGTGAATTTGTCCATTTCGCATTAAGACCAATTGTTTCAAACCCTCGAAGGATCGCTACAAACAAGTATAAAAATCTTTTTTATGAAAAACGTGAGCTAAGTTTCAAACCCTCAAAGGATCGCTACAAACAGCTGTGGAAGCGGGATTTCAGTATGGGTATGGCGTGGTTTCAAACCCTCAAAGGATCGCTACAAACACTTTGCTAAGATATGGGAATTTACCAAAAGGCATGGAGTTTCAAACCCTCAAAGGATCGCTACAAACATTTCCGAAATTTGTTCCCAACCTGAAATTGTTTTTATGTTTCAAACCCTCAAAGGATCGCTACAAACCACCCACCGATACACGGTGTTGCTAGAGCACCTATCTAGTTTCAAACCCTCAAAGGATCGCTACAAACTATTCGTGAATACATCCCAAGTGATTGTACAGGGAGGGTTTCAAACCCTCAAAGGATCGCTACAAACGATACTTGAGATACCACCCTGATGCTCCTGCAGGTAGTTTCAAACCCTCAAAGGATCGCTACAAACGTGCTAGTTCTTACACAATGCCCGCAAGTGTCACTAAGTTTCAAACCCTCAAAGGATCGCTACAAACTAGTTCCGTTTATCCCGTTAATGTATTGCCAATAACCGTTTCAAACCCTCAAAGGATCGCTACAAACCTCCTTCTATTTCTATTCCTAACTTGATTTTTTTCCTGTTTCAAACCCTCAAAGGATCGCTACAAACAAAAACCATCCAGCGAAGACTTGAGGAAATAGAAGGTTTCAAACCCTCAAAGGATCGCTACAAACAGAAATTAGAAAATTTAAAAGTTCGGCATAAGAATGTTTCAAACCCTCAAAGGATCGCTACAAACTTGGTGTAGTGAATTTGGAACCCTCAACTTCAATTTGAGTTTCAAACCCTCAAAGGATCGCTACAAACTGTAACGGTTATCCCGTCTTCCTCCTTGAGTATCAGGTTTCAAACCCTCAAAGGATCGCTACAAACACTAGAACTATACTTGTCAATCACGTTATCATGTTCGTTTCAAACCCTCAAAGGATCGCTACAAACAGAAATCGTGAAGGGACTAAAATCTCCAGAGGGTAGTTTCAAACCCTCAAAGGATCGCTACAAACACGGTTATAGCCCAAAAATGGGAGCAGGAAAATTAGTTTCAAACCCTCAAAGGATCGCTACAAACCTTCACCGAAATAATAACGAAAGAAGTTTTCCTGGTTTCAAACCCTCAAAGGATCGCTACAAACTAGCATACAGTGTCACCCAGCTGTTTGCGGCTGAGCCGTATTTCAAACCCTCAAAGGATCGCTACAAACCAAACTTCCACGTCCCGAGGGGCATATTACTCGGAATCGAGGTTTGTATTTCAAACCCTCAAAGGATCGCTACAAACTTCCATTCCTCGTATCGCTGAACACAGTGGCCGGGAAGATTTCAAACCCTCAAAGGATCGCTACAAACAATAGCCATCCGAAAGAGTAGCATTTCCGATCACGAGTTTCAAACCCTCAAAGGATCGCTACAAACCCCCCTGAGTAGGGTTTTTTATTTCCCTGGCGTTGAGTTGTTTCAAACCCTCAAAGGATCGCTACAAACAACTTTCACTTTGTCTCTTAGAATTTTGAAAAATTGTGTTTCAAACCCTCAAAGGATCGCTACAAACTGACTTCGTAGTGCTTCAAATCTTTGAAAGATATAGAGTTTCAAACCCTCAAAGGATCGCTACAAACATCTGCAGTAGCTCCCTCACGTATTCGCTCAAGTAGTTTCAAACCCTCAAAGGATCGCTACAAACTTCGTCTGGAAACTGACGATGCCAGTGAAAGTGTTGTGTTTCAAACCCTCAAAGGATCGCTACAAACCCTTATCGTTCATTACTTTCAATTTCACGATTTCTCGGTTTCAAACCCTCAAAGGATCGCTACAAACCCTCTTCCTCCTGCTCCTCCTCTTCCTGTTCGTCCATGTTTCAAACCCTCAAAGGATCGCTACAAACGTGTTCTGGTCAGCGCAGAGCGTCACGGCAATTGAGTTTCAAACCCTCAAAGGATCGCTACAAACTCCACGTATGCGGGGTTCTTCTTCAACTTTGCCCCCGTGTTTCAAACCCTCAAAGGATCGCTACAAACATGGAATCGTGAAAGTAGTCGATGATGCGGCAGGGGTTTCAAACCCTCAAAGGATCGCTACAAACGCATGGAAATTCGGTGGGAAGTCCGGGGCATCCGGAGGGGGTTTCAAACCCTCAAAGGATCGCTACAAACTACTTCCGTTGAAGGGGATCAAGTAGTTCTGGCTATGCGGTTTCAAACCCTCAAAGGATCGCTACAAACGCTATACAAAGAAGGGCGTATATTGTACGCAAAAATGTTTCAAACCCTCAAAGGATCGCTACAAACACTTCTGTAGTCCGCTCCAATAGATTTCCACAAGTTCGGTTTCAAACCCTCAAAGGATCGCTACAAACGACTTGGTTGTGGACGGATATACTGAAGAGAGGGAGTTTCAAACCCTCAAAGGATCGCTACAAACCCCTTCTTATTTCTTTCGAAATAGTTTAGGTAGTACTGGTTTCAAACCCTCA
>Ga0081529_136236_pt1 | contig 17245 bp, 19 predicted proteins | sample EchGeymetagenome_FD_71012 | JGI IMG/M metagenome (GOLD analysis project Ga0081529, IMG submission 71012) | Ferrous microbial mat and aquatic microbial communities from Echinus Geyser, Yellowstone National Park, USA - transect B T=78-80 C v2... ...
ATATGATCTTCAAGAACAAATGATAACTTCGCGAAATTCAGGAAAAAAGAATCTTACATAAAGAAACAAAAGGTTTTTAAGCAGGTTCTGAGGGGTAGAGAGTAAGGTGATAAGGTGAAACGTGGTACTGTAATAGCTCTGTTCTTCGTTCTCGTAATTGTAGCAATAATATCCCTGGAGGTACAGTTCAGCTCTTACGACTACATAGGCTTTAACCCAAATTACGCATCAGACCACATTCCTGCTGGGGAAGGTGTCGTTCATGCGCAGTTAGCTAACGCACTGGGAGATTATAAGGGTCCTTATGTAATCATCTACGTTACTGGACAGCAGTGGCATTGGGATTTCTATCCCCATAACATGGTATACACCAATATAACCTACGTACCTGTAGGAGAGCCCGTCCTTTTCGCAATACATAGCGTCGACGTATTCCACGAATTCTTCCTCCAAGCTGCGACGTCCAACTTCACCATTCCGCTCAACGACGGGGCTGAGGCTGTACCAGGTTACTACTCCTATCTGGTGTTCCTATTTCCACAACCCGGACTCTACCACGTTGCATGTGCAGAATACTGTGGCACAGCTGCTACTGGGCTTGGGCATTCCTGGTTAGTAGGCACCATAGTTGCCACTACTAACGCCTCTTACGTGATGCAACAAACGGGAGGAGTAATGCCTCAGGGAACTTGGGATCCTTACGTCAATGAAACAGGGTGATAGAGATGGTTAATTCCAAGACCTTCATGTACCTTGGCGTGATCCTTGCAATAATAGGAATCATAATCCTGGCTGCGGGCACAACTACTTGGACGTATCCAAGGGAGGTCTTCTCGGTGAACGGAATGAACCTCGTGGCCAACAACACTACGCCCAACTACTTCTTCAACTTCGTGGGACTAGCAATATTTCTATTCGGCATTGGTTCCCTACTGTCCTATGCGGAGATGAGGAGGAGTGGGAAAACATGAGTTATTTTTCATATTTGAGAATTGGAGGTGTATATAAATGAATGGGAATAATAATGTGAAAAGTCTTCTTATACTCGGATTCGTTTTTATGTTAGTTCTAGTTGGAGTAGCCTACGGTGCTGACGTCTTGCTCAACGCGGCCTCCAGCGCCTCAAATACCATTACTGCATATTACGTCCCAAACGCCCAAATAAACGAGGCCAACCCAGGCGGGGAGCTATTCTGGCAGTCCATCCCCTACAGCTCGATTCCCCTAGAGCCTACGGTCCCAGTCCCCGATGGTATATCAGGGCACACAACAGTGGTTTACGTTAAGGCAGCTTGGACCTACGTGGATGGAGTTCCTTATATATTCATCCTCATGAAGGCCCCAGTGGTAGGTCAGGCCTCGTGGTTAGCGGACGGTGAGATGACACCCTCCGGTCAAATGTGGCAACCATTCGGGCAACCAGAACCGCAGGGATGGTGGGTCGTAAACGTCTCATATGCCCAGAAGGATCAGGCCACGGCCTCTGTTTACACTCTTCCCAATTCCGAACAGTTGGGATACCCACCAGGTCAGGCACTCACTAACCCAATAACTATCTACGTCTACAACCAGAGTGGAAGGATATACGGACAGATAGTAGGGGCTATAGACCCAGAAGGCAATCCGTTGAACAACGGCAACCCCATAAACATAACTTCAATAAATCTGAACTATAACGGCACACCGGTCACTTCCCTGACCCAGTTCTTATCCATGGGACTGAACGGGACCACATGGTTCCAAGACACTTACAACCTGTTTTACCCGGAGGATACTGCAGGCTACGTGTCGCTCTTCTATAACAGTACTTACTACTATCCAGACAGGCTTGCCATAATGTGGCTCCTGGGAGGCGTTCCCAGCACATGGACTCAAGTTGCCTACACTCCCCACATGATGCCGGGAACCTCGGGCGCTCTGTCAGCTGGTCAAGCTGAGTTATGGGTCCTCAACAGTAATCCTAGAGCGAACAATACACAAGATTCCGGTTATCCGGGACCAACGTTCTTCAGCAGGACATCTCCTCCACCTTATGTCCACCACCCCCAGTACAATGATCCGTTGAACTTAGGTTACTTACCCAACCAGGGTCTGATCGCTGATCTCTTCGTTAACGGTTCCTCCATCTATTATATAGGAGGGAATTATCAGGCCGGCTTCCCCTCCATAGATAACCCGCACATAAACCCGTGGCAGGTAGCAAACGGCATGGCAAACCTCTCGCAGCTCTGGGACCCGTCGGTCGTTGCAACAGGATTCCAATTCGTCAACACCCCAACTGGTCAGTACATGATAGCTGAGTTCGCCAGGACCTTCTCCACCGTGGGTGTATCCGGAGGACAGGGAGAGTCCCATTATCAGATACAACTGCAACCAGGGCAGACGTATCACGTGGCATTCGCCGTGTTCCAAGGCGGAGCCGGAGAGTCTGTGGACTTCAAGTCTATATCCTTCTGGTGGAACCTCTACATACAGCCAGCTAACAGTGGCTCGACATTCCTTCCGCTATTCCTATTGGGTAACGCGTTCACGGCACCAATGATAGCCTTCATGCTCATGAACAACAACTCACTAGTAAGGTTTTCTTCTAAGCTCGGTCCAGTGATAAGGATCCTAAGGCAGATCGGTAATGTCTCGCATACCAGGAGTTAATTTAACTATTTTTTCTTTAGTCTACGTTTTCGCACTCTTTTTTGAGTTGATCTTTAATAGGGAGTTCTTGGCTGGAGTGATACCCATAGGTATGGCAGCAAACACCCAGGTAGTGGAGAGAGTATTCTCGGCCATGTTCATTGTCGGGGCAGTAGCTTACGGACTAGTTCTTATCCTCCAGCCTATCATGATAGGGATAGCAGGAATTTACGGTGATTTACCAAGGCTGGGTAAAGCGTTCCTTTGGACTAGTCTCTATCTATCCCTGATCCTGGATGCTGTACACTTCTACTACGGAGTAGACAACACTAGCTTCAATCCGCCGGTACTCTTCTCCATAACATACGTGGGTATTATATTGATAACCGTTCTACTCCTCTCCAAATTCTCTGGAAGATGGATAATCCCTCTACTCGTCATACCTGACTTACTCGCTTATCTAACCCTTCTAGGAGACTGGTTGGTTCAGATATCGGGTAACTCCGCGTTTGGGGCCGTGACCTATTACTCTGGGATAATAATGCCCTACTCCGTCATGTTTTCTGCGCTATCCTTCCTGGTTTTTGCCATCCTAGACGGAATAAACAAGACAGCCTTGATCCCCTTTACGGCGTTGGCAGTAGTCGTCGCGTCACTAGTTTACCTCAACGCCATACCTGGCCTCGGTATCATGATAGGGGTTGTGTTCCCCTACATACTGGGAATAATAGGCGTTAGGGACTGGATGCCACCAATAATATTCGCCGTAGCTGTTTTAGCCTTAGGATCAGCGATGTTAGAGTACAAAGAAGACAAGGGAGCGGCCCTGAGCGCTCTTTCGTTGTTTTTTGGTGCGCTCGTATTTGACACAGTTAACACTACGATTTACCTTATGCTCCCAGTGTCTGCCCTAGTTTTCTCAATACTGTTCTCTAGATCCCCCAATAAGAACGTTAACAGAGCGACTCAGGATGGGAATCAGTTGGTTAAATAAGTGCCCGTAGTCAAAAGTTTCAGATTAACCGTAAAGTTTTGTCATTTGCTTTGTTGGTCGTTCATTTTTCTTAGAGGTTGAGCCCAGTGAATTTTGTTAAATTCCAGCAGTTATGGGATTCTCCCTTAGGTACCGTCCTGTAATCTGGGTGAAATCTAATAACTGCTGTAAATTCAAAATCCAGTGTTAGATTAAAAGTAGGTTTCACGTTGTCCATGTAAAAATTGAATAACTCACAAACCATTATTTATTTAAAAATAAAAAACTTGGATACAGTTACACTGGATGGGTGAAGGTATCCAGACAAGGTATGACAGTGACTAGAGGTGTACGGGTTTTCCTCAACGGATAAAACACCCCGGTGGGTAAGGCCATCCCGCTGGGAAGGGGAACGGGACAGCCCTGACTCCAGCGAAGTGCAAGGGCTGACGATCGATATTATATGAAAATATTATGAAGTCCAAAACCCCTATACAACCCTCATCTCACCAGTTGATGGGTGATAAAAAGAACGACAAACCTCGCCACTTCTATGGGCGGGGTAAAGTTCTTGACTGAGACCTTCTCATACTTCTAAGGTGCCCTCTCCTGGTCAACTTCCTGGGACATAGAGTGCAAAGCGACCTAAACGGGGCACTGAACATCCTGAGGAAGGCCACCAACTCGCTCGTGTCGACAACAAAGAAACCCATCTCCTTCCTGATGGACCACAACAGAGCAACACCCGTAAAGGGGTGTAACCCTTAACTCGGGGAAACCTTGCCTTCATGGCGGGGAGGAAGTCAGTAACACAACACCCTCAGCCTAAAAGCCGCCATCAAGATTTATAAAGTGGAATAATAAACTAAATATTGTGAGACAATGGCAGGAGTTAAGTTCTCAAGGAGAGTTCTTGGTTCCATAATAGCAGCAATAGGTGTAGCAGCGTGGGTCTCTGACCTATTCTTGGTTCAAACTCTACCCTATTCGGAATTTGCTGACGATTCACTAGTGGCCATAGTGCCTTTGTCGGGAGCTGTACTAGTTGCTGGAGGACTCCTAATGGGATTATGGAACTAAGGGATGGTGAGAATGCCAAGGGCAAGTGAGGCATATTTATTTTTGGGCGTTGCCATGATAATCGCAAGTGCGAATCCTCTTTCGCTTCAGCTCTCTACAGTCCAGGAAATCGCTAAGTTCTCGTTCGATATGATGTTGGTTTGGGGGGCAGGGCTAGTAGGAATATGGTTGGCAAAGAGGCTCTATCAGAAAGGAGGAAGGGCAGCGACCTCGTTCTTGGACTTCAATTACTCCACTAAGGGTCTTGTCCTCTCATGGATAGTGGGCGGTTCTATCCTCACATATTGGTACATCCCTGGACCATTTGAGGCCAGCGTCACCAGCACCATGGCCAGGGCCTTCCAGGTGATCTCTTTCATAGTGGCAGGTATTCTCTCAGGGATTGGATGGGAGGCCATGCCAAAGGTCTGGAAGAGCATAACGATTTTCGCTGTCTTCAGCATGATGGCCACCATGGCAGAAATATTCCTGGAAATGGGCGGTTATTACGCGGAAGACGTTTATAGGCCCTACCCTGTATCTCAACTGGTGGAAACCTCATACTTCCTGTTCGCAATGGCTTTCGTACCCTCCACTTATTACATGGTGAAGATACTAAAGGACCTAGATATTTTCTAAAACTAATTTAAAGTCATTTTCTTTCTTAATAATGGAAACCGAAAGCCTTTTATATTTTTACGCGTAAAAACTTATGAAGTAGTATGGCTCTAGTAGAATCTCAGGTGATGTTGTACCAGGTGAGCTTTTTCCTTATGGCTGTAGTATACCCAATATGGTACTTCATACTTCTCTGGAAGGCAGACAAGGATCCTCAAGTGGACATTGCAGCAGTAGTGAAACAGGAGTCCTCTTAAGCAAGGGGACCTGAGTGCAAAGGTTAACTGACCTTTTTAAGGTTAGATGGTTTAAGATTGTTTTTTCTATAACTTTCTCTCTCTATTTCTTGTTTTATCAGGTAGTAGATAGAATAATCTTATTTCAGAACATAGTTTTACCTAAGGGAGTGTACTTAGTAGTGGACACCTCAACCCCAGTACCTCCATCCCAGATGCCCTATCCCCTCTGGGGTCCATTCATTTCGATTACGAGCAATTACCTAGACTGGGCCATAACTCCGCTGTCTCTCGGTGTCTCCTTCATTCTTTCCTTCCTAGTAGCCCTCAACGTAAGTCTTTACCTAGCTCTGTTCAGGTTAATGCAGATGAGTTCGACTCATAGACTGGCCGCGTCCCTGGGATTGTTGGCCACTTCCCTCTCCTGCTCCTGCGAACTCTTCACAGCCCTGATCGGAGCTACAGTATCCAACATACCCTTCATGATCTCCATAGGGTTCATGGATACCTTGGGGATAACGTTGACTCTGGTTGCCGGAATAATACTCACGCTATCTTCCCTGGTGATAGCCTCGGAGATAACTGGCTCAAGACCCTTCTCGTGGATGAGGGGAAATTACGCCATCGCCGTTGCGATTATATTGTTAACCTCGTATTTATTGATACCACAGTCCCAGACCTTCTTCCTTGTCAGGATCACCGACATGACGATGGCAGGCGGGGTAATGGCCTATGCTGCGAGTAAGAGGTTGAGATTAAGAGGCAACCCACTCCTATTCTGGGTCTCTGCGGGTTTGATAACCGCGGAGATCGTAGGGTTTCCTCTCATGGTGCCAGTCGTCTCAGCCCTATTATCCCTTATAGCAGGGGCAGTGGGCTACTTAGGGTACTCCACCTTGAAGCCGTGGGCCAGACTCGGCCTACTTCACGTTGTAGGATGGACCCTCATAATGCCCGGTCCAATTTCTCTGATATTGGGCCAACCGATTCCGTTCTTTAACCTTGTGGGCGACCAGGCCATACTCTTCTGGATAACAGCCTGGATATTCGGCACACCCATAGCGTGGCTCGCAGGAATCCAGTATCTTCAATACATCAGGGACTCCATGGTGAATTATTCCCCTACCAAGATGGATCTGAGATTGCCACCAAGGAGGGCACAGTTCCCCTGGCAGTGGTTCCTCCTGGGAGGAGTAGCCGTCGTTTCGCAGATCCTGTTTTTCATGACCCACCCTCAGGACTTCCTGGACTATAACGGCTACGACATGGTGTTCCTAGAGGCGATGACGTTAGCTTCGACGTTGTTAATAACGGCTGGGTTAATCCTCATAGGTTACGGGGTATACGAGCTCATAAGGGACAGATACGGGATTCCTCGAATCAGCAATAAGCACTTCTTGATAGCCGTCCTCATCTACGGGGTGCTAGAGATGATAGCAACGAAGATGCTTGTGATAGCTCCTTCCGGCTATCCCTATCCACCTATCCTCCTGTTGACCTACGGTGAACCCATGTATGCTCCGGCTGTGACGATTTACATCCCGAACATAATAGGCTTCTACATATACCCAGTGTCCTTACTGGCGTTAATATCTTCCTCCCTACTGGCAGGTTACATTTGGGCCCTAGTTTTCCAAACGAGGCGAAACAGGTTGGGTTCCCTCACGGCCTTCAGCCTTATCACAGCGTGTCCCTCGTGTGGACTCTCCGCAATGGGTTATGTCATGTCCTCACTGGTCACTGCTGCGAGTTTTTTGGCCTCAACCTACGCCCAGATAGGCATGACCTTGGTGTCTCTGTCTCTGTTGGTTGGGCTCTTGGTGTACATCCTCAGGACAAGTAAGGGTACCTGTGACCTCAAGAAGTGACCCAACAATTTCGTTTATTAATGTTTTCATCCCCATGTATATTATGGACAGCCTGGAGCTCTGGGCCACCCTCCTGGGTTTCTCATCATTAATGGTCACAGTAATAGTCGTGCTCCTCTATTACGTGTATAGAGTGATCACAAAACTGGGTGTCTTCTTCCTGTACTTCTCATTCGTCATGATGGCCTTCATGTTGGTTGGCGCCTCTGTTTACTTGTATTCTCCCAGCGAGACGAGCCTGGGAGTGGCCGTGGGAGTGAACATGGCCTCTATGATATTGCTCCTTGCTTACTTCTTCGCTGTGGCCGAGAGATTAACGGAGGAGTTCACCATGCGAGAGGTTCACTATTATTCCTTGGCTGGACTGGTCGTGCTCAATGAGGGCCTCATGGGCCTTACCTTCGGACTCGCCCAGTTCGGAAGGACCCCTTTCAGTGACCTTGATTTAGCCCTCTACAATTCCTTGAACAGCTATTGGTTCTTCTACCCCATGATGGCTGAGATGCTGTCCCTATATTTCATTCTCTTAAGTAGGAGGAGGGCTCCGTTAGAGCTCTTCCCCCTAATAGGAATAACAGCGTTTCCGCCCACCATCTTCACAGGTCTACTAATCTGGAGATATACGGCACTCGTGATGGGGCTGGGTATGTCAGCGTTAGGTCTTACGTTTAAGAGTAGGTTGAGACTCCTCTACATAGTCACTATTTTAGGAGTAATAACTACGATTTACACACCTTGGCTCTTCGACACTTCGATTATTGCAGGTATGGTACTCTACTACGTGGTCTCATTTAAGGCTGAGAGGATAGCTAGGTCACAGTCCTGAACCGCTCAGAACTTTTAGCACTCCCACCCAGAGCACCGGTCTAGGATCTCTCATTCCTTCGGACGTTTGGTATCAAGCTCAGTAATCGAAGTACCTTTGCACACTCCTAATCACGTAGAAGAGCAGAATTCCACAAATCAACAGGTCAAGGAAGAGTATACCGTAAAAGAGAAGGTTGTTCTTGACGAACATAATGTCGGCGAAGAGGACTATGGCAAAGACGAAACCGATCTGGACCAGGTTGACCAGAGACCTCAATCCCTCCGTGGGCATACCTATCACCTGAATATCTTTCTAGCCATGATAATAATTACATATGGAATAACTTCCACCATTACCAAAAACGCCCCCGCGTACACTACTATCCCCTCCAAAACCCCAAGGATGAGAAAGTAAAATATAATAATGAATATAAGTTTTATCTCAACACTGCTCAGGTAATACAAGTCTAACCAGCTAACAACCTCTTGCCAACCTATTCCCAGGACTATGAGGGAGAAGACTCCCGACATCCCCAACGAGTAGACGAGGAGGCCTGCGACTGAGTATACTTCAGGCGTAAGTACCAGTTAGCTTCACCCTCTCAGAGAATGAGGAATAGTAGTTTATCACGGCTTGACTGACGGTCGGTTTCACGGACTTCAGCGACTCTACAACGTCCTCCATGGTCACCTTTGAGGCTTTACCTTCCTTTACTGACCTCCTTATGGCCAACAGCACGGCTCTATTAACTACTCCCTTGATATCTGCTGGGGTGAAGTTCTCGGTGACCTTGGCGAGGTAGGAGAAATCTATCCCTTCATCGAACGGATGTTTGGTTATCATCCTTTGGAACAGAACCTTCCTAGTCTCATAGTCAGGGGGAGGAACGTAAACCAGCTTCTCCAGCCGACCGGGCCTGATTAACGCGGGATCTATAATGTCTGGTCTGTTGGTAGCAGCCATGAATATCACCCTCTCCTTTCTACTGGATACTCCGTCCATCTCAGTCAGCATTTGACTTAACGCCCTGTCGGTGACTCTGTTGGGATCGGATCCTCTCACTGTGGCTATAGCGTCTATCTCGTCAAAGAAGATGACCGTGGGAGACGCTTGCCTCGCCCTCTTGAACACTTCCCTGATCGCTCTCTCCGTCTCTCCTACCCACATGTTCATGAGTTCAGGCCCACTGACAGCGATGAAGTTCGCCCCGCTTTCGTGTGCCACGGCCTTTGCCAGCATGGTCTTCCCGGTCCCTGGAGGACCGTAAAGCATGACTCCTGAAGGTACGTCGGCTCTCATCTCATCGTATAGGGAGGAGTACTTTAGGGGCCACTCGACTACCTCCCTCAGCTCCTGTTTCACTTGGTCTAGACCTATTATGTCCTCCCAAGATACGTTCGGTATCTCAATCCTGAACTCCCTGAGTGCAGAAGGCTCAACGACCTTCATCGCCTCAAGGAAGTCGGCCATGGTAACCTTTACTTCCTCTGGGTTTTCGGTTCGTCGTAAAGCCCTCATAGTGGCCTCCCTCACCAGGGCCTCTAGGTCTGCGCCCACGAACCCGTTAGTCATTGAGGCTATCCTCTCCAGGTCTACGTCCTCGGACATGGGTATCCTTCTGGTGTGGATCCTCAGGATCTCCAGCCTTCCCCTCTTATCAGGTACAGGGATTTCTACCTCTCTATCGAACCTACCCGGTCTCCTCAATGCTGGATCTACGGCGTTTGGCCTATTGGTCGCACCTATGACGAGGACACCTCCTCCTGAGGCGACTCCGTCCATGAGAGTCAGGAGCTGTGCCACTATTCTCTTATCAGCCTCCGCGTTGGTTACGTCCCTGTTGGGCGCGATGGCGTCTATCTCGTCTATGAAGATGATGGATGGGGAGGACTTCTCGGCCTGTTCGAATATCTCCCTCAATCTCTTCTCGCTCTCTCCGTAATACTTTGACCCTATTTCCGGACCGCTTATGAAGAAGAAGTTGGCCATCACGGAGTTGGCCAAGGCCTTGGCGATCAAGGTCTTCCCGGTCCCTGGAGGACCGTACAGTAAAACACCCTTTGGAGCTCTGAACCCGAACAACCTGGGCACTTCGGGTTTCAGTAGGGCTATATCTATGATCTCCTTCAGGGAAGCTATTTGTTCCGTGAGTCCTCCTATGTCGTCCAGAGAAACTAAAGGGATGTTCTTCTGAGTTTGCCTTATGACCTCTCCTGTTATCTCTATCTCGGTCTCTCCTACTATCATCCCGACGTCTCCTCTAGGTTCAAAGGCCACCACGGAGAACTCCCCTTGTCTCGTTGAGAGAGTTATGCCCCTGGAGACGGGCAAACCTCTCAATTCCAGGTTCAGCCTCTTTATGTCGAAGGTTTTAGGTGAGGAGGGGGCCAGAGTGACCCTCCGTAAAATCAGGGGCTCGACCTTCCTTGCAACAGTCTTCTCCCCGTTTCTAATCCCGAGGAACTTAGCCACGTCCTCGTGGATCATTAAACCTCCAGTACTCTCCTTGTCCTCCTGGACTTGTAATGGGAACATCCTATGAGTGACCAACACTATCACGTCCCCGTAGTTGATTGCCTTGGATCTCATTAACTCCGGGTCAGCTAAGCAGACGCTTCTGTTCTTGACTTTCCTGTTGCTCCAGTAGACCTTGGCGACGAACTCACTGACCAACTCTCATCAGTATACCATGTGCCTCACGACATAAAAGTTTTCATTTACATGTCACTTCTCAGGATTTAAAGCCAACTATAGTGAAAAACTCAGGCAAAGGGTTGCTAAAAATCCGGCGTGCTTAATCCAGTCTTAGGAGTCCAGGGAAGACCCGAGGACTGTTCAAGGTACTCTAGTGACTCCCCTCACCCACACCGCTTGTTTAGCGACCTCCTTTACACTCAGGATCTTCCATGATTCCCCATCTTTCACCGGAATGTGTCTCAAGTTATGTTCCATCATCATGGCCAACGCCTTGGATATCTCTTCGTTTCCTGAGAGCACAGTTACTCCCCACCTCGGTTCCACGGGATCACGTAGGTCTCTGCCCTTCCCTAAGGCTCTCGTCAGGTCTCTGATCGAGAGGAGTCCTATTGAGTCGCCTCTTCTCACCAGTAAAGCCTTAGTCCCCTCCCTCTTCATTACGGCGTAAGCTTCAGAGTTTGTTATCTCTCCTACGACCGGAACAGGAGTAGCGTACTTCTTGACGATGTCCTTTGGGTTAACCGCAACTGCCTCTTCTCTTAGAACAGGAGACGTGGTTGAGAGGGATCGTAGTGCGTCCCTAATGGATAACATCCCTGACACTTTACCCCTCTCCGTGACAGGTAGGTGTCCTATGTTCCTGTCCACCATTATCTTTAGTGCCTCCTCCACCGTTGCACTGCCCTCCACTGTTATGGCGTCCTTGGCCAGTTTCCCTACACTCTCTTGCTCCAGCCTGTTGGACCACGCCTCCAGTACGTCAGTCTCCGTGAGTATCTTTAACCTGTCCTCAAGGATCAGGAGGGAACCCACTCCTCTCTCAGTCATGATTTTGGCTCCTTCCCTCACTGTAACCTCTGGGCTCACGGTCACAAGGTGCCTATTCATGTATCTCCTTACCCTGGAGAGGGTGACCTTAGCCCTACTGGCTACGTCGATACCGTCGTTCAAGACCACTATACAGTCGTAGGGACAGGCCCTTTCACAGGCTCCACACCCCGTGCAGTCCTCAGGTCTGACCACCTCCGCAAGCCTACTCAACTCGTTTATCTCGAGGCATTGGGCTAGGGCACAAGCCCTCTGGCACATGTAACACCCGACGCACCTGTCCGCGTCGATCAGGACTATAGGTTCCATTCCATCACCTCAGAAGGGGGGAGAGGCCTGAGTGGGATTATAGAGGAGGTTGCCCAGGTACGGATTATAGAATGGTATTGAGGGAGAAGCGGGGGATGACATCCAATAGGTCACCAACATGAAGGCTATCCCGAAGGCCAACACTACCGCGTAGTACGTCCACCTGCTCACCCCATCCGTGACACTCAGCATGTTAGAAGCCCTTATCCCGAGGTAGGTGCCGAAGGCCATGACTGCCTCCATCACCAGTAGTACCCACCATGCAGCCGCAGCGTTCAGGGGATCGTGACCCAGGGAGTGAAGGAAACTGCCCCAGAACGTGGAATATATCTGGGAGTTATGCATCCCGTAGCCGGTGGGATTCAGTATCTCGTTGAGGATTAGAGGTGATCCCCCTAGGAACTTGGGCAAGTTCCTCACGAGGATCGAGGCGGCGAACACTGGTATCAAGGCGTAGGAGATGCTTGTGAACCCCCACTTGAGAGGAACGCCCCTCCTCTCCTCGAACTTCGCAGCAATTAGCACAGCGAGGATAGGTACCAAGTTTATGGCGAAGTAATCTATAGGGTTGGGGTAACCGTCGTTGGAGTAACCGTAATTAGAGAGCCCAGGTACCAGCAACTTGGAGAACGAAGCCCACCCAGTCACATGGTTCAGCCATTGGTCCATCATAGAGTAAAACGGAAGTGCGTTGAGGAACTGGAATAGGACGACACCGGTCAGTAAAGTCACCGACAGTGCCAGGTCGAATCTTTTCTTGCCGGTCATTAGGTCGCTGAGCCACGGGAACCTCTTTACCTGCCAATCTATGTTGTCGTGTGGACAGGCCTTGTAACAGTCAGAGGCCAACCCGCACATGGGCGAGTTCTCCTTGCTTCCAGGGGAGGCAAACCATGGACAACCGTGGTACTTATCGTTCCCTTTCATGCAATCCTTTGTGGTACACTTCTTGCATACCTCGGGGTCTCTGGCCCTAAAGGTTCCCAGCGGGGAGATCGTGGTGGTTATAGCTAGAGGTGCACTGAGGGGACAAATGGTCCTGCAGAAGGTCCTGTCTTGGAAAAGAAGGCTGATGAAGAGTTCCAACGCCCCTATGTATATCAACACTACGGAGGTGAGCATCGGGACACCAGGGCCTCCTATACCGTAGAACTCCTCCATCCAGGTTAGCACCGAGAATCCGACCGCGGAGTAGAAGATAGTGGAGTACTTTATCGGCCACCTCAGGTCTAACCCTAGCTTCTTCCTCATCTTCTTCCACGGATGAAGTCTGTGCACCCACTCCGCCTGGCCACTGAAGGGACAAGTTTGGCACCACGCCCTCCCGTTTGCCAGCCAGGTTAGGAGCCAGAGTAGCGGGAACCAGAAGAGCCAGCTTATGTCTGATGCGAAGTTTACCAAGGAGATCCCAGCGGGGCCCAGCTTCTGATACCCTATCAGTCCAGTGACCATGACCACATAGAATATCACGAAACTTGGAAGGATTATAGCGAAGTGTGCCCAGGTTTGTTTAAATAACCAAGATACAAATCTAGTTATGGGGTTGGTACCCCTCAAAAGGGAGGGTCTATGTTCACAAATCTCCTTTCCAACCTCATCTGCTCTCTTCAATATCTCCCTGGGTGGTGTGACAAACACCCAGGAGTTAGTATGTGACTTAACAAACATATCCAGTACTAAGTTCACTGCGAGCACTGTTAGTGCTGTGGTAAAGAGGAGTATTCCAGTCTCTATCATGAGTACATTTCGTAAAAGTATTGAAATTCCTGTGAAGGCTCCCGTTCCTACCGTAGATACTGCAGTATAGAGGTTGAACTTCCTCTCTGCGTTTCTTATCCTTGAAGTTAGCTTATATTCTGCCCTCTGCATGGTCTCACCACATTTGTGTGAAATTTTACATGATTAAACATATTTACACACAACATGGTGACTTACAGTCGAGGATAGAATATATAAATATTTCTGTTATTTGTCAACTAACTTGAAGTTTGTTATTAAATAATTTAAACTTAACCCAAAGTTAGTAGGAAAAAATGTAATGTTAATTACAGATATATTTATCGTGAGTGCTTTTCATATTTATAAGCCAAAAATGACGCTGATGCTAATATATTCATAAAGAAGAACGACTTCTTATAAACATTAATAGGGTAGATCTACATCGTAGTTAAAAATTGTACATCGCGATTGACGGAGGTGAGGATACCCTCACCCTTCCAAGGCCTAGAGAAGATCAGAGAACTTAAGCCCTTATCGTGTTTCCCTTAATATCTTCTTGTTGGGTTATCTCTTCGACTATCAAGTATAGGGCGGTCCTCAAGACATCACTTTTCCGATACCCTCCTCCCATCTCTTTGATATAGGAATTAATCCTCTCCTGGAGTTCCTGTGGTAACTTGACCGTGACCACAATCAGCGGCTCCCCTCCTTCCAGCCTCCTTGGAACCTGCCTCTGCTCCAATATCTGCTCCACCTTACTCCTTATGAGGGGAGAAAGACTGTAGCCCTTACTTTCCACAAACTTCCACAGGATCTCGGCCTTGCTCTTCTCTACTTTAAATGAGTTGACTTTCATGATGGTATTATTGGTATTATGCATTTATAAATTTTTATAAAGGAAGGGGGGATCGACGGGGTGTAAAACCAGCCCCTTCCAGGGGCAGGGATGTGCCATTCGTACGATTTTAAGCTTCTAATCCCTCTTCATCTCAAGATTTTCTCCTCAGGTCGACACCTCTGGGAGTGGGAGCCGACCTCTCCCGCGATGCCTGGGGAGAGGATGACGAAGAGACCACTTCACCCGTACAGGAACTTCACGTCCCACCTAGTCGAGACACTCCACGAACTAGGCATGTCCACGATCTACTTGGGTTACCCCTTAAACGTGGCACGTGACAACTGCAACAAGTGTATGTCACAGCAGTCATGGGACTTTAACGTAACTTAATGATTTTCATCAGCCCAGGTAGTCAGCCTAAATGACGTTCGAGAACGTGAGGAACGCCTCCACGCTCCTCAGGTTCAGCTCCCCTATCAGCTCCCTGACGACGTTGTTGATGGTGAAGATCGTGAGGTAGCCCTTAAGCTTCTCCCTCCTCCAGAAGGACGAGTCCTCCAGTCCAAGGGCCTTGACGTCCCTGTGGAGCTCCTCGATCTCCCATCTCATCCTCCAGGCCTCCTCGATCTCCTCCTCGCTGAGCGAGAGGTCGGTCGTGTAGAGGTACCTGACGTGTGACCCGGAGTCACGTTTATGTTCCCGGACTAGCAACTTTACCGTAATCGCTCGGTTTCCCAGGGTCAGGTCGGCGTAGTAGAGTCCGGGGGTAGGTCTCCCACTCGTAGGTGTCCCTCCACCTCCTCGAGGGTCCCCTGGACCGACTCGACCCTGAGCTCGGTTGGACTTGAGCTCAGACACCTCGTTGTCCGTCACGAGCTTCTCTGACCAGTACTGGAGTCGAAGACGACCCTGGACACGCGGAAGCGCTCCTTGAGCACGTCCAACATCTCCCTGGCCGTCTCGATCTCGGTCTTGAACTCGGTGACCATCCCCAAGTCCAACATCTTCCTCACGGCGTAGGGGAAAACCACCATGAACGTCCTGCCCGTGGAGAGGTCCACTATCACGACCGTGAGGAGCTCGGCCCTCTCGAACCTCCCGTGGGTGTGGCAGTAGATCCAGTAGTTCTCAGGGGCTCACGTCCTTCCCCCTGGAGCGTCGTGGTCAACGGTGTCGTCTATGATGACGACCTGACCCTTCACCAGCCCCGACAGGACCTCCAGCCTTCACGCGTAGTCGAGTTCTCCCAACGCCTCCAGCAGGTTTGCGTAGTCCAACCCGAACGTCTCGGCCGCGTTCCTCACGCTGGCCCTCCCACCTACCAGGACCGTGAGGACTAGCGCTAATTAACCTTCCTGCTCCTCCCGTTCCTCCTGACCACTCCCAGCCTGTTGACCGCCTTGACCAGCCTCTCCCTAGCCAACTCGGTTTGTCCTTTTCCGTTCAGCATCTTTTCAGCAGGAAGACGTCGAAAAATAAAAACTTCTCGCTAATGCCGACTTCTTCGTATTACCTCCCTAAGATTCCCATAACTGCTGTTACTGATAAATGGGTTCGAGATAAAAACTCGTTACAATTTAGGAATTATAGACTGAAATTGAAGACTTCCTCTCCTCTCTGATAGACTGTTACGTCCTTATCAATTATCGCGTAGCATCTGAATTTGGATGAGCTATCTACTCTGAGGTATTTACCCCATTCGAATTCGTAATAGGAGTAACAACCGTCAGTCATGTGACCGTTAAGGTGGAGCTTAGGTTTGACCTGTTCTAAGGCTTGTAGCATCAATTCCGCAGCCTCATTGTATCTCATTTTAGGGTATATTTCGGGGAGGTAGGGAGGTTGGTGAGTAATTAGTACGTCTACATTTTTGTCTCTCAATCTACTTATTATTTTTAGGAACTTATTAGGAGGTATTCCGTAATTCTCGTCGTCCCCTATTAGGCCGTTAATCCCCGTGACCTTCATGTCTCCGACACTTATTATTTGACCATCTCTAATCGAAAAGTTCTTCACTATCGAGAAATTCTCATGATTACCGTAAACTGCTATTAACTTAGTTCTCGAGAGAATATCGGAAAAATCAGCTGCTGACATCCCTTCTCCCCAATCGCCGGCCCCGATTAAGTAATCTGGTTTTAGCTCATCTAAGATATCTAATAGCCATTTAACCGAATCCATTTCCTCTCTACTATCGAGGCTCTTATGTAGGTCGCTTATAAATAATATCATTTGTCGTAAAATTTTAGTTGGGGAGTTAAAAAGGTTGAGGCATTTAAGTTTTTTGCAATAGCGTGCTTTGGTGATTCGTCGAATTTATCTCACTGATAGATAACGTGAACCTTTCAGTAACATTAATTTCAACGTTATTCGCAAGGGGCGATTCAGGGCTCCACGGCGATTTCTATTTGTTTCTATAGAATGAAAGTGACTTAATTGATCCTACATCGGTACACGAAAAGGGGACGAGCGCTAGGTCATACCATGAGACACTCATTCAATAACGTGGTGACCTCACTCGTCCCCGAGTTACTTGGGAAGGACGCGCCATCAAATGAAATAGCTGAGATCGAGAGGAGGGCCCTGGAGGAGAGGAGGACCTCCCCCAGGTACGCCAGGGGGAAGGAGGTGAGGAGGAGGGGTTACGCCAGGTACAGGTTC
>Ga0081529_123261_pt1 | contig 17194 bp, 20 predicted proteins | sample EchGeymetagenome_FD_71012 | JGI IMG/M metagenome (GOLD analysis project Ga0081529, IMG submission 71012) | Ferrous microbial mat and aquatic microbial communities from Echinus Geyser, Yellowstone National Park, USA - transect B T=78-80 C v2... ...
GGTTATCAACATTCTTCCTAATATATAACATCCTTTACACCCCAACGTACTTGTTAGATAAGGAGGTGATAATAAATGTAAATATTTCAAATGAATGAAATTGTTGTCCACACTCTATTACCGAACCGAAATAGTTTTTATTGATAATCTCCTAACTGACGACAGCTCACGAGGATGGGAGGGTAGTAACGTTTCCCTCGAAGGGTGAATGTGTATGATCCCTTAGCCCGTGACGGAATTGGAAAAGTTACGCCACGGGTAAACACAGTTCTGAAGGCTCTCTTTACCCGTACCAATTGTGCAAACATTATTAGAATAAAATGATTTATTAATTATCCATTTATCAATATTACATATGGAGGAGTTAATAAAGAAGGCGGAAGATATAGGAATTAACGTTGAAGACGTGTTGATAAGCTTGATAAGCAAGAACGACCCTAAAGAGGAGATAAAGCTTAGGCTTGAACTGGCTAAAAAGTATATGAAAGAATGTGAGGAGTACTTAAAGAAGGGTAACGCTATTCAGGCTTCTGAGAAGGCTTATAAAGTTGCGGAAGAGCTAATTAAGGCTTTAGCCGAGAAGTTCAACCTTGAAGAATATCAAAAGACCTTGAAGGAAGGTAGGTGGTATACTTACCTCCTAGTGTCAGCTTCTAGTAAGCTTTCCCAGAAATTGGGAGACTGGGTATTGTCAGGCTGAGACGCTGGATACTCACTTCATGTATGGGGTTTTCATGAGGCAAAGCTTACAGTAAGTGACATTATACCGAGAGTAGAAAAGGTAAGAAAAATGCTTGAAGAAAGCGAAAAAATACTTATCAATTAGTTGTTGCCTACCCTTATATTCATTTACGGGGATCGGACTTTCATAGGGTTTCATGTTAACCCTCGTCCTCATACCCCTTATTTCCTCCCCATGCCGTCTACGGGAGCTGTAGTTAAACCACTCCCTTCAAGGACATGGGGAGTTTCATTGAGCACCTTCCTCCCCCTCACATTGCTCAGATTTAATTGTATAGGCTACCTCGATTATGAACGATAGTTATATCTTCCCTTGCTACACTATGACAATAGGTTACCCTGAGGAAACGGATAAGGACGTTGAGGATTCAATAAGCTTAGTTGAGTATATCATAGATCATGAGCCCGTAGCGTGGATCTTTCCGCTGCCAGTAATACCAATGGGACTATCTAAAATAAGGGATAATCCTTTACCAGCTATGGAAAGATTGCCGTCTAGATATTGGGATCTCCTCTACATCTCATGGAAATATGATCTAAAAATAACTAGAAAATTAAGTAAAACTATTGCTAATACTAGTAAGAATCCTCTAATCAGATCTATGGTTACCTATATAATAGATAAGGTCTTCAATAGTATAGAATGGTATTTCGAACAACTCAAGAAAACTAAGGGTAAATCAGTATTAGAATATAGGGATTTAAATTTGAATACAGTTTATGATATAGTTTGGTCAATATTCCAATTGTTTAGACTATCCTTTTCTTCCCCTTAACTTTTTTAAACTAAAATTCATACTGTCTATAATTGAACGAAAGGTATTTAATTAGCTAATTAAATAGAATACTTATGAGTTCGTGTGAGATCTTTCCGTTAATCTCAAAACTTAGTGCTGAAGGGAAGCGCTTTGCTATTGTATCCATATATAGGGGAAATAGATTAGAGAGGACTTTGGTTGTTGACGGAAAGGTATTATTGGGAAGTTTAGATGAAGAGATAGTGAATTTAGCTAATGAATCCTTAGAAAAGGGGCAAATAATACAGAGGGAAATAGGAGGAGCTAGGATAGTCATAGAGCCAATAGAACCAAGGCCATCAATAATAGTAGTAGGCTCTGGGATAATAGCTAGATTCATAGCTAAATTGGCAGCAGATATGGGATATTATGTTGGGGTGGTTGGAAGCGGAGATGTAAGAGAAGAAGACTTTCCAGGGGTTTACGCAATATCTAATGACCTTACCATATTGGAGCAAATGGTGGGTGAAGATTCGATAGTAATAGTAGCAAATGAAGGAGGTAAACCTTACGATATAGACGCATTATATATTGCAATGAAGAGGGGAGCTAGGTTCGTGGGATTGCTAGCAAGTCAGAAAAGGGCAGCCTTAATGATAGCTTTACTAATTCAAAGGGGAATTCCATTAGAGGAGATAAGGAAGAGATTTCATTCACCCTTAGGGTTAGATATAGGTTCTAAGACCGCTGAGGAAATAGCGTTAAGTATTTTAGCTGAGATAGTGCAATTCTTAAGAGGAGGTACTGGTAAACCTTTACAAGAAATTAAGAATCCGTATTTATTATTGGAAGATGCTTTAGCTGGAAAGATAGAGGATAAATGCATGTTTATACCAAAATCATTAAGTAATAGTTGATAAGTATGAAGGCTGCTATTTTATATCAATTTAACTCCCCTTTCGTAATTGGAAATGCTGAACCAAAAGGTTCTGGCGTTAAGGTAAATGTTAAGGCTACTGGAATATGTGGAAGAGATATAGTAATTTGGAAAGGTGGTTTTAGAAATTTAAAATTACCGTTAATTTTAGGCCATGAAATTGTGGGATACTATAAGGGAAAACCAGTAGCAGTATATCCTAATTTATATTGTGGTAAATGTGAGTATTGTAGAAATAATAAGGAGAATTTATGTGATAACGCTCTAATTTTAGGTGAGGGAGAAATAACTGGCGGATACGCTGAGGAAGTAATAGTACCAGAGTCGAATTTAATACCATTACCAGATGAGGATTTTGAGAAATATGCAGCTGCAATGGATCCTGTAGCTACAGCGATTCATGCATCAAAATTAGCTAATTTGGAGAGGAATTCAAAAGTTTTAGTAACTGGAGCAGGTGGTGGAGTAGGAATTCATTTAGTGCAGTATTTAAAATATCTAGGAATTGAGAACATATATGGACTTAGTTCTAAGGGGGATAAGCTTAAAGAGCTTGGGATTAATGTCATTAGTGATGTTAGAAACGAGAAATTTGACGTAGTATTTGAGGTAGTTGGTTCAAAGACAATAAATGATTCATTAAGAGCGTTGAAGAAGGAGGGTACTTTAGTTTTAATAGGAAATGTAGAAGGGGAAGCGATAACCTTGTTAAGACCTGCATTAACCATTATGAGGCAACAAAAAATAGTGGGCTCAGCGTCCTACAGTAAGGCTGAGTATCAAGAAGCTATTAAGCTAATTGGAGAGGGTAAAATTAAGGCTATTTACGAAACCTTTGACCTGGACCAAATTAACGAGGCTTATAGTAGAATAATTAATAGAAAAGTTCTAGGAAGAGCTGTCTTAAAAATAGATTAGTTTAGTTGGCTGAACCTCTTTTTAATGTAATGTTATTAAGAGGTAATAACTTGAAAATAATATTTATTGAATAAAGTTCTTTTTAAACTAATAGATTAATTATAGAACCTAAAAGCTAAAAAACATTTAAAAATACATAACAAAGTCGTAAAAGGATAGAAAAAATTATAATCAATCTACTAGGTTATAGGAGTATATGGTTTTACCTTTCAGTAGCGTCGAGATATTTTCTATAAATATTTCTGAAAAACATGAACTATTTAGAAGAGCTGTTAGGGAATTTATGGAGAGAGATGTAGCTCCCTATGTAGAGAAAGGTGAAAGGGAAGGTAACATACCGAAGGAGGTATTAGAGAAAGCTAAGGAGATTGGTTTATATGGCATAGCTATCCCTGAACAATATGGGGGACAAGGTGGGGATACCTTAATGACTGCAATAGCTCAAGAGGAAATTTCTAGAGTTTGGCCTTCATTATCTTCTAGGGTTTCAGTAGGAGGACTATTCATGACTCCGATATTGCTATTCGGCTCTGAGGAATTAAAGAAAAAGTACATTCCCCCAGTTGCTAAGGGTGAAAAAGTCGCTGCATTAGCAAATACTGAACCCTCGGCTGGATCTGACGTTGCTGGTATTCAAACTAGAGCTAAAAAGGTTAATGGAAAATACATAATTAATGGAAGAAAGATATTCATAACTAATGGAGGTATAGCGGACTATTATGTTGTTACAGCTAGGACGTCCCCTCCTGATCCTAATGCTAGATGGAAGGGAATATCTATGTTTGTAGTTGAGAGAGAATGGAAAGGAGTTAAGGTGTTAAATAGGATAGAAACTATGGGATTAAGGGCTTCCAATACTGCGGAATTAGCATTTGAGGACGTAGAAGTTCCGGCTGAAAACTTAATAGGAGAAGAGGGAATGGGGTTTAAATACGCTATGGCTACTTTTGATAGGACTAGAGTAGGTGTTGCTGCGCAAGGTGTAGGTGTTGCTCAGGCTGCTCTGGAGAGAATGGTAACTTACGCTACTCAGAGGTTTGCGTTTCAAAGTCCATTAATAAACTTTCAGATAGTTCAGGAGAAAATAGCTGAGTCTCTTACTGAAGTTAATACTGCGAGGTTATTAACGTATTGGGCTGCAAGTCTGTTTGATAGGGGTCTTGAGAACGAAGCTATTGTAGCTGCATCTATGGCTAAATATTACGCAACTGAAATAGCTGAGAAGGTTGCAATAAGGGCTATTACTGTTCACGGTGGATATGGTGTTGCAACATCTACTGGAGTTGAAAGATTGCTTAGAGACGTAGAGGTAATGAAAATATATGAAGGCGCTAATGATATTCAAAAGCTTACAATATTAAGGGAAACTGCTAGAAGATTATTGGGGTTGAGATTATAATTAACTTTATTATATTGTTTTTCTTAGTATTATAACATGAGTAGCGAATATTATGAATATCAGTTAACAATAGATAAGATATTAGATTCTGGTTCTAGAAGTTTTCCAAATAGGGAAATTGTTTACAGAGATATTAGAAGATACACTTTTTCATCATTTTCGGATTCTGTAAAAAGATTGATGTCTGGTTTGAAAAAATTAGGCGTTAAAAAGGGAGACAGGGTTGGCGTAATAGATTGGGATACTGACGTTTATCTTCACACATATTATGCAATACCCATGCTTGGCTCAGTCTTACATACAGTTAATATAAGATATCCGTTAGAATTAATAGTAAAGACAATACTTCACGCTGAAGATAAATACTTAATAGTTAGAGATGAATTTGTACCACTTATAGAGAAGGCAGCTAATATAATGCCTGTAGGAATGAAAGTAATTACTTATAGTGATAATAAGGAAAAAGTTAAGAGCCCTATTTCCTCTGCGGATTTCTGGGAGTTGATAGAGAGTAACGAACCAATAGAGGTTAATGAGGATTTAAAGGAAAACGATATGGCAACAATCTTCTATACTTCAGGCACTACTGGAGAACCTAAGGGGGTTTGGTTTAGTCATAGAAAGATAGTTTTACACACCTTAAGTGTATCTCTTGTAGGTGCTAGGGCTCCTTTAAATCTCACCTCAAATGACGTATATTTAATATTAGTTCCAATGTTTCATGTTCACGCCTGGGGATATCCCTATGTTGCCTTATTATCTGGTGTCAAATACGTCTTGCCAGGTAAATATGATTACGGGCTTATACTGAAATTGATGGATAAGGAGAAGGTAACGTATTCGGCTATGGTACCGACAATCCTTTACTTAATATTATCTCATCCAGATGCACCTAAATATGCCCACGTATTTAAGAGATGGAAAGTAACCATAGGAGGTTCTGCTTTACCAGAGGGATTAGCTAAAAAGGCTAAAGAACTAGGAATTACCGTTATTGCGGGTTATGGTTTATCCGAGACTTGTCCAGTCTTAACTACCGGATATTATAATTCATTAGTAGAAGGATTAGATGAAGAGAAGAAATTCATGGAGCAAATTTCTACTGGTGCACCTATACCTTTAGTCCAAATAAAGATAGTAGATCCCTCAACTGGAGAGGAGAAGGAAAGGGGTAAAATAGGGGAAATTGTAGTTAGAGCTCCGTGGTTAACTCAAGAATATTATAAAGACCTAGAAAAGACTAAATCTCTATGGAAGGGAGGTTGGTTACATACTGGAGATTTAGCCTATATGGATGAATATGGATATCTACACATAGTCGATAGGGAGAAGGACGCCATAAAAAGCGGAGGAGAATTCATACCATCACTACTTCTAGAGAACGCTATATCTCTCTACCCTAAAGTTTCTCAAGTTGCTGTAGTTGGAATTAAAGATGAGAAATGGGGAGAGAGACCAGTAGCTTTTATAGTGCCTAAAGAACCAATTAACGAAGAGGAACTAAGACAATTCTTATTAAATCTAGCTAATGAAGGTAAGATACAAAAATGGTGGATTCCAGATAAATTCATATTTATTAATTCAATGCCACTAACCTCAACCAATAAAATAGATAAAAAAGTACTAAGAGAGATGGCACAAAAGTAAATAAGCAGTCAAGTGGTAGATTATATTATGAGAAACGTAGCAATTGTTGGAACGGGACATACGAAATTCGGAGTTAGAACAGACGTCAATTTACAAGAACTGGCATGGGAGGCAATAAAACAAGCTTTAGAGGAGGCGAATTTAGAACAAAAAGATATACAATATTTCGCCGTAGGTAATGTGGGAAACTGGAGTTCAGAAGAATTACCAGCAGTTGTTATAGGGGAATATTGCGATTTAACTCCTAAGGGAACTATGAGAGTTGAAGCTGCATGTGCTACCGGTAGTGCCGCATTAAGGGATGCCTACTTAGCTGTAAAATCTGGAGAAGTAGACATAGCGTTAGTAGTAGGAGTAGAGCAAATGCACCAATCCCCTAATCCTCAAGTTATCGAATTAATAGGAAGAGCTGGAGATTATTTCTGGGAATTTGAAAACTTTGGTTTAACCTTTCCCGGATATTATGCCCTTCACGCCAGTGCGTATATGGCTAAATATGGGGCAAAGGAAGAAGATTTAGGTAAGATAGCTATTAAAAATCATTACTACGGAGCCAGAAATCCATATGCTCAATTCCAAAAGGAGATTACAATGGAAGAGTATTTGAAATCGAAACCAGTAGCATATCCTTTAAAACTATTGGACTCATCACCAATTACAGATGGTGCCGCAGCAGTAATTTTAGCATCTGAAGAGGTCGCTAAAAAGATAACTGACTCACCAGTATGGATAGTGGCTCAAGGAGTTGCGAGCGGGACGGCTAATTTAAGTAAAAGAACAGACTTCACACATATAGAGGCAGCCTATTTAGCTGCTCAACAAGCGTATAAGAAGGCTAAGATTGATTTTGAGAATAGTTGGAAGTATTTTGATGTTGCTGAGGTTCATGATTGTTTTACTATTGCTGAGATAATGGCCTATGAGGATTTGGGATTTGCGAAAAGGGGAGAGGGGCATTTACTGGCTAGGGAAGGGCAAACGTACATAGGAGGTAGAATACCCGTAAACGTTGACGGGGGATTAAAGGCAAAGGGACACCCAATAGGGGCTACAGGAGTAAGCATGGCAGTATCAATAACAAGACAACTACTATATAGGGCTCATAAAGGAACACAAGTAGACGTGAAAAACGGAATGGGAATAGCACACAACGTAGGAGGAACAGGACATTACGCATACGTAACAATATTCTCCACAAGGAGGCCTTCCACATGAGTGTTAATGAAGTAAGGGAGAAATTACAGAAGGAGATCTCTCAATCCATAAGGGCTTTAGACAGTGTTATAAGGGCTAATGGGTTGCCTATAATAAATGAGCAGAAGACTAATAATTCGCTATGGATTGACGTAAGGGAAATAGATTTAAGATATCAAATACCTGTCAAGAAGGTTAGTAAATTCTTTGAAGGGCTAAAACAAGGTAAAGTAATGGCAACTAAATGTCCTAAATGTGGCTCAATATACTTCCCTCCTCAAGATGATTGTCCTAAGTGTAAAATATCTAATTTAGATTGGGTTGAAATGCCAGAAGATGGTGAGATAGTTGCTTTTAGTGTAGTTAACGTTAAACCTCCTTCGTTTTCCCATTATCAAGATTATGTAGTCGGTATAGCCAGGATGAGTAACGGTGTCAATGTTTTAGCTTGGGTTAACTCAAAAGAGGTCAAGGTGGGAATGAAGGTTAAGTTAAGGGTAACTAAGAGAGAACCAGAAGGTTATTTAACCTACGAGTTTATACCGACGTAGGGTTTTAAAAATGAAAGTTTTGGTTGTAGGAGCCGGAACTATGGGTCACGGAATAGCTGAGGTTGTAGCTATTGCCGGCAATCAAGTGTATTTAAGCGATATTTCTAAAGATATTCTAAATTCTGCAGTAGATAAGATCAAATGGAGTTTAAGTAGACTTTATGAGAAAGGTCAGTTAAGGGAAAGTCCAGAAGATGTATTATCGAGGATTAAACTAGTCGTAGGTCTTAATGAGGAAGTTAAAGACGTTGAATTATCTATTGAAGCAGTGCCAGAAAAGTTAGAGTTAAAAAGGCAAGTTTTCTCTAAGCTTGAAGAGTTATTACAGCGAGATGCTATATTAGCTACTAATACTAGTAGCCTTCCCATAACTGAGATAGCCTATGCTGTAAAAGATAGAGGAAGAGTTATCGGTACTCATTTCTTTAATCCCCCAGTATTGATGCAGTTAGTGGAAATAGTTAGGGGAAAAGAGACCTCAGATGATACAGTTAAAAAGACTTATGATTTTATAGTAAAAATAAATAAGAAGCCTATTCTGGTTAATAAGGACGTTCCAGGGTTTGTTGTCAACAGAGTATTATTAAGAATTATAACTACAGCATGCATGCTGGTAGAAAAGGGAATTGCTGATTATAAAACTATAGATGCAGTAGCCAGATATAGGTTAGGTTTACCCATGGGGATTTTCGAATTGGTAGACTATACGGGAGTTGACGTTAATTATTATGTCAGTTCAGCCATGATAGAGAGGGGATTTAAGGCTTATTATTGCAAAACTTTAGAGGAAATGACTAAAAAAGGGGAGTTTGGAGTAAAAAGCGGTAAGGGGTTCTATACTTACCCAGGCAATAAATATGTAAAGGTGAATTTACCTAAAGAATTGGCTGATAAATTGGATCCGCTATATCTCATAGCACCAGCCATAGATGAAGCCTACTGGATGATGAGAGAGGGAGTAGCGAGTAGGGAGGATATTGATATAGGCGTTAAATTAGGGTTAAACTTTCCTAAGGGAATTTCTGATTATGAAAGGGAGTTAGGAAGGGATAACGTAAAAAGGGCTTTAGAAGAACTAAAGAGGATTTCTAATGGAGGAGAAGAATATAATATTTATCTATAAAAATTAATCATTTCTATTCAATATTAGAATAATAACATATAAAATTATATTATTCAAAAATTTACTTTTTATTTATAATTTTGACCCCTATCAAATCCGTATAAAACTGAGAAATTAGCTAGCAACCCTAATGCAAGCAAGAAGTGTACTATTGCAACTATGATATTACCAAGTGAAATATACAGATATCCCAGTATGGATATTAGGACAATTAAACCAATATTCCCTACTAGTATTCTCTTTTCTATATCAAGTTTAACCCTAGTATAGCCATATATTGCTATTACAAGTAGTATAGCAGCTAATAGGGCGTGAATTCCTATTAAATAAGGAAGAATACCATAAAAAACCATTATGTTGCCAATTAAGAGTTGTAGTAATGTAACTCCAGCACCTATTAGCCATAATCGACTATTCTTCAAAACGTTATAACCTCATAACCTTGATTAACATAATAAGAAACTCTCTCACCTGCTGGCATTAAGCTTACTCCCATCTGTTCTAAATGAGGTTTTATATTCATAGCTTGAGCAACACCTATACATGCCGAATCTACTGCCTTATTTTGAAGCAATTCTTGGAACATGTTTTTAAGATCACCATCTAATTGAGTTAATCTTTTCTGACTAGGTCCAAAATATATTATTTTAACGTCATCAAACCTCTTATTTTTAAATGAATTATATGCCATTCTCATAGCAAGATCAAATTTTTCGTCACCAGACATTATTAGGAAGAGAACTTTTGCCATATCTTACTTATTGAAAATTAACCTAAAAAGTTTACTTAGATAAGCTTCTTATTCTTGAGATTAAAATTCCTATGAACATTAGTGATATACCTAATATCTGAACGGGATAAGGAGGGTTTCCGTATTTAACGTACTCAATTATCGTAGTTAAAATAGGCACGGAGAAACTTAATACGGTGACCTTTGGTATCTTCTCTATCTTAACCATCATATTCCATAGGAAAAAAGCTAAGGCACCGCCTAATAATGAGGTGTATGTTATCCCGTATATGAATTGGTCGTTTAAATTAACCTCTGGGTCTATTGGTAATAGTAAAGCTAATATTAAACTACCTATAGTAAATTGACTTGCATTAATAACTAATGGATTATAATCCCTTAATTTTCTATAGAACACCGTGAAGGAGGCCCAGAAGATAGCATTAATAATAGTTAATATAGATCCTAGCAAGGTAAAGCCATGAATTAAGGGTAAACCGTAAAGTATTACACCAGAGAAGCCTACTAAAAGGCCTATCATCTCTATAATGGTTGGAGTTTCATTTATTACTAACAAGGCTATGGGTAAGGAGAATAAGGGCATTGTATAACTTAACACTGCTGATTCGGCTGGAGTTACGTATTTTAAGCCAAATGCCCAAAGTAGAGAGCTACTTGTCGTATATATCGCTAGCTGAATTACATCTTTATTGAAAACAATTTTCCTAGATAGGGAAAAGAAAATAATGGAGGATATTACATATCTAATTAAATTAAAGGTTACTGGTGATGAGTTTAATATAGCCTCTTTAGCAAAGTAATAGTTAAACGAACTTACCAAAACATAAGGAATTAGGTATTTTATTACTTTCACGTCCTAATTGTTTAATAGCAAACTTTAAAGTTAGCTAATAAGAGTAAGCCTATTTATTTATAAATCCGTTCACATTATTTTTTACCATGCCAGATCCAATAGAACTTTCAAAGAAATATGAAGGGAAAATAGAGATATACCCTAAGGTTCCCGTTACTTCTTACAATGATTTCGCACTTATTTATACACCCGGAGTAGCAGAGGTGGCTAAGGCTATATATAATGATCCAGATAAAAGTTTTGAACTTACAAGTAGGTGGAACACTATAGCCGTGGTAACCGATGGAACAAGGGTTTTAGGGTTAGGTCATATTGGTCCAATAGCTGCTATGCCAGTAATGGAAGGAAAGGCCTTACTATTCAAATATCTAGGTGGAGTTGATGCAATACCCTTACCCATAAATGTAAACAGTGCAGATGAGTTTATTAGCGTAGTTAAAGCTGTGGAAAGTGCATTTGGGGGTATTAATTTAGAAGATATAGAATCTCCTAAATGTTTCTACATTTTAGAAAAGCTGCAGTCAATGCTAAATATACCAGTATGGCATGATGATCAGCAAGGAACTGCTGGGGCAATATTAGCTGGCTTAATTAACGCTATTATATTCACAAATAAGGATCCTAAGGAAAGTAAGGTTATTCTTTATGGAGCAGGAGCTTCTAACATAGCTACGGCAAGAATTTTAGCGAAATATGGTTTTAAGTACGAAAACATGATATTAATAGATAGTAAAGGTCCTCTTTACGCTGATAGGGAGGACATAGATCACTTAATGTTACATCATAAATGGAAATATGAACTAGCTATTAAAACTAATAAATGGGAAGTTAAGGAGATAAAAGATGCCTTTAAGGGAGCTGATATAGTAATAGCTGCATCAACACCTGGACCAAACGTAATTAAAAAGGAATGGATAAGCTTAATGAATAAGGACTCAATAGTTTTCGCCCTAGCTAATCCAGTACCAGAAATTTTACCTCAAGATGCTAAGGAAGCTGGAGCCAAAATCGTTGCTACTGGAAGAAGCGATTTCCCCAATCAGGTTAATAATTCATTAATATTCCCAGCCGTGTTTAGAGGAGTTTTAGATAGTAGAGCTAAGGCTATAACAGATGACATGATTATAACAGCCTCAGAAACGTTGGCAGAATACGCTAGAAATAAGGGAATTAACGAGAATTACATAATTCCGAGAATGGACGAATGGGAAGTTTATTATGAAGTTGCGGCAGCTATAGCAAGTAAGGCTGTTGAATTAGGATTAGCAAGAGTTAAAAAGAATAGGGAAGAGTTTAGGGAGATAGCTAAGCAGAGAATATTAAGGGCTAGAAAAATAATGAATCTGGTGGTCACAACATGGTCACCATAAGGAAGGCAAATAAAGAAGATACTAAGATGCTGGTTGATTTCTTCAGTAGAATGTACAGGTTAAATAGCGAATTCGACCCACTACTTATGGTTCCAGAGGATCTAGAAGATAGAGTAAATAAAGTTGTAGAGAAAAGTCTTGAAGATCCTAACGAGATTCTCGTAGTTGCTGAAGATCAAGGAAAAATTGTAGGAGCTGCTAGAGTTATAATTTACGATAGGATATTTTACAATCCAGATAAGGAAGCAGTAATAGAGGAATTTTACGTACATCCCTCATATAGAAGACAAGGAGTAGGAAAGGAGATAGTAAGCTTTATAGAAACAGAACTTGAGAAAAGAGGAATACAACTAATAGCAGCTAATTTCCCGGCCAGAAACTTAATAGCAGTATCTTTTTATAAGAAGATGGGATTTAGAGAAATATATTGTAGATTCATAAAGAAAGTATACTGATATTTTTTTAGCTTTTTTAAGCAAAATTGATATTTATCTTTTTATCCTTCCCTTTACCCTATATTTATATAAAATAAAAAGGAGTACGATGCCTATTAAATCATCTATGGGTAAACCATAATATACTGGGTAAAACCACGCCCAGGAGTAAGGAAGTCTAAGATCAAGTATCCAATATACTATATCTTCAGTTACGGATCCATATATTATATACCATATGGTGTCAATAGATAGCAATTTCCCAGACGCTAAATAAGATGGATATGAGAAAATTAATATGTAAATTATCCTATAAAAGTAAAGTGAAATTTGAGGAGTAAAAATTTCTCTCATCCAACTGGGTGAGTTAGTTAACGTAGAAGGGTCCCATCTCATTCCTAGTTCAAGTATTGCATAAATTACCGCAAAGGAAGTCATTATTGCTAATCCCCTTCTATTTATCATAATTTTAATTACCCGCATCTGAGTTATTATAATTATGTTATCAGATGTTATAAAGGAGATCATAGAAAAATACGATAAGGGCGCCAAGGTGGAAATAACAAATAAGGGTAAATATACTGAAATTAAAGTGAAAAGTGAAAAATATTGTGATAAAGCTAGAATATGGATATCCCTACATGAATTGTTTAAGGATAGAAACGACGTTATTATAGAAGTAGAATAATTGAAAGAATTAAAACCGCTAAGGAATATATATAATCGAAATTATAATTAGTTAAAATTAACATTATCCTTTTGTTCAACTTTACCGATAAAATGAACAGAACTTCTTTTATAACTATAGTAGTCAAAATAATAATTACGAAGCTAAGTTTAAATAGATAAGAAAGTGCAATAAATAGTATAAGATTCATTTGAATGATTGAATTAATGAAAGCCCACTTTACAACGTTAATGAGCGAAGGTTTCATGTTTCCAGTATAATGTAAAACCTTACTCATAATTACCTTGATAACAATATGAACAAGCAGTAAGGAAAACAGAACTATCCTTACCAAATACGTATTATTAAAGCTAAAGAATATCGCAGCTAAACTTCCTAATAAGTAATAGAATAGGCTAGATACTAATGGAACTAAATATGATTGTCTAATCTTATTAAAAGTATAAAAATAATAAGAAAAAAGTAATCCCTTATAGGGATCCAATCCCTCTATAAAGCCTATGCTAAGGATAACAATAAGAATCAGAGGAAGCATCTCCTCCCCTTAATCTAACTTGATGAGATCTTGCCTCACCGAAATCCACGAAGAATTCCTTATCTATATCTAAACCGCCTTCTGGATTAGCATTTAATTTAACCATCCATCCTCTAAGACCTTCTGGGTAAAACTGATTATCCCATGTACTATATAAGGAATTAGTTACGTAGACTCTCCTTCCATCTCTACTTATTTCTATCATTTGAGGAGCCCCGGTCAATTTATGCCCAGCTGGATGATCAGCCCTATGATATATTCCTCCCAGTTTGACTTTACCAGTGAGGACGGGCTTAAAAGGATTGCTAACATCGTATTGCCTTACTTCACCAATACCCCAAAGGCTGACGTAAAGGAATTTATCATCTAAGCTTAAGTCTATATCAGTAACCAGAGGAGGTACTGCCTTAAAAGGCTTCAAAATTTCTGGTAAGCCTCCCTCAGTCGGCTCTGCTGGTATTTCAATTACCTTCTCAGCGTTCCACTTCCCATCCTCGTAGAACCATAACCATATGGAACTGCTTAAGTCCTTTAGACTAACCACCATATTTATAAATCCCATGAGCTTAGTAGGATCGTGAAAAGGCCTTAATTCCAATGCCATTCTATTCTCTTCTCCTAATGTAAGCGTAAATATCCTCTTCCTTTTCCTCAAATCCCAAAAGTGTATCCTATTTCCGTATCTATCTTTTAAATGTTCCAACTTTAACCCGTTTTCAATAGTATTAGGAACTGCCCACTCGCTAGTTACCATTACCTCATTTGGCAGATTCCACCAGAAATCGTAAGCTAAATACTGATCTCCCCTATCTATTTCCCACTTACCTAATGGTTCAAAACTGTAATGGTCTAACATCATTATACCGCCTGGGCCCTCTCCTACATCGTTACCTAAGGCACTGATGTAAATTGCATCTGGACCACAATGTACGGTATGAAGTCTACTGTATCCCGTAACTCTTTTCACCTCATCGGGTTCTATAATTTTCACAATATTGGGTTCTCTGGGACTTAATTTCGTATCTATAATATAAATTCTAGAAGATCTTAGCCCAGGTACTATTAAAAATCTCCTCTCTGCATTAGGCCTTCCATTGGGACATAAGGCAGAACTACAAGCATTCCATCCGAAATGATGAAGTTCGTCATTAGTGTAAGGTAACTCCACCTTATGAACTATTTTAGAATACGTCTCTGAATTTGGGTTAACGTCTACAACAGCTATAAAGTCTGGCCTATTTATCCCAGTCCCAGTATATAAGCACGCTACATACGCTAAGTCTTCTGGAGGGGATCTAATTGCCATTTTAGGTGATGGGTAAAACGTAGGATCCCTCTTAAAAGGGGCGAAAATTGAAGGGAGAGTCATTTATAAACATTTTATGACTAAACATTATTAAGTTTTGTTATTTGTGCAAAGATAAAGTATTATGTAATTTGTAGTTCTATCTTATTAAAAGTTACTTTCCACTTATAGTAATTTGGTATTACGAAATAACGTGAATATGTTTCTACTTAAATATATAATATTGATTTAATAAAAATTGATAAATTTTATATCTTTATTCTCCTCTTATTCTCTCATATATTGCGAGCATACTGGAATAAACAACTTCCCTTAAATTAACTTCCCTTAAATTCCTTAAGTTTAACTCATCTCCAGGGTTTGATATTAATATTCTCACGCCTGCCTTCTTCAATATTCTATACGAAGGGAAACATAACGAACCGTGAGGAGCAATTACTTCCTTAGCTTTAAGTTTAACACACTCCTTGGCTACTGCAGGCCTTTTCATAGGCGAATTAATAGCAGGGTTATTTCTTTTTTCCAGAACTTCTCCTTTTTCATTAATTATAATCAGATATTTGGCTTTAGAAAATATTTCGAAACGCATGTCCTCGTTGACAGTTGTACAAATCATAATTATTATTAATTTGCAAAGTATAAAATTTTTAATCTATCTATCAGCAGAGACTTTTCTATCCCTAATAATATACCACGTACCTAATCCTATTGCACCTATCCTACCTTCAGCATCTTTAAAGGTTATTTCAACTACTACAGTAGTTTTACCCTTTCTAACAACCTTACCTTCAACAATAAATGGTCCTTTATACATGGGCTCTAAAAAATTAACCTTAAGCTCTTGAGTTACTTGATCTAAGCCATCATTTACTGTCATAGTAGCTAGACCTCCTGCAAAATCCATTGAAGTCATTATTATACCCCCATTTAATACGTTCCCCCTTCTGCATAATTCTGACTTATAAGGAATTTGTATCTTTGCGTAGCCTTCCTTTACTTCTAAAACTTCAGCCCCTATATACTTAAACACTTGATCGTTTTCTTCCAATAATTTTTGTAAATCCATATCTGCAATAAATAAAGGAAGAGAAAAAAGCTTTACTTAAAATTACTTACTTGCCTTCTCAAACTCCGCTCCGAACTCCTCTAATGCCTTCCTAATTTCGTCCACAGATGCCTCATCTTCTAAAGTAGTAATATCACCTATCTCAGACTTAGTAACGACAGCCCTAACAACCCTTCTCATTATTTTACCGCTTCTGGTCTTAGGCAATTTCCCTACAAAGAACACCTTATCTATGGTCGCAATAGGTCCTACCTTATCCCTAACAGTCTTCAATATTTCCTGGGTAAGCTGAGGACTTGGAGAATATCCTTGCCTTAATATTACAAACGCATAGGGAACCTCTCCCTTAATAGGATCTGGAACTCCAACTACTGCTGCTTCAGCCACAGCTGGATGTTCAATTAATGCAGATTCCAACTCGTAAGTGCCTAATCTATGCCCTGCCACCTTAATTACCTCGTCAGCCCTTCCCAATATCCAGAAATACCCATCCCTATCCTTTACAGCATAATCTCCTGCATAAAACATTCCGGGAAATCTGCTCCAGAAAACCTTTACGTATCTTTCTGGGTCTTTATAGATCGTTAAGGGCATTCCAGGCCACGGGTTCCTAATTACTAAATAACCTCTTTCCTCTGGATTTGTTTGCTTACCTTCCTCGTTAATTACATCAGCCTCTATACCCAATAGAGGCATACCGTTAGTACCAGGCTTCATGGGAATTAGATATAGTCCAGGGAGATGAGAAATTAATATACCCCCAGTCTCAGTCATCCACCACGTACTTCCAAAGGGTACTTCCTCCCTCCCTACCAATTTCCATAGCCACTCCCAAGCTTCTGGATTTATAGGCTCTCCCACAGAGTGCATTAGCCTAATCGTTGACGTATTGTGAGCCTTAACCCAATTATCACCATATTTCATGAAAGTCCTTATAGCTGTAG
>Ga0081529_108321_pt1 | contig 17187 bp, 13 predicted proteins | sample EchGeymetagenome_FD_71012 | JGI IMG/M metagenome (GOLD analysis project Ga0081529, IMG submission 71012) | Ferrous microbial mat and aquatic microbial communities from Echinus Geyser, Yellowstone National Park, USA - transect B T=78-80 C v2... ...
AACCCTCTTCTAAAAATACTATGGGTCCTATTTTTACAACTAGTGGAAGATCTTCTAATTCTTTCAAGATGTTCAAAGAACTTTTGTCATCTATGGCCAATGCTAGTTTAGGCATTTTTTACAAGCTCTTTTACAGAAGCTGATAACTCTTTTATATATGTTTCAAAATAAGGTAACAGCTTTTTTAAAGCTTCATAAAACTCTTTGTGATCAATATCCCATGTGGTTATTAGTTTGTTTTTTAACCTCATTATATCGTAAGCTATATTTGGATTTTCTATTATATTTGCTTGAGCCATTATAACAAGACAATCGTCAGATGGATTTTTTAGTTTAAACTTCGGCGCTAGATGCCTACATATATCAAACAAAGCATCGTAGGCTACTTGATAGAAATATTTTGCCCTATCAAAATACATTGGTTTTGATAAGAACTCTGCTTCGTCTTTTGATAGTACAAACCTTAGTTTCTCAACGGCATCTTTTATGTGCTTTGCTTTTTCGTTTAGAAGATCATAATCTATCAAAAGATAGTTTTTTGTGGTAGTTTTTATATAGTTTATAATTTGCTCAGCGTAATCTCTGAAAAGTTTCACATGTGTGCTAAGAAAATCGTATAAATAAGAAGGGTCTATATCCTTTTTAAGATCTCTATAGTTTACATAAAACTCCGATAAATCTTTCATATCCTTGGCAAAAGGGAAACCAAGGGCTTCTGAGAGCTCATAAAGACAGTGTTTTGTAGTTTTTATATTTAACACTTGGGATATGTGTCTACAAGGTCTCATGGCAGATTCAAAGGCTATGTTAAAATCTGTTCTTACTTTGTCTATTACAAGTTTATTTTGTACAAAAGATTCTTTTGGGAGTTTGAGATTTTTTAATATATCTTTATAGGCTTTTTCAAGATTTATAAAGCTTTGTACTATAAGCGATATGTTAAAGCCTTTGGTTTTCATCTTATGTATTATAAACTAATTTTATATTTTTTGTATGCCGTTTGTTAGCCTAAAATGCCCATATGTATTAGTATTGCGCTTATGGAGGCTGGTGTGATACCATCTATATTTTTTGCTTGAGCTATAGTGGCTGGTTTAAGTTTTTTTAGTTTTTCTATAGCTTCTTTGGTGAGACCTTTTACGTTTTCATAATCCATATCTGGTGGTAATTTTATATGTTCAAACATCTTAAGTTTTTCGTTTAATTTTTTCTCTTTTTCTATGTAATATTCGTATTTTAATATTATTTCTGTTTCATCTTTTATATAAGGATTTTGAGGCACGTCAAAGCCAAGTTCTTTTAATTTATCAATGCCTTCTATCGCTATTATTTGAGATAAAGTATAGGGTTTTGGGTTTTCACCCAAGTTTATAACGGTTTTTTGGCTTTTATAATAATCAACATAATAGTTTATTCCGTTTAAAAGCTCTTTGGCAAGTTTGTAATCTTCTTCATTTAAAAGCCCAAGGTTGTGAGATAGCTCTAAAAGTCTTTCTGGTGCATTGTCTTGTCTTACCGATAATCTATATTCGGATCTTGATGTAAAAAGCCTATAAGGTTCTACTATTTCTTTTGTAGCCAAGTCCTCTGCCATAAGTCCTATATAGCTAATAGACCTTGGTAATATTATAGGTTCTTTGTTGTTTGCCCTTAAGCCGGCGTTTATACCTGCTAATATACCTTGCCCTGCGGCTTCTTCATAGCCTGTGGTGCCGTTGAAGTTTCCAGCGTGAAAAAGCCCTTTTATCTTTTTGGTTTCAAGCGTTGGATATAGCTCCAAAGGATCCACTATATCGTATTCTATGGCGTAAGCTGGTCTTATAAGCACTACGTTTTCAAGCCCTTTTATAGTCCTATACATCTCTTGCTGTATGTCTTCTGGTAAGGATGTAGAAAGCCCGTTTGGGTATATTTCTATAGTATCTTCTCCTTCTGGTTCTAAAAATATCTGATGTTGGGCTTTTGATTCAAACTTTACAACCTTATCTTCTATAGACGGGCAATACCTAGGGCCAACGCCTTTTATAAGACCACCATAAAGAGCTGTTCTGTGTAGATTTTTTCTTATTATCTCATGGGTTTTTGGGTTTGTATAGGTAATATAGCAATTTATTTGTTTTTTGCCTGGCTCAAACCAATAGCTTCCTCTTGGGTCTGAAAACAATGAAAATTTGGGTGCTGGTTCATCGCCGGGGGCTATCTCTAGCTCATCAAAATTTATTGTTCTTTTATCAAGTCTTGCAGGTGTTCCCGTTTTAAACCTTTTTAGAGTAAAACCAAATCTTTTGTAAAACTCATCTAAATTTGTAGATGGGGGTTCCCAAGCTCTACCACCAGGAAAAATTTTATCACCTATAAATATCTTTCCGTTTAAAAATGTACCTGTGGTTACCACTACAGCTTTACATTGATATTCTATGCCAAGTTTTGTTTTTACTCCAATTACTTTATTATCTTTTACAAGTATATCTATTACTTCATCTTGCACAAGATATAAGTTTGGTATGTTCATAAGGGCTTTTTTCATATATTCTTTGTATTTTAGCTTGTCCGCTTGAGCCCTTGGTGCCCATACAGCCTCACCTTTTCTTCTGTTTAGCATCTTAAATTGTATGCCTGTGGCGTCTATGGCTTTTGCCATTTCCCCACCTAGTATATCTATTTCTCTTACTACAATGCTTTTTGCTATACCACCTATGGCTGGATTGCAAGACATCTGTCCTATGTTATCTATGTTTATTGTAAAAAGCCCAACACTATCGCATAGCTTTGAAGCGGCTATAGCTGCCTCTATACCGGCATGTCCTGCCCCTACAACTACCACATCAAATTTCATATATTTTAAGATAAACAGTTGTTGGCTTTTATGTATGAGTTTATATCTTCTTTTTTATAGCTTTTAGTAGTTATAAAGTTTATAACACAAACCATCGTTTTTGGTTTTACATAGCCTGGCACGTTTAGTATAACCTTACCTTCTTTATTTAAGAAAAATATATTTGGATAGGCGTTTACTCCAAGGTCAGAAGCTATATCTTCTCCAGTGCCAATGAGCTTATGGTTGTTTATAACTAATTTGTAAAGTTTTGAAGTATCATCTGCCAAAACTGGTGCTACTTCAACGTTTTTTAAAGCTTTTATAAGCTCTGGGTTTGTGGTGATATCGTGTTGGAGTTTATGACAATATGGACAATCGCTACTTTCTATTATAAGCATCTCGTAATCTTTTGAAGGTATCAAACTCACTATTGGTACATTTTTGCTGGAGCTTGATTTTAGATATTCATTTATATTATTTTGCTTAGAGCACGAAGCTACTAAAAGCCCTATACCTATGATAAAAATAGATGTTTTTAAAAACTTTCTCATAGACTTCTTAAAGCCTCGTTTATACGCTTAACACCTTCTGATAAGGTGTCTTCAGATACGCAGTAAGATAGCCTTGCCCAGAAGTCTTTTCCAAAAGAAGAACCAGGTACTAAAGCTACGTTACCTTTTTCTAAAATATAAGAGCTCATTTCTATATCGTCTTTGAAATTGCTTTTATACTTTGTTAAATCTATAAACATATAAAAAGCGCCCTTTGGTTTCGAATAAGGTATGTGGTAGTTTTCTAGAATATTTATGAGATGCTCTCTTCTTTTTGAAAACGTATTTTTCATATTTTCTATAAAAGCTTTTGAATTTTGGTTTTTCAAAGCTTCTAAAGCGCCCCATTGGGCAAAGCTTGTGACATTTGATACACTTTGACTGTTTAAATCAGCTATGATTTTTGCATAAGAAGAAGGGCAAGCTACATATCCTACTCTCCAGCCTGTCATGGAAAAGGTTTTGGAAAAAGCGTTTACTGTGAAAGTGATTTCTCTTGCTTCTTTACTAAAAGATGCTGGACTTACCATATAAGCCCCGTCGTATACAAAGTGTTCATAACATTCATCGGATATAATAAATATATTCCTTTCTATGCAAAATTCCACAATCTTTTTAAGGTTTTCTTCTGATATGACAGCACCTGTAGGGTTTGAGGGGGAGTTTATTATAACGGCTTTGGTTCTTGGGCTTACGTATCTTTTTAGTATGTCAAGCGTTAGTTCAAAATTGTTATCCTCTTGAAGCTCTGCAAACACAGGTATTCCACCAAATAGCCTTATCTGTTCTGGATATGTTACCCAATAAGGTGAAGGTACGATAACCTCATCTCCTTCGTTTAATATAGCCATAAATATAAGAAATAAAACCATCTTAGCTCCAGTGGATACTACTATTTCCGAAGGACTATACTCTACGTTGTTTTCAGTTTTTAGCTTTTGTGATAGTGCTTCTCTTAAAAGCGGAATACCAGAGGATGGTGTATATTTGGTTTTACCTTCTTTTAGAGCTTTTATGCAAGCTTCTTTGACGAAATCAGGCGTATCTATATCTGGTTCACCTGCTCCAAAGCTTATTATATCTATACCTTTTGCTTTTAGCTCGTTAGCTTTAGCGCTAACTGCCAAAGTGGGCGATGGTTTTAATGTTTTAACTCTATCTGCAAGCATAGAAATATTATAAATCAAAAAAACCTTTGGTATCTGGCCTTTTATAAAAATTTCATTCTCTGAGGTATAACAATCAAAACAAAGTATGTCTAAACCCATTTCTTTGGCTTGTTTTAGAGCTTCTGAGAAGTTTGGATCTGTTTCTTCGTTTGGTTTGAAGGCTTTTGCATCTGGTCTTTGTACCACAAACACTATCATAGGTTTATATTCTTTTGTGATGTGTATATTTTTTAAAAGCTCAATGTGTTTTGTTCCACGTTCTGATGGTGCATCTGGAAACATGGCTATTTCATCTTTTACAAGGTTTACAGACTTTGTTTCTATGAGAACCTCATTGTTTATTAGTATATCAAACTTATGATTATCACCATATTTTGGTTCTAGTTTTAGGCTTTTAATATCAAAACAAATTCTCTTTTTTTATAAAATCCAAAAAAAGTTTAGGAGCTAAAAGCGAGTCGATATAAACCCAATGTCCATTTTTATTTACAGCCTTGAGATGCCAGTTGTATTTGCCACCTTCTTTTTTCTCCAAAAGACCCTTTGCTCCTTTTACCAAAAGCTCTGGCAGTCTTCCAGTGTTTCTAATATGGACAAGGGTTTCTTCGTTGTCAACGACAACTTTTGCTACAAATCTGTTTAGTCTTTCTAAGACTATACACTCTTTGAGGTCAAATTGCATTTATAAATTCAAAGTCACTTTCTTCAGAGCTGTGTTTTTTGTAATCTTCTTTATCGTCTTTGCCTTGTTCTTTGTCTTGCGAAAATCCCATTTGAGATTCTATGGTGGTGCCATTGATGGTTATATTTTCTACGCTAAAACCAAGGTTTTGTAGATTTTTAAGCAAATCTTTTATTTGAGAAGCTTTGTATACAAGCTCTGTGTTTGTATTTATTGTTATAGATAAATTGTTGGCATTAAATCTTATCTGAAGATCCGTTCCATCGTCAAGTTTGATAGATACATTTTTCATCAACACTGGATTTTTTGACTCTTTTAGCACAGTTTTTTCTATTTCTTTAAATAGATTATCTGCTTTTATCTCGTTTGTTTTATCCTGAACATTTGCTTGCAGGTTTTGACCCATGTTGAAGTTTTGAGTATCGTTTTGATCTTTTTTTATCTTGTTTTTGATTTTCTTCTTTAAAAGCCTGTAAACTTGAAATATCTTTCACTAGACCTTCTATAGGATTTTTTAGGTTTTGTGTCTCAAAAATAGGTTTTCCGTTTAAAATGGAATTATCAAATACATCTTTATATGTTTTATCTAGATTCAAAGCGTTCATATGCTTTTGTATATGTTGTTTTACATCTTGGATTAAGCTATCAACGTTATTAGTTAGTACTTTGTTTGTGGTATCGCTATTTTTCATATCGCTTGTATCGGTTTTTATAGCTTTTTGGTTTTGAGGGGGTATTGGTTTATCTTTTGGAGTTTGAACATCGACTTGTGCTATATTTTGGGTATCGGAGCTTTTAACTTGTATATTTGGAGTATCAGATTTTAAAGAAGGATCTTGTTGTATGGTTTGTTTGGTAGTTTCATTGGGTTTGTAAACCGTAATAGAATTGTCAGCCGTGGCAGAGTTGTTGACCGTGGTATACTTGTAGGGCGTGGCAGACTTGTCATCTGTGGCCTGATACGCTATATCTTTAGTATCAATGCTGGACTGGTATTTTTCAATATTAGACTCTTTTGGTGAGTCTTGTATGTTTTTGGCAGTTGTTTGTATAGTAGTTTGATTGGGTTTATTATCCGTGGCAGACTTGTTAATCGTGGTATCGTCATTGCCTAAAATCTTGTCATCTACTAAAGATGAATCTTTGGCGCTATCTTTAGATTTTAAATCTATACTTGGCTTTATATCGTCGTTGGATAATTTTTTGTTTGAATCATATTTTGAATAATCTTTTGTTGTGTTTAAGGGTTTATCTATTTTGATATTTTTATTATATGAAGCATCTATTGTAATCTTTATACCTTTAAAAGAATATTCAAAAACATTTTTATTTGAAGTATCGCTGATATAACGAGCACTGATAGTGAGAAAATTAGCATCGCTTTTGATGTTGGTATCATTTGATGTTTGCGATGAGCTGAGATTGTTAGTGTTGGGGATACTTATCTTGATAGCTTGATCATCTTCTTTTGGGGTAGTATCCACATTGTTGCCAAGATCTTTGGTAGGAGTAGGATCTTGGTTAGATATTTTTGAAGACGGTATATTATTGGCATTTTCATCTTTAGATTCAGGTTTTTGGGCTTTTATGGAAAAAATAGGAATAGAGGTATCGTCTTGCTCTAAAACCACGCTAAAAGAAAAAGAAGATATGTAAGATGATATATCTTTGTTTGATAAAATGTATTTGTCAAGATTTGACAAGGTAGAGCCAAGAAAATCGTTAGTGGTAGTAGATACATATTCTTCTTTTATTGATATAGACAAAATAAAATCTTGGTTTTTGCTTGGGTTTTGGATATCTTTTATGATATCATCTATTGTACTTAGGGCGGGGTTATCTTTGGTGGTATCTTTAAGCAGGTCTTCAACATCTTTTAGTACATTTACAATTTGAGATTTGGCAGTGCTATCTATTTTTGATATATCTATTTTTATATTGTCTTTAGAAGATTCTTGGTTAATGTTTGTTATAGCGTTTGACATAAGAGAGCTTATATTTTGAAAAAGTGTTAGTATATCTTGAAAAAGTTTGTTTATGTCTTTTGGTATATTTGAATCGTTTTTTGGCTTTTGGGAAAAACTATCAAGTAAGTTTGAAAAATCATCATAAGCGGAGTTTGTAGAATCCACCGGCGTTGGAGGTGGTAAAGGTATAGAGTTTGCCCCTATTAAGCTATCCAAAGCCCCTAAAACATTTAGCATATCATAAATATAATAATTCAAAAACAATAGCTTATGATATATAATCATATGATGAAGATAGCCCATGTGATAAATACACTTGCAGGTGCAGGCGCTGAAAGGGTCGCTTTAGATGTTTTTGATTGTTTAAAAGGATATGATCAAGAGTTTATAGTGGCTAAAAACATCATAGATTATGAAATAGATTTTAGACCTAAGATATTGTTTAATATTAAAAAGAAGCCCTTTTATATACCAGCTTTTATATATGAGAAAATCCTTCTCAATAAACTATCCAAGGCTTTAAAAGATTTTGATGTGATAATATCCCATCTAAGGGATATGAATACAAGGCTTTGCCTTCTTAAGAGTAAAAATCTTATAAAAGCAAAGCTTATAATAGTAGAGCATGTAACAAAAGAGCTTTACTCTAAAAAAGAGATAAAGTATATAAAAAGTCTTTATAAATATGCAGATATAGGAGTGGGTGTATCAGAAAAGGTTGTTAAGGATTTGGAAGAATACGGAGTTAAAAAGACAGTTCTTATAGAAAACGCGATAGATCACGATAAGATAAAAACGCTATCTTTAGAAGAAGATATAACCTTTGATAAATTTAGTTTTTTAAGCGTTGGTAGGCTAAGCGAGGATAAAGATTATCCCACACTTTTAAAGGCTTTTAAAATAGCAAATGTAGATGCGCATCTTTTTATAATAGGAGAAGGCTCCAAGAAACAAGAGCTTTTAAATCTTTCTAAAAGCCTAAAAATAGAAGATAAGGTTAAGTTTTTAGGTTTTAAGAAAAACCCATTTCCATATGTAAGAGCTTGCGATGTGTTTGTTAGTTCTTCAAAAAGAGAATCTTTTTCCATGGTGGTGTTAGAAGCAATGGGTCTTGGTAAAGCAGTTATATGTACAGATGTGGTGCCCTTTGCCAAAGATGGTTTTAACGCTTTGGTGGTGCCAAAAGAAAATCCCGAGGACCTATCAAAAGCCATGAAAAACCTTTACGAGAATAAAGCCCTAAAAGAAGCCCTTTCAAAAAACGCCTATGAATCTTCTTTTTCCTATTCCAAAGAAAAATTTTGCAACAAGTACAAAGAGTGTATCCAAAACCCTTAAACCGATGGTGAAACAAAAACCTTAGATAATATTATCATAACTGCTAAAATAATTATATAAATCAAATAGGAGAGCATGGTGGCAAAGAAAACAAAAGAAAAAAATAATGAGCCTTTGGAAGCTAAGCTTTGGAAAGCAGCAGATACCCTTAGGAAAAATATTGACGCAGCAGAATATAAACATGTTGTACTGGACTTAATCTTTTTAAAATATATATCAGATGCCTTTGAAAAGCTTTATAACGAACTTAAGAAAGACCCTTACGCTGATTTAGAGGATAAAGACGAGTATTTGGCAAGAAATATTTTTTACATTCCAAAAAAAGCAAGATGGAAAGAAATTGAAAAACATGCAAGAGACCTATGAATAGGGAAAAAGAAAAAAGTGATAAAATAATAAATATGGCAAAATGGGACTCAGCTAATTTTATTAAAGGGTGAGAATATGGAAAACATTGAGAAATTTCAGGATTTACTTAAAAAGCTTTTTCAGTTTGAAGCATCTGATCTTGACTTTGGAATTTATAGGATTTTAAATTATAAACGAGATGCAATTGAGAAATTTATTCAGGAAGACTTGGTTAATAAAGTAGAAGATGCTTTTGCTAAACATAAAGATGAAAGAACAACTAATATAATAAGATATTCGAATCTACAAGAGAAAAAATTATTCAAAACTTTGGAGAAAATGCTTTTACTCCTATAGGTGAACTTAAAGAAGAATTTAAAAATACACCACTTGGCAAAGATTTTCTTACTATAAAAGCACAAAAAGAAGAGATTGAGCATATTGATGAGATAAAATCTCAGGTTTTTAACGATCTTTATAATTTCTTCTCTCGGTATTATGAAGATGGTGATTTTGTTCCTAAATACATATATTCTATAAAAAAAAGCCATAAATACGCCATTCCCTATAGCGGTGAGGAAGTAAAGCTTTATTGGTCAAATAGCGATCAATATTATACAAAAACTGGATTACTTTTTAGAGATTACACTTTTAAAATCAATGACTATAAAGTCATTTTTCGGACAGTTTCGGCAAAAGAAGAATTAGGTTCAAATAAAGCTACAAAGGAAAGGTTTTTTGTTTTAGATGACGAAACACCAGTTGAGCTACAAGATAAAACCGTAATCATTTGTTTTCAATACCGAGAACTAACAGATAAAGAGGTAAAACGATATGATGTTGAAGGTGGAAGCAATGCCGGAAAACAGGAGAAAATTAATCAAAAAAGCTATGAAGAGATATTAGCTAAAATTAATGATGCTACACTAAAAGCTTATCTTGGCAAAGAATACAAAAATGAAAAGCCATTTCTTCTTTATCATATCTCAAGATTTACTTCCAAAAACACAAGCGATTATTTCATCCATAAAAACTTAAAGAAATTCTTAACTGAGCAACTCGATTATTTCGTTAAAGCAGAAGTTTTGGATACTGACACGCTAGTAAAAGAAAGATTTTTAGACAAACATATAACAAGAGCCAAAGTAGTGCAAGAGATCGGAGAGGATATTATTGATTTTCTATCACAGATTGAGGATTTTCAAAAGAAACTGTGGGAGAAAAAGAAGTTTGTCTTAAAAACCGAATACGTGATTACTACAGACAGAATGCCAGAAGAATTTTATCATGAGATTTTGGAAAACAAAGAACAAAAAAGAGAATGGGATGAATTGGGGTTTGAAATACCTAAAGTAAAGGAAGAACTGAAAGATAAAAAATTGCCAATTGATACAAAACATTTTAGTATTGAATTTAAAGAAAAACTTCTTGAGAAACTCACCGAAAAAGCAGATTTAGACGATTTACTTGATGGCTGGCTTATAAAAAGTGAAAACTATCAGGCTTTAAATACATTACTACCAAAGTTTAAAGAGAAAGTGCAAACCATCTACATTGATCCACCTTTTAACAAGGACCAGAATGCAGACTATCTTTACAATGTAAAGTATAAGGACTCCACTTGGATTACAATGCTTGAAAATAGATTGAGGCTTGCTAAGGAGATTTTAAGCGATAGTGGGAGTATTTTTGTTAGATGTGACTATAACGGGAACATGTATGTAAGATTGTTAATGAACGAGATTTTTGGAGAGGATAATTTTAGAAATGAGATTATTATAAGAAAGGGAAAAAGAACAGAAAGTAAAGAAAGAAACAAATTTGAGAATGATACAGAATCTATACTATTTTATGCATCAAATAAAGAGAAAACTTTAATTAAAATCCCATTAAAAGAAAAACCAAAAGAAGAATTGGAATGGACTACGATGTTCTTCCCTGAAGAGAGAGGAGATCCGTATCGTATTTTTTATGGAATAAAAATTAAGGCACCTAAAAATACACATTGGCAATTTAGTCAAGAAAGAATAAACGATGAAATAGAAAAAGGAAATATTCGTATAATTTGCAATAACTGCGGTTACATACACGAGGGTGGCAGTAACATTTCAAAATGCCCAAAATGTAGTAGTTCGGATTTTTCTGCTCAATATATGAGAAGAGAAATACCTGTAAACAATGATTGGACAGATATTCTTGGTTATACATATATTGTATCAAAATCAACAGGCTTTCAAACTGAAAACTCTGAAATCCTTCTCAAGCGTGTTATAGAATCAACGTCTAGCGAAAACGATTTAATTATGGATTTCTTCCTTGGCTCTGGAACAACAACGGCAGCAGCACACAAGCTAAAAAGAAAATGGATAGGGATCGAAATGGGAGAACATTTTTGGACAGTAATATTACCAAGAATGAAAAAGGTTTTAGCATATGATAAATCGGGGATTTCAAAAGAAGAAGATGTTAGAGAAAGATACAATAAAAAAACCGCAGGTGGATTTTTCAAATACCAAATATTAGAACAATACGAAGACACACTTGATAACATTGAGCTTCAAGAAAATCAATCAGTAAAAAAACTATTTAAAGATCAATACCTTCTAAAATACTTTCTTGATTATGAGACAAAAGAAAGCCCATGCCTTTTAAACATAGACCATCTCAAAAATCCTTTTGTTTACAAACTAAAAGTCAATCTTGAAGAAGTTGGTGCACCACAAGAAATGTTAGTAGATATTCCTGAGACATTTAATTATCTTTTAGGATTGAAGATTAAAAAGATAAAGACAAGGGAAAATGGAAGGAAATATCTTTTTATTCTTGGAGAGAAAGAAGGAAAAGATTATGCTATTGTTTGGCGGGAATATAATGATAAATGGAGCGATGAGGATTTTAAGAAAGATAAAGAATTTATCATTCAAGAACTTGAAGATTGGACACCTCATGTTGTTTATATAAATGGACAAAGCGCTTTAACTCCAAAGAATTTTGAGATAAGACTTATTGAGCCTGAGTTCACAAGGTTAATGGGAGGTTTTAGTGATAATTGAGAAATACCTTATTTTAAATAAATACCTACTTTCTCTTTTTGGGGTAAGTGATTTTAGAGATTTTCAGGAAAAATTAAGGGATGTACGAGTTGATATTGACAGTGATGGGAGAAGTTATTTTGTAAATGCCCTACGGTCATCATTTAAAAATAAAATCTCAGAAGACACCCTTTTAAGATATGATGAAAATATTCAATCCTATATAAGAAAAATAAACTGGAGGCGGAAATCTGTCTCTTTGAAGTATTTCCAATATCTTGCAGTACTTTTTACAGAGATTGTTTTAGACAATCTCAAAAACAGAAAAAAAGAGTTTTTATCTAAATTAAACACGTTTTTAAAGGACTATAAAGAAAAACACAATATCAACTTTATAAGTGATTTTACCGAAAACGATTTAACCAAACTTGCTTTTTGGATGGCAACTGGATCGGGAAAAACACTTGTTTCACATATAAACTATCATCAATTTTTCAATTATAAATTATTCCGTCCTGACAGCATTCTCTTTATTACCCCAAACGAAGGGCTTTCAAAACAACATTTTGAAGAATTACGAAAAAGTGGGATACCTGCAAGGCTTTATGGTGAAAGTTTAAATAGTGGCTTGAAAAATGAAAAAGAAGTTCTTGTTATCGAGATGACAAAATTTGTAGAAGAAAAGAAAGGTGGTGGAGTAACAGTTCCCGTTGATGCCTTTGAAGGTAGAAATCTTGTTTTTGTTGATGAGGGACATAAAGGTAAAAAATCTGACGAACAAAAATGGGCAAAGTTAAGAGATAGACTTGCCAAAAACGGTTTTGTCTTTGAATACAGTGCCACTTTCGGACAAATTTTAAGCGAAAAGAATAAAGAGACACTTGAAGAATATGCTAAAGCTATTGTCTTTGATTATTCCTATAAATACTTCTATCTAGATGGATATGGTAAAGACTTCTCTATTTTGAATGCAACACAATCAAACATTGGCGAGCAAGAATTTCAAGAAATAATGTTTATCGCTAATCTTTTGTCCTTTTATGAGCAACTATTGGTATATGGAGAAAATATGCAACTTGCAAAAGGATATAATCTTGAAAAGCCACTTTGGGTTTTTGTGGGTACAACTGTTACAGGAGACGAAGACCCTGATGTTGTAAAAATCGTGGAGTTTATAAAAAAAGCAATAACTGATGAAGATTGGGTAAAAGAGTGGACAGATAAAGTTTTGAACGGCAAAACTAATTTAAAGGATGAAGATGATAAGGATGTGTTTGAAAACAGATTTACATATATTGGGAAAAGCATTGATTTTGATGATCTATACAAAAGAGTTTTTGGCGGGAAAGGAAGTTTTGAAGTTTATGAGATAAAAAGGGCACAAGGAGAGTTTGGTTTAAAAGTAGGAGAAAATAACTATTTTGGAGTTATAAATATTGGTGATACATCTGGGTTTAAAAAACAATTAGAGGAGAGGGGAATACCCGTAAAACAAGATGTTATATCTGACTCTCTTTTTGATGATATTAAAAAAGAAAGGTCCTCAATAAACATCCTTATTGGTTCAAAGAAGTTTATTGAAGGATGGGATACATGGCGGATTTCTTCTATGGGACTTCTAAATATCGGCAAAGGACAAGGATCACAGATCATACAATTGTTTGGCAGAGGAGTAAGACTAAAAGGTAAAGATATGAGCCTTAAAAGAAGTGGCGAAAAAGGTCCAGTACAGCTTTTAGAGACGCTTAATATCTATGGTATCAAGGCTGATTACTTAAGTAAGTTTTTAGAGGCAATAAGGCGTGAGGAAGTTGAATTTGAAACTCTTGAAATACCCGTTAAGCTGCAGTATGAAGAGAAATGGAAAGGTCTTTATATACTTATTAAAGATGAGAAAAAGAGTTTTGAAGAGGAAGAAATTTTAAGATTAGAACTTGATAATAAGATTCAAATCACAATAGATCTTCTGCCGAAGTTATCAATGTATTCGTCTAAAGAGCGAGAAGAAATCGAAAAAAAACTCCAAGAATAAAAGCAAAACCATTATCCTTACCTAAGGATGTAATAGAAGATTTATTTGACTGGAAAAGAATATGGCTGGAGGTAAATGAGTATAAAATTCTGAAGAAGTATTGGAATTTGATTATAGAGAAAGAAGTATTAAGAAATCTGCTTTTATCGAATATATACAAAATACAAGCACCACCTGATATTCTGGATATAAATACCCAAGAGGATGTAAGAAAGTTAGAAGATATAGCAATTAGTATTATTAAAAATTATGTTGAAACATTTTATAGAAAACATGCTAATCAGTTTGAAACAAAACATCTGAGATATGGATCCCTTGATAAGCAAAGAAAACAATTATTACTACCTTTTGTTTCTGAGAATAGAGAAAGATATACTATTCAGATAAAAAAGGAAAAACAAAATACTATAAAGGAAATAAAGGATTTGATACAGGATTTAGATAAATTGTATAAAGAAGAAACAAAAGAATTGCCACGAATTTACTTTGACAAACACCTTTTCCTCCCAATACTTATTAAATCAAAAGAAATAGACAAAATTACACCTGAAGGACTTGAAAAAAGTGAAGAAAATTTTATCAAAGGCTTAAGAAATTATTTGAAGATAAATAAAGAGAGATTTAAAGATTACGAAATTTATCTCTTAAGAAACTTCCCAAAATCTGGTACAGGATTTCAACTTCAATGGTCTAAGTTTTATCCTGATTTCATTTTGTGGATTAAGAGTAGTGAAAAGCAAATAATCACATTCATAGAACCACATGGGTTAATAAATTCAAGGGGATTAAATGACGAAAAAATAAGATTTGCAGGATATAATTCCTCTGATTCCGAAACCGTAACTATTAAGAAGATAGAGCAAGAAATTAACAAAAAAGACAAAAAGAATGTTGTTCTAGAATATTTTCTTCTTTCGCCAACTCCTTATAAGGAATTAATAAAAGGGGAATCAAACTCACATTCAAAAGAAGAATATGAAAGTAATCATGTTTTATTTTTAGATGATAGTGATTGGCCTGAGAAATTATTCAAGAGTCTAGGCATATTGTAGAAAAAACAAGATATCTATGAAGGAAAAGCCATAAAATAATATTGGCATTATAGCAGGTAAACTGTACAAAAAATAGATGTGAGAAGAGAAATAAACAAAGAACCAGAGCAAATGGGACCTACAGAATACGAATACACATTTTATACAGCAATAGCAGACAATCAAAGTGGAGACTTGTCAATAATTTTGTATCTCATAACAAAATCTCCTTCTGAATATTTGTAAAACTTCATATGAGGATCCTTTTAATGCAGGAACGGGCTTACTACACTTATTTTCCTTTAAAATATCTCTCTAGACAAGGATATTTATCTCAAGAATCTCAGCAGAACGCTATTAGCGCATTTCAGAGCTAAAAAACAGGACAAGTCTGCCACGGTTTCAAAGCCACTTAAAAGATTTAAGAAATACTAAAGCACACTAGAGCGATAACATCACATTTTACTTCGAGGCAAGATGAAAAAAACAGGTACACACGATGTAAGAAATGCTACGCACACTAGAGCGGCATCATCGCATTTCAGAGCTAAAGAACAAACAAAGTTACTCAAGAGATGTGAGAAATACTAAAGCACGCTTGCTATAGTTATCCAAGAACTCCTAAGACCTACAAGTATGCCACAATTTATGTGTTCACGATGTGGCGAATTTGTACATTATTTATGGTTTATAATTATAAATACTTATGGAGGTAAAAACAATTGACAAATTCTATGCAAAAGTATATATTTATGTCTTATGGCAATAAAGATTTTAAGCATAAAAGGTAGTTATAGTTACATCTTTTGCTGCAAAATATATGGACAAGAAGACCTGAAAAGAAATGTTAACACTTCAATGTTTGCTTGAATTTGAAAATGAAAAAGATAAAGAGATTGTATTAGATTTGATGCGTAGATTTTCATCAGCAATTAGATATGCATACAAAAGATTATTGGAAGACGAAAAAAGAAAAGATTTAAAAAAACATTTATCAAAACTATTTAACATAAACACAAGATACTCAGATGATGCTATTCTTTTAGCACAGGCCATGATCTCATCATACAAAGAAAGAGGACAAAATCCCAAAAAGGTTATATTTGGCTCAAGAGCATTATTTAATAAGCTAAACAATAAACACTTAACTGGGAAATCAAGAGAGAATCTTATAAGAGAATGGAGAGAGAAAAGGCAAGGCAATCTTTGCTCAAGAGGTGATAAATCTAAACAAGGTAATCTCAACCTTAGGCTGGAACTAAGCAAAGAAGATATGCACTTAAGAATAAACACAGGTAACAAGCAATATGTTTATACAAAGATTATTAGAACTGTAAGCAGGAAGAATGATAAATGGATAGATTTTATGTTAATGCTATTGAAAGCCAAAGAATCTGGTAGTTGGTTTCCATATAGCGTTAGATTAAAATTAAAAAGCGGTAAAGTTTATGCTTTCATATCTGTTGAAGAAAAATTACCACCTGTTACAATTAAAAAAGATGATGGAATAATAGGTATAGATATAAACGCTTATCCATTCCATTTGGTATTGGCAACCGCATCAAAATATGGAAATTTAGAAAATTATCAAGCAATAAGCTTGCATGAGTTATTAGATGTTAGCTCAGAGAAAAGAAGATATCTAGAATGGCAAATAGCACATCAAATAATAGAAATTGCCAAGAAGGAAAACAAAGCAATAGCAATAGAAAACTTAGATAAACTACCAAAAGGTAAAAGAGGAGACGGATTTGCCAAATTAAGAAGCAGATTGCAGAAATGGAGTTATAAGAGATTATTAAACAAAATAGAAATATTAGCAAGAAGAGACGGGATAGAGTTAATAAAAGTCAATCCTGCATATACATCAGTAATTGGAAAATTAAAATATGCACCACAATACAACATAGACAAGGATATTGCAGCGGCGTTTGTAATAGCAAGAATAGGATTGAGATTCAAAGAGAGTTTACCTAAAAACTACAAAGAATTATTAAATGATAAAGATTTTCTTTTGTTTAGTGAAGCAAGTATTGAAGACAATATTGCAAAACTTAAGAAAGAGATAAAAGAAGAGAAAAATCAGTACAAAAGAATCAAATTAAAAAGCAAGCTAAGTAAATTAAGAAAAGAACTTAAAGCACTAGAAAAACATTTGTCGTTTATTATAGAAAGTGAAAAGAGTAAGTCAGTTTCTCAACAACCTGTAAACCGACGGA
>Ga0081529_126787_pt1 | contig 17158 bp, 20 predicted proteins | sample EchGeymetagenome_FD_71012 | JGI IMG/M metagenome (GOLD analysis project Ga0081529, IMG submission 71012) | Ferrous microbial mat and aquatic microbial communities from Echinus Geyser, Yellowstone National Park, USA - transect B T=78-80 C v2... ...
TCCTAGGTGAGGATTACGTAACCTACGCAGAGGCAAGGGGCCTACCAAGCAGCTGGATACAGAGAAGATACGTAGGAAGAAACGCACTACTACCACTATACACAGGAATAATAATAGCACTGGGCTTCTCCTTTGGTGGTTCAATTTTTGTTGAGTCCACGTTTAGTTACCCTGGTATTGGACAGCTTTACGTAAACGCATTATCTAATGACGACTGGCCCGTAGCTATGGGCATTCTGCTGATAATAGTGCTAGCCATAGTCGTAGGCATGGTTATAGCCGACTTAACCTACTCACTAATAGACCCAAGGGTGAGGGTTGGTGGAAAGTAACTTACTAGCAGGGAAGAGGGTACAGTCACTGATTAAAACTCTGGGGATTGTTTGGAGTAATAAGGCCGCTAGGTTCGGTATTTCCGTGATGCTGTTTTACATTGTTTTAGCCGTAGTGGGCCCCGTCATACTACCTTATAATTACAGGACTAACCCAGCCATGGCGCTTCAACCCCCTAAGCTCTGGCCACCAATATACTGGTTCGGGACAGATAACGTTGGCGAACCGGTCTTGGTTGATATTGTCAACGGGGCGCCATTCATAATTGAGATAAGTTTCCTGGCAGGTCTCTACACGACTTTAATTGGGCTTGTGGTAGGCTTGATCTCAGGGTACTTTGGTGGTATAGTTGACTCCATAATAATGTTGTTCAATGATGCACTGCTAACAATACCAAGTCTACTAATAACCGTTATAGTAGCTGTCATGGTGCACACTACCAATCCGCTGATTCTAGCTGGTGTCTTAAGTATAACTGGGTGGACTGGCTTAGCTAGGTCCGTTAGGTCCCAGGTGTTGGCCTCTAAGGAATATCCGTATATTGAGGTTTCTAAGGTGCTTGGGTTAAAATGGAGCTATGTGCTTTATAAAGAAATTCTACCAACCATAGTGCCTTACGTTTGGATAAACCTAATACTAAACATGGAGGGTTCGCTGTACGCTGCAGTTGGCCTATATTACCTGGGCCTACTACCCTTTGACCCAACCAATTGGGGTTACATGATTAGCAATGCGCTATCACTAGGAGCTGCCTATGGCTCATCAGCCATATGGTACTTCTTCTTCCCAACGCTATTCGTAGTACTATTCATGGTTGGCCTCATAGAGCTGGCCTACGGTATAGATGAGGTTATAAACCCAAGACTAAGAAGGTGAAGAGTCTCATTTCCCATGGCCACCGGCTTCTCTTATTCAGCACGCTTAGTGCCACTAAGAAGCCTCCAGTCGCATAGCATCTCCTACCCCGCTGAAACTAGTTTAAGCTAGGTATAGATGAGACTTCATTCTCTAGGGTAATTATCCTTATATGGAATTTAAGATCTTGAGCCCATTACGTTGCTGGAATATTCTACATCTTAACACTGCCCTGTTTTAGCCAATCTTACTAGGTTACTTAGAAATTCGTTAAGCTTACCATCAATGTAATTCCTAATTATCCTCTCCCCAACCGCCGCCAGTAACCCAGTTAAGTTAACGTCAGCATCATAGGTGACTCCGGTTTCGCTTATAGTGGCAATTATCGACGCATCCATGACTGCCCCGGGGCCCTTGGAGTTGAGGGTCATGGTTATCCTACCTGTGCCCCTATCTATACTGGTTATCTTAACCCTTGAATTGAAGGTACCCCTTACAGGTCCCATGTGAACCATTATCTTAAACTCAAACTCCTGAGGACCAACCTGCCTAATATCACTAGTATCTGGGACGCACTTGACTAATGTTAATGTGTCACCCTCTATCAGCCGCCATAGGCTATCTAACTTGACCTCACCACCCCAAGACCTCTGTCCACTAAGCTTCATACCAACCCTCCACGTATTACGGTTAAATTCCTTTCTCGCATAGGGTTGGGTCTTGTTTTTGGTTCTTGTGGGGATATGCTTAATAGGCAATTAACCCAAGCCTCCCTGAGACTAAGGCTAAATAGTGAGACTTGAATAGTGACTCAACATCCATAAATCCTGCACTAAAACAGAAAAACCTTCACCATGCTTAAAGTAACTTTTAAGTAACAGTTATAAACAAGCTAACTGAGACTTAATGGTGGCTGAGGACGAGGAACATTCAGAGGATGAAGAGGAGGGGGAGGGCGGTGAATTGGACATTAGGGAGGTTGCCAAGAAGGCGCCTGAGTGGAGTGCAGGAGTAATAGTGTATAATAATTCGGCTTACCCAATAGCTAAGTCCAAGTATGCTGAGGGTGAGTTCTACTTCTCAACAAGCTGGAGGGCGGTTAAGAAGGGTATTAGGGGGGAGCTCGTCGTGCTTAAGGATGGCTCAACACACAAGTACAGGGTTAAGAGGAAGGGGGATAAGTACATTCAGGTAGTGCTACTATAAGCTAAGGTTGCATAGGGAACATGTTAAAAATAATCGATATGGAGTTTAGGCTACATTATGCTGGGTATTATTGACGCCACGTTTAATGGGCTGTTTTGTTGTTGGTGTTTGGTGGTTAGGTTTATAAGCTTTGGTTTTGTTTATTATTATTGGTGTCGGCGCCTTCGGAGAGGATGTTGAGGCCTAGGGAGGTTTGTCAGAGACTTGGTATCAGCTATTCTACCCTTGCTAGGTGGGTTAGGGAGGGGAGGATTAGGGTTGTTAGGACTGCTGGCGGTAAGTATAGGGTTCCCGAGAGTGAGGTTAGGAGGATTGCCGAAGGAGTGCCCATTAGCAGGGAGGTTAGGGCAGTCATATATGCCCGTGTAAGCTCCCCAAACCAGAGGGGTGACTTGGAGAGGCAGGTACAGTACTTGACGCAGTACTGCTCCTCTAGAGGTTACAGGGTTATTGATGTGTTGAGCGATGTTGCGAGTGGTTTGAAGACTGAGAGGCGAGGTTTACTGAGGCTCTTTAATTATGTTGTTAATAGGCAGGTGGATGTGGCCGTGGTGGCGTATAGGGATAGATTGACAAGGTTCGGTTTTGAATACTTGGAATACTTCTTCAGGCAGTATGGTGTTGCAATCGAGGCTGTATTTGGTGAGGAGCCTAAGGATTCCCACCGGGAGCTTGTGGAGGACTTGATAGAGGTTGTGACCTCCTTCGCTGAGAAGCTTTATGGGTTGAGGAGCCGCAGAAAAAAGGAGTTTGTTGAGGGATTTAAGAAATTGCTGAAGGAGGTTGGGAAGTATGAGTGAGGTTACTAGGACTGTTGTTGTTAGGTCTGTGCCACTGCCTAGGAGGTTGTTTAGGGTTTTCGTGGAGCTTGAGGGTGTGTACAAGAGCATGGTTGGGCGATTAGTCGCATACGCCGTGGAAAATGGGGTAACGAGCTTCGTGAGGCTGAGGGCTTTGAAGTATTTGGAACTAAGGTCTTCGTATCCGCAGTTACCATCACACTACGCCTACACCGCATGCCAGGATGCGGCAACAAGGGCTAAGAGCTTCTTGAGGTTGAGGAGGAGGGGCTTGGCTAGGGGGAATTACCCAGAGGTTAGGAGAATCTCCATTTGGCTTGACGATCACTTGTGGAGGATGAGCGGATTGACAGGCATTGAGGTGGCGACGCATGTTGGATGGGTTAGGGTTGAGTTGGAGCCGCATAAGCAGTACTGGAGGTACGTGAATAGTGGCTGGAAGTTAGCATCGGAGGCTAAGTTGAGGCTTGATAGGAGGGTAGGCGGTTGATTTTCCACCTAACTTTCAGGAGAAGCGTTGAGGCTTATGAACCAAGGGACCTCATACCCGTTGATGTTAATGAGAACCACGTAGCCGTAATGATAGACCAGGAGGTCTACCTCCTGGAGACTAGTTTCAAGGACATCACCCTAGGCTACTACTATAGGAGTGCCCCGTTCCCCGCATCCCGGTGTTCCTAATCACCTTTCATCCCTTGTCGGGACTTGCCCCCATCCTTGGGGCATCACCGGCTCAGGTTGCCTCGGGGCTGGCTCCTAGTGGGGCGACAACCCCACTAGGACTGTTTAGCCCTTATTTTATCCGAGTTTTAAGCCTTTCTTTACCGAAAGGTTTATAAAGTTAGTTCGGATGGTTTCCCGTGGATTGCATTCTCTACCTTGAGGGTAGTGTGACGAAGGTGACTGGTAGGGATGTGGGTATATACGTCAATAGGGAGTATCAAACTAAAATCAAAGACCTACAGGGCAGAAGAGTGAAGATACTGGTGATTGTTGATGATTGCGAGGAGGGCGATACTCATTAGGTTGCCTAGGGACAAGTGTGATGTTGATTACATAAGGAGACTAATGGCCCTCACGAACCTAGCTCATCGTGGTTTTGAGGTTTGGGTGCCGGACCTGCCCAAATCCATACAGTATCAAATCTATGGTTTCAAGAGCTACAAAAATAGCTTAGTGTTTGGCACAGCGCCAAAGAGGTGGTTTGCCAAGACGTGGGTTCCGTTGAAGACACTGAGGGTTTACGGTGATGGCACCAGAAGGGGCGCAACGGATGCTTTAGTGATTCTTGATTTCAAGAAAAACGTCATCAAGATACACCAAGTATGTAAAAACGAGCCTGGCTTCGTTGTTACCATTCCAATGCCTAGGTGGGTTGTTGAGCGGGTAAACGAGGGCGGTGACATCAAGTATGCAATGATTGGGTTGAAGAATGATAAACCCTACCTGGCTTTGGTTGCTGAGCGTGTTGTTGTGCCCTATCAACCAAGTGGTTGTAGGCTTGTTGTTGATGTTAACGCTTGGAATAACGGTGTTGCCTACGGTATAATTAATCCGAATAACAGAATTGCGGAGTATTCCCCATTGAGGCCAAACCTTAGGCTCATTGACACGTGGTACCACAAGGCTGAGAAACTAAGTAAAAAATTGGGTAAGTTAAAGAGACTGGGGTTGGATTCAACCCCAGAAGCCAAAGGATTGAGGAGGGAAATCAAGGCATTGAGGAGGAAGATTTACGCATACCTAAGGGACTTCGCACAAAAGAGGGCTCGCGAATTGGCTCTGAAGGCTCTTAGGTTAAGAGCTGAGGTGTTGATTGACGACATGATTGAGGAATCAAGGAGGGAATTGCTTGAGATGAAGTTACCAAGGGGCTTGAGGAAGGTTTACTTGGCTGAGACGAGGAGGTTCGTTAAGCTATTCACCACCCAACTACAGTGGTACGGCATACCGTACAGGTTCGAGAGGCTACCAAGCACAGTATGCCCAATATGTGGGCATAAACTTATCCAGGAGAGAGGCAGGGTAATGGCTTGCACGAACTGCGGATTCAAAGCACCAAGAGACAAGGTACCAATACACTGGGCAATGAGGGCGATGCCCAGAGCCCAGGTGGGTTCCTCCTAGATGGGAGCCCCATGCCGTTGGGCTCAACAGCCACCCATGAACCCACACCGATAACCCATGAAGTGTGGGCAAGGTGGAAGTCCCTAGGCACAACACCTAGGGACAAACGGTTAAACCAGTTAACAGGTTTATAACGGGTTGCCTCACTCCGTTGGCTAAATGTGAATTAACCGTGAACCTTCATGTGTAACTGCACGTTGCAGTCCACGGATTAAGTATTATTTAGAACACAGGCAACCCCCAGAGTGATAGGTATGTCAACAGTGACCGGGCCTGAATTGGCCAAGTACCAGAGGGTAGTTGTGGATATGGATACGTGCATCGGTTGCGGCGCATGCATAAGTGTATGCCCCTACAATGCCCTTGAACTTAATGAGAACGGTAAGGCCAGGTTAATATGGGACTTCTGTAAGGATGACTTCGAGTGCATACCAGTCTGCCCAGTGAACTGCATATGGAAGAGTGGTGATGCCCCAGCCGAATCTAAGGCTAAGAATGACTGGTATAGGATAACTAGGCAATTAACCCCTGAGGAGCAGAAGATATTTGAGGAGTGGAAGAGTAAGTACGGCATAACCGGCAATCCAGTCACCGCATAAGGCAATTTTACTCAGCCTTAAAATAATTCAATAGTTTTTAATTTAACCCGATGTTAAGTGAACGAAAGGTTAATTAGCACTAACCCTCGAGGATAATGATGTCAACTGAGGTTAAGGGTAAGGAACTCATAGTTAGTAAGATTAGGGATGGAATAGTCATAGACCACATACCCGTTGGAAGGGCCTTAATGGTGCTTAGGGTTCTTAGGTTAAGGGGCGGTGAGGGAAGGATTGCACTTGTCATGAATGTTGAGAGCCGTAGGCTAGGTAGGAAGGACATAGTTAAGATTGAGGGTAAGGAGCTGGGTGATGATGAACTCAACTTAATATCCCTAATAGCCCCAACAGCCACCATAAACGTGATTAAGGATTACGCAGTGGTTAAGAAGTTCCAGGTTAAGCTACCTGACGTAGTTAAGGGTGTTGTTAAGTGCAGAAACCCCAGGTGCATAACCAATCAGCCCAGGGAGGACGCAGTGGCCACGTTTAAGGTTATCCGCAGTGATCAACCACTCCTGCAGTGCCTATACTGCGGAACATACCTAACCATAGATGACATCAACGCGCAATTGGCAGGTGAAAGGTAAATGACTGAACTGGTCAAGCTCCTGGTTAAGTATGGCGTGGTTAAGTTTGGGGAATTCACACTGGCCAGTGGGAAGAAGAGTAATTATTACGTGGATATGAGGATGGCCATATCCATACCAGAGGTCTACGGGCCAATAATCGAGGAGATGGCTAGGAGGGTAAGCGGCCCCATTGACCTGATAGCGGGTATTGAGAGTGGTAGCATACCTTGGGCCTCCATGCTAGCCTACAGGCTGGGTAAGGGGGTTATATACGTTAGGAAGGCGGAGAAGAGCTATGGCACGGGTAAGAGGGTTGAGGGATACTTTAAGGGCGGAGAAGGTGTGCTCCTCATAGATGATGTGGTGACCACGGGTGGCACAATAATGGACTCGATAAAGGTGCTTGAGGGCAATGGGTTGAGGGTGCTTGAGGTTGGTGTAATAGTGGATAGGCTTGAGGGTGGGCTTGAAGCCATTAGGAGGGCTGGGTATAGGGCTTGGTCAATATTGACGATTAAGGACCTGTTCAGCGCAATGGGGACTAATAATGCCGCTTAACCAGCCCCTAGCCTACCTACCACCAGACCTAACCCACGATGCATCCAACCTAATCCTAAGGACATACCCAGTTAGAGCTGCGATGGGGGTTTTAACTAAGTTAATGGGTAACCTCCCCTATAGGCCTAGGCTGGTTAATAGGGTTCTCGACTCTCCAGTGGGTATTGGGGCTGGTGTTGATAAGGATGGCCTACTGGTAGGCCTAATGGCCAACCTACCCGTAGGCTTCCACACCATCGGCTCAGTAACCCTTAGGCCAAGGCGGGGTAACCCAAGGCCGAGGATGAGGAGGTACCCTGGGTTAAAGGCCATGGTGAACGCCATGGGGCTTCCGTCAAGGGGGTTCTGGTTCATAAGGGAGGTGCTTAATGGCGAATGCCCAAGGTGGCCCAGGGGTAAGCTACTGGGCATTAGCCTAGCGGGCTTTAGCGAAGTAGAGTTTAAAATAATGCTTGATTCACTAACCCCCTACCTAGGCTGCGTGGACTTCATAGAGATTAACGTGAGTAGCCCAACATACGGCGGATCATGGGTCGAACCCCAGAGGCTCAGCAACCTGCTAAAATTACTTAAGAGACACGATAAGGTGGTGGTTAAGGTACCCCTACTGCCCAACGTTAATGATGAGGTTAAGGTGCTTAAAACCATAATCAACCATAACCCCCTTGGCCTAACAATAGCAAACACCATAATGGTAAAGTCAGACTTACCGGTGGGCTACGGTGGGGTAAGTGGGGCGCCACTGCTTAAAATAGTTACCAGGCTCATTAAACTAACCAGAGGCATGGGGTATGGTGGCTTGATCATAGGCCTAGGTGGATTCATGAGCGGAGGTGATGTCTTAAGGGGCCTAGGGGCAGGGGCTGACCTGGTGGGCATGGTGACCGCTTTCGCCATGGAGGGGCCGTTATCCGTCTACAGGGTGGTTAACGAACTTAGGAAACTAATTACACAAAGACAACTAAACACGTTGAATAACCCTAGGAGGGATTCCTGGCAATTGCTCCCAATACCTGACCCGGGAGGTAAACTTAGTTAGGGGGATTAAGGGAAATGCGGAGAAGGGCCATTTGCCTGGTGCCCCGGCCGGGATTTGAACCCGGGTCACGGGCTCGAAAGGCCCACCTTAGCCGGCGCCGACCACCAGTAACCTACGTCTAGCCTAGTTTTTAAGCGTTATTGGTTGTCATTGAATCAGTTAGGTTTAATAATCCCTGTATTCAATTGATTTAATGATGAGGAGGAGGGATAAGATTAACCTGCAGTTGGATGCCGTATTCTACATAAATGCCATTAGGGGCATTTACTCACTGTCGTTTAAGCAATTGGCTAGTATGCTTAAGATACCTGAATCCACACTATGCCGCTACGCCAACATGGAGGTTTTACCATCAGCCAAGGCTGCGGCTGATATAGTCAAGGCGCTTAGGCCCATGGCAGACATTAGGAACGTCGTTTCAAGGCTGATTAAGGTTAACAGCAATTACATAGACCTAAGTTCAATAGTCCTAAACCCCACGGTGCTTAAACTCTACGAGAGGCACATACTTGAGGTCTTCTCGGGGTTAAGGGTAACCAGGGTTCTAACAGCCGCCGTAGACGGCATTCCACTGGCCATGGCGGCTTCATACGCCTTAAACGCTGGTTTAACCATAGCTAAGCAGTACATGGATGCAGGCTTTGAGCAACACTACGAAGCCACATACATGGCTGACTCACCCCCCAGGAAGGTTAGCCTATACATACCTAGACTACTCTTGACTAAGGAGGACTCGGTGATAATAGTGGATGACATAGTGAGGTCAGGTAGGACTGTGGATGCCCTCCTCAGCATAATAAGGCAGGCTGGGGCAAGCCTAGTGGGTGCATCAATACTGGTGGCTGCAAGTAGGGACGTGGTTAAGACTGTTAAGAACAGGATTAATGGGGCAACCCTCGACGTGATATACACCATCGAGTAGTACTAGCGTTAAATGCAATACTTATTAAGCAGCCGCAATGCCTAGTTATTATGGCAATAAACACGGTGGTGATAATTAACGAAGCATTTAAGCTGTTCGTCTACGCCTACAATGGGTTAGTTAACCTACTTCAATACATACTGCAGGAAACAGTGTTTAAAGCTAATCCAACTCTAGCAAACACCTACGGCAATGCCATAGCCCTACTAGTATCATTAACTGCTATATACTTGTTGCTGGTGTTTGTGTCTGCTTTTAAGAAGGTTCTCGGGGTTTTAATAGCAATAGGCTGGGTTCTGCTTATAATTGCTATTATACTGAACATTCATTAGGGTTGTTTAAAGCAGTATCTTGCCAACCTCATATACGCTTTGGTTAACCTCCCTGAAGGGGCCTATTATCGAATCCCTGTTTATAAGCACGTGGTCGCTGATGTAGCTACCATCACCCACAACAACCCCCTTCTCAATCCTAGCCCACCTACCCACGAAAACGTCGGAGCCAAGCACCGCGAGGTCAACGTAAGCCCCCCTCTCAACCGTGGTGTTGTCCATTATAACCGAGTACTTGATCCTACTGTGGGCGCCAATCTTGGAATTAGGCAGGATAACCACGTAAGGCCCCACCTCAGCCCCAGGCCCTATTGAAACACCCTCACCTATGAAGACGGGTGGCTTTATTGAAACATCGTTCCCGTTGGGCATGGGGCAGTCCCTACAGTACTCGTCAAGGGCCCTGAAATTAGCGTCCAGGTATGATGACACAGTCCCTATGTCGTACCAATACCCCTTTAAGGCATATCCATAGGCCCCACGGTCCTTAATTATCCTGGGTAAGACGTCCAGGGCTAACTTACCGAATTCGCCAGGCTTTGGAAAGTACCTAAGCGCCTCCTTACTGAACACGTATATGCCGGCGTTTATCAGGTTTGACGGTGCACTACCTGGTTCAGGCTTCTCAACGAAACCAGTCACGAGGTTATCCTTACCCAGCGTGACCACGCCGTACTGCGATACGTCGCTGACCTGGGTTAGGCATATTGTGGCTAAGGCACCCTTGCTAACATGCTCATTAATAACCTCCTCTAGGTTAACCCTGGTGAATACGTCACCATTGAAGACCACTATGATGTCGTCAAGCTTATAATTACTGGCTATGTACGAGACCGGGCCACCGTCACCTAGGGGCTTATCCTCCCTAACAACGTTAATAATACCCATTAATGAAGCCCACCTATGGTTAATGTGCTTCTCAATGAGCTCACTCATGTATCTAACGGACAGGAAGATGCTGCTTGGTTTAATAGCTGTGACGGAGTCCAGGATCCAATCTATCACAGCCTTATTCAGTATGGGGAGTAGGGGCTTAGGCTTGGTGAAGGTAAGTGGCCTAAGCCTAGTGGCATACCCCCCAGCCAGTATTATCACGCTAACCATACTTAAGTAGCGAATTCTGATTAATAAACATTTAATAACGCAGAATATGGTTAAGCATGGGACTCAGGTAAATGATTATTTAAACCCCCTACTAAACCCACAACTGGGTATGGGGTTAGCTGAGGAGTGCCTATGGGACCTTGAGTGCATTAGGAGCAGGATCATAAGGGATGTTAGGCAGCTACCAGCCAGTAAAGGCACACTGCTTAGGCACCTAAACGAGCTACCTGAAAACCTGCTTAGGGATATTGGCAAGGGGCTTAGTGAACACGATGCCGAATTGCTGCTCAGCATTAAACCAAGTGGCAAGGTTATAGCGTTGATAGCCGGCATAGACCCGGTTAACGTGAATAGCATTGGGTTGGCCATCAGGTTGAGTGAACTAATGATGGAGCATGGGGAGTTGGGGAGGGCCGTGGAGCTGCTTAGAAGTAAGGTTAACGTGGCTGTGGGCGAGGATTCGCTAAGGCTTAAAGCCCTAATTGAGCTTGGTGAGGGTTTAATTGACATTAAGTCGTCTGAACTTGAGCATGAGAGGGGTAACCATGAGGCTGAGTATAGGTTAATCGAGGATGCCATGATGCACCTCTCGGCCGCATATAACCACTACAGTGAGTTAAGGGAACTTGACGATGCCGTTAACGTTAGGCTGCTCGGCTTAATGGAACTGGCCAGGTATCACCTAACCCACGGCAACCTGGATGAGGCTAGGTCAACCTACCTGCAATGCGCCTCAGCGGCTAGGTGGGTTGATGGGTATTTAACCGAAGCCACTAGGTGCGCCGCAATGGCTAGGTTGATTGAGGCCATTGAGGATGGGGAACAGGATTACTACGAGGAGGCTGGGGACATGCTACTTAACGTCGCTCAGGAAATACCAGAAGCCGCGGAGGAAGCTGAGGTGGCCTACGGCTCTGCACTTCAACTAGCCAACAATGATGATGATAAAGGTAGGTTATTCACGAAGTACCTAACGGCACTAGTTCTCCACGTTGACTGGTTGGTGACGCAGAGGTACGGTGACCTTAATGGCTTAGTGAACGCCCTCAGGAGCCTTGGTTCAGGAGGCGTGGCCAGTGAACTAGGCGTCGATGAGGGGCGGGTTAAACTGTACCTAAACGTCAAGGCCCTGGCTAGGACGGGTGGGCTTGATGGTGTTAAGGTTGCCGCCGCCCTAGCTGCAATGGGGCTTGACCTATCCCTAGAACCGAGCGAACTTGTGAGGAGACTAAGTGAGATGGGGGTTAGGGTTAACGAAGATGTGGTTAAGGGGGCTAGGGAACTGTTGAGAAGCTGGTTAACTGGTTAATGCCCCTTACCCTTCTCGTAAACCACAACCCCATTAATCCCCCTCACCAGCAGTACCCTGTGGTAGGGTATGAATGATTCACCCCATCCAAGTCTTATGATTACGCCATCCCTGCTAGCCCTAATTAAACCCCTAAGGGGTATGACCTTAACGTTGCCGGGCTCCCCCCTGGACACTATGACTACCTCGTACTCATCCCTTGCATTGGTCCAGATTATCCTGTTGAAGACATCCCTAAGCCTATTTCTACCCACTTACTAATGCTCTGGCTCCTAGGCTTTAAACGTGCCGCAGAGGTTAATGACCCCCTTCCCCGGGTTAGTTTTTGCTTTGGGTTTGGTTGTTGCTCCGTCTATTGTGGGGTTAATGAATACCCTGCCTAGCGTTGATTTAAAACCCCATTACTACGAACCACACGGTAGAACAACCCGCCATAAAAGGCAAGACTTGCCATTCATTTTTGTTGCTTGGATAATGTAGGCTAGGTTCGCCTTCTCAGGGATTCCTCAAGTTTCTCCAGGGCTAGGGCCTGGGTTAGGCTGAGTGAAACCTCGTCGTTAATACTGGACACTAGCCTATATGCATCCCTCAGGCTATACCCCTTATACATCAGGTAACCTATTATGACCGTGGGTGACCTACCGACACCAGCATTGCAGTGGACTAGGACGGGCTCACCTCCATTAACCCTATCGCTAATCCACCTTAAAATGGCCATGAAGACGTCGCTGGGTGGGGGTTCGCCATCAGTGGTGGGTGCGTGCAGGAACCTGATGTTGAACCTCCTTAACGCATCAACGTAATCGCTGAGGGGGAACCCCAATTCATCGAACTCGAAATCCTCCATCAACGACACCACCGCCTTAACCCCCATCCTAGCCCAGTTCTCAACATCCTTAACACCCCTCGGTGCGCAGGAGCCAGCCAACTCACCCTTAACAACCCAGTAGGGGCACTTCATTGCACCAACCCATGTGTAGTTATTTATTTCACTTTCCCATAAGCTTCTAGTTACCTTAAGTGGTGACTACCTTGCTTAAGTTGTGTGGGTTATCCACGTCAACGCCCCTCGCCACCCCGAGTTCGTAGGCCAGTAGTTGGATGACCGATGGGTAAACCAGCGGCACCATTAGCCTATTACCAACCCTCTCAACGTATATTACCTGGTCACCCGTAACCTCCCTACCTCTCTGCGTTATGACTACCGTGTACCCTCCCCTTGACCACACCTCGGAGATTACGTTAACGATCTCCTCGTCTATGTCGTTGCCGGGCATTATGGCTATTGTTGGGAATTCCCTCGAAACCAGGGTTATTGGGCCGTGTTTAAACTCCCTGAAGCTGAATGCTTCCGAGTGGACTTGAGCAGCCTCCTTAAGCTTTAGGGCGGTCTCCATGGCTATGGGTAAACCAACAGGGCCCCCTGATATGACGTATGCATTGCCGTGGCTGGAAAGTGACTTGGCAACTTTCCTGATGTCATCCCTAACCTTATCCAATTGGCTTATTAACACGCCTATGGTCTTATTGACAAGCTCCCTAGCCTCGGCTACATTACCCTTAACCGCGTAGGCCAGTTGAAGCATCATAACCACGGAGGCCACGAAGGACTTGGTGGCTGGCACAGCTAACTCAGGCCCTGCACCCATTGGTAGGTAGACGTTTGACTCCCTCATTAATGCTGAGCCAAGCCTATTAACAATGCCTAGTATTATAGCCCCCTTCCTCTTAGCCCACCTAATAGCCCTAATGACGTCCGTTGACTCACCCGATTGGCTAACGGCTATTATCAACGTACCTGGTTCAATATACCTAGCCCCAATGTAGGGGAATTCACCGGCTGGAACCGCATCAGCCCTAACCCCAGCCAACTCCTCGAGGTAGTACTTACCTATCAGTGAGGCGTAGTAGGAGGTGCCGGAGCCCGTGAATATTATGTTCCTGGCCTTGGCAACTATCATAGCTGCGTCGTTCAGGTACTCCCTCTGGAGTAGGTTAACGGCCCTGGCTAAAACCTCAGGCTCCTCATAAATCTCCTTAACCATGTAGTGTGGGAATGAACCCTTAACAACCTCCACAACCACTTGAGACGCCACCTGGGGCGTGGGTTCAATCCTACCCAGTGTTGAGGCGTTGAGGAAGACAACCCCATCCCTACTAACCACGGCCAGTTGGTTGGGCTCCATGAAGTAGACTGAGTTCAGTTTAACCGGTATGGCCTGCTCCTCCGAGGACACGAAGTATTCCCCATCACCAACCCCTATGACCAGTGGGTTACCCATGCTTAAGGCGTAGATCCTCTCCTCATCCTTATGAAGCACGGCTACCGTGTAATACCCCTTAACCTGCCTGGTCACAGATGATAAGGCCTCAGCCATTGACTTACCGCTGCTTAACTCATCCTCAAGCATGTGGGCTAGGGCTTCAGCATCAGTCCTCGAGACTAACCTATGCCTCTTCATAAGCCTCTTCCTAATCTCGTCGTAATCCGAAACAACCCCATCCATGACGAGGGCCACGGTGCCTGTGCAATCCTGGACTGGGTGTGTGTTCTCGTACACGGGCCTGCCGTGTGTGGCTGACCTAACGTGGCCTATGCCGACGTAGCCTGGTAAATCATCTAGATTAAGCCTACTGTGCACATCAGTCACCTTCCCAGCATCCTTCTTAACATGAATAACCCCATTGTAAACCGTGGCAACACCGGCACCATCAATACCCCTGTGGATTAACCTCTCTAGGCCAATCCTAATTACGGGTGCCACGGGTCTAATATTGGATACAAGACCAAATATTCCACCCATTTCAAGTATAGTCACCTGAGGTAGCTAATAAATGTTAGGCTAAATATGCCAACTGGCCAACTACGTTCAATAAATAGACCTACATAGTCAACATGTATGCGGTATGGATGGAAATCTTAGGCATGGAAATGGAAAAGGCCTTGCTTTTGAAGGCTTTAGCATTGGTGACGGAATTACACCAACTCCTGTGGTGTTAACCTGCTACTTACCTTAACATTAAGGACTTTAACCACCGCATAAACAATTAGCATTACCGCTAGGTTAACTATGAGACCTAGTAGACCAACGTACATGTAGTAGAACCATGGCAGTAATGATGATGAGAATTTAACTGTGACTAAACCATACGTAACTAACCCAGTACCCACAGCCCACCCAGCGGCCACGCTATACTTATCTAAGTCATACCAGTACATTGAGAGTATTATTGCGGGTAATGTTTGCAGTAGCCAGGCGTATGAGAAGGTTAGTAGATAGAATATTAAGCCACTTGCGGCTGGGACTAGGGCAAATATTAGGGATGCCACGATCATTATAAACACGGCTACCCTACCCCAAAATACCTGCTGCCTCTCATTAGCCCTCCTATTTATGAAATCTAGGTAAATGTTCCTGGTTATGAGATTAGCCGCACCAAGGCTCTGAAGACCAGCTGGAACCATGCTCCCGATTACAATACCCGCAAATGCAATCGCAACAAAGCTGCTTGGGAAGTACGCATTCAACACTGATGGGAATGCTAGACTTGATACACCGCTTGGCACCAGGTTCTTAGCTAAGGCGACCAGGCCCATTATGGCTAGGAAGACTAGCCAAACTTGGTAAAATGGCAGGAAAACGGAATTCTTCCTAATAACATCCTCACTCTTAGAGCCTAATAAGCCAACCAGTAGGTTAGGGAAGAGTAACCACGATATCCCACTTCCAAAGGCCAACGTTATGTAACCCACCATTAACTTACTAGGTATCAGGTAGTGTGAGGGACCAAGTTGAGTGAAAATGGGGCCGAAGCCGCTGAAGCGTATACCTAATGCAACAACAACTGTTAATATCACGGCCCATAGTACAGCATCCTTAATCAGCGAACTTAAGGCCGGGCCCCTTAAACCACTGAACGCCACAAACAACGCCACTATTATGTAGGCTATTATGAAGCTTGGAATTACCGGGAAGCCCATGGCATCAAGCACGTACCTTATCCCAACTATTTGAAGTGCAATGTAAGGCAGCATCGCTATTATACCTGTTAATGAAATTAACAGCGACAATACGCCACTATGACCCCTTCCCCGCCTTAAAGGGCGGGGTTCCTTGGGGTCTTGGGGGTTACCTCCCCTTTGTGGGGGCTACTCTGTTATGCTCCACAATGAAGGAGAGTGGCTTTTTGATAACCAATGGTATGCTACCCACTGCCTTCTTCATTATGTTTAATGCTCCGTTTAGGTCGCTGTGTAGCTTATGTCCCTTAGGACAACTAACGACTCCTCTTGGATGCCTCTTCACCTCTATGCCGTGGTAGGCGCAGTATTTTGAGGTGTTGTACTCGATGACTATAAACACTCTCATGCCGTACTCCTGTGCCTTCAACTCAATGGCTTCCGTGAGTTTTCTGTAACTCCACATGTTCACAGTGAACTTGTTACCCTTCTGCTGAGTGATATTGAATGGGTAACCCAGATATATAGTGGAGACTCCTAGCTCGTGGAGTTGCTTCAATAAGTGGTTTGCGAGGTTCCTGTATAGGTGGAGTAGCCTTCTCATTAACTTACCATACAACCTCCTCATTTCGTGGTTCAGCTCATCAACTGCGTCAGCCAGTAGCTTGTCCTTGAGTGTGTCCCTAAGGGATTGGATCTCGGCAATCTTCCTTTGGAAATAGAAGTAGTCCTCCTTAGCCCTAACGCCTTTATAAAGCAGCCAAGTGCCGTCACTCACAACCACACTAGCCAGGTTGTTAATGCCGAGGTCAATAGCCGCAATCCTACTACCCCTCGGCCTCTCAACTTGGATAGCCCTCCTCTCACCACGAACAATGTGCCTGCTTTTCCTTCCTGTCCTAGCCTCCTCAACACCAACCTCAACAGGTATGCATGCATACCAAGCATTCCTTGTTTCATCATAAATTATCTCCAACCTGCCTTGTTTTCCGTACCACCTCAACCTCCCAGTAAACTTAATAGCCATCTTAAAGTCCTTTAGGATGAGGATGCGCCTTTCCACATCTACAACATACCTATCCTGCCTTATCACGAGTATTAACCTCCTCCTACCAGTTGCCTCATCCTTCCAGTAGCCAGGTGGGGTAATACGCCTCATGAAGGGTGGGAGTTTACCCTCCCTCCTCAGCTTGAGGAGTGAGAAGAATGAGCTCCATGCCTCATTATTCTTCTGCATAACCGCTTGGGCATTAACACCAAGCATACCCTTGTATTTCTCATAGTACTTGCTCCATGTACCCTTGAAGTCCACGTGCTGATGATTGAAGAATTGTTGTCTCCTCTCATAGTTCAGCTCGTTCCAAAGCCTAGCACAAGCATCAGCCAGCCTCCTCAGCCTCCTCTCTTGAGCACCATTAGGAAGGAGTCTTACAACATTCGTCCT
>Ga0081529_119548_pt2 | contig 17105 bp, 19 predicted proteins | sample EchGeymetagenome_FD_71012 | JGI IMG/M metagenome (GOLD analysis project Ga0081529, IMG submission 71012) | Ferrous microbial mat and aquatic microbial communities from Echinus Geyser, Yellowstone National Park, USA - transect B T=78-80 C v2... ...
CCTATAGATATAGTAAACGTTTTTAGAAATCCTGCCCACGTAGAGCCTATAGTACAAGAAGCTATAAAGCTTGGAGCAAAAACGGTTTGGCTTCAGCCTGGGGCTGAGAATTATGAAGTCATTGAAAAATATAAAGATAAAATCCATTTTGTTTATGAAGCTTGTATAGGAGTTGAGGCAGGATATTTATGATAGGATATGTTTTAAAAAAAATTTTAGGTACAAAAAACGATAGAGAAATAAAAAAAATAAGAAAATGGGTAGAGAAGATAAACGCTTTAGAAGAATCTTTAGATAAGCTTTCTAACAAAGATATTGTTTTAAAAGCCCAAGACTTATACTTTAGAGTAAACCAAAACGAACATATAAAACAAGCCATAATAGAAGGAGAAATGGTAGAAGAGCTAATAGAGGCGTTTGCTCTGGTAAGAGAAGCTTCAAAGCGCACTATGGGCTTAAGGCAGTTTGATGTGCAGCTAATAGGTGGTATAGTTTTATATCAAGGTAAAATTGCAGAGATGAAAACCGGTGAAGGAAAAACCCTTGTGGCGGCAGCCCCGGCGTTTTTCACAGCTCTAACAGATATAGGAGTGCACATTGTCACTGTAAACGATTATTTGGCAAAAAGAGATGCAACGTGGATAGGTCCTGTGTATAGATTTTTGGGCTTAGGAGTGGGTATCATCAATTCAGACAATATTAGCTATGTGGTAGATTGGCAAGACCCGGAAAAAACGATGGAAGCCATAGAAAAAGATATAAGGGTGTGGCCTAAAGGTATGGTAGGGGATGCTATAGATTACTCTAAAATAGATGTACACGCCAAAACATCTTATTTTACTAAGGTGATACCAGCAGAACGTGTAAAAGCCTACGAAGCTCACATAACTTATGGTACCAACAATGAATTTGGCTTTGACTATTTAAGAGACAACTTAGCAGTATCAAAAGATCAGATAGTCCAAGTAAAGGGTCATGGTTATGCAATAGTGGACGAAATAGACAGTATTTTGATAGATGAGGCTAGAACCCCTCTTATAATAGCTGGTCCATCAAATTTAGATAACAAGGTTGTTTTACAGGCCAACGAATTTGTACAAACACTTGAAATAGAAAAAGACTTTACAGTAGATGAAAAAAATAGGACAGCAATGCTCACAGAAGAAGGCATAGAAAAAGCAGAAAAATATTTTGGCATTCAAAATCTATACGACATTAGACATATCGACTTAGTACACGCTATCAACAAAGCCCTAATTGCTCACAATCTTTACAAAAAAGATGTACATTACATGGTGAAAGACGGAGAAATACTCATAGTAGATGAGTTTACTGGAAGAGCCTTACCAGGTAGAAGATGGAGCGAAGGCCTTCACCAAGCTATAGAGGCTAAAGAAGGCGTTGAAATTCAAGAAGAAAATCAAACATTGGCCACCACTTCATTTCAAAATTATTTTAAGCTTTATAAAAAATTAGCTGGTATGACAGGTACAGCTGAGACAGAAGCTCTTGAATTCAAAGAAATATACAACTTAGACGTTGTTGTTATACCCACTAACAAACCAAACATAAGAAAAGACCTACCGGATGCAATATTTAAAACTAAAAAAGAAAAATGGGAATATGTAGCAAAAGTAATTGAAGAAAACCATGCCAAAGGAAGACCTATATTAGTAGGTACGGTATCCATAGAAGACTCTGAAACACTTTCAAAGCTTTTAGAACAAAGAGGTATAAAGCACAACGTCTTAAACGCAAAACAACACGAAAAAGAAGCTTGGGTCATAGCTCAAGCCGGAAGAAAAGGTGCTGTGACAATAGCAACAAACATGGCAGGAAGAGGTACTGACATACTTCTTGGCGGTAACCCAGAGTTTTTAGCAAGGGAAATTTTAAGACAAAAAGGCATAGACGAAGAAAAAGCTACAGAGGAAGATTGGAAAAAAGCTTATGAAGAAGCCACAAAGATTACCCAAAAGGAAAAAGAAGAGGTTATAAAAGCTGGTGGTCTTTTGGTGATAGGTACCGAAAGACATGAATCAAGAAGGGTAGACAATCAGCTAAGAGGTAGGGCAGGAAGACAAGGAGATCCAGGAGAAACCAGGTTTATACTATCTTTAGAGGATGACCTTCTTAGGATATTTGGCGGAGATAGGGTTAAAAAGCTAATGGAGTTTATGAAAATACCAGAAGGAGAGCCTATAGAAAGTTCTATGGTATCAAAGTCCTTAGAAGGTGCCCAAGAAAGAATTGAACTTCAAAACTTCCAATCTCGGAAAAGACTCTTAGAGTACGACGAGGTCATAAACATACAACGTTCTGTGGTATACGATATAAGGCGTTCCATTCTCTTTCAAGATGATATAAAAGAAGAGATAAAAGACTTTATAAAAGATGTAATACATACCCAAGTTTATACGCTTTTAACAGAAGACGAACCAGAGTTATGGGAATTAGAACCTCTAAAAACATTTTTTAAAGAATGGATAGGTCTTGACTTACCAGAAAAATTTGAAGCAAAAGACCGAGAAGAGTTAGAAGAGGAAATATTCTTGCTTGTGATGGAAAAGTACGCCCAAAAAGAACAAGAAATAGGCGAAGAAACCATGAGGGAAATAGAAAAAGTATTTACCCTAAATATCATAGACAACCTTTGGAGAGAACAGCTTCACACTATAGATAAATTAAGAGAGGGGATATACCTAAGAAGCTACGCTCAAAGGGATCCTCTAGTAGAATTTAAAAAAGAAGCTTTTAGGCTTTTTGAAGAACTTATGCTAAACTTCAAAATATCCGCTATTCAATCTATAATGAATGCTCAAATATCAAAAGAAGAATTGGAGCAACAAGAACAAAATATGTTTAACTTAGAAATAGACACGTTAAACAAAAGCATGGCTATAAGCGAAGCTTTAGAAAATATAGCAAAAGAGTTTCAAGAGAAAAGACCAAAGTTTAGGACGTTAAAAGATAGGTTGGAAGAACGTAAGAAAAAATTAGAAAAGAGAGGAGAAACAGCATGATAAAATTTGGTACAGACGGCTGGAGAGCGATAATAGGTTTTGAGTTTAGCCAAGACAACATAGTAAAAGTTGCAAAAGCCCATGCGAAAGCGTTAAAAAAGCACGGTTTAAATAAAGTTATAGTGGGATATGACCATAGATTTTTAGGGGAGAGGTTTGCAATATTAGTTGCCAATGTAATGAAAACAGAAGGTATAGAAGCTGATGTAGCAAAAGAAGCTGTTAGTACACCAAATATATCTTTTGCAGTAAAGTATATGGGATATAATCAAGGCGTGATGATAACAGCTTCTCACAACCCTTATTATTACAACGGATATAAGATAAAAGAGTCTTTTGGGGGCGCAGCTACACCAGAGTTTATAAACGAAGTAGAAGATGAGATTAAAAATATAAAAGATGTTGATTTTAAAGAACACAACATAAAAAGAGTAGATATTATATCTCAATATATAGAAAAAACGACGTCAAACATAAGCAAAAATATTCTCTTAGAAAAAGAGCTAAACATAGTACATGACTCTATGTATGGACCAGCTTTTAAATACTATCTAGAGGCTTTTAAAGATAAAAAATTAAACCTTTTCTCTATAAGACATCACAAAGATGCTCTTTTTGGAGAGGGAGCTCCTGAACCTGTAGAGAAAAATTTAAGCATATTAAAGGATAAAGTAAAAACTGTAAAAGCCAACCTTGGCATAGCAAACGATGGTGATGGAGACAGAATAGCGCTTGTGGATGAGAACGGAGAGTTTGTAAACTCACAGCTTGTTTATATACTTCTTATGCTTCATATTATTAAAAACAAAGGCATAAAAAAAGGAGTAGTGGTAAAAACAGTATCTACAAGTTTTTTAGTGGATAGAATATGTAAAGACTTTGGCATAGAAGTAGAAGAAACACCGGTGGGATTTAAATATATAAACGAAATAGTGCTAAAAAAAGATGTAATATTTGGCGGAGAAGAATCTGGTGGATACGGATTTCCATTTTTCCTACCAGAAAGAGATGGGTTTTTATCGGGGCTTTTTATAATAGAAATGATGCTTTTAGAAGATAAATCTTTATCAGCTATTATAAAAGATATTTTTAACAAATACGGTGAAGCCTACTACAACAGAGTAGATCTAAAAGTAGAAGAACACATAAAAGATAGACTTAAAAATCTTATTAAAAATCCACCTGATGTGTTAGAAGATATAAAAGTACAAAAAGTAAACACAAAAGATGGGTTAAAACTAATTTTTGAAGATGATTCATGGGTAATGCTTAGAGCCTCAGGTACAGAGCCTCTTATTAGAATATACGCAGAAGCCACTTCAAAAGATTTGTTAAATACTTTGCTTTTAAAAGCCCAAAAACTAGTCTCGTAAAATGAAAGATGGAAAAAGAGAAACTGGTTATTTTCATAGATGGTTCAAACATATTTCATGGACTAAAAAATGAAACCTTCAGATTAGATTACCTAAAGCTAATAGAATTTTTAACGGCTGATAGGTATTTGGTAAGAGCGTATTTTTATTCTGCACTTCCAAGCGACAAAGACGTAGACAAACAATCAAAAGAAGGCTTTGCCAAACAAAAAAAATTTTTGGAAGATTTGGCTTTTATGGGAATCAAAGTAAAGCTTGCAAAGTTAAGAAAACTACCGGATGGCAATTTCTTAGAAAAAGAAGTAGATATAATGTTAGCCACAGATATGCTATCTTTGGCCTACAAAAATGCATACGATTCATGTGTACTTGTAAGTGGGGACAGCGATTTTTCATACACAGTAGAAGTGGTACAATCTTTAGGTAAACGAGTAGAAAACGCCACATTCAAAAAGACATCTTCATACTCTTTGAGAAGACTTTGTGATAAATTTATATATCTTGATGATCATCTAGACAAATTCTTACTAAAACCAAAAGAACCCACAGTATGGGACAAAATTAAAAATGTTTTTAAAATAAACATTGTAAATTAAAATCTTGAAAATTTTATAAAATTGCTTTATAATATAATTATACTTTTTTTAAAGGAGGAGTAAGATGAAAAAGTTACTCATCATAGCAGCCGCAGGCTTGGCACTTGTTGCTTGCTCAAAGCAACAGTCCGCTGAACAAAGCAGTGGTAGCCAAAACACACCAGCAGCTACCCAAAACGCAGCACCACCACCACCAACACCAGCAACACCATCAGCTGGTTCTTCATCTTCAAGTTCTTCAAACAACGGATCAGCTACTACACCATCATCTGGTTCTTCAAGCTCTACAAGCAATGGCGCCAATGCTTCGTCATCAAACTCAAACAGCTCAAGCTCCAACAGCTCAAATTCATCTTCAACACCAGCTCCAGCACCAGCAGCTCCATCTGGCTCAAACGGTCAATAACAAAGGTTTAGTGCCCCCAATTTTAGTGGGGGCTTTTGATTAACTTTATGATAAAATATATTAATGCAAGATAATGTAATAATAGACACAAGTATATTTACAAATCCAAATATCTACAAAAGCATATCCTTAGGACAACCCATAGACGCTATAGAAGCTTTTATTGGTTTAGCCCATAAAAGCAGGAAAAAAATATATATGCCTCGGACAGTTTATATAGAGCTATGCAAAGTTGTAGATTTAGAATCAATAAAAAGCAAGTTTGAATCTAGCATCATTATAAAATCCCCAAACAGATGCAACATTACTATAAACGCTTTGGCGCTGTTTGATTTTGTAGAGGATATGCGCATAAGAATAAACAAAGGTTTAAGAATTGCCGAAGAATTTGCCAGAGATAAAACACAAGATATACAAAATACGATATCAAAGCTAAGAGAAAAGTATAAAGAGGCTCTAAGACAAGGTACTTTAGATAGCAAAGAAGACGTTGATGTTATATTGCTTGCTTTAGAACTAAACGGAGTTATATTGTCTGGAGACGAAGGGATAAACAGCTGGGCAGACAAATTCGGCATAAGAACAGTGAACCCTCTTTTTATACAAGAGTTTTTGAGCTTTTAGTATATAATTAATAGATAATAACTAGGAGGTTTATATGAAGTTAAAAAGAATAGCTATTGCTTTGGCAGCTTGGACAATGTTTTACAACGTATCACCAGCCATGGCTTCTTTCATAAGTTCAAAAGCCCCCATACAAGAAAACTCACAAAAAAGTGATTATATAAAAGAGATCCAAAAAGCTCTTGAGAATAAAATAGTAGCCCAAAAGCTAAAAGAATACGGCATGAACCCTAAAGAAGTTAAAGAAAAACTGAAATCCATGAATGAAGAACAGCTAAGGCTTTTGGCAAACGCTTCAAAAAAGTTAAACGCTGGTGGTGATGCATTGGGACTTGCAATAGCGGTGCTTGTTATAGTGTTGCTAGTGGTATTTATACTAAGACTTACCGGTAAAGAGGTGATTATAAGATAAAACGTATAATTTTTGCAACAATCTTTATTATCTTTTTATCCTATGGGGGGCAGTTTTGCTCCCATCTCAACGTAACATTTATAAAACAAAAAGAGAATCTTTGCGGTCCTGTAGCAGTGGAAGAGATTCTCATGTTTTATAAAGATAAAAAGCCTTTCAACAACATAATAAAAGCTGTATACACACCCTCCATAGAGGAAAGCCTTATAACAGACATACAAGATTATTTCCAGAAAGAAGGTTTTAAAACTAAGTATATAAGAAGCGTAAACTCTATAAAGCACCAAATAAAAAAATGTAGGCCTGTTATAGCCCTTTTAGATATGGGAAATTTTCTCGTATCAATGCCACATTACGTAGTGATAACTGGTTTTAATGAAAAAGGGTTTTTTATGAACGACGGTTACAAAAAAGATAGGTTTATGAGTTTTAAAGATTTTAAGAAGAGATTTAAAAGCATGGGGAATGTAGCGTTGGTGGCTTACAAAGAAAATAAATAAGTTGTATGCTAAAATAATTTCACTATGGAAGAATTTAGGGAAAAAAAGTTAGAAGAGCTTGCTAAAAGCCAAAAACACGTCTACAAATATGAATTTGAAAGCTTTTAACAAAAGCCCTAAACAACATGCCAGAAAAATGGCATGGAATAAAAGATGTAGAAATAAAGTATAGACAAAGATATTTGGATTTAATAGCTAACGAAAGCTCTAGAAAGGTCTTCGCTTTAAGATCAAAGATTATAAAAGCCCTTAGAGATTTTTTTGATAAAAACAAGTTTATGGAAGTAGAAACTCCCATCTTGCAGCCAATAGCATCAGGAGCCACCGCAAGACCTTTTGTTACATATCATAATTACCTTGAATCTGAGCTTTATCTTAGGATAGCGCCAGAGCTTTATTTAAAAAAGCTTATAGTGGGCGGTATACCAAGGGTATATGAAATTGGTAAGAACTTTAGAAACGAGGGCGTAGACACCACCCACAACCCAGAGTTTACAATGGTAGAATTTTACGCCGCTTACTGGGATTATAAAAAACTCATCAAGTTTACCGAAGAGCTTTTTGATTATCTCACAGATGTTACCGGTATTAAAAGCATAGAAACCCAAAATGGTGTTATAAACTTAAAGCCGCCTTTTAAAGTGGCCAAATTTTTTGAGCTTTTAGAAGAAAAAACATCAAAAGATAAAAGTTTTTTCCTACATAATGAAGAAGAACTAAAGAAGTTTGCCCATGAGCTTGGTATACCAAAAGTTTATACTTTAACAAAACCAAAGCTTATAGAAAAAGTATTTGAATATACGGTAGAAGACGAGCTTATCCAACCTACTTTCATCATAGATTTCCCTAAAATACTGTCTCCACTTGCTAAAACCCACAGAGATGACGATGAGCTGGTAGAACGTTTTGAGCTTTATATAAACAAGAAAGAAATAGCAAACGCCTATTCAGAGTTAAACGACCCCGAAGACCAAGCCAAAAGATTTTTAGAGCAAAAGCTTCAAAAAGCCACTGGTGATGAAGAAGCTATGGAAACCGATGATGATTTTGTAGAAGCCCTTAGATACGGTATGCCACCCACCGCCGGCGAAGGAATAGGAATAGATAGACTTGTAATGCTCTTTGCAAACGTAGACTCCATAAGGGATGTGATACTTTTCCCAGCCAATAGAAAGCTAGAATAACAAAGCTCATTGAAATAATGAAATTTTATCGTATGTTTTTAAAACAACTACTTAAAGGAGTTTAGCATGGAACAAGTTTTTTTTGATATATATCAAAAGGCAAAAAAAGATGAGATTTCAAAAGAAGAGGCTTTATTTATACTAAAAGCCGAAGACAAGTATATACCGCTTATAGTATATTTGGCTTCTAAACTAAAGGATGAGTTTTTCGATTCTACAAAATTTGAATTTTGCTCTATCATAAATGCAAAAAGTGGTGCTTGTTCAGAAGATTGTAAATTTTGCGCTCAGTCTAAATTTTATAAAACACCAATCAACATATACAAACTAGTGGACAAAGAAGAGCTGGTAGAGGGCGCTCTAAGGGGCGTAGAGTTTGGAGCAAATAGATATTGCATGGTTTTAAGCACAAGAGCTGCTTCTGATGAAGAGGTAGAAAAGCTTTGCGAGGCCGTGCAAGAAATAAAAGCGCAAAACATACCTATAAACGTATGTGTATCTGCAGGAACCATAGGGCTTGAAAGTCTATTGAAGCTAAAAGAAGCTGGTGTAACAAGGATAAATCACAATCTCGAAACTTCCGAAAACTACTTTCCCAACATAGTTTCTACGCACACTTGGAGAGAAAGGTTAGAAACCATAAAAAACGTTCAAAAAGCCGGTCTTTCCACCTGTAGCGGGGCTATATTTGGACTTGGAGAAACAGACGAAGATAGAGTGGATTTAGCTTTTGTTTACAAAGAACTTGGCGTAGATTCGATACCTTTAAACTTTCTTATGCCTATACCAAACACACCTTTAGAAAACAACAAACCTTTAAGAGCCTTAGATGCTCTTAAAATAATAGCTATGTTTAGATTTACCAACAAAAGTGCAGAGTTAAGGCTTTGTGGCGGTAGAGAACAAACATTGGGCGATTTTCACGGTATGGCAGCTTTTATGACAAACGCACTGATGGCAGGTGGATATCTAACAAGAGCTGGAAGAGACATCAAAAAAGATTACAAAATGCTTGAAGATATGAATTTAGAAAGGCTTACATCGGAAGAGGTGTGCAAATAGAATATATAGAACAAAAGCTTTTAGAACTTTGCAAAGAAGCTATAGCCCAAGATAGAATACCAGTAAGTGCCGTAGTTACAAAAAATGATGAGATAGTATCTTGGGCTTTTAACGGTATAAAAAGCATAGAGCATGCGGAAATAATAGCTTTAGAAAAAGCAATGAATGTATTAAATGCAAAGAGGCTCGATGGATGCAATATTTATGTAAGCTTAGAACCTTGCCCCATGTGCACTTACGCCATAAGCTTGGCTAGGATAGAAAAAGTGTATTTCTTTTCCTTGGATGATAAAAAAGGGGCTATTTTAAGCAACGCAAACATAATTGATAACTTTGAACTTAAGCTAAAGTGGGAATACAAGAAAAATGCCGATTTTGAGAATATGTTAAAAGGTTATTTCAAAAACAAAAGACGTTTAACTGTGCTAAAATAAAACTATGATAGAGAGAATCAAAGTAAAAACAGCAAAACACACCTCGGTAGTAAATATAACTCAAAGGATAAGAGAGATAGTAGAAGCTTCTTCTATTGACAATGGACTTTGCATAGTGTATGTACCGCATACTACTGCTGCGGTTTTTATTAACGAAGGAGCGGACCCTGACGTTGTAAAAGACATACTAAACACACTCGACAGACTAATACCTTGGACAAACGGCTATTCTCACATGGAAGGAAATGCTGCAGCTCACATTAAATCTTCTATCATAGGAAATTCAAGAATAATACCTATATTAGATGGAAGGCTTATGTTGGGAAAATGGGAAGCTGTATTTTTAGCAGAGTTTGACGGACCAAGGGAAAGAGAAGTGATTGTAAGTATAGTGAGGTCTTCATGATACATACGGTTTTAGCGTTTTTAATACTTATAAGCATTTTAATAGTATTTCACGAGTTTGGCCATTTTATATTTGCTAAACTCTTTGGTGTAAAAGTAGAAGTATTTTCTGTGGGTTTTGGAAATCCAATATTTAAAAAGAAGGTAGGAGAAACTGAATATCAAATAGCATATATACCAATGGGAGGTTATGTCAAACTCTACGGCGAAGAAGAGGAGACAAGTTCCAAAGACCCGAAGGCATTTTCCTCAAAAGCACCGTGGCAAAAGATTCTTATAGCAGCGGCAGGACCGTTGTTTAACCTAATTATAGCTTTTATAGGTTTTACACTATCTTTTTACATAGGTATACATCAACCAGCTTACATAGAAGAACCAGTAAAAGTTGGCTATATTACCAAAAAATCACCATTTTACAAAGCTGGTATAAGACCTGGTGATATGATAATAAAAATAGACAACCTACCTATAAAAACATGGAAAGACCTATATACAGCAGAGATAAAAGCCGTAGGTGAAAGTTCTAAAGTGGTTTTTGAAAGAAATGGACATATATATACTACCACTATAACCCTAGGCAAGATTCTAAATAAAGATTCCATAGGAATATTACCTGAGATAGCTCCTGTAGTAGGTGGTATCGTAAAAAATTCACCGGCTTCTCAAATAGGATTAAAAGAAGGCGATAAGATACTTGCAGTAAAAATGAGCGACATGCCTACGGCAATACCTATAAAAAATTGGTATGAGCTAACAGATTATATGAGAAAAGACAAAGGCAATCCAATAACGCTTGTAATAGAAAGATCAAATACTTTGTTAGTAAAAGATGTTATACCAAAATATTCTGCCAAGCTAAAAGAGTACTACATAGGAATATACCCAGAAACTACATACGTATTAAAAAGATACCCTATAAACGAAGCCATGATTCAAGCTATAAGAAAAATAAAAGAGCTGATAATCCTTAGCATAGATTCTATAAAAGCTTTGGTCACAATGCATGCATCTGTTTTAAACCTAAGTGGACCGATAAGCATAGCAAAAATGTCAGGGCAAGCGGCAGAAGGTGGTTTAGGAGAATTTTTGGGGTTTATGGCTTTTGTTTCTTTGCAACTTGCCATAATAAACATCTTACCTATACCCATGTTGGATGGTGGTCTTATAGTGCTATTTTTAATAGAAGCTATCATAAGAAGGCCATTATCAGAAAAGTTTAAAGAATATTGGCAAAAGATAGGTATAGCTTTTGTAGTTTCTCTATCAGCTGTTGCAATACTAAGCGATATAATAAGGCTTTTCACAGGCGTATAATTTGTTATAATAGATATATGAAAGCGCATTTTTTGGACGTATGGGATATCACTTTTGACGAAGCAAAGCGTATAATAGATTTATCTTTTGATTTTAAATACAACAATTTCAATCCTAAAAGCTTACAAAACTTAAACATAGCGCTTCTTTTTAGCAAACCTTCTACAAGAACAAGGGTATCTTTTGAAGTAGGCATAAAAGAGCTTGGGGGTAACCCAATATTTTTGCAAGAATCAAGCCTTCAAGTATCAAGAGGAGAAGATGCTTCAGATAGCGCTAGGACGCTGTCTCGCTATGTAGATGGTGTAGTTATAAGAACTGGTTCTCATCAGTGGCTTTTAGAATTTGCTCAATACTCTGTCATACCTGTTATAAACGCTCTTACAGACTACACTCATCCTTGCCAAGCTATATCAGATATATTTACCCTTTTTGAAGCTTTTAGAGAAAAAACAAAAAATATAAAAGTGCTTTACATAGGCGATGGCAACAACATGGCAAACGCTCTAATATCAGCTTTTGCTATATTTGGACTAAGCCTAACTGTATGTACACCAAAAGAGCTTAGGCCAGATGAAGAGAATTTAAAAAGGGCTTTAGAAGTTTCAAAACAAACCGGGGCAGAGATTATATTGGAAGAATATCCTATAAAAGCTGCTAAAGACAAAGATGTAATATATACGGATGTATGGATTTCAATGAACGATGAAGGCTCAAAAGATCACAAAATAAATTTGTTAAAGGATTATCAGGTAAATGCCAAGTTACTTTCTTACGCTAAAAAAGATGTAAGAGTTATGCATTGTCTACCAGCCAAAAAGGGACAAGAGATAACAAGGGAAGTCTTTGAAGAACATGCAGATTTTATATTCAATCAAGCAGAAAATAGACTTCATACACAAAAAGCTCTGATGCATTTGATGTTTAATGGAACAAATCAAATGGCTTCTATCTAACTTAAAACCCTATTGGGCACTTGTAAGCCTTGTTATATTTGGTTCCATTTTAGAAGGGCTTGGCACGTCTTTTATGACATACCTTGTCAAAAGAATAATGGATGATGTATTCATATTAAAAGAATCAAACAAGCTTTACATGATACTATATCTTTTTGCAGCGGCGGCTGTTATCATCCAAATTGGATTTTTCTTAAGGAATTTCCTCATGAACATGGTATCAGAAAAACTCCTAATGGATTTTAGAGAAAAGATGTTTTCATCGCTCCTTTACTCAAAGGTAGATTTTTTCATAAATCATCCAAGCGGCGATATAATAAGTAGGTTCAACAACGATATAAACGCAATAAAGAATATACTTATAGACTATATGCTGTCCCTTATAAAAGAACCCATTACAGTTCTTTTGCTTTTGGGTGTTTTAATATATAGAGATATATATTTGACTGTTATAATAATCTTTGCTTTTCCCATCATATCTTATTCAGTAAAATACTTTGGAACAAAAAGGGCTAAATATGTAAAGCTAAACCAAGAGAGATTAGGTATTATAAATCAACATGTAACGCAACTCATAAGCGGCATAGAAAACATAAAAATATTTGGAGCTGAAAACAAATTTTTGGAACGTTTTGTCCAGGCAAATAAGAACTTATTTAAAGCAGGTATAAAAACCATATTTTACACAGTAATGAACTCGATATTCAATCAATCTACTGGTTATATAGTTTTTGGTTTGGTGCTTTTATATGGAGGTTATAGGATAGTCCATGGTTATACTAGCGCTGGGAATTTTATATCCTATATAACTGCATTGCTCCTCATACAAATGCCCATCATGGAAACTCAAAAAGGCTTTATGAATATGCGCTCCTCAATCCCGCTTGTAAAAAGAGTTCAAGAGATGCTCTTACTTCAAAAAGAAAAAGAAGGCACTATAGATATAAATAACCTCTTGGTGCCTATTGTCATGAAAAATGTATATGTAACAATAGATTCTAAGGAAATTCTCAAAGATATAAACCTAACTATAAATCCAGGTGAAAAAATAGGTATAGTGGGACCTACCGGTGCTGGTAAATCTACGCTTCTTGATATACTTCCAAAGCTTGTGAGCTACAAAGGAGATGTATATATAAAAGATAAAAGTTTAGAAGATATAACAAACAAATCGATAAGATCTAAAATAGCCTTTGCTTCTCAACATGTTTTCATATTCAACGATACTGTTAGAAACAACCTTTTAATAGCAAATCCAAACGCATCAGAAGAGCTTTTAATAAAAGCTATAAAACTAGCAAAAGCAGAGTTTTTGTTTACATTGAAAAACGGTCTTGACACCGTTTTAGGAGAATACGGATATACAGTATCAGGGGGCGAAAGACAAAGAATAGCCATAGCGAGGATTTTTCTAACAAATCCAGATATAATTTTGTTAGATGAAATTACTTCAGCTCTTGATGTTCATACAGAGCAAGCTGTTATATCAAATATTTTTGAGATTTTTAAAGATAAAACAATACTAATAGTGGCTCATAGGCTCTCAAATATAATAAATTGTGACAGAATTCTTTACATAGAGGATGGAAGGATATTGGAAGAAGGCACTTTTGAAGAGCTCATGAGGAAACAAGGCAATTTTTATACTCTATATCAAAAATCTAGATAACACTAAGATAATAATCTCTTGCCATTTTGAAAAACAGTTTTACTTTTTCATATCTATAATCTTGATAAGTCCAGTAAAAGGGCTTAAAATCTTTATAGATATAAATATACTCCATCTCTAAGAATATATTTTTACCTATATGAATTCTAGCACCTCTTTCTTTGGAAGAAGCCAAAATAAGATGTTGTTTATTTATATAACCGGGGTCTATATTAAAGGTCCTTTTAGAATTTATACTAAAGAGTTTTTCTATTTCCATTGTTTTTAGCTTTAGACTTAAAATATCTGTATCTTCAAAAAGGCTTTTTGCATAAAGGTAAACTTTAAAAAGAGGTTTTTCCATCTCTTTTGAATAATATTTTTGAAGATTTTCAAAGTAAAAATGCTCCGATATGCAAAATCCGCCAAAATCTCCAAGCTTTTCTAATACGGCGTATAAATTTTCTTCGTAGTTTTTGTTATAAAGTATGGCAAATATCGGCAAAGCTTTCAAGGTATCACAGGGAACGTGTCAATACCAAGCGTTTCTTCTAAACCAAACATGATATTCATATTTTGAACAGCTTGAGAAGATGCCCCTTTACCAAGGTTGTCTATAGCGCTTATTATTTCAAGCATTTTTAAGCTTTTATGATAATAAATATATATATAGCACATGTTTGTGCCTATTACCCATTTAGTATGAGGTGGTTTATCTGTTAGTTTTACAAAAGGTTCATCTTTGTAAAAATCCTCATAAAGGGCTTTAAAATCCATCTCTTCTATGTCAAAAAGCTTTATGTTTGCAATCATCCCCCTTGAAGCAGGAATAACCATAGGACTAAACTGCACTTCTAAACCAAGGTACAAAGACATCTCCGGAGTATGTCTATGCTTTCCTATGCCGTAGTAAAAAGCGTTTTGTTCCATATATGGAAAATGAAATTCTTGTTTTAACTTAGCACCAGCCCCAGAAACCCCAGAAACAGCGTTTACTATTATAGGCTTTCTATAAGAGGTATTTTTTACAATAGGTAACACTCCCAGTATAACAGCAGTAGGATAACATCCTGGATTTGATACGATATTGGCTTTTCTTATACCTTCTCTAAAAAGCTCTGGTAAACCATAAACCACTTCTTTAACAATAGACTCATGCTCAAGCTTATACTCTAAATTGTAGTATTCTTTAAAGATATTTTTATCTTTTAATCTAAAAGCTCCAGACAAATCTATAATTTTTACATTTTTAGAAGCGTAAAAAGGCACTTGGTCTAAAGAAGCTTCATGTGGCAAGGCTAAAAACACCACATCCACATCTTCAAGTTCTTTTGTGATTTTAATGTTTTCTATATTGGCAAAGTCTAAAACATCGTATAGGTACTTATCGTAGTGTGTAGAAGAAGATAAAGATGTTATCTTTACTTTAGGATGTTTTGATAATATCCTTAAAAGTTCTAAACCGGTATAGCCAGTAAATCCAGCTATACCAACTTTTATTATCTCTTGCTCCATCTAAATTTGGCACGAGCACCCATTTTACCATATTTTTTACGTTCTTTAATACGAGCATCCACTTTGAGTAAACCTGCTTTTTTGAGGTTAGTTCTAAAATTTGGATTATAGGTCAAAAGTGCATCAGCTATGCCATACATTATAGCTTCTGCTTGAGCAGACAAGCCACCACCGTTTACTATAGCGTAAACACCAAATTTACCGTTGGTATTTGTAATATTAAAGGGCGAAAGCACTTTAGCAAAAGAGCTATCTCTTTGGAGATACTCTCTCATATCGTACTCTTTTTGTGAGTCTCTAGCTTTTACTATAAAACCGTTGGCATTTTTGACAAGCCATACTCTAGCTACGCTGTCTTTCCTCTTACCTACACCGTGATAAGAGTTATCTTCTAAAACCTTAAAATTTCTAACCACTGTTGCCATAATATACTCCTTTTACTTAAGAGGTTTAGGGTTTTGAGCTATATGAGGATGCTTATCGGTTTCATAAACTTTCAACCTTTTCAATATCCTATGACCAAGCCTATTTTTAGGTAGCATCCTCTTTACCGCCAACATAATAACTTGGTTTGGATTGGTTTCCAACATGAAACCAAGAGACTTCTCTTTGAGACCGCCTGGATGATTTGTATGAAACTTATAGACTTTATCTCTTAGCTTATTACCTGTGGTTTTTACCAGTTTAGAGTTTATAACTATTACAAAATCACCACAATCTACATCCGGTTGATATATAGGCTTGTGCTTACCCCTTAAGATGCTGGCACATTTAGCTGCAAGTCTTCCTAACACCATATCCTTAGCGTCTATTATCCAATACTCTCTTTTAATATCCTGTGGTTTTGGCCTTATAGTCTTCACGCTATCCATATTGCCTCCATTTTATAAAACTTAATAGCCTATTATTATACCATATATAAAGTAAAAGTCAATATCATCAATGTATAAGTTCACTGCATCGTGAACACATAAACCGTAGTATACTTGTAAGCTACTTCAGCAGGTGTTCTATAGCCTAACGAATAATGAAACCGTGGCAGACTTGTTCTGTTCTTTGGCTCTGAAATGCGCTAATAGCGTTCTGCTGAGATTCTTGAGATAAATATCCTTATCCAGAGGGATGTTTTAAAGAACAATAAGTGGAGTAAGCCAGTTCCTGCATTAAAAGGGTCCTCATATGAAGTTTTGCAAATATTCAGCAGGAGATTTTGTTATGAGACACAAAACTATTAACAAGTCTCCCAAGTGGGATTGTTGTTTCTTATACTTATTATATCAAGTTCATATTTATTTCTTACAGTTGGAGCTTTTTTTCTCAAAGGAGTTTTAGGTCTGTCTAAGAGTCCTTTCAATCCATCCTTTTGATATCTCTTTAGCCATTTGTAGAATGTGGTTCTTGATATGCCAAAGTATCTGCATGTTTTAGTAACATATTTCACTTTCTCGTAGTACTTTATCCACTTTAGTCTTAACTTAGCCTCTTTTGTAAGCTTTACATCAGTGTGCCAAAGGCATTTCTTACATCGTGTGATAAGTGTATTCTAAGAACATGCTTATCTGAAACATGCTAAAGCACTCTTCACATATCGAAGCTTTCCTATTAAACTTTTTGAATATAGGGTGAATAATGTGGTTTGACAAGTATGCCATG